>WNFO01000546.1_pt1 | contig 37932 bp, 31 predicted proteins | sample 5400251 | NCBI WGS metagenome assembly WNFO01 (sample SAMN13153354, study PRJNA577476) | soil metagenome | isolation source: 100 cm saprolite under Madrone tree | place: USA:California | collected 2016-06-14
GAAGGCAGAGAATCATGCATTTTGGCGAAACCGGCCTGAGCGGTGCAAAAGTAATAGATCCCAGCCCGCAGGAAGACGATCGCGGCAGGTTCATGCGCGCGTGGTGCGCACGACAGTTTTCTGAACACGGTATCGACTTTCTGCCGGTCCAGGCGAATATGGGATTTAGCGTTAAGAAGGGAACTGTTCGCGGTATGCACTTTCAGGAGGCCCCTGCACTCGAAGCCAAGCTAGTTCGCTGCACCAGGGGAGCTATGTTCGATGTGGTTCTCGACCTCAGATCGACTTCGCAAACTTTTGGCAAATGGTACGGAACAGAATTGAGTGCGGAAAACGGGCGGATGCTCTTCGTGCCTCAGGAATGTGCGCATGGATACCAGACTCTCGAAGAGAACACAGAAATGCATTACATGACTTCCGCTTTTTACACTCCGAGCGCGGCACGGGGGGTTCGCTTTGACGATCCTTTTTTTGCGATCGCATGGCCGCTGGTTGCGACGGTGGTCTCTGAGCAAGATCGCCATTGGCCGCTCATGACGCGCTAAAAAACGGCTACCAGGAATTGTGGCAGACGGAATTCGACTTCAAAGCAACGCATCAGGTCTGTTTCCGGTTGAATCAACCGCGCAAAGGAGACACTCATGAAAGTCGTATTGTTTTGCGGCGGCTTGGGCATGCGTCTCCGGGATTATTCGGAGACTATTCCGAAACCGATGGTGAATATCGGTGATCGTCCGATCCTTTGGCACGTGATGAAGTATTACGCGCACTATGGGCATAAGGATTTCATTCTTTGCCTGGGTCACCGAGCTGACGCCGTAAAGAATTACTTTCTGAATTACAACGAATGCGCCTCCAATGATTTCGTTTTATCCGCTGGCGGTAAAAATTTAGAACTGCTGAACAGTGACATCCAGGACTGGCGGATCACTTTTACCGACACTGGGATCAACACCAATATCGGCCAGCGTCTGAAAGCAGTCGAAAAATATCTGGACGGAGAAGACGAATTCTTCGCCAACTATAGCGATGGCCTTACTGACTTACCGCTGCCGCAGCAACTCGAACATTTCCGTCAGCAAGACAAAATTGCCAGCTTTCTCTGTGTCCGACCCAACCTCAGCTACCATTTAGTTTCGTTGCAGCAGGACCAGGCTAATCTGGTCGTGGGAATTAACGCCATCAATAACGGCTCGGTGCGGATCAACGGCGGATTCTTCATTTTTAAGAAAAAGATTTTCGATTACATAAAGAAAAAAGAAGAACTTGTTGGGGAACCATTTCAAAGATTGTTGCAAGAGAAACAACTGATCGGCTATCCCTATGACGGTTTCTGGGCCAGCATGGACACCTTCAAGGACAAGCAAGAACTCGAGAGCCTTTGCGCGACTGGAGCAGCTCCGTGGGAAATCTGGAAAATCAATGGCAATGGTAAACACTAAAAGTTCACCATGCATCCTCTAAACCTAGCTAAAGAGACGGAGTCTCCACTTCAGATCTTGTGCTTGGGAGCACATTCCGACGATATCGAGATAGGTTGTGGCGGAACAATTCTTCGTTTTTCGCAGCAATATCCAGACTGTATATTCCACTGGATCGTATTCAGCGCATTGGGACTTCGCGCCGATGAGGCGCAGCGCGGCGCATCGCTTTTCGGGGGGACCTCAGCCACGAAAGGACTGCTTCTGAAAAGCTTCAAGGACGGTTTTTTGCCGTTTGTGGGAGAAGAAGTGAAAGCCGTTTTCGAAGAGCTGAAGCAATCAGTGTCTCCTGACTTAATTTTCACCCACAACCGCAACGATGCTCACCAGGACCACCGGATGCTGGCAGAACTAACGTGGAATACTTTTCGCGACCATATGATTTTGGAATACGAAATTCCCAAATATGATGGCGACATGGGGCAGCCGAGCGTTTTCGTACCTCTCGCCGGCGAAGTTTGCGAAAAAAAGGTTCATTTCATTATGGACACCTTCCAGTCTCAGAGCTCCAAGCCGTGGTTTCAGCCTGAAACATTTCTCTCGCTCATGCGCTTGCGGGGTATGGAATGCAACGCTCCCAGTGGTTATGCTGAGGCTTTCTTCTGTCGCAAATTGGTGTTGTAAGGATTCCCATGGCCTCCGTCGAACGGCTTGCAAATCCCGAATTGAGATCCATTGTGAACACGCTTTCAGTTGACGAATTGCCAAATTCTAGGAGCTCCTCGTGATTCTGGATGCTGCCCTTCAAGAGCGTGAAGTGTCCCGTCGTCCTATCCGTGTCGGAATGGTAGGAGCTGGAGCAACCGGCCGCGCCATTGCGCTGCAGCTTGGAACTCCGGTGCCTGGGATCCGCTTGGTGGCGATCGCCAACCGCACCCCCGAGCATGGCCAGCGGGCCTTCAAAGAAGCGGGGATCGCGAATTGGCAGCGCGTGGAATCTGTCCGGGAAGCGGAATCGGCGATCGACCGCGGAATCCCGATATTGACCGAAGATCCCCTGGTGTTAGCTGCGTGCCATTCCATCGATCTAATCGTGGAGGTGACAGGTACTGTCGAGGCCGCCGCCCACCTGGCACTCGCTGCGTTCAGGCATGGTAAGCACGTCGTTCTCGTGAATGCCGAGCTGGATTCGCTGCTTGGCCCCCTTCTCAAGGCCAAGGCTGATGAGGCCGGCGTGGTAGTCACGCACACCGATGGCGATGAGCCGGGTGTTGCGATGACCCTTCTTCGCTACCTGCGATCTTTGGGGCTTTCTCCCGTTGCGGCGGGCAATATCAAGGGCATGGTCGATCACTATCGGACTCCAGATACGCAACGAGCATTCGCAGAGCGAAACGATCAAAACGTTAAAAAGGTTACTTCTTTCGCCGATGCCACTAAGCTCTCGATGGAAGCGACCGTTCTTTCCAATGCCACCGGTTTTCACGTCGGTCGTCGCGGAATGTTCGGCCCGTCGTGCGGCTATGTGCGGGAGATCGCGCAACTCCTCCCGGCCGATCAGATGCTGGCTACTGGACTTGTGGACTACGCGCTTGGCGCCGCGCCGCACACCGGCGCGTTCGTCATTGTTCACGAGGAAACGCCGCTCAAAAAGGTTCAGCTCGCCTACTACAAGATTGGTGACGGCCCGTTTTACGTCTTCTACACACCGTTTCATCTGCCGCACATTCAGATCGCTTCAACGATTGGGCGCGCTGTAATTCATCGCGATGCGACTGTCGCCCCTATCGCCGGCCCGGTATGTGAGGTGTTGACGGTTGCCAAACGGGATTTAAAGGCTGGCGAACAGCTGGACGGTGTGGGCGGATTTTGCACCTATGGACTCATCGACAATGCGATGGCGGCTCGCGGAGAGGCCGCACTACCCATCGGCCTTTCTGACGGTTGCGTGCTTCGTCGCAATATCTCCAAGGACGAGGTGCTCTCGTTTGATGACGTAGACTTACCCGCCGGCGGGTTAGTTCAGTCTCTTTGGCGCGAACAACAGGCCCGCTGGCCGCTCGCTCGACAAGGAGCGAAACCGTTGCCGTTACATTCCACAAGCTCCGTGAGAATCCCATGACGTACACTTTGCCGGGCAGTGAATTTAATTCAGTGCTCCCTCTTTTCTCATTCCTAGACAAGCATTGGATCGTCACTCAGTGGAGTTGCGCTGCGCATGCTTAATCGTTCGTTTTGGAAGGGCCGCCAGGTTTTTCTGACGGGTCACACCGGATTTAAAGGAAGCTGGCTCTCACTCTGGCTTGAGGCGCTCGGCGCGAACGTAACCGGATATGCGCTTGATCCGCCGACCCAGCCGAACCTTTTTGAGCAGGCACGGGTTGCAGGCTCGGTCCGCTCGATTTGTGCCGACATTCGCGATTTTCCACGACTCAAGGCCGCAGTCGCCGAGTGTCGCGCTGAAGTGGTTATTCACATGGCTGCACAATCGGTGGTACGCCGCGGTTATGAACATCCGATAGAAACCTACTCCTCGAACGTCATGGGTACGGTGAATGTTCTGGAAGCTCTGCGGCAGTTGAAACAGCCTTGTGCGGTGGTGAACGTCACGAGCGACAAATGTTATGAGAATCGTGAATGGATTTGGGGATACCGCGAGAATGAACCTATGGGTGGTCGCGATCCCTATTCGAGTTCTAAAGGTTGCGCTGAGTTGGTGACCACCGCCTACCGGGAATCATTCTTTTCTCCGGAATCGATCGAGAACCACCGAGTTGCCGTTGCCACTGCCCGTGCTGGCAACGCAATTGGCGGTGGCGATTGGACAGCGGATCAATTAATCCCTGATCTCATGAGGGCTTTCCTTGCCGGTCAGCCTTGCCTCATCCGCAATCCCTCGGCAATTCGGCCCTGGCAATTCGTTCTGGAGCCTTTACGCGGATACCTCACGCTCGCCGAGCGGCTGTCAGAGGACTCCCGCAGCTTTGCCTCAGCTTGGAATTTCGGCCCTGCCGAGACCGACGCCAAACCGGTGTCCTGGATTGCCGATGAACTCGTCGAGTTGTGGGGAAACCAAGCCGCTTGGAATCACGATTCTTCGGTACATGCGAGGGAAGCCAACGTTCTGAAATTGGATACCTCCAAAGCAAAAACGTGCTTGGGCTGGCGTCCCATATTGCCTTTGGATTCGGCGCTGGGTTGGATCGTGGAATGGTGGCGCGCCTTCCATGGCGGCGGCGATCTTCGGCGCTTTACCTGCTCTCAGATTGAACGTTACGAAGCGCTTTCTAATTGAGACAGCGCCGTTTGCCGGCTGCTCTACACTTAGGCTTAATTCGGGCCGCGGCATCGCTTTAGAGTAATTGGCACAGTGGACCCACAAGGTAACGGAGAAAGACCATGCCCAATATCGTCGTCCTCGGAACCGGAATGGCAGGATTCGGTGCCGCCTATAGGTTAAAAACCGAGGGTATTGTCCCTGTCATGTATGACAAAAATGACCACCATGGTGGGCATACCGCGTCGTTCCGCAACGAAAGCGGTTTCATATTTGATATCGGTCCGCATATCTCTTTTACCAAGGATCCGCGCATTCAGGATCTTTTCGCCGACAGCGTCGATCAGCAATATGAAACTCTGCCGATCCATTTGAATAATTATTGGCGTGGCCACTGGCCAAAGCACCCAGTACAACTCCACCTCCACGGACTCCCGGAAGACGTAATCGTGAAAGTTATTTCTGATTTCGTCGAAGAGCGGCAAAAACCGGAACAGCCGGCGCAGAATTACGCCGATTGGCTCGTCTCCAGCTTCGGCCGATCCTTTGCTGAGCTCTTTCCCATGCAGTACACGCGAAAGTATCACCTCACCTCCGCGGAGAACATGAGTACGGATTGGTTGGGCCCACGGATTTATCGCCCTAATCTGGAGGAAGTGCTTCGAGGAGCCTTATCGCCTTCCGCTCCGCATGTGCATTACATCACGCACTTTCGTTATCCGAGCGCGGGCGGTTTCGTCAATTATCTGAAAAAATTCATCCCATTGGGAAATCTCAAGCTCAATCACGAACTGGTATCCATCGACCCTCGCACGAAACAGCTACACTTCTCGAACGGCCATTCTACGAATTACGACGGTCTGGTTTCCTCGGTACCGCTGCCAGATCTCATACGCATGATCGAAGGTACACCGCGGGACGTCCTCGAAGCCTCCCGAAGGCTGGCTTGTTCGACGTGTGTTCTCGTGAATCTCGGCGTCGATCGCGAAGATCTCTCCGACGCCCACATGACCTATTTCTACGACGAAGACATTTGCTTTACTCGCATCGGTTTTCCACACATGCTCTCGCCTCGCAATGCGCCACCCGGCACAGGCAGTATTCAGGCGGAAGTGTATTTTTCGAGAAAATACAAACCTTTGACGGGTTCACCGGATACCTTGATTGAGCCTGTAATCAAGGACCTCCGGCGCTGCGGTCTGCTACGCGAGAACGATCGTGTTTTATCCAAGGCGGCAATGCTATTACCATACGCCAACATCATCTTCGATCTGGAACGGGCAGCTGCGCTCAAAACGGTACATGGTTATCTCGACGATCTGGGCATCGCTTACTGCGGACGCTACGGAGACTGGGGATATATGTGGACCGACGAGAGTTTCAAGAGTGGAGAACTAGCGGCGGAGCGGGCGCTCTGCACGCCGGTCGGTTGACGCTGGCCTAATAAATCACCGAGGAGACCGTTAGAAAACCAGCAGATACGGAATTCCGGAGCAACGTTATGACGGCCAGAACGAAACTGTGCGTGGGCGACTTAGTTGAGGTCCGCAGTAAGGAAGAAATCCTTCAGACGCTTGACAGAGACGGTCGGATCGAAGGAATGCCCTTTATGCCTGAGATGTTCGCTTTTTGCGGACAGAGGTTCAGAATCTACAAGAGTGCTCACAAGACCTGCGATTACAGTGTCTACCCTTTCCTTTCTCGCCGTTTGACCGGGACGGTACATCTTGAAACGCGCTGCGATGGCGGGGCTCATGGTGGTTGCGAGGCCGGATGCCTGCTCTATTGGAAACAGGATTGGCTAAGATTAATCAGCGAGGATTCAGGGGACCAACCTTCCCAGAGGGCCGAGTCGAGCCGATCGACTGACGGCGCTTCTCTCCCGCGAGTCGGTTGTTCGGAAGACGACCTTTGGCGTAATGTGCGCGTACCGCAGACAATCGGTGAGGCCCCGCGCTACTCATGCCAGATGACTCAGATCCCACATGCGACATCTCCGCTCGCGTGGTGGAATCTTCATCAATATGCGGAGGATTACCTCTCCAGGAATGTTCCCCTACGCCATATTTTGAATGGGCTTGCATATTGGCTGTACTATAGCTTCAGCCAGGCCGGCATCGGCGTCGGACGTCCGATGCGCTGGTTATACAATCAGATAAGCCCCTTTTTTGGAGGCACGCTCTTTCCAAGAAATGCGGGATTAATTCCCTCAGGGCAGCAAACGCCGTTGGTAAAACTTAACCTTCAGCCTGGCGAACTGGTCCGAGTGAGATCACATGAAGAAATTCTCAAAACGGTAGATACCGACGGAAAGAATAGAGGGATGTACTGGGACGCGGAATTGCTGCCGTATTGCGGCAAAACATATAAAGTGCTTAGAACCGTCACCAGACTCATAGGTGAGCAAACTGGCGAAATGAAAGAGATGAAAAACCCTTGCATAGTTTTGCAAGACGTCGTCTGCCAGGCCCGCTACAGTTCATGCCGTTATTTTTGCCCAAAGAGCATGTATCCCTTTTGGCGCGAGATTTGGTTGGAAAGAGTTGAGTCGTCGGTATCGAAAAAATCCGTCTAGGTAATATATATTTGAACAAGTACTACTGCAACGGCTGTGCGGTTCGGACAAAGTGTTTTTTGGAAGGCGCGAACTAGACATTCGTGACCAACCCCACGTAAGGAAGCGCCCGTTGCTAATGGCGAAAGCCACGAATCGAGCCACGCACATGTCTACCCTGCGGGCGAGACCCCGACTTTCAAACACCGATCGGAACAGCAATTGATTACCCAACTGCCAAGCCCGCGCATACTCATCTTTTCGCAGCGAAATATCTTTAAGAGAGCTCTGTTTCGCTGTGCCCATTACGAATTTGAGAACATTATCTCGCAAATTGACTCAGTAGAGTTGTTGGCACCCGAGTTAGATCTGTCTAGACGACGGCACGCAATTGCAAAACGAATTGCTTTTCATGCTCCAATCGCTCTGAATCCAGGTATTCAGCGAATCCCGCCGAAGGCGCACTACGATTTATTCCTAGCGGTCTGCGGAGCCCCAGCAGACCTTCTCATGGTCAACGCGGTTCGCAATTGGAGAGAAGTTTGTAAGACCTCGATCTGTCTGATAGACGAACTTTGGGTGCGGGACATGGCCGGCCATCGTCACTTCCTCCGGATTCTTGAAAAGTTTGATGTGGTAATGCTTTATTACAGCCAAAGTGTCGATGCACTAAGCGAACGAATCCGACGCAAATGCGTGTATTTGCCCCCCGGCGTAGATACCACTCTCTTTTCACCTTATCCAGCGCCCCCAAAGCGGGTAGTGGATGTTTATAGCATTGGGCGTAGATCAGAGACCACGCATCAGGCTCTTCTCAGGATGGCTTCAGAAGACGGCCTTTTCTACCTTCACGATACGATTGCCGGCGACCAGGCGATTGATCCGTCGCAGCACAGAGCTCTCTTTGCTAACGTCGCCAAAAGAAGTCGATATTTTATGGTGAATCCTGGTTTGTTCGATCGGCCTGATAAGAGGGGCAATCAGATCGAAATCGGTAACAGGTATTTTGAAGGAATCGCCGCTGGAACGATCTTGGTGGGAGAACGTCCGAACAATCAAGAGTTTGACCGGCTTTTCGACTGGCCTGATGTGGTAATTCCGCTGGCATATAATTCTCCCGATATAAATCTGCTTATTAGAGAGCTAGATAGGCAACCAGAAAGACAGGATAGAATTCGCCGAACCAATGTGGCGCAAGCATTGTTGCGCCATGATTGGGTGTATCGCTGGGAGGCTATGCTCAAGACCGCGGGACTTGAGCCGATGCCAGAACTCTTCGAAAGGAAGGAACGCCTCAGAACAATGGCTGCGGCCGTCTCGCAGAACGACACGATGCCTTCGTGTGACGCGTCAGAACGGCCGGACCGACTGGTAGGGACGTAGCATCGTAAAATTTACTTCCAAGTTCTCAAATGCAAGGGAGTAGGAGCGGAGGCGAGCGACGGATAGTCCGCAACTAGCACTGGTAGGTGATGCCCGGTTTGCTTTCTTTTCCGCCCCAGTTCGCACTGGAACTCGTTGCGCGCCAGCCCGTATGATTCCGCTCGCCGCAAGGCCCGAAATTTCGAATTCTGGTAATTGAAAAATACCCGCGGCTCATGTCGTACATACATTCTCCCCTGGATTGCGCAGCGCATCTCGCGAACCCTATCATTGCTTAGAGGTAGAGACTTCTGAGAGGGGCTTCATTGCTCGTCGTTGGTTGAAGATCGGCTGTTTTCTCGAAAAGGAATCGAACCGGGAATCGCCAATCAGGCCATTCATTTTAAGCGACTAAGAGCTGTTGAGAGCGAAAAAAACCTTAGGCAGAAGTCTGGGTGTTGGTCCGGTGAATTGCGTCGCATTTGTGTCACGCCGGTCCCTCCACTCTCGAGCGCTTTCTTGCCAGATGCACCTGTTTCTGGCTAGGAATTGCGGTCTAACTCTAGTTTTAGTGAAGTTTCTCCTGAGATGCCGCATCTAATTTTTTCAGTAAGGGCAGGGGCTCAACAGCAATGGCCGATGCGGTGGATACCAGTTCGAGGATTGCAATTGACACCCAAGCTCGCGAAAGAGCTAGCTCAATTGGCCACGTCCCGCATCACCAGGAATTCTCTCCCAAAAACACAATCGTCCCTCTATTAGCGGTTCTCGCACTCGCTTTGTTCCTTCGGTTAATGGTCTTTCACTCCTCTCCAAGCATCTACTGGGCTGACGAAATCTTTCAAACCCAGGAACCAGCACATCGTCTCGCCTACGGCCCGGGAATAGTCACCTGGGAGTATCGTCTTGGCCTTCGGTCCTGGGTTCTGCCGGTAATAATCGCTGGCATCATGAAGAGCAGCGCATGGATTGGTCCCGGCTCTTCGGGATACGTTTTCGCGACAGCCCTTTTTTTCGCGTTGATCTCGTTATCCGTCGTGTGGTTCGCTTTTTCGTGGTGTTACAAGTACTTCGGGATCCAGTACGCCGTCTTGGCGGCCTTCAGCACAGCAATTTGGTTTGAGCTGGTCAATTTTGGTCCGCGCGCCCTATACGAACTGCTTGCCGGGAACCTCTTCTTGCCTGCGATTTACTTGGGTTCCTTGCCAGCGGACACAAGAGTAGAAAATAAGTGGCGATTCATCCTCATTGGGCTACTTTTGGGATTGACTGCCTGTCTTCGCATTCAATACGCTCCTGCAGTCTTACTCGCCGGACTCTGGATCATGTCACGGAATTGGAAAGCCCGTTGGCTTCCAATTGCCGCCGGGGTGATTGCCGTTGTGACCGTTTTTGGCATTGTGGACGCCATGACATGGTCTTTCCCTTTTTATTCCTTTTGGGCCTACTTTAGGGAAAATATTGTTAACCACAAGGCTGCTGATTTTGGGATTCTGCCTTGGTACTACTATTTCGTTTCGCTATTTGTTCACACTGGACCGCTCGCGCTCTTTGCGCTTATCGGGGTGCGCCGCTCGCCCATCCTCGGTTGGATTAGCTTGGCTATTTTATTGCCTCACAGCATGATCGCTCACAAGGAATTTCGCTACATCTACCCGGTTTTGCCCATCTTGCTCATTTTGTCTGTCATTGGGCAGATTGACTTTCTGCAGTTTGTCGAGCGAAAAATGCAATGGCGTCCTTCGCCGGAACATAATTTTCTTATTGCGGCCGGCGTCGTTTTGACCTGTTCGTTGGCCTTCGCAAGTCAATTTCCACGATGGCAAAAAGCCCGCGGCAGCCTTCGGGCTTTCAGTCTCTTGAGTGTAGATCGGGATGCCTGCGGTCTCGGTATACTCAACGTCGACTGGTGGGATACTGGCGGCTATACTTATCTGCACCGCCCGATTCCCATTTTTTTCCTTCCCAGTTCTGACGATGCGGCTTCAATCTCGCAATCGTTCAACAGGCTGGTTACGCCGCAGTCCAATGCCCTGCCGCTTCCGGGTTACCAAGTATCGAGTTGCCAGGACCGCATTTGTGTGTACCGTCGAGACGGACCGTGCCAAGCGGGCGGTTCCGAATTTGAGCTTAACGAATATTTGAAGCGAACTGACAAATAGTGGCCAGAGTCGTGCAACGAACCGTACAGGGGCGGGCGTTCTCCAAACACGTTCTCCAGACAGAACTAGACGTACTAGATCGATTGGGTCTTACGTTTGTGTGCATGCAGTCGTTATAATCCCCGGTTGCGTCCGGTGCCAATACCAACGAAACCATACTGACTCCGAGCAATGTGAACATCAGCTCTTTCGGAAAGTTGTTTTCCTATCCCGTTGATGGATGGGTTTACGCGCAGCCATTGTACGTCGCTGGGGTGACGTTGGGGACTGGAACGGCGCAGGCCGGTACGACACACAACGTAGCTTTTGTTGTTACTGAGCACGATACCGTGTATGCGTTCGACGCGGATAGCAATGTGGGGGCCAATAGCAGCCCATTGTGGTCAGTTTCACTCATTGGTGCTGGCGAGAAGACCGTTCCGAACGGAGATCTCTCCTGCGGCGATACGGTCCCTGAAGTTGGTATCACCAGCACTCCGGTCATCGATATAACGACCAATACCATCTATGTCGTGGCCAAAACAACGCTAAACGACACCACTTTCATCCAGCGTTTGCATGCTCTGGATATAACCACTGGCCACGAGAAATTCGGCGGAGCTGTGACCTTGTCGGCTTCGGTTTCGGGGAATGGGAGTGGAAGTTCCGGTGGAGTTCTGAACTGGGATCCTAAATGGCAAAACAACCGCGCGGGCCTGCTCCTTTTGAATGGCATCGTATACATCGGAACAGGATCGCATTGCGACAATGGACCATGGCATGGATGGGTGCTTGCCTATAACGCAGCTACGCTAAAACAGACTGGGGCGTGGTGCTCCTCACCGAATTCGCTGGGGTCAGGCATTTGGGGCGGCGGTTCCGGCCTTGCCGCAGACGTGCCCGCAAGTAAACCGTATGGACGACTTTTTTTAGCGACTGGAAATGGAACCTACGATGCCATAGCCCCGAACTATACCAACACCGCGGACTACGGAGATTCCGTCATTAAGCTGGATCTGAACAACGGCGTGCCAACGATGAACTCAAATGGCACTGTGGTGGGTGACGCGTTTACTCCCCACGCTCAAGCTAGCCTGAATAACGCAGACGAAGATCAAGGCTCCGGCGGAACCGTCCTGTTGTCAAATTCGAACCTGGTTCAGGTTGGCAAATCGGGAATTGTCTATGTTTTGAATCGAGAAAATCTGGGCGGCTATAATCCCAACAACACCACGGATCCTGGCGAAGCGGCTTTGGTTGGAGGAGTATGGGGCGCGCCCGCTTATTGGAATGGAAACGTATTCGTTTGGGGCCAGAATGACCACCTCAAGGCCTTCTCATTCGCGAATGGGGTGCTCTCTGCTAATCCGACTTCCACTTCATCTGAGATGGCTGGCAACCCGAATAATAACACTTACAGTCCCACACCCAGTGTGTCAGCCAACGGCACAACGAACGGCATCGTTTGGAGCCTAGTAACCGACAACGTGGAGACGCAGGGGCGTGCGATTTTGTACGCACATGATGCCAGTAACGTTGCCAAGCTTTTATATTCCAGCGGATCGGCCGGAAACGAGTCTAATTTCGCTCGCGATAACCCGGGAAACTCAGTCAAATTTATTGTTCCAACTGTTGCCAACGGCAAAGTCTATGTGGGTTCAGAATCGCAGTTCAGCGTATTTGGCCTCTTGGGCGGAGCCACACAGGCAGCGACCCCCGCGATCAGCCCAGCCAGTCAATCGTTCAATCCTTCCATCCAGGTCACCCTCACGGACTCCACATCCGGCGCCTCGATCTATTACACAACTGATGGAACGACTCCCACAACGGCTTCTACGAAATATTCCGCTCCATTTACGCTCACGACCACCAGCACAGTGAATGCGATTGCCGCAGGGACCGGACTGCTGCAAAGCCCCGAGGCGAGTGCGACTTACACTCTCACCACTCAAGCCCTTATGCCTACTTTCAATCCGCCGCCTGGTACCTATTCGTCGATTCAGTCAGTGGCAATCAGCACTGCGACTCCGAGCGCAACTATTTATTACACGACCGACGGCAGCAAGCCGACTACTGCGAGTACGAAATATACCGGGCCAGTCTCAGTGGGAGCTACAGAAACACTTTCGGCGATCGCGGTTGCCAGCGGCTTATCGAACAGCCCAGTGGCCAGTGGTTTATACACCATCGAGCTCGGTGGAGTTACTAGCATCAACTTCTCGAACGGCTTCGCTGGCGGCGGCATGAACCTTCTAGGCTATGCAAAACTGAATGGATCTTCACTGGAACTGACAGACGGCGGCCGCGGTGAAGCGGCTGCGGCTTGGTATCAAGTGGAAGCAAACATTGACTCCTTCGTGACCGATTTCTCATTCCAGATTACTCCGGGCACCAACCCCACAGCCGACGGTTTCACGTTTACGATGCAAGGCAACAACTCAACAGCATTGGGACAGTCAGGATCAGGTTTGGGTTTTGCGGGAATTCCCAGCAGCGTTGCGGTCAAGTTTGATCTTTACAGCAACAATGGCGAAGGATTCGATTCTACGGGACTTTACTTAAACGGAGTAACGCCGACAACACCAGCCGTTGATATGTCGAACTCCGGCGTGGATCTTCACAGCGGACACACGTTTCATGCACATCTGACCTATGACGGGACGACCTTGGTGTTGACGCTTACCGATACCACCACCAATGCCGCTTTCAGCACCAGCTGGCCAGTCAACATCCCCACCACCGTTGGTGGAGACGCGGCCTACATTGGGTTCACGGCAGCAACGGGAGGAAGTACCGCAATCCAGAATATTCAGGCGTGGACGTATTCGTCGGGCGGTGGCGGAACCCCGACAGCCTCGACACCAACGTTCAGTCCGGCGGCAGGGACTTACGCGACCGCGCAAACGGTGACCATCAGCGACACCACCAGCGGTGCCACGATCTACTACACCACAAACGGCACTACTCCGACGACGTCATCGACGAAATACACGGCGCCGATCACGGTAAGCAGCACGCAAACCGTCCAGGCGATCGCGGTGGCGACCGGCTTTACGCAGAGCGCGGTGGGAAGCGCGGCCTACACGATCTCGAATGGAACAGGGGTCATAAATCTTGGCAGTGGATTCACACCAGGCGCAATGGTTCAAAACGGCAGTTCAAAATTGAACGGTACGCGCTTGCGGCTAACCGATGGTGGAACCAGCGAAGCGGCGAGTGCCTGGTACAACTCGACCGTCAACATACAGCAGTTCACGACCAACTTCAGTTTTCAGATTACGGGAGGGACCGCTCCGACGGCGGACGGATTCGCGTTCGTGATCCAAGGCGGACCGAGCACCGCGATAGGGTCAGTCGGGGGAAGTTTGGGCTATGGATCGACAACCGGATCCGGAATTCCGAATAGCATTGCCGTGAAGTTTGATCTTTACAGCAACAATGGCGAGGGAGCGGATTCGACTGGGCTGTATGTAAACGGAGCGGCGCCGACGACACCGGCGAGCGATATGACGAGTTCGGGCGTGAATCTGCACTCAACCGATGTATTCAATGTGCAGATGAATTACGACGGAACCAACCTGACGATGAGCGTCACGGACGCAACTACGAATGCGACGTTCACGCAGACGTGGCCGATCAACATACCGGCAACAGTAGGCGGGAACACTGCGTATGTCGGGTTTACCGGCGGGACCGGCGGTTACACCGCGATACAGGAGATCATTGGCTGGACCATGACGTCTTCGACGACCGGAACAGCGGCAGCGACTCCGACATTCAGTCCGGGGGCCGGTACCTACGCGACGGCGCAGACCGTGACCATCAGCGATAGCACCAGCGGCGCCACGATCTACTACACAACAAATGGCACCACGCCGACGACGTCATCGACGAAATACACGGCGCCGATCACGGTAAGCAGCACGCAGACCGTCCAGGCGATTGCGGTGGCAACCGGCTTTACGCAAAGTGCGGTGGGAAGCGCGGCCTATACGATCACGTCGGCCGCGGCCACCCCGACATTCAGTCCGGGGGCCGGTACCTATGCGACGGCGCAGACGGTGACCATCAGCGATAGCACCAGTGGCGCCACGATCTACTACACAACAAATGGCACCACGCCGACGACGTCATCGACGAAATACACGGCGCCGATCACGGTAAGCAGCACGCAGACCGTCCAGGCGATTGCGGTAGCAACCGGCTTTACGCAAAGTGCGGTCGGAAGCGCGACTTACACCATATCCAGTGGAAGCAACGTCATAAGCCTTGGCAATGGATTTACAGCCGGAGCCATGGTTCTAAACGGCAAGTCAACTTTGAATGGCACGCGGTTACGCTTGACCGATGGCACGACAGGTAACGCCGCGAGTGCGTGGTACAACTCGCCTGTTAACATCCAGCAATTTACCGCCAACTTCAGCTTTCAGATTACCGGCGGCACAAACCCGACTGCAGACGGATTCACGTTCGCGATTCAAGGCGGTTCGAGCACTGCAATAGGACCATCGGGGGCAGGTCTGGGATATGGCGGAAGCGGCGGAATCGCCAACAGCGTAGCGGTCAAGTTTGACCTCTACAGCAACAATGGTGAAGGATTTGATTCGACCGGTCTGTACGTAAACGGAGCTTTGCCGACCACACCGGCTGTAGACATGACCAGCTCTGGCGTGAATTTGCACTCAACCGATATTTTCAACGTGCAAATGTCTTACGACGGCAGCAATTTGACGATGAGCATCACTGACGCTACTAGCAACGCTACGTTTACGAAAACCTGGCCAATCAACATACCCGCCACGGTGGGGGGGAATACCGCCTACGTTGGCTTCACGGGCGGAACCGGCGGCAGCACGGCAATTCAGGAGATCATCAACTTGACGATGACTTCCACTACCACATCGGCAGCAGCGGCGCCGACATTCTCTCCGCCGGCCGGCACTTATAGCGCCGCGCAGACTGTGACCATCAGCGACGCTACGAGCGGCGCTTCGATCTACTACACCACGAATGGGACCACACCGACGACGTCTTCGACGAAATATACGGCACCCATCACCGTAAGTAACTCGCAAATAATCCAGGCGATTGCCGTGGCAACAGGCTTCTCGCAAAGTCCAGTGGCGAGTTCGTCGTATACGATCACTACCGGAACTACCACCATAAATCTCGGCGGCGGATTTACGGCCGGCGCGATGGTTCTGAACGGCAAATCAACACTGAACGGCACTCGGCTGCGTTTGACCGACGGCGGAAAGGGTGAAGCGGCCAGCGCTTGGTACGGTTCACAGGTGAACATACAGCACTTTACCACCAACTTCAGTTTCCAGATTTCCGGTGGCACAAACCCGCCGGCGGATGGGTTGGCTTTCGTGATTCAGGGCGGTCCCAGCACTGCGATTGGGCCATCGGGGCAAGGTCTGGGTTACGGGGGAACTGGTGGAATCATCAGCAGTATTGCGGTGAAGTTCGACCTCTACAGCAACAATGGCGAAGGCTCGGATTCGACCGGTCTTTATGTAAACGGCGCTGTGCCGACCACACCAGCCGTAGATATGACCAGCTCCGGCCTGGATTTGCACACTGGCGATGTTTTCAATGTGCAGATGACTTACGACGGAACCAATTTGACGATGACCATTACCGACGCTGTTTCGAATGCGACTTTCACGCACACGTGGCCCATCAACATACCAGCGACAGTGGGCGGCAATACGGCCTACGCAGGATTCACCGGTGGAACTGGCGGCTATACCGCGATCCAGGAAATTATTAACTGGACGATGTAATTCATCTGGCTCGCGCGCGACCGTTTGCTCCGGTCTATTCTAACGACGCCAAATGTCTAGCCGGGCGCCAGCGGGCCGTTGTATTTTTCTTTGGAAACCACTGAGATGGCCAGCGCTAGCATCTCCGGATGTGTAGGATATTGATACATAAAACCCTCAAACGTGTGCGTCACGTAATAAATAAGCGGATAGAAAACTAACACTCCAACAAACAAAAATGCTTTTCTATTGTTGGCCCGTAGGGCGCGTCCCACCCCGATGAACGCCAATATTGAAAATATCAATTGCGGCAGGTACTTCACGAACCTCATTTTGCCCAGCCGACTTGACGCCATCGGATTGCCGACCCACCAATATCCAATACGCAAAATTACGCTGCGAAAAAACTCGCCGGGATGAGCCCGAATCGTCTGCAGGGCCTCTCGTGCTGACGCGCGAGAGTATTCAACTTCCCCCATCTCCCGCACCCGGCCCAGTTCATAATCGCTCCTATCAGGATGAGATTCGCCGTCCCAGCGGCCATTATGACCCGGCACATTCCCGACTCTTAATTCAGTTCCGAAGTTATCGCGAATAAAGATCATATGGTGGAGCACTACATAATTGCGCGCAAGCCACGGAACGACACACAAAACTGCTACCAAACCAGCCAGACCTGCGTACCGCCAACCCTTTCGATTTTCAAGCTGCCAACCAAAAGCCGGTGCTAGCGCCAGCAGAGTTGGATTGAGAAGCGCTGATATTCCCCAGGCTGTTCCGAAAACGGCCCAATGTGGCGGGTGCAACGTTAGCCATATCAGAAGCACGATCGCCATCTCCGTCATATGCGTGTACCAAATAACGTTTGGTGAAATGAATAAGCCAAGTCCCCCATAGCCGCCGAGTACACGCAGAAGCACAAGCGGATAGAAGACCAGCGGAAAACTGGCTAGCGCGCACGCGGAGTAGATGCCAACGCGCGGACCGAAAGCTTCTCCCGCGGTCCGATAGAGTAGGACGCAGGTGAATGCATGAACGATGATATTGACCGCGACGGCTACGCAGTACGACGTTGCGGTAGGACCTCCGCAGAGAAGGAAGATGCCCGCGAGCAGGTATGGATACACTGGAGGAATCCAGGCGGACGGACCGGTCGGTTCCCTGAAAGGAGAGCTGAAACCGTGTCCGGCTGCCACTGCCTCAGCAATCCGAGCGGTTTCAGTGTTCCAAATATCGACTTTTGGCAAGACTATGGCGAGAATCACGTTTGATGCGATCGCAAGCACGATGATGAAGATGACCCGGCGAGTCCACACAGTCGCACCTTACCTCGGCGAGTTTAGCATTTGCCTCGCGGGAAAACCCCGCCGCTTTCAGACCTGTTGCGAATTTACTTCCCGGCTGCCATTAAAAAGAGAGGGGCGAGTTCCTCATTAGAATCTAGTATCGACCGTCGGTTGCCGCGATGATCAGGGGTTCTCAAAAACAGAATCGAGCCAGTTCCGCGTTAAGCAGGTTCCAGGTAACGAACTGAATGCTAGCCTGTACCAATTCTGCGCCACTGGGCGACACGATTGGGGCGTCAGGCGCACTCATGTGGTCATGGTCTGTGGGTTGACGCGAGTCTGTCTCGCTGCTGGCCTTACTTCCGTTCCCGTGTAGAAGGTGCCGTTGGGCTCATCCGAAACCGCGATAGCGCCTCGCCTAGATTCTGTATGAACGCTTCCGACTGAAACACATCTGCGTCCGCTCGTATGCTTGCCGGCGGCGCGATTGGCTCCAGCTCATCTAGTTCAAATTCCCGCGCCACATCCTCGATCACCTTCGGCTCAATCACGTGCTTCTGATCCACAAACGAATTGATCAACGCATGCTCACACAATAAATTGATCACCCGCGGGATCCCCATTGAGAACAGGTACACCGCATCCATCGCCTTCGCTGAAAATATGCCGGACTGCGCTGGTGCCCCTGCAATTCTCAGACGCTCCTGGATATATTCGTGGGTTTGTTCACTGCTCATGGCCGAAGTTCTGCAGCGTAGCGTAATTCTCTGCCGGAGTTGCCGCAATTGTGGAAGCTTCAGCTTATCTTCCAGTTCTGGCTGGCCCGACAGCACGATTTGCAGGAGCTTCTCGGTCGACGTTTCCAGATTTGTCAGCAATCGAATTTCTTCGAGTACCGGGAACGTTAAATTTTGTGCTTCATCCAGGATCAACACTGCGGTTTCGCCGGCACGATAGCGTTCCAGCAGCCAGTGGTTTAGTTTCATCAGCTGCTGGCTCTTGGATCGGTTATCGCACGGGATTTCAAATTCCGCCAAAATAAAGTCGAACAATTGGCTGGAGTTCATCCTTGAATTGAACAGGAATGCAGTTTTGGTGCGGCGCAGATGCAGCCAGTCCAGCAGCCGGTTGACCAGGGTAGTCTTACCGGTGCCTACTTCTCCAGTTAGCGTTACAAATCCTTTGCGCGTCTGTATGCCGTACATCAGGCCGGAGAGCGCTTCCTCGATCTGCTTCGTCAGAAACAGATACCGCGGATCAGGATTGACGTTAAACGGATTTTCCTTCAGTCCGAAGAAGCTTTTGTACATGATCGTGTGGTCGTCTCCTTCGACCCTTTTCTTATCCTTCCGGGCGACTTCAGCGCGTTTCTAGGGCAGTACGAATGGCCGTGTATGCCAGCTCACTCCGAACGTCAATTGGTGTGTAGTGAAGTCTGTCCCACAAGTTGAGGCCCCGCACGACCCACCGTTTGTTTTCTCTATATACGCGGTGTAGCCCAGCGACAAATTTGCGTTACGGCCCAATGGCCGTCCGGCGGCGACGCTCGCGTAAACCGTGTCGAAGTTGATATTCGTTGTGGCCCCTATATTCACGATGCCTCGGTTGCGGGCGTAACCCAAATTCGCGTTTCCGGTCCACACTCTGGTTATCTTTCGGGTTATTGATCCGTTCAGTTGATCGGTTGTCGCGCCCAGGAACACACCGCTTCCGGCCGTCACACCGTGATAATACGAACCTGACAAACTTCCCTTCGGAATTACATACGTGATCGACGCGCTGCCCGTCCCGGCCACGGTCTGCGTTGAACCTCCGACCCGCGTGGCAACTCGTAAATGTGTGATTTCCGGCCCACCGGTTAATTGCAAGGCTAGCTTGCCGGTAATTTTTCGGCCATATGCTACCTGAATAGATTGATCTCCTACGTTTTGCGTAAATCCAATGAAGTGATACGAGCTATACCGATAAACCAGCCCCAATGTGTCTTCTCGAGTGAACTGGTAGTTATATCCGATGCTCCCCAGGTACTCATTGCTCTCTATATTCCCTGGATCTGTGAATCTCAGAATACTGTCGATTCCGCCAAACGTAATCGAACTCCTCCGCGTCAGCGCATAATTGCCCTGCACCCCAAAAACATTCGTGTAACGTGGGCCAAACGTTGTGAATATTGATTGCCCGGGATCAATGCCGCCACCAAGTCCCGTTGAACCTGGTCCCAGCGACCCGCCCACTCCAGGAAGAGCAATACCCGTTCCTGCTCCGAACCCGAACTGCGCTTGCGGTAAATAAGCGAATTGATCCAAGAGCGTCAGTTGCAAGCGCTCCCAGTTAAACGTTTGCGATGCTCCGAACTGCTGAAACCATCCATTACCCAGCGTCGAATCGGTGGAAAAGTCTCCACCGCCCGAATAATTCAGCGCCAGTTGCGCCGTGCTCCACGTCTTCAACAGACTGATGTTGCCGGTCAAGTAGCTGGTCGAATTCCAGCCGCCACCTCCGCCCAGCGTGCTCCCATTCGACTGGACGAAATTGTAATAAGACACCCCAGGAACCCAATAGCTGTGTTTTTCCAGCGGAGTCCCAACCGTAGGCTGTTGCAGCCCGGTCAACGGACGCTGATCTGGCTGCAAGGTATCGGCAGGAGCCTGCGTATCTTGATCGCCCTCCACACCTATGGGGCCGTAGGTTCGCGCTGCAGGCTTAGGCTTGTCTTCAGCTGGAGAGGGTGGCGGGGCTTGCGGATCCTGTGCTCGCGCCTGTCCGCCGCCGACCAGACAGAACCAGTAGGCGAACAGAATAATCAATCTAACGATCTTTGAAAATCTTGTCATAAGCCCTCTTTACGGAACCACGATCGTATCGCCGGGCTGGAGTGCGATATTGTCTTCCGGACGGTTACCTTTTACTACGTCATTATAGTTGAATGGGTGTTTTACCTGCCTGCCGCTCTCTGAACGCAATACATAAATTTTCTTGGTTCGCGCAAACTGCGTGAACCCGCCCGCGCTCGTCAACGCTTGCAGCACGGTCATATTGGGCAGCAGAGGGAACGCGCCCGGCCGCGTCACCTCGCCTGTCACATACACTCTTCGGCTGTTGATTTCCGATATGCTGACCGTCACCTGCGGGGTGGTTATAAATTTTTTCAGCCCTTCGGCAATCACATTGGACAGTTCCATCGCCGTGAGCCCCTCGGCCTGTACGTCGTTCAGCAGCGGCAGCGAAATCTTTCCGTCTGGCCTTACCGGAACAGATCGTGATATTTCCGGTTCTTTCCATACATCGATGCGCAGCACATCCTGCGGACCGATTTTGTAGCTCGGATCACTTACCGGCACATTCTGCGTCGCCGCGGTTTTCGTCGCGCCTTTGTCTGCGGTTTGCGCCGTCACACTTCCCGCCGCCATCATGGTCCCAAGCCCAATCCATAGCAACGCTTTCATCACTCTTCTCCCCGCAATCTCTTGATTTGGGCCCCATCCACATCCATCTGTTTTATCTTATACAACAACGCCTTGTAGCTTACTTGCAGTTCTCGCGCTGCCCGCTTCCGATTCCAGTGTGTTCTTTCCAACGCCCTCAAGATCAGATCCCGCTCTGCCACCCGCGACGCCTCTTTAGCCACCACCTTCAACGACTCTCCGCCTGAGTATTCCGCCCGGTTGCTTCGCACTCGTTCCGGTCGTTTGAGCTCGGTAATCGCCGCGCGCGATTGTCCTAGTGCCACTACTTTTCTCGCCAGATTTGCCAGTTCTCGAATGTTTCCCGGCCAGTCATAGCTCCGTAGCAAGTCTTCTTCGTCCTGGCTCAATGTCGGTATCTGCTTTCCCACTTCCCCTGCATGCTTCTCCAGAAAATACTCCATCAGCGCTGTCACATCCTCTTTGCGATTCCGCAGCGCCGGCAGCTTCACGCACGCTCCGTTTATACGAAAATAAAGTTCGCGCCGGAATCTCCCGAGCCCGACCTCCCGGTCCAGATTTTTCGTGGCCGTGCAGATTAACCTGAATCCCATGGTCCCGCCCGAGCTCATTTCTCGCTCTTGCAGCATTGCCAGCAGAACTCTCTGGCAATCCAGATCCAGCTCGTCAATCCCGTCCAGATACAGCGTTCCGGCACTTTCCGGTGGCTCGCCAGTCCATTTTCCGGCCAGCGACGTCTTAACTTGCGCCAGCAACTCGCCCGGCGCCAGCACCGTACAATTCAACTTAACCAGCGGCAGCGCCCGCACCGCCGAAAGCTGATGTATCAGACGCGCATAGACGTCTTTGCCCGTCCCGCTCTCCCCCTGCAACAGAACCGGGATATCAGTCCGAGAAATCTCCCCTACGATGTCGTTGACGAGCAAAATAGCTTCCGAGCGGCCGTACACAAACCCGGACCCTGTCTGGATGTCGAACCCGTGATTTACACCAGTAGCCATGTTTTCTCGGCAATGTTTCTGCAAGTGCCTAGCCAAGCAGACTAGAAGCTATCCGCATCCCAGCGCGACTAAGTCGCCCCTAATCATAGGTTTAGCGCACGGCCTGTGGTTTGAAACTCTTTAGATGCCAACAATTTGCCCCTTAGGGATTCCACCATGTGGCAAAATTTTATCCCTTTTCGGCGTGAGCGAGCCCAACATAGTTTATTACGAGCGGTTCGGGAGAACTACACTACTCTTCTCCCACAGAGAAATAGCTGCAATCCGGGTGTATAAAGGCCAGGGCACTTACGCTAGCTTCAGGGTCCATCATGAATCCCTCGGTCAACTCCACGTTGATCTCCTCTGGTTTCAGCAACTTCCAGAGCCCTGTCTGATCTTCTAAGTCCGGACACGCCGGATATCCGAAGCTGTAGCGTTTCCCCCGATACCGCGATGTAAATCGCTGTGCCATGGTCAGCCCCGGTGGGTCCGGAAATCCCCAGTCTTCCCGTATCCTCCGGTGCAGCCACTCCGCACACGCCTCGGCCGTCTCGATTGCCAGCGACTGCAATCCGTGCGACCGAAAATAGTATCCCGCGTTCTTTGCCGCCTCAGACCGTTCCCGCACTCCTTCGCCTGCGCTCACGACGAACAAGGCAACGTGGTCGCGTTTTCCGCTTTGCGCAGGCAGAACGTAGTCGCTCAGGCAAAGCCGATCAGCGATCTTTTGCCGCTTTAATTTCCACGTGTGTGCAGGTGAACTCTCGCCAGGAGCGAATACGTGCAACTGCTCTGCTTCGGCTTCGGCCTCGAAAAACTGCCAAACCGCCCGCACCTTCATGAACTTCGCCGCTTCTTCTTTCACCTCTTTCATGGCCGCGAAGAGTTCCACCGCTTTCGGCTCCCTCGCCGCAAGCTGCTGCTCAAAATTTCCTCGATAGCCAAGGTGCCGTCCAAACAGCATGAACGGATTGATGTAACTCCACAATTCGTGCAAATCCGGCACCAGCCGCACTTTGCGGTCCAGATAGCCGACCGCCTGAATCGGTAAATCTGCGCGTACCTTCGGCGAACGCGTTACCGCCGGCAGCTCTTTCACCGTCACTGTGGTCGTTACGCTGACCCCGCTGGTTGCTTCGCCATGCGCGCGCAGCACCGTCTCACGCGTCGCCGGATCCATCAACTCATTCATCAACCGCAAGCCGGTCATGGCGTCTTTTGCGTAGCAAACCGCGTTTCCATAACTCGGCGCGATTTTCGTCTGCGTGAATTTTCCAGACAGCGCCGCTCCACCCACCAGCAGCGGAATCGAAATCCCCGCATCCTTCAAATCATTTGCGGTAATCACCATCTGCTGCGCGCTTTTTACCAGCAATCCAGATAGTCCGATCGCGTCCGGATGATGTTGCTGATATGCCTTGATCAATTCTTCCGGGGGCACCTTGATTCCCAGATTCACCACGTCGTATCCATTGTTCTTCAAAATAATCTCAACCAGATTTTTTCCGATGTCGTGCACATCGCCTTTCACTGTCGCCAGCACGATTCGCCCGCGCTTCGCCGTGTCCGCCTTTTCCATGAACTGTTCCAGGTGATTCACCGAAGCTTTCATCGCTTCGGCGGACTGCAGCACTTCCGCCACAATCAACTCGTTGGCGTTAAAAAGTCGGCCAACTTCTGACATTCCCGCCATCAGTGGCCCGTTAATGATGTCCAGCGGGGCAGCACCCTCTGCGCGTTTTTTTTCCAGGTCCTCGATCAACCCGTCTCGCGTGCCCTCGATAATGTAGTTCGCGAGTCTTTGATCCAGCGGTATGTCCTGCGCTCGCAGCTTCTCTTTTTTCTTCGTCGTCCGGAAATGCTCGGTGATCGCCGCAATATGAAATTGGTTGATCGCCGCGCGTTGCTCCTTGTTCTGTTCGCGCCAATCCGCCGGAGCGTTCTTCAACAACGCGGCGCGCGGATTGGCGGCATCCACCTTTGGCGGATGCTGAAACAGCAGATTCTCCGCCAACTCCCGCTCATGCTCCGGAATCGATGCGAACCGTTCCAGCTTTTCCGTATTCACAATCGCCAAATCCAGCCCGGCCTTCGTGCAGTAATACAGAAAAACCGAATTCACCACTTCCCGCGCACCCGCCGGCAATCCAAACGACACATTCGAAATTCCCAGAATCGTCCGCACATCCGGCAACGCCTGCTTGATGATTCGAATCCCCTCGACCGTCTCCACCGCGCCGCCAATGTAGTTTTCATCACCCGTGGCGCAGGGAAACACCAGCGGGTCAAAAATAATATCTTCCGGCGGCAGCTTGTACTTCGTGGTCAGCAGTTCGTAAGAACGTCGCGCAATCGCCAGTTTCCTTTCCCGTGTAAACGCCTGCGCCTGCTGCGCATCCTCATCAATGCATCCCACCACCACTGCCGCGCCGTAATCATGCGCGATCGGCACCACCTTCTCGAATTTCTCCTCGCCATCTTCCAGATTGATCGAATTGATGATCGCTTTCCCCTGGCAATACGTCAGCGCCTGCTCTACCGCCGTGGGGTCGGTAGTGTCCACCATCACCGGCGCTTTCACTTTTCGAATCAGCTTTTCGTAAAACGGCGGAATGTCTTTTTTCTCATCGCGGTCCGTGCTTTGCAGGCACACATCGACGATGTGCGCGCCGCCTTTCACCTGCCGCCGTGCAATTTCGCTGGCTTCTTCCCATTTTTCTTCGGCCACTAAGTTCTTGAACAGCCGCGACCCGATGACATTCGTCCGCTCACCCACCAGCAGCGGCCGCGTACTGTCGTCCGCCTCCACCGTTTCGATCCCGGAATAAACCGCCCGGTGCGCCTCCTGCGGCAATGCCCGCGGTTTTTTCCCCTCCACCATCTGCGCCATCGCCGCGATATGCTTCTCGGTCGTTCCGCAGCATCCGCCCACCAGGTTCAGCCAGCCGTGGTCCACAAATTTTTCCAACTGTGCCGCCAGCGAGGTCGGCGTCTCCAGATATTTCCCCTCTTCGTCCGGCAATCCGGCGTTCGGATAACAGGAAACAAACTCTCCCGTTGACGCACTCAGCGTTCGGATGTGGTCGGTCATGAACTCCGGCCCCGTGGCACAGTTCATCCCAAACGCCAGCGGCTTCGCATGCCGCAGCGACGCCCACATCGCTTCCACTGTTTGCCCGGCCAGCATCGTCCCCATCGGCTCGATCGTCACCGATACAATTACCGGCACTTCGCTGCCAATCTCTTTCGAAAGCCTTTCAATCGCCAGCAGCGCAGCCTTAATATTCCGCGTATCCTGGCAAGTCTCCACCAGCAGCAAATCCGCGCCGCCCTGCACCAGTCCCTTCGCCTGCACGTAGTAATTTTCCCGCAGCCCTTCAAACGTAACTCCACCGGTAACCGTGATCGCCTTGGTCGTCGGCCCCATCGACCCAGCCACAAACCTCGGTTTCGCCACCGTGTGAAACTCGTCCGCCGCGGCGCGCGCCAGTTCCGCCGCCTTCTTGTTTAGCTCCTGCGCTTCCGCCTGCAATCCGTATTCAGCCAGCACCAGCCCCGTCCCGCCAAAGCTGTTCGTCTCCACAATGTCTGCGCCAGCCGCAAAGTACGCGCGGTGTATACCCAGCACCACGTCCGGCCGCGTTCGAACCAGCACTTCGTTGCAGCCCTCTAGCGCAGCGCCGCCGAAATCCGCAGCCGTCAGATCGCGCTGCTGCAGCATCGTCCCCATCGCGCCATCCAGCACGAGGACACGTTGTCCCATCAGCTCCCGTAAATTCTTTCCTATTTCTTTGAAGTTTCGCATCCGAAGAAAGAAGGTAATGGCTCCTTGAGGCTCCGCCAGCCGGTCCATCCCCCTCAGGGTAACGGCCAACTGCGAACACCCCCTATTTTACGCAGCTTTTGCTCTGGAATCGAATTACATTCGAGCCGGCTCGCTACCAATCATCATTCCGAGCCTGTCTGCCGCAAGCAGGCGAAGCGAGGACCGTCGCCTCTCCGAGCGTTTTTGCGCCAGGAGAATCCCTCTTCCTGTGAAGCATTCACCCGGGCCCGCAACCGCCTGTGGAAGTCATCCAATTTGTCAGTATCAATTCGTGAACAACTCGTTCCAACCCTCTTGCCCGTTCGGCCAGTTTTCACTACCCTGACAACGGTGGCTACTAAGCGCTCTAATTCACCCAAGCTTTCCATCTGCCTCCTCTCGCCGCATCCTCTGGTGCTGAGCGAGTTCGAACGCATTCTTTCCAAGCCCGATTTCAAAGTCATCAGCAAGCAGCTAGAATCCACTCTCGCTCCCGACCTGCGCTCTTTCGAACCGCCCAAAGCTCAGGTCTATGTCATTGACGCGCACGCCGCCCGTCAGGCCACCGGCGCCCTTCTCTCCAATATTCTCGAACGCCATCCCGACGCCCGCCTCATCGTCGTCGGCGAAGCCCATCAGGATGCCAACAGCTTTTCTTTGCTTCGTCTCGGCGTAAAAGGCATCCTCACTTACACCGAAGCGCGCGATCAGCTCATCCGCGCGCTGCCCCTTGTCGCTACCGGCGGTTTCTGGGTTCCACGCACCGTCCTCTCAGGTTTCGTGGACTCCATTCTTTCCGGCCAGAGCCGCCGCCTCAAATCCGATTCCGTCGCCAATCTCAGCCGCCGCGAACAGGAAGTCCTCGATTCGCTCCTGGAAAATCTCTCCAACAAAGAAATCGCCAGCAAACTGAACATCGCCGAGCGCACCGTAAAATTCCACGTTTCCAATCTCCTTAACAAATTTGGCGTACGACGCCGCGCCGACCTCATCCTCCTCACCTTCCAACGCCGCATGGCTCCCGAAGCGTAACCCTGGCCTTTCTTCATGACGGCCGCCTTAAGGTGGCCATCTTGCTTTTGTAGCGGCGGCTTTATGCCGCTGCCTTTTGTTGCGGCTGATCCCCAATTCCTTCCTGCTTTACTCGCCTTCCACTCCACCGTTACACTTTCTCCTCAACAGCTATGGCCTATCCACGCCACAACCCTCTCGCTCTCGTCGATCCCAAACTCTCCGTTGTCATCCCCGTTTACAACGAACGCGCCACCATCGACGAAATCCTTCGCCGCGTAATCGAAACCGAGCCTCGCAAAGAAATCATTCTCGTCGACGATTGTTCCACCGACGGCACCCGACAGATCCTCGAGAAAATGCTGCAACTCCAAAACGCCGGCGAATCCTCTGCGCCCGCCATGGATGGCGCGGACAGCATTCCTCTCCGCGATCTTCGCATTTTTTTTCAAACTAAGAATCAGGGCAAAGGCGCAGCCCTCCGTCGCGGCTTCGCCGAAGTCACCGGCGACATCATTCTCGTCCAGGATGCCGACCTCGAATACGATCCACGCGACTACGGCAAACTACTCGAACCCATCCTTGACGGCCGCGCCGATGTAGTCTTCGGCTCTCGTTTTCTCGGCGGCCCGCAGCGCGTCCACTATTTCTGGCACTACGTGGCCAACAAATCGCTCACCCTGCTCTCCGATATCTTCACCAACCTCAAACTCACCGACATGGAAACTTGCTACAAAGTCTTCCGCCGAGAAGTCCTGCAGGGCATCCAGCTGAAATCCGATCGCTTCGGCTTCGAACCGGAAATCACCGCCAAAGTCGCGAAAGGGAAATGGCGCATCTACGAAGTTCCCATCTCCTACGCCGGCCGCACCTACGAAGAAGGCAAAAAAATCACCTGGAAAGACGGCCTGCAGGCCCTCTGGTGCATCATCCGCTACCGCTTCCCCGACTAGCCGCGATCTCCTTGGTCTGTTTCTCGATTTTGTAGCGGCGACCTTCAGCATCGCCATCTTTCTTCGTGTAGCAGCGGCTTTGCCGCAGCTCTTTCTGTAGCGCGCTTTGCTAGCATCTTCTTCGTCCGCCACTCTTTGCTATCCTAATGACGTATGCTCACCTTCCACATCGAACAGTTCGGCTGCCGCGCCACCCAGGCCGACGGTGCCGCCATAGAACGGCAACTCCTCGACCGCGGTTGCACCCTTGCAAATTCCGCAAACGCCGCCGACGTCGTCGTCCTAAACACCTGCACCGTGACCGCCGCCGCAGACGCTCAGGCGCGCGACGCCATCCGCAAACTCCACGCCACAAATCCCGCCATCCGCATCATCGTCACCGGCTGCTACGCGCAACGCGCCCCAGAAGAATTAGCTGCCCTCCCCGGCGTCTCCTATGTAGTAGGCAACTCCCACAAACCCCAAATCCCCGATCTTCTCTCCTCTTTCGCTCTTTGCAACCCCTTACCACATGCTTTCGTTTCGACTGACGATCTGCTCCGTTCGCGCCAACTTTCTTTCGTAGCGGCGCAGGATGCTGCGCCCGATTCAGCAACCAATCCGGATACTGCCTACGCACCGCGCAAACGGGCACGAATCCTGATCGGCGACATCCTCGATCAACACGACATCCTCGTCGCCCCAGTCCTCGGCGGGGAAAACAATCACACTCGCCCCACGCTGAAAATCCAGGACGGCTGCAACAACCGCTGCGCCTTCTGCGTTATCCCCTTCGTCCGCGGCAAAAGCCGCAGCCTTCCTCCTGAAAAGATCCTCGACGAAATCCGCCAGCTTTCAGAGTCCGGCCACAAGGAAATCGTCCTCAGCGGCATCAATCTCGGCGCCTGGGGACGTGACCTTTCCCCGCGCCACCATTTTCCAGATCTCCTCCGCAAGATCCTGGACCAAACGTCGGTCGCACGCCTCCGCCTCAGCTCCATCGAGCCGCTAGACATCACCCGCGATGTGGTCGCACTCTTTGCATCTTCGCCGCGTCTCGCCGATCATTTCCACATGCCGCTGCAGTCGGCCTCCGATAAAATCCTGGCCGCCATGCATCGCTGGTATCGCTCCGAGCATTACGCCCGCCGCATCGAATTCATCCGTGAACAACTCCCGCATGCAGCTATCGGCGCCGATGTCATCGCCGGCTTTCCCGGCGAAACCGAAGGCGACCATGCCGCCACCATGAATTTCATCGAATCGCGTCCCTTCAGCTATCTCCATGTTTTCTCTTACTCCGTCCGCCCCGGCACTCGCGCCGCGGCTCTGCACAATCACGTTGCGCCCGCCACCATCAAACGCCGCGCCCGCGAACTCCGCGCCCTCAGCGAAGAGAAGTCTGCTTCATTCCATCGCCTGCAATCCGGCCGCACTCTTTCGCTTCTCACCCTCCGCCATTCCGATTCCACCGGCTCAAGCGAATGGATCCCCGCTCTCTCTTCCAATTTTCTCAAGCTCCGCCTTGCAGGTTCCTGGCAACCGAACCAATTCGTGGATGCGGTATGCTCTGGCAGCCCGCAATACATTTGCGCCCCGTGCGTGCAAGAATGCGGAGAGCTTGGTCGTCCTCAACCGGTCGAGTTTAGTCATCGTCAACCCCTCGAGGCTTTTCATTGCGAACCGCTAAAGCTTGGTCATCCTGAACCTATCCGACAAGGATAGGTTCAGGATCTCAACCTATGAATCACTACCCAATCCGCACTCGAAGGAACTCCTAACAGTGAACATTCTCGGCATCGCCACTCCAGGTCCCGGCGCATCCGTCGCCCTCTTCGATAGCCACAATATCCTCGCCGCCATCGAGGAAGAAAAAATCAGCCGCACCAACGACCCGCAGGCCCTTCCGCATCTTGCGCTCGCCAGCGTGCTCGCTTCGTCCGGCCTTCGCTTCTCCGATATCGGCGCAATTGCTCTCGCTGACCGCGGCTCGGTGTCCAAACGGACCCGCCGCAAAAATTCTGATCGCGAATCCGCGCTGGCCCACCTTCGCCAGCTTCTTGCCGGTCGCCGCTTTTCCCGTTTCGATCATCATCTCTGTCACGCTGCCGGCGCTTTCTACACTTCCGATTTTTCCCGTTCCCTGATCCTTACCCTCGATCACGGAGCCAGCGGCAACTCCGGACTCGTCGCACTCGGCGAAGATGACCACATTAAATCGCTTCATGCGCTCTCCTTTCCGAACTCGCTCGGCTGGTTCTATTCCCGTGTCACGCAGCTTGTCGGCCTCCGCCCGCATCGCGATGAGCACAAACTGCAATGGCTCAGTAAGGATGGTCAACCTGGCTATCTCGAATCGTTTAGAAAACTCTTCGTATGGAATGCAAAAGGCTTGCCGGTGTTGGATCGCAAGTATTTCTCTGCGGGTTCTGACGGCACAGGCGTTTTTTCCCCGCGCCTCTACCGGGAACTTGGCTTGTCCCGATCCGCGACTCCCACCGACCGCACGGTTCACGCCGCGCTTGCCCGCAGCGCGCAAGATGTTCTGGAAGAGATGATTCTCCAGCTGGCCGAACACTTCCGCGAAGCGACAGGCGCCGATTCGCTCTGCCTCGCGGGAGGCGTTTTTCAGAATGTCTTGCTGGTCCGTGCGCTCGAGCAGCGCAGCAGTTTCCGCAATGTCTACGTCCAGCCGGTTGCAGGTAACGCAGGCACTTCGCTCGGCGCGGCATTCCTGGCGCGCAAGAAAGCCTCTGGCCGCTCCGGACGCGCCCCGCTTGCATCGCTCGGGCTTGGCCCTGAGCCCACTTCACAGGAAATCAAAGCCGTCCTGGACAACTGCAAAATCGTCTACAAATACCCATCCGGTGAAGACCAGTTGATCGAAGAAACTGTCCATCTCCTCGACCGTGGCAAAATCGTCGCCTGGTGCCAGGGTCGCAGCGAATTCGGCCATCGCGCTCTCGGCAATCGCAGCCTGCTGGCCTCGCCCTTCAATGAATACGTGCTCGACAACGTCAACCAGTTCATCAAGCACCGCGAAGAGTTTCATCCCTTTGCGCTTTCCGTTCCCGCCGAACGTGCTCACGAATTTTTCGATTGCGGCCCCAACTGCCGCTTCATGGCCTCGCTGGGCGATCTGAAAAATCCCATCGCCGGACTCGAACGCTTCGCTTTCAACGGCGCTGCTGTACGCGTCCACACCGTAGAAAAACAGTCCAATCCGTTATTCTGGAAATTGCTCCACAAATTCGGCGAATCCGCCCCCGCCCCCATTCTCGTCAACACTTCCTTCAATCTCTTCGGCGAGCCGCTAGTCACCGATCCCCGCTCCGCCGTCCGCAGCTTCTACTGCGCAGGCGTGGACGCATTGGCCGTCGGCCCCTTCCTGGTTGTGAAGTAAAGACGGCAGGACCAATTTTCGCAACTTTCCGTGAAGTGGTTTTTGATGTTGCTAGTGCCGGGCTTCATCCCGGTTTTCGCAGTGCCGCAGCCAGGCTGCCGTTTTTCCGTTCTCTGCGCTTGCTCAGCGCCCTCTGTGCCTCGGCGTTATCTTTTCTCTTTCTTCTTCTTTAGCTTTCAAAAATCACCTGCGCCATAGCCTGTTTCGGAGTATGCGTAATGCTGATCGCAATGTTCTTCACGCCCAATCGATCCGCTATTTTCCGGGCCTCGCCCTTCAGCTCCAAGGTCGGCCGCCCTCCGCGAAATCGCAACACTTCAATATCAACCCACCGCACACCGCGGCTCCAGCCTGTCCCCAACGCTTTCATCGCCGCTTCTTTTACTGCGAACCGTCCCGCGTACCTCTCGTACTTATCCTTGAACTGCTCGCAGTACGCCCGCTCTTTCTGCGTAAAAATTCTTTTCAAGAAGCGTTCACCTTGCCGCTCCATCGCGCCCTGTACCCGTTCCACTTCCTCCACATCAATACCCATTCCAATGATCATTCAGCTCCTTGCCTGCGGGAAAGATCAGCCTTCGTATCTTTCCGGGCCGATCGCGCGCCGCAATACCAAGACCGCTTTGCGATTATACTGAGACGATGCCGACCGCAGCCAAAAGTTCCCGTCTACGTCGTCTTCCCGGCAAGCCGGCTCCGCGTCTCCCGCCACGTCCCGCAATAGCTGCCCCCTGGTCGCTCAGAGCCGTGCAAGGCACGCAAATACTCGAACTCGCTCCACTCAAAAAATTCCCGTGGCTGGTCCACGGTTTCAGCACCAGAGCGGGCGGAGCCAGCATACTCAATTCCGGCGAGCAGGTTCTCAATCTCGGATTCACCGACTGGGACCAACGTGAAAATGTCCTGAAAAATCGCAAGGCCTTCCAGGCCGCCATCGGCGCAACCGGTTCACCCCTTGTTCTGTTGCAACAGTTTCATTCAGCAATCGCACTTTTCCTAGCCGCTCCGCCAATGGAACCACGCAAAGGCGATGCATCGTTCACGAATTCGCGTGGCATGCTCCTCGGCGTCCAAACCGCCGATTGCGTTCCCATTTTGTTGGTCGATCCAAAGAAGCGCGCTGTTGCCGCCATTCACGCTGGCTGGCGCGGCACTCTTGCTCGCATTGCAGAAAAAACCGTCGGTGAAATGCGCAAGCACTTCGGTTCAAACCCCGCCCACATTCTCGCCGCGCTCGGCCCTGCCATCGGCCGCTGTTGCTACGAAGTAGGCACCGAACTGGTCAGCGAATTCACCTCGCAATTCGCCGACGCTGCAGAATACTTCGACGAACTTCGCACCGGAGAAGAGCCCAACCCTCTGCAATGGCTTAACATGATGCCGCCCGGCCATCAGCCACTGCCCAAAAACGTTCGCCTGGATTTGCGCAAAGCCAATCGCTCGCAACTCCTGGCCGCCGGCCTGCGCGACGCCAACATCTTCGTCAGCAATCTCTGCACCGCCTGCCACACCGGCCTTTTCTTCAGCTATCGCCAAGCAGGAGCAAAGTCTGGCCGCCTGTTCTCTGTGGTCGGTTTGCGACAGGCTGAATTGAGTTCGAGCTGACGTGTGCACGGATCTCGTGTACTCGTGAAGAACGTTGCCTTCAGCGCCGACGAACACCTTATCGAGCGAGCCCGCGAAGTCGCGAAAGCTGAGCACAAAACTCTGAATGTCGCGTTTCGGGAGTGGCTGGCAGCCTATGCCGCGCGCAAGGGCAATGTTCAGCAGTATCGCGCCCTGATGGAGCGTCTCAAGCATATTGACTCCGGGGGGCAGATACAATCGCGAAGAGATGAATGAACGATAGGTTCTTTCTCGACACAAATATTTTTGTGTATTCGCTGTCCGCAAATCCCAGCGGCAAGCGAGATCGCGCCGTGGAGCTGGTAGACCATGCCATCGGCTCAGGAAAAGGAGTGGTCAGTTATCAGGTAGTTCAGGAATTTCTTAGCGTCGCTTTCCGCCGCTTCACTCCCAAGATGACTTTCGCTGAAGCCGAGCAATATCTTGCGACAACCTTCGGTCTGCTGCTGGTGGTGCATTCTTCTTATTCGTTGTACATGGAAGCATTGACTCTGAGCCGGCGGTATTCGCTTTCCTGGTACAACTCCCTGATTGTGGCCTCGGCGAGTGAAAGCCAATGCGGGATCCTGTATAGCGAAGATCTTCAGGATGGGCGATCTTTCGGCAGCCTGAGAGTGCGGAATCCGTTTGCCGGCTTCCAGCAGGCTGCTTCATCGAGGATCTCGTTAGGTACAGAAGCCCGAAGAAAGGGTCGCGCCGGATTCTAGGCGATAACCGGCAGTGGAGTGTCACGGACCTCGTTCAAGGCCAATTGCCCGCAAGCCGCCATCACATCGCGGCCCCGCGAATAGCGGGTAAACGCCGGAATGCCTTGCTCCAACAAAATTTTGTGGAACCGTTCAATGCTATCCTCGCGCGGCTCTTTGTAGGGCAGGGAACCGGGATTCCACGGAATCAGATTCACTTTCACGCGCCCAAGGTCCGCCATCAACCGCGCCACGCGCTTCGCATCCTCCGCAGTATCGTTCACACCGCCCAGCAAAACATATTCAAACGTAATGTACTCGCGCGCTCCGCGCGGAAAATCCCTGCACACCGCGAGCAATTTGCTCAAAGGATATTTCTTGTTGATCGGCATCAACACATCGCGCTGCGCATCACTCGAAGCATTCAGGGAAATCGCCAGCTTCGGCCGCCGCGTTTCCTTTGCCAGCCGCTCGATCCCCGGCACAATGCCGCTGGTCGAAAGTGTCACATGCTTCGGCGCCAGCCCGATGCCCGATTGGTCGAGCAATACCGCCATGGCCGCCATCACCTGGTCATAGTTCAGCAGCGGTTCGCCTTGCCCCATCAACACCACGTTCGTCTGCGGCGTCAGCGTTTCCTTGTGCTCCTCCAACGGCAGAAGAACCTGCGCCAGAATTTCTCCAGCAGTTAAATTGCGAATTAACCCCAGCTGCGCCGTCATGCAAAACTGGCAATCCACCGCGCACCCAGCCTGCGTGGAAATGCAAATCGTCTGCCGCGCCTCACTCGGCATAAACACCGCTTCCACCGAAGCGCTTCTCTTTATCTTTTTCTTCTCTGCGTCCTCTGTGTTAAAAGCCTTTTCTTCGCCCAGCCCCAGCAAGTACCGCACCGAGCCATCCGTTGACCTATAACGTTGCCGCACCGTCGGCAACGTCACCGTAGTTTCCGCCGCCAGCTTCTCGCGGAAACCAGCAGGAAGATTCGTCACCCGCGACAAATCAAAAATCCGCTCAGCATATAACGCGCGATACAACTGATCGCCGCGATAGCCAGGCTCTCCCATCGCAACGCACAGCGCTCGCAACTCCTCCCGTGATTTTCCCAGTAATTCCATGCCCTCGTCTTTCCCAACCGCTGCTCCAGATTATCGCACTTAGCGTTATACTTTCCTCTCGGAGGCCATTTCATGTCCGAACAACTCGCCATCGAACAACTGGTCATCGCCGACTGGGTCAAGAATCTCGCGGCAATACCCGACCGCAACTTCACGCTCGAAATTGTTCAGGATTACATCCTCCACCACGCCATCCGTCAAGAGTCGCTCGAAAAATATCTCTTCTTCTCCAAAGGCAGCTACACCCGCAACCTCATTTTCAAGAACGACGTGTTCGAGTGCATGGCTATCTGCTGGGAGGTCGGCCAATTCAGCCGCATCCACAATCATCGCGACCAGAATTGTTGGATGTCGGCCCCGATCGGCCGCCTAAAAGTGCAAAATTTCCGCGTGGAACACCACGACGCCGCGCAGAACACGTGCGACCTCATTGCCACCGACACTTACGAAATGGATGCAGCTCACCCCGCCTACGTCAATCCGCTCGAACCTGTGCACCAGGTTTTGAATCTCCCCGAATACAGCCAGCGCGCCGTCAGCATCCACGTTTACTCCAAGCCCTTCGACATGTGCGAAGTGTATTACCGCGACCAAGGCACCTACGCCGACGTTCCGCTCCACTACACCAGCGAATACGGCAAGCTGCATCCCGACGAAAAACTGCTGTAGCGCGAGCAGTGCCGGTTTCAGCGTTTGCCCGATCCGCTACTCGGCGCTCGCCACTGCCTCCCTCGGTGTGTCACAATCTCTGTATGGTTGCCGAACAGCGCGATATCCAGCGGCACGCTTTGCCCAACGGTCTCATCGTCGTGACCGAAACCATGCGTCACGTCCGTTCCGTCTCCATTGGCGTCTGGATTCGCAATGGCTCCCGCCGCGAAGCCACGAACCAGAACGGGCTGGCTCATTTCATGGAGCACATGGTCTTTAAAGGCACGGAGCGGCGCTCTGCCGAATCCATCGCCCGCGAAATGGATTCTATCGGTGGAATGCTCGACGCCTTTACCTCCAAAGAGCAGATTTGCTTCAACGCCAAAGTTCTCGACGACCACCTCCCGATCGCTTTCGACATTATTTCCGACCTTTGCCTGCGCCCCCTATTTGATTCCGACGATGTGGCAAAAGAGCGCCAGGTAGTCCTGGAAGAGATCAAGATGGATCTCGACAATCCGGAATCGCTGCTGCACGAGATTTTCACGCGCGGCTTCTGGCCTGAACATCCTCTCGGCCGCCCGATTCTCGGCACTCCCGACACCGTGCGCCAATTTTCGCGTGAAGCGCTGCAGACCCGCTTCCGCGAATGGTTTGCGCCCAATCACTTGCTGGTCACCGCCGCCGGAAACGTGCCCCACGAAAAAGTTCTCGAACTCGTGCAGTGCGAATTCGGCCACCTCACGCCCACGCACGGCCTCGATCAGCATGAACCGCCGAAAACTGACGCGCCCATCCACGTGGAGCGCAAAAAAGATCTCGAGCAGGTCCATCTCTGCCTCGGCGTACCCTCGCTTCCGATCGCCCATGAACGCCGTTTCGGCATCGCAGTGCTCAACAATCTTCTTGGCGGCGGCATGTCCTCGCGCCTTTTTCAGAACATCCGCGAAAAACGCGGCCTGGCCTACGCCGTCTTCAGTGAAATTACGCCGTACTCCGATGCGGGAATGTTCACCGTGTATGCCGGCACGGCAAAAGAAACCGTTGGCGAAGTACTTGACCTCACCCTGGCCGAATTCCGCTCCATGAAGGAATCGCTGGTCAGCGACGAAGAACTCCTCCGCGCAAAGAATCACCTCAAGGGCTCGTTGATGCTTTCGCTCGAGTCAACCAGTTCCCGCATGTCCAATCTCGCGCGCCAGGAACTGTATTTTGGCCGCTTCTATTCGCTCGACGAAATTCTTGCCTCCATCGAAGCCGTCACTCGCGAGGACGTCCAATCCCTCGCCCAGGACTTCTTCCGCCCCGAACAAATTTCCGCCACCGTCCTCGGCCCCCTCAACGGCTTCACCCTCGACCGCGCCCGCCTCTCCTGCTGAGATTTTTCATGGGCGAAGTTTCTTTCCCTCATTGACGCTGCCAACGCGCTCTGCGATGATTCTGAAATCAGTTTCTTCTCTCTTCGGAGGAAATCGATCGGCCTTCGCGTTTCCATTCTGGCGTCCGGCAGCTCCGGCAATATCACCCTGCTGGAGACGGAGCGCACCCGACTCCTCGTGGACGCCGGACTCGGCAAACGCGAAACGCTCGCCCGCCTCGCCGCCGTCGAAAAATCCGTCGAACATCTCGACGGAATCTTAATCACTCACGAACACTCCGATCACTGCAGCGGCCTCCCGCAAATGCTCGGCATGTGGAAAGCTCCTCTCTACGTCACCGAGCCCACCATGGATGCGCTGCAGCGCACGCTGCCCGACACTTTCGGCAAGCGCTTGCGTGGAGTAGAAAAAATTTCTGCAGGACAACGATTTGCGATTGGCGATATTGACGTGCACGCTTTCGCGATTCCACACGACGCCGCCGACCCCATCGGATTTACGTTCAAAGCCAACGGCGCAAAATTCGCGCTTGTGACAGATTTGGGCTATTTGCCGGAACTTGTGAAAGTGCATCTCCGCGATGCGGATTGCTTGATGCTCGAATCGAACCACGATTTGGATATGCTGAAGGTCGGTCCGTATCCGTGGGTCGTAAAACAGCGCGTGCTTTCCCGCACCGGCCATCTTTCCAATCTAGCGGTCAGCGAATATCTATCCGACCCGGATGGATTCGACGCGCGTGCGCGTTATCTCGTGATGGCGCACATCTCCGACGAAAATAATCACCCGGAAGTCGTGCGTCTTTCCGCCGAACAAGCTTTGCAAAAACGCCCGCCGGAATGTGCGTTTAACGGACAACTGCTGTTGGCAACGCAGAGCATGCCGATAAAACCGCTGGAGCTTTAGTTTTTTCGAAGAAATTTTATTTCGTGAGGATTTTTTCAAAAAATTCCAGCGCGCGCGGATCGTTCGTTTGCCCGAGCCAAAAAATCGCCTGCTTTCGCACTTCTGCATTCTTATTGTTCTGCGCTACCTGAATTAATTTCGGCACGCTTTCTTCGTGCGGTATTTGGCTCAGCGCGAACACGGCCTTTTTCTTCACTT
>WNFO01000243.1_pt1 | contig 37902 bp, 33 predicted proteins | sample 5400251 | NCBI WGS metagenome assembly WNFO01 (sample SAMN13153354, study PRJNA577476) | soil metagenome | isolation source: 100 cm saprolite under Madrone tree | place: USA:California | collected 2016-06-14
CTCGGCCGTGGCGTGGCTGGGTTTCGAATCGACGCCGTGTCGCGCTTGTTTGAAGACCCGAATCTGCATGACGACCCGATCCTGCCCGGGAAGAATGCTTATGGCGATCCAAATATCGCGCACAAATACACGGACAATTTGCCTGAAGTTCATCAGGTGCTCCGCGAAATGAGAAGCGTGGTGAACGAGTTTCCAGGGAATCCGGTCCTGATCAGCGAGGCCGACGAGCCGAATATCGCTGAACTCACCAAAATGTACGGCAGCAAGAACGATGAAATCCAGCTGCCGATGGATTTTCAGATTGCCGACGTCAATAAACTCTCCGCGCCAGATTTCCGCGGGTTGCTGGATGAAATCGACCGGAACCCGGCCGGCGGGCAGCCTCACTATTTTTTCAGCAATCACGATCAGCCGCGCCAGTGGGATCGTTACGGAGACGGCGTCCACAACGATCAGATCGCCAAACTCATGGCGGCCCTCCTTCTCACCACCCGCGCGACGCCGCTTATGTACTACGGCGAAGAAATCGGAATGCGAACTACCGATCCCGTTCGAAAGGAAGACGTGCAGGATCCCATCGGAAAACTCGGCTGGCCGCAGGAGAAGGGCCGCGACGGTGAACGCACGCCAATGCAATGGGACACCTCGAAGGACGCGGGGTTCAGCACGGCGGAGAGCCCTTGGCTGCCCGTGCCGCCCAGTTCGGCCGAATACAATGTCAAGGTGGAATCGCAAGATCCCAACTCCATTCTTTCCTTCTACAAACGGTTGCTCGCGTTGCGCCGGAGCGAGCTTGCTTTGCGAGATGGAAAATATCTGCCCCTGGATCGAGGCAACCCGGATGTCCTCAGTTTTCTGCGCAAGGCTCCCGGGAACGGCGATTCGATTCTTGTGGTGCTTAACATGGGCGCTGAACCAAGGACGGTCAACTTGGCGCTCGATGTTCACGGAGTCAAGGAAAGTTCTGCGAAGCCGCTAATTTCTGTTCCGAAAATTGCTCGTGAGTCGGCAGTCCTTGCTCATTTCACGCTTCCCGCTTTCGGAGTTTTTATCGGATCGGTTCACTGAGGGATTTCGCAATTTCCTGGATAAGCGTGCTGCATCCTTCGTTGTGGTCACCGACAACCGGCGCGGACTATGGAACTCAGCTTTCCAGCTTGAAAATCCTTTCCATCGGCAGCCACTTCTCCCCCGGCCGCGCATCCAGCAAAGCCTTCTGAAACTTCCACATCAGCTTTTCCCACTCCTGCACTTTTTGATTCTTGCGGTCCGCCTCGGCTTTTTTCTCAAACGAAAAATTCTCGCTCACTTCCATGATCATGAACATTCGTGTTCCACGTAGATAAATCTCCAGGTCCTCGATTCCCGCTTCCTTGATGCTTTTCGTGATCTCCGGCCAAATTTTCTCGTGGTACCGCTTATATTCGGCAATTAGCTTTGCATCGTCCTTCAAATCAAGCGTCAAGCAGTAGCGTCTGCTCATAGCGGCGTGCTTTCATTTCCCATGGAAGCCCTCTCTAGGCCCGGTATGGCGGCGGGCCTTGTATCCTGACAGCCCAAAATAAAGGATAAACACGTAGCAGATCAGCGGCACGAGGAACGCTCTCTGAATACTCGCCGCATCGGAAATGCGCCCCATGATTGCAGGAAAAAATGCGCCGCCCACAATCGCCATGACCAGAAGCGATGAACCGCGCTTGGTGAGTGTACCCAGATTCTTGATGCTCAGCGCGAAGATCGTAGGGAACATGATGGAGTGAAAGAAACCGATGACCACAACCGCCCACACCGGTATTACACCGGTAGCCAGCAAAGCGACTGTGGCACAAACGAGAGATGCTCCGGCAAAAAGAGACAGCAAGCGCGGCGCCGCAATCTTTTTCATGAGCGCCGAGCCGATGAACCGCCCGGCCATGAATCCCACCTGGTGCAGCAGCAAGTACAGCGCTGCCACTTTCGCCGTTGTTCCCGGAACCGAGAACTGCGCGTAGCGAATCACGAAGCTCGCTACTCCAACCTGAGCACCTACATAAAAAAATTGTGCGATGACGCCTTTCACCAGATGCGCGTGAGACAGCACGCTCTCCGCGCTCTTTTCCGTCCCGACCGCTCCTCCTTCCACGGCCGTTTCCTGAACATCGGGCAAGTGCGCCAGTTGGATCAGCACGGCGACAACCACGAAAATGGCGGCGATCATCAAGTAAGGACCCTTCACCGTGCTGGCTTCGGCGGCGCGGTAGGCTCCCAGTTGCGCCGCGCTCATTGCCGCAATCTGCGCCGGCGCATACTCGATGCCCGTGAGAATAAACGTTCGCCCCAGAATCGGTGAAATAACTGCTCCCACCGCGTTGAAGGACTGCGCAAAATTCAGCCGGCGCTCAGCGCTTGCCGCAGGGCCAAGGATGGTCACGTAAGGATTCGCGGCGACTTCCAGGAAGCTCTGCCCGCAAGCCATCACAAACAGCGCGAAAAGAAAGAAGCCGTAAACCCGCGAAGAAGATGCCGGCAGAAAGAGCACCGCCCCCGCGGCGCACAAAAAAAGACCAGCAAGGATTCCTTTCTTGTATCCGATCTTCTCCATCACCCGTCCGGCGGGAAAGGCCGCCAGGAAGTATCCGCCAAAAAATGCCACCTGGATGAAAGAAGACTGAAAATCGGTAAGCCCGAAAGCCTTTTTCAGATGTGGGATGAGGATGTCGTTCAGGTTGACGCCGAAGGCCCACAAGAAAAACAGGCTGGTGATGAGAATGAAAGGCGCCAGGAAGCGGCGTTCCGTTATGGGGACAGATCGGCCGCCGTGCGCCGCCGTGCCCGGGGAATTCGTCATCCATTGTCTCCGTTATGTCAGCGCGCGGTCCAAATGCACGTATCCGCCATCCACGAACAGGTGCTGGCCCGTGATATGACTCGCTTGCTCCGAAATCAGGAACAGTACCATGGCCGCGATCTCTTCCGCCTTCGTCATGCGCTTGCCTAGCGGAATCTTCGAAACAATTCTCTCCAGCTTCTGCTGCGGATCGGGGAACGTCGTCAGCCACTGCTGGTAAAGCGGAGTCATCACTTCCGCGGGTACCACAGCGTTGACGCGAATCCCGTGCGGAAGGAGCTCCGCAGCCCACTCGCGAGTGAGTCCCAGGATGGCTCCCTTGGCGGCCACGTAGCCCGAAGTTCCTCCCTGCCCGGTCACCGCGGTCTTCGAGCTGATGTTCACAATCGAGCCGCGCGCTTTCTTCAGCGCCCCCACTGCGTGGTGCGCCATCGCGTAGTAATGGATCAGGTTGCGCTCCAGCGAAGCCACAAATTTCTCCGTTGTGCCGTGCTCGAGTCCCACGCCGTCGTTGACCCCCGCATTGTTCACCAGCGCATCCAGCCGGCCCAATTTCTGGATGGTCCCATCCACGACGTTTGCACAGGCTTCCGGGGCGGAGAGTTCGGCAATAATCAGCCCGCTTTCCACTCTGCCCGCTCGCAACTCCGCATGTAACTCTTCTCCAGCGTTTTCATCACGGTCCACGATCACCGGAATTGCGCCTTCCGCGCCGCAAGCGCGCACAATCGCCGCGCCAATTCCTTTTGCGCCGCCGGTAACCAGAACAACTTTTCCTTTTAGCCGCAGATCCATGATTTAGCCGCGTAAATTAAAAAAGCCGCCGTCCAGAGGATAATCGGCGCCCGTAATGAAAGCAGCCTCGTCGGAGCAAAGAAACAATGCCAACGAAGCCACTTCCTGCGGCTCCCCCATTCTTCCTATCGGTTGCGATTTCGCCAATTTCTCATACATCTCCTTCTCTCGCCCCGGATAATTCTTCCTCAGGTAGTCATCCACAAATGGCGTGTGAACCCGCGCCGGCGAAATGCAATTGCACCGGATATTGTGCTGCACGTAATCCTTGGCCACGGAATACGTCATCGCGATCACTGCGCCTTTGCTCATCGAGTACGCAAAGCGGTCCGCAAGCGCGGCGGAGCCCGCGATGGAGGCCATATTGAGGATCACGCCGCCGCCGCTTGCCTTCATATGCCCGATGCACGCCTGCATGCCGTTGTAGATGCCCTTCACATTTACGCGGAAGAGCCGGTCGAAATCCTCCTCCGTCGTGCTTTCCACCGTTCCAACATGCGAAATCCCCGCATTGTTCACCAGGATCTCGATACGCTCTTTCGCAAAAAGCTCCTTGAATACTCCCCCGACTTGCCGCTGGTCCGTAACATCGCACGCGTGCGCGGTCCCGTGCCCGCCCGCATCGGTGATCTGTTTCGCGATAGCTTCCGCCTGTTTTAGATTGATATCTGCGATTCGCACCGCGGCCCCATTCGCCGCGAAGCGCAAGGCGATCGCTTGCCCGATGCCGCTGCCGCCGCCGGTCACGATGGCCACTTTGCCATCCAACCTGAAATCTTTCGCGCCGCTACCCTGGCTCTTCAGAGCGAGATACCTCTTTTCCAGGGAATAAAATCCTCCTGGCCTTTCCCTTCTGCCTTCGTGCGCGCCTCTCCGCTGGCGGTTCGGATGACAAACTCCAGTATCTCTTCGCCCATTTGCTGGATCGTTTCCTCTCCGGAAATAATCCCGCCCGTGTCGACGTCGATGATGTCACTCATGCGCTGTGCCAGCCCCGAATTCGTCGACAGTTTCACCACTGGCGCGATCGGATTCCCCGTCGGTGTCCCCAGGCCAGTTGTGAACAGAACCACGTTTGCTCCGGCGCCGACTTGCGCCGTTACGCATTCCACGTCGTTTCCCGGCGTGCACTGCAGGTTCAGCCCCGGCTCGGTCGAATATTCCGGATAGTCCAGCACTGCTTTCACTGGAGAATTACCGCCTTTTTTCGCTGCGCCGGCGGATTTCATCGCGTCGGTCAATAGTCCGTCGCGCATGTTCCCCGGGCTGGGATTCATTTCAAATCCCGATCCCACCGCTTTCGCCCGCGCCCCATAACTTTTCATCAGTTGCATGAACCGGTCCGCAACTTCCTTGCGCGTGCTCCGGTTGATGAGTTCCTGTTCCACCCCGCACAATTCCGGAAACTCGGAGAGTATCGTTCTCCCGCCGAGCGCCGCCAGAATATCTGCCGTGTGTCCGATGGCCGGGTTCGCCGAGAGGCCGGAAAAACCATCCGAGCCGCCGCATTTCAATCCGAGGCACAAACTGGAAAGAAGTGCGCGCGTCCGCTGGCATCGATTCGCTTCCATCAAACCGAGGAACGTGTTTCGAATGGCCTCCGTCAGCATCGCAACTTCCGTTCCGCTTTGTTGCTGTTCGACGATCACTAATGGCTTATCGAATTTCGGATTCCGCTTCCGCAACTCTTCCCGTAGGATTCCAATCTGCGCATTCTGGCAGCCCAGGCTGAGCACCGTCGCGCCCGCCACATTCGGATGATGGATGTAGCCCGCGATCAGCCCGCAAAGATTGTTGGAATCTTCCCGCGTTCCTCCGCAGCCTCCTTCGTGCACCAGAAACCGGACGCCGTCCACATTTTCGAAAACTCGGGAGCGTGGCGGGCCCGCCGCGTCTTCCGTCAACACGCGCGTCTTGATCTCTTCGCTCCGGCCATCCGCATAAAGCCGTGCCAGCTCCGCCACCTGCCTTCGATACACTTGTGGCGCAGCGAAACCCAGCTCCTCTTCAAACGCCTGCTTCAACACTCCGATGTTTCGGTTTTCGCAGAACACCAGGGGAACAACAATCCAGTAATTGCGTGTGCCTACCTGGCCATCCGAGCGGCGATATCCCAGAAATTCCCGCTGCTTCCATCGCGATACGTTCGGCGGCGTCCATCGATACTCTTCCGTTTTCTCCTGAAACGCTGCCGCATGATGGCGGATGTTGCGCGTGGTCAGCAGTTCTCCTTGCCGGATCGGCGCAACCGATTTCCCCACAAGCGCGCCGTACATGATGATGTTCGCGCCGGTGCCAAGATCTTCCGTGGCGAATTTGTGTTTTGCGGGAACATCCGATTCCAGAGTGTAGGACTGGGAATCAAAAGAAATCTGCTCCCCTCGGCGCAGGTCGGCCAGCGCGATCAGCACGTTATCTTTCGAATCGAGTTTGAGCACCTTGTTCTGCATTTCACACGGACCTGTATTTTCCCTTTTTGCAATCGTTTACAACCACGGCCCGCTTTTCCCCCGCATTGTAGAACACGCCACGCGATTAGTCGCGTGCTCGCTTCTCAAGCGGTTTCAACTTCCAGAACTTCGCCGCATTTCCGCCCAGCACGGCATTTCTTTCTTCCGCTGCGTACTTGCCAATGTAATTCTTCACCACGTCCATGACCTGCGAATACGGGGCCGCGACGGTGCACACAGGCCAATCCGATCCGATCATCAACCGGCTCGGTCCGAAGCATTCGAACGCCACGTCCAGACAGGGCCGTAGGTCCTCGGGCTTCCAGGCCTGCCAGTCTGCTTCCGTGACCAGGCCAGACACCTTGCAAAAAAGATTCGGAAAAGACGCCAGTTCCCGGATTCCGAGCGCCCAGGAATCAACAGCTCGGCTCTTGATCGGCGGTTTCGCCAGATGATCCAGAACAAAGCGCTGCCGCGGAAATCGCGCCACGAACTCCGCCGCCGCAGGAAGATGCCGAGGATAAATCAAGATGTCGTAGGCGAGATCAAATTCTTCGAGCGTCGCGATCCCGCGAAGAAAATCCGGTTGCAGCAGGAACCGGTCGTCCGGCTCGCTCTGCACAATGTGGCGGACGCCCACTAGCTTGGAATGTCGCGCAAACGATTCCAATTCGAATCGCAATCGCGGCGACCGCAGATCCACCCAGCCCACAACTCCAAGAATGAAAGGTGCATGCTCCGCCAATTCAAGGAGCCATCGCGTCTCTTCCAACGTCTGTCGCGCTTGAACCGCAACGCATCCCTGAAAACCGCTGCGCTCCAACTCGGGTTTCAGATCAGCCGGAAGAAAATCCCGGCGCAACGCCGCCATCGAGTCATCGATCCAGCCGTACTCCCGCCGCTCATACCTCCAAAAGTGCTGATGAGCGTCAATGTGCATCGCTCTCGGCCCGCTTTAATACTTGCCGTGACGTTTCCGCCGGACTCGAATTCTCTTTCATCCGTACTCCACAACTTGCTGCCGCGACTCGCCCAAGCCTTCGATTCCTAGCTCCACCACGTCGCCCGGTTTCAAATATTGCGGCGGTTTCATCCCCAAGCCGACGCCCGGCGGCGTTCCCGTGCTGATCACGTCTCCCGGAAGCAGCGTCATGAATTCGCTGACGTAAGCGGCCAGCGCCGGAACATCGAAAATCATCTTCGATGTAGAACCTCTTTGCCGGAACTCTCCATTCACCTTCAGCCACATGCCCAGTTGATTGAAATCTTCAATTTCATCCTTCGTAGCAAGGAACGGCCCCAAAGGCGCGAAGGAATCCGCGCTCTTTCCTTTGACCCATTGCCCTCCGCGTTCAAGCTGGAAGCTGCGCTCCGAATAGTCATTGTGCAGCACAAAACCTGCAATATAATCCATTGCGTTCTTCCTGCTCACGTAACTCGCTTTTTTCTCCACCACGATCGCCAGTTCCACTTCCCAGTCCACCTTCGTGGCGTTTTTCGGAATCACCAGAGGATCGTTCGGCCCCACCAGCGCCGATGTCGCCTTGAAAAAAATCACCGGCTCCTTGGGAATCTCCATCCCGCTCTCTTCGGCGTGGTCGCGGAAATTCAGCCCGATGCACACAATCTTGCTCGGCCGGCAAATCGGCGCCCCCAAACGCACCGATCTTCGAACGCGCAGCGCGGAAGCGCCTTGCCTCGCTAGCCAGTTCCGAAGTTTGGTCAGCCCATCGGTCGCAAAAAATTCCTCGTCGTAGTCCGAACCAAACCCGGAAGCATCCAGACGCGTTCCATCCTCGAGCAGCACGCCCGGCTTTTCCCGCCCAATCTCGCCGAATCGAATCAGTTTCATCTCAGGAACGCTCCCACGTGCAGAGAGTTTACCAACGCCCTTAGAAAAAAGGAGCCAACATTTGAGAATGCATTTGCCCGATGGCCGGTTTTCCGTTCATAGTGCGCGTCGCGGCGTTCAAGGTTGGCGATGCGCGGCCGTTTCCACGCGGCCGAGCATCTTGTCAAGTTCGGCGCGGTAAAAATACCGGCCGTTCAGGATGACCGCGGCGATTTTCTGGGTATTGGCAATGTCTTCGAGGGGGTTGGCGGAAAGCAGAACGAGGTCGGCGAGCTTCCCTTTTTCGACCGTTCCGGTCTGGTCTTCCATTCCGAAAAAGCGCGCGGGATTAATCGTCGCGGTTTGCAGCGCTTCAAGCGGAGTGAATCCCGCGGCCACGAAACGCTGCAATTCTTCATGGAGGCTGTAGCCCGGGAAAATATGAACACCGGCGGGCGTATCCGTTCCCGCAAGAAACGGCACCCCGGTCTTGTGCAGCATCCCCACGACCTCGAGTTCCTTCTCGATGAATCTCTTGCGCGTCACGAGGTCATCCGCGCCGTAGCCTTGTGTGATTTCGTCGGTGAATCGCTTCCACGTTTTATTTTTCCATGACGCAGGCACATATTTCACGCGCGTGTCTTTGTTGAAATCACTCACGTCCACGAGGTTACCGCCGCGTTCCCACACCAGTGTCGGGCATTGCCACGTCTGATTCTTCGCAAGAATCGCAGCCAGTGCAGCGGCGCGCGTTACATCATAAGTCGCAAGAAATTTCCCTTCTGTCTTGTTCCCCTTCAGAAAATCGTCTTCGGCAAGCGAACTTCCTTCAAAAATCCCGATGAGATGTTCGAAGCTTTTCATCCCCGCCGCGGACATCTCGCTCGCACGCACCGAATCCGGTACGTGTCCTTCGAACGGTATCTCCTGCTTCTTGGCTTCTTCCGCGATTGCGAAGACTGCGTCGCGCGGAATCAAAGATTGAAGTTTGATAAAGTCCGCGCCCCGCCGCTTGAGATCCGCGACGGCGCGATGCGCATCTTCGGGCGTGGCAATCGCTACCGAGCTGGGGAAACGTGGCTTCGGCCCATCCAGCATGGGCCCGGATGTATAAATGCGCGGCCCGGTCAGCCGTCCTGCCTCAATTTCGTTGCGCCACCCCTGCACGCTGTCCAGTTCGCTGCCCATGTCCCGCACGCCGGTGACGCCATTCGCGACGAAGAGCGGCAGCGAAATATCCTGCGCGCCGGGAAACCATTCTCCGAAAACCAGGTGTACGTGCATATCCCAGAGCCCGGGTATCAGGAAAAGCCCGCGGCAATTTACGCTCGGGGCGTTCCGCGGATACTTCGCCGACTTGCTGGGCCCCACCGAAGCAATGTGATTGCGCTCAAGGATTACGGTTTGCTCGGGTTGCAGATCCCCCGTTCGAACGTCCACGACCGTCACATTGTTAAGAATGAGCAGATCGTCAGCGGCGGGCTTCTGCGCATGGAGAGGCTCAAAGAAAAATAGACAAATCAAAAAGAGAATGCCGGAATGAACGGCAAGGCGTCCGAGTATTTTCATCGCCCGCATACTATCTGTTTTGCCGCCGGAGTTCACCTGTACGTTCTTAGCAACGCAAGGCGCGCCGGCCGATTCCGCTGCTCCCTTCCCGGGAGTATGATGAGGGGAGTTCCTATCTGTACGCTGGGACCGACGCGCGGAGAAGTCCATGAAGAAAACAATTGCGATCTGCGGTGCTTTCTTGCTGGCGGCCATCTTTGCGCCGGCGCAGGAAAAGCCGGTGGATACGTCGAAGGAGCTCCAGCCTACGCGCACAGGCTTGGATGAAGGCGCGGCGAAACCGCTGCCGACGCAGCACGAGCATCACGGGTTTATGCAGGGGGGCATGCACCATTCAGTCGCGAAGGGCGTCATGCTGGATGCGAAAGTGGATGTAGCGGCGCATACCGTCACGCTCCGCGTGGGGCCGATGGATTTGCCGGCGCACACGAGCCACATGAAAATGCCGCAGCCGCCGGATCTGGTTTGGGAAGTACCGATGGACGGCTGGCTGCTTGCGTATCACCCGAAGCTCGTGGATGCCAGTGGCGGCCCCTTACCGGGAACGGTACTGCATCATGTGGCGTTTTGGAACGAGAATCGCGCGGATTTTCTCTGCCCCAACAAGGAAGAACATATTTTCGGGGCGGGCAGCGAGATGACGGACTGGACTGAAGTGCCCGGCTATGGATATCGCGTGCACAATGGCGAAAAGATCCGCATCGAGACGATGATGTACAACCCGACAGACACGACCTACGACAAGGTCTATCTCGAAGTAGTGATTCCCTTCCAGGAAACACCAGGGGACGCGAGCGCTGCCGCGCTGCGAAAGAATGTTTATCCCGCGTGGATGGACGTGGCCTCCTGCGGAAGTTCCGGTTATGACCTGCCAGCGGGGAAAAGCGAGAAGACGGGAACGGTGACGGTAAAATACGACGGCGTGCTAATCGGCGTAGGCGGACACTTGCACGACTACGGAAAGCAGATCGTCCTGCAGGATGTGTCGCGTAAAGAAACCGTGGCGACGCTCGATGCGAAGGCGGACGCTCAAGGACATCTTGAGTCCGTGCCCGTGAAGTTGTTTGTCCAGGACGGCGGTTACAAATTTGCGACAGGCGATGTCCTGAAAATCTCTGCGACGTACGACAATCCGACCGGGAAGCTCCTTCGCGCCGGAGCGATGGGCATTGCCGTCGGCTATTTTGTCGCCAACGATGATACGAAGATGGCAGCGCTCCGGCGGAACGAGAAATCGCAACACGACATGGCGGGAATGTCCCACGATCGTTGAGAAGAGAGTGATCCGTGGTTAGTAGTTAGTGGTCAGTGATCAGTGAGCGGTGGGCAGTGGTCAGTCGTGGTGAAAGAAAACAATAAGGCCCGGCAGCGATGCTCCTCAGGACGGATTCCACTACTGGGATTCTGGCTAACCACAACAGCCCCGCCCCCGCTTTTTTGGAAGTGCGGATTCTAAAGGACTTCGCGATTCCGTAAGTCATATGTTCGCCACGGATCCATCGAGCGCCAGAAAGCGTGGAATCTGAACCAAACACCATAAGGTTGCGCTAACCAATTCAAGAGCTTGTACGGTCCGCCAAGTCCATTCGGTCGAAGGAGCCGACGCCGTCATCCAATCAACCATGCATGAAGCACGTGGAGGCTGTGAGGGCCATACCCACACAACTGAGGTGTTCAAACCCTCCAATTTAATGTAGACACCCGATTGATTCTTGGTGTTGTCAGGCCTACACATATAGTGTGGCAGTTCGTGAAGTCATCCCGGCCCTTCACGAGGTTTGCGTGGAGAATTATGGCTGCGCCCATTCCAAGCCGTCGATCCGAAAGACGTATCCCGCAGATATTGGCCACAGAGATTTCGATTTCAGAAGAATCTGTGCCTAAGGAAACGACGGTCACTGAGAACGTGAGTCTTCACGGCGCACGCGTCATCACGGTGCGGCCCTGGCAAACTGGGACACGCTTGCTGGTTGCTTTTCTATGGGATGGCGTTCGGTCCGAAGGAAGGGTCACTTACTGCCAGCGCAAGGGAAGTGGCTTCGCCATTGGGGTAGAGCTATCCGGACAGTTGCAAGCCGCATAGCGAACCTAACCTGTTCTTGGAAGGACGGACGTGCGCGCTGATAGGCACTTCTTGGCGGGCCAAAGTATCCCTTCGAGGAGGCACTACCCGCGAATCGAGACCCCCAACGAAGTCTGGGTCTACTGGAATTGCAAAGGACGTGAGGATACTTCACAAGTCCGGGATCTGAGTATGGGAGGATTGTTCGTCGAAACAGAAGTTGCGCGTGACGTGGACACGACGGTCAGGCTTGACTTTCTTGTTCAGGAAGGACAAATCAGGGCCGAGGCTGTTGTCCGGCATGTAAAGCCCGGCAGTGGACTGGGATTAAAATTCACCGCGCTGACGGAGGAGGACGGCCCGCGTCTGACAGCATTGGTGACAAGGCTTCGCGGTTTATCCCAGTCCCGCACCAACTCGAAATGAAAGCGCCGGCCTTTTCCTTGGTCACTGTGCGTTGAAATACCGAGCAAGCGCACATGGCTCAATATCTTCACATACGGTGCGTTGTCAAGACTGACCGAACAAGCGCACATGAGCGCATTCAGTCCGTGGGCGGAGCCAAGCCAGACGGAAGTCGTTGGATACTGACCCAGGACAAAGCCATTTCATGCATCCTGGACGGGACTCACGTGTTCTACATCGAGAAACCTGGGGGTTTTCGACTTGACGTGATCATCGCAACGAGCGCGCATGGCAACTACCTTAAGACGGTCGCTGATAGAGAGCAGCCGGACAACCTTCTGTCTCTGCCTTCCTGTCCTTAGATTGAGGCGCAACGTCTGATGCACATTTGAAGTTTATTGATTCAGTGCTCGTGTTCTGCCCGCTTTCTTGATTAGAAGCCAGACCGGAGGCCTGCGAGAAATTCAGAAAGCGGATGCGTTTCACCGACGCCATTGTGAAGCGTCTTCCGACCTGCCCTGAATGCAAGCCCGTGATTTTCACACGACCGCATGTTTTTGGGTGTTTTTGGGTTGACTTTCTGAGCCCACTGAAGCATTCTCATCGGGCAACATCCGCTGAGGGACGACAAGCGATACCTACCCAGCTCAGCAGACACAAACCTTTCCCCAGCCTCAGGTAATGCACCCTCCCCCAGCTCTGGGTACGGCTAGCTACACTGGCCCTGAGCAGAGTCTGCGAAACCACTTTCATCCTGGAAGCGGTAAATCAAAGGAGGTTGATATGTTTGCTCGATTCGTAACTTTGCGCTTGAAGAGCGGTAATTTGGCCGAATTCAACCGCATCCTTGAAAAGGAAGTCATTCCACTACTGCAACGTCAGAAAGGTTTCCGAGAGGAAATCGTGCTGACGAACCCGAATGGGGCAGAAGCTGTTGGGATCAGTATCTGGGAACAGAAAGAGAATGCTGAGTCCTATAACCGCGAGAAATTCCCCGAAGTCCAGCAATTGCTGGCGAAGGTGCTGGAGGGAAATCCGCAGGTCAAAACGTACGAAGTCTCGCACTCAACCGTTCACAAAATCGCCGCTCACGTAACAGCGTGAAGACGACAACCTCCGTTGTACATTCCATTCAGACGATGCTGTTTCGACTGGGGCGGGCTTGGGCTCGCCCCCTCGGCTTACTTCCTCCGTGAGCGAACCAGCACCATAAGAAACGCAGATGTATGGCTGTTCAATTCAAGACACACGGGCGACTTGTTTGATTCTTCCGTGGCGCGAAAGTTGCCCGTGCCTGTTTGGAGCGATGATCCAAGGCCTTCGATATTGCGCCACGCGAAAGTGATTCTCTGCAAACAGGGAATGCGCCTTCGCATGGATCAGTCATTTAGGCTGTAGCTCGACCTCTGAAGAAGTGCAGGAGGAGCATCACTATACCGATGACCAGCAGGACGTGAAGGAGGCCTGTGGAAACGTGAAAGGCCAAGAACCCAAGCAACCAAAGAACAATTAGAACCGCGGCGATTAATCCAAGCATGTATTCAACTCCTTTTATCTTCGAGCACGTGCCAATCAGAAATCCTTTTGTCACACAGCACGGATTCCGACGTCTCGTTGGATTCGTGCTTGTTACAAGGCTGCCAGATTAGAGAATTGAAATCTGTTCGATATGAGTCACATTCGCAAATCAAATGCGAATGCGGACAACATTTATATAGCACCGGATTCTTTGGATACTGAATGGAGTGTATTCATGCCGGCGCCTTTGGAGTGCAAGGAGCTGCGGGCGCGCCTGGGCAGGCCCGGGGAGCGCCTGGCGCCGTATGCAGCGCCAGGTGCGAGGTCCTGGGCCTTAGCTATTACTTATGGGTTGATATACCTTAGTTCTTCTGATCTGGATAGACGAACTCGATGCCGGTGTTATCACCGGGGTAGAACCACGCCTTTAGGGCTTCTGGCTGGCCGGAGGGCCGCTCTTCGAGCTGAAGGATGGTTTTGTCTGGGGTTTCCATCCGAGAGTCCGAAATACCCCGGACCGTTGTAATCAAATGCATCTCGTCAGCGTTGTAAATTGCGACGAGGGTGAGATCGTTGGAATCCAGCAGCTTGAATACATAGGTGCCCGCGGGAAGCACTTTCCCGGGAACCTGAATGGGTTGGTTGACAGTAACAGTCGTTTTCCTATCCCATGCGTCGGCCCGACCCTTTGGGACAAAGAAAGCTCCCAACAGCATCAGGCAGATCATGCCAGTGAACATTTTGCGGTACATAGTTAAATCCCCTTTCTTAGATATCCGCGCTGCAAAGTTCATAACGCCGCGGAATTTAGTTCGTGAAAGAGAAAGGCATTCTGGCTGCCAAACGGCACCGAAGACGACTGCGGGGAAAGGAACGTCCTTTCAATGACTTAAGCCGGCTGCGCATTTTCCGCGAACAGCAGATTTGCGGCCGCGAGTCCGTACCGCGGCAGTGGTGTCAGAATTGTGGAGCCAACCTCAAAGTCAGCGTAGAACGCTTCGGATGGGGAAGCCGCTCTCAAGCGAGACGCCACCTTTGCGAAAAGCATGGCAGCATTACCTTGAGTTGCTTGTAAGTCGGCCGCAGCATTCAGGGCGCTCGGGCAAGGCGGAACTGTCCCATCCACCACCCAAAGCCTGGACAAGCAGCACAGCGGCCACCATGCGGCGGCCGAGAATATTGACCGCAGTGACTTCATCGGAGAGAGCCGCGCTCTGGGCAGTGGTTACTTCGAGGTAGCTGGTAACGCCACCCGTATAACGAGTGTTGGCAAGTGCGAGGTATTTTTCGGCTGCGGCGACGGCCGCATGCTGTACTTGAGCTTCGTGCTCTAGAATCCGAAGCGCCGCGACATTGTCCTCGACTTGTTGAAAACCCGCCAGCACAGTTTGGCGATAGTTAGCGACAACCTGATCGTACGCAGCGACGGCCTGGTCTGAGGCAGCCCGCCGCCTCCCTATGTCGAAGATGGTAAACAGAGCAGACGGTCCGGCCGACCACAAAATGCTTGGGCCGGAGAGTAATGTTGTGGGAGAGCCACTTTCAAAGCCTCCCACGGCTGCCAAGTTGACGAGCGGATAATAGGCGGACTTGGCGACCCCAATCTGCGCGTTGGCGGAGGCCATGAGACGCTCTGCGGCTGCGATGTCAGGTCGCCGCTCGAGCAATTCGGAAGGCAGTCCCACGGGAATCGGCGGAGGAGGCATCGTGAGAGGAAGAGGAGCGAGACTGAAAGATGCAGGAGGTTTGCCGATCAAGACTGCTACGGCGTGCTCGTACTGGGCACGAGCAACTCCAACGTCGATGGCCTGCGCGCGGGTTGTCTCCAGCTGAGTCTCGGCTTGCTGCACTTCCACGTCGGAAGCAATGCCTCCTGCAAACCGAGTCCTGATTAACTCCAAAGCTTGCTCATACTGCGTTACGGTGGAATTTAAAAGCTGCTCCTCGGCATCGAGAACGCGCGCCTGGAAGTAGTACAAAGCCAACTGTGAATGCATAGAGAGGTTGACGGCTGCCAGGTCGGCCGCGCTGGCTTGTGCCTGTGCGCGATAGGATTCCACGGTGCGCCGTACGCGCCCCCAAAGGTCGATTTGGTAAGACAATTCGAAAGGAATTTGGAAATCGTTGTAAGTAATGCCATTGAATGCTGGGCTGTGAGGCTGACGATTGCCGGACGACTTGGTGCGGGTGGCAACGGGATCCGCAGTGACCGTTGGAAAGTAATCGGCTCGGTAGTAGCGGAGCACGGCGCGAGCCTGGGTATATTGGGCCTCGGCCGCCTTCAAGTTTTGGTTGGAGACGTTGACCTGCGCTTCGAGGACATTGAGTTGAGGATCCTGAAAAATTTCCCACCAGTTACCATCGAGATTCTGGTCATTCGGCTGGGCAGGTTTCCAATCGCCCACCTCTTTATAGGCTGGAGGGACCTCTGCTGCTGGGCGCCGATATTTCGGTCCAACCGTGCATCCGGTCACCTGGAACGCGGCTATTGCGAGCACAACCATCCAACGACACGTTTGGCGCCGGTGCGCAACCCAGATCAACTTTCGAGCGCCTCTCACTTGGTATCCCCGGGCAATGTTGCCTGAACGATTTGGACTTGCTGTCCGGTAATGATGGAGTCGGGTGGGTTGACGATGACCTGGTCGTCCGGCTTGAGGCCGGCGACGATCTCGATTTGATTGCCGAAATCGTGCCCAGGGGTCACGGCAGTAAGCGCAACTTTGCCATCCTTCACGATGCCCACTCGTAGACCCTCCGAGCGGAATAGTAAAGTATTGACGGGGAGCAGGAAGGTGGAGGCCTGGGTCGGGACAGCCAAGTGGACCTCCGCATAAGAGCCAGTGAGCAGCGTGCCCGAAGGATTGTCCACATCGATTTCAATCAGCAACGTGCGGGTAGTGACGGTGATGGCATCGGCAGTGCGGACCAGTTTTCCGCGAAATTTGCGGCCTGGAAACTCAGCCAGACTGAGATCCGCGGTCATGCCGACTTTGATCCCTTGCGAGTATTCCTCCGGGACGTTTACGTAAACACGCAGCTTTCCTGGTTGAGCGATGTGAAAGAGATCGGTTTTCACTCCGCCACCGCTGCCAGAATTGATCAGATCGCCGATATCAGTATTTCGCGCAGTGACAATGCCATCGAACGGGGCGTAGATCTTTTCAAAAGATACCAGTGCCGTATACTGCTCCACGGCCGCCTGGTCTGCTTCGACGATCGCCTTGTTCGCATTGTAAGTACCGACGGCATTATCGACGTCTTGTTGGGAGACGGCGTTGCTTTTCAAGAGTCCCTGATATCGGGATTTGGTGATAGCAGCGAGCTCTAAATTTGCCTGCGCGGTTAGCAGGTTGCTGCGGGCTTGCTGGAGTTGCTGGTCGACTTCCGGAGTTTCGATAACGGCAAGCAGTTGGCCTTGCTTGACGCGTCCTCCAATGTCGACGTACCACTTCCTCAAATACCCGTTGGTGCGGGCATAAATCGGCGAGGTGATGAATGGTTGTACATTTCCAGGAAGGATGATCTCCTGGGCGGGTGCAGTTTGTTTTGGCGAAACAACTGATACCGCGGTGAGGGCGACTTGCGCGGTTTCCGCCTTCAGCGTTGTGCGTGCTCTGACACGGGACAAGATGCCCGAGACCAACAGGGCGGCGATAGCGATCAACGCAATCGCTAGGCCCAACCATCGTCGATACGGACGCTGCTGCCTTCCCACATCGTTCGATGGGAGCGTTTGCCCGCCGATTTGTTTTCTCTCTTCAGTTTGTTGCGACATTTTTCTCTCTTTAGTTTGTTGCGACATAATGACTCCACACAGATTTTTGCTTAGTGCTGGTATTCCGTTTGCGCTGGATGCCGGCGCGAACCCTGCAAAACGCTGAAAAATGCTGGGACAAAGAACAGCGTCGAAACCGTAGCGAATATCAAGCCGCCGATGACCGCCCGGCCGAGGGGGGCATTTTGTTCACCGCCGTCCCCTAGTCCGAGGGCCATGGGCACCATGCCGATGATCATGGCCAGAGCGGTCATCAGCACAGGTCGAAAGCGCGTGAAGCCTGCCTCCAATGCGGCGCTGATGGAATCGCTTCCTTCTTGCATTTTTTCCGTGGCAAAGCTCACGACCAAGATGCTGTTGGAGGTGGCCACACCCATGCACATGATGGCCCCCATGAGTGCGGGTACGCTGAGAGTCGTGTGGGTTATGAACAAAAACCAAGCAATGCCGGCGAGTGCCGCGGGCAGCGCGGAAATCATAATGAAAGGATCGAGCCAAGACTGAAAGTTCACCACGATTAGCAGGTATACGAGGACGATGGAGAACGCCAACCCGCTGAGAAGACCGACGTAGGAGGCTTGCATCGTCTGAACCTGTCCACGGACAACGACTCGAGAGCCACGCGGTAATTGCTCGCGAGTATCGTCAATAATTTTGTAGATGTCGCCAGCCACGCCGCCCAGATCGCGTCCCGTGGCAGCGCCAAAGATGTCAATGACGGGCGCTACGTTGTAATGAGAAACCACTGCCATTCCGGCGCCTCGTTGCGTTGATACTAGACTGGCCATGAGCGACGGAGGAGCCGTTGGGTCCGTGCCTGTGACTGGAATGTTCTCCACATCCTGCAGTGTGTCCGTGCGATATTGCGGCGTTTGCGTGGCAATGAAGTAGCTGACGCGATTCTTGGGGTCAACCCAGAATGTTGGGGAGGTTTGGAAGCTGCCACTCAAGGACACCAGCAAATTTTGCGCAATATCGTGGGCTGTGAAGCCAAGTTGCTCTGCTTTCGTACGCTCGACCCTCAAGCGCAGATAGGGCTGATCGAATGGCTGCTGGATTCGCAAATCTGCTGTTCCTGTAACGTATTTCAACCTGCTGAGCAGCGCATCGGCATAGCGCTGGTTTCCTTCCAGGTCGTTTCCCACGACTTGGACATCGATCGGAGCCGGCAAGCCAAAGTTCAGGATTTGGCTGACCATGTCGGCAGGCAAGAATGCGAAGCTCACGCCCGGAAACCGTTTTGGGAGTGTCAGACGAAGCTGGTGTATGTAGTTATCCGTCGGATGGTGCTTGGCGGAAAGAGTCACGAGGATGTCGGCATCCGATGAGCCGACGGGAGCCGAATTGCTGTAAGAGAGATTGATGCCGCTGTAGGGCAGACCTATGTTGTCGATGACGTTGTGAACTTCGCTTACCGGAATCTGCTGTCGAATCGACTGCTCGACCTGATCGCAAAGGTTGGCGGTTTCCTCGATGCGCATTCCGGTGGGCGCACGCATATGAAGCTTGAAAGAGCCGCTGTCAACGCTTGGAAAAAAGTCCCGGCCGAGCCAAGGAATCAGAATCGCGAGAGAGCCAAGGCAGCTCGCGAAGAACACAAGCAAAAAGGCACGCCGATGGTGAAGGCAAGTCTCCAGCAGGCCGCGATAGCTGTGACGGAATCTCTCGAAGGACTCTTCAAAACGCTTCTGAAGCCGAACGAGCGGATTGCGGCTGGGTGCATCTCCTTCTTTCTTATCTCCTCGCAAGAGGTACTTGGCCATGGTCGGGACGATCGTCCGGGAAAGCAGGTAAGAAGCCAACATAGCGAAAACCACAGCTTCGGCGAGCGGCACAAAGAGATACCGCGCGACCCCGGATAGCAAGAACATCGGAGCAAACACAATGCAGATCGAGAGTGTCGACACGAAAGCCGGCGTCGCTATTTGCGACGCGCTATCCAGGACAATCGTGTCCATGTCCTTGTCCGGCTCTGCCTCCCTATTGCGATTTATGTTCTCGACCTCAACAGTCGCGTCGTCCACCAGGATGCCGACCGCCAAAGCGAGTCCGCCGAGCGTCATAATATTGATCGTTTCACCGAGCGCGCTAAGCACAATGATAGAGGTCAGGATTGCCAGGGGGATGGAGGTCGCGATGATAACGGTGCTTCGCCAACTGCCCAGAAAAGTGAGAATCATGAAAGCGGTCAGGCACGCGGCAATCAGCGTTTCGCGGACCACTCCACTGATCGCGCCACGAACAAAAATCGACTGGTCCGCAAGCGGTGCTATATCGAGCTGCGATGGAACCGTGGTCTTAATTTGAGGCAGAAGCGCCTTGATGCCGGCGATTACGTCCAGGGTTGACGCGTTACCCGCCTTTTGGATAGTCAGCAAAACGGAGCGCTGTCCGTTGACACGTACAATATTCGTCTGCGGGGGGAAGCCGTCGCGCACCCAGGCGACATCTTTGATATAGATCGTAGTACCGCCAATCGTCTTGATCGGTATTCGGTTTAAGTCGGTAATCGTCTGCGGTGCCGCGTTGGGAATGGAAACATCGTATTCCCTGGAGCCGATCTTGGACGTTCCTGTGGGCAGGATTAAATTTTGAACGCTGATCGCGTTAACTACATCCAGCGCAGACAGACCCTTCGACTGCAACGCGGTGGTATTCAGATCCACCTGCACTTGGCGCTGTTTACCGCCATAGGGATAGGGCACAGATGCGCCAGGCACGGTGATGAGCTGCGTCCGAATAAAATTCAGGCCGTAGTCGTTTAGCTCTTGCTCTGACAGGTTTTGCCCCGAGAGAGCCAATTGGAGAACCGGCACACTCGATGCGCTGTAAGCAAGAATGAGAGGTGGCGTCGACCCCGCAGGCAACTGCTTGAGTTGAGTCTGAGATACCGCCGTAATCTGTGCAATGCCCTGTTGAATGTTCGCGGTCGGCTGCAGAAACACTTTGACAACAGCAATTCCGTAGAGTGATTGCGATTCGACGTGCTCGATATTATCAACAGTGGTGGTAAGCGCTCGTTCCGTGATGCTAACGATGCGGTCAGCCATGTCCTCAGGCACGAGGCCGTTATAGGTCCAGATGATGCTGACAACGGGAATGTTGATATTCGGAAAAATATCCGTTGGCGTGCGAAAAATCGCGAGAGTCCCCATAATCACGATGAGTATGGACATCACCACGAATGTGTAGGGCCGTTTCAGTGCTAGTCTGACAATCCACATGATTCACCCCTCCGGCTTGGCCGGATTCCAACAATCAAATTGACCCTATGTCCTGCGTTTCGGGGTCCTGTGATCCAGGGTCGCGACTAATTGCTGAGCCGCTGGGGGCACAGCCACTGTTCCGGACAGAACAATGTCCCTCGCAGGAATTTTCTTGCCGTACACGCGGCGGTTGTCGCCATTGTCCGGACGGATTGTGGAGCCTTCGAGGGAGACTCCGGCAAACAAGCCACGCGCCCTTGAGTAGCTCAAGATTTCGGAACGCAAAGTCGCGTCCGTATCAGCTGACGCATCGCGGCCGACCGGGCCCGCGGCCACGGAAGCGTCGCCTCCCAGCTTGACCTTGCTGGCGAGAATGCCCCTCGCGCCGCGTTCATTCATCACAAGCAACACAAAATCCGTAGCTTGTCCACCGATCTGAAGGCCAAAGCTGCCGCCCTCGAGGGCCATCATCGTGGGAGCGCCCCACGGTCCCCTGAAGTCTTCCCCCTTGCGGCACGACATAGCGCCACGTCCATAGCTTCCGCCGACGATGAACGCGGCCTTTAGGACGGAGGGAAAGACAACGACGCAATCCGCCTTGTCGAGCAAGTCCTGCGGAATGTTGTCTGGGACGCTGAGAATCTCATTCAAGACCGTGCCACAATTTCTCAATCGGTCGTCATCCTTGCTTTGGTCTGATGCGCTCGCCACCTCAGCCAGAAGTGGTAGAACAGCCAATAGAATGCCGCCCAGACAGGGCCACAACTTTTTCATGTGATTTCTCCTCGTTAGTTTTTAAGTCTTTACTTGCGCCTGACCCTAGACAATGCAGTCCGGATGCCACGGTGAAGCGCGATTGAAAGATTCTGGAAGTTATTGAACACAGGACACTTACGCCAAGAGGAAGGAAAAACTAAGTGTGCGGGGCCGACGTGTGGAGAGCCCAACAACTGACTGCCCGTCAGCAGGCTGACAGGGAGTCTTTCAGGATCGAGATCGACTTTCCGGGAGAGCGAGAAGCAGAAGTAAACGGGGCGCGACTACGTCATTCTTGGTTCCGCGAGAATTAAAGCGTTCCGCTCGTGGAGTGCGTTACGAACTCGGAGCTGCGGAGCCGTCGAAATCGCATTTGACCACGAGAATGGTGACATCATCATTGAAGCCAGCCTCGCTGCAGAACTCTGCCGCACTGCTGAAGATGTCGCCCATGAGACCTTCTGCGGAGAGTGAAGAACCGCGTCGGACTACGGCGGAAAGGCGCTCCATGCCGAATTCTTCGCCAAACTGGTTCTCCGCCTCTGTCACACCATCCGTATAGAAAACCAGGACGTCGCCGGCAATCAGGTCTGCCGAGGTCAGTTCACAAATTTCTTCTGGAGATATTCCGATCGGCAGGCAAGTCGAATTCATGCGCGTGAGAGTGTCCGTCTTTGCCCGATACCGAAGGGCGGGATTGTGACCGCAGTTGACGTAGCGGAGTGTCCGTGCGCGTGCATCGATTTCGGCGAGCAGCAACGTCACGTAGCGTTCGCCATCCGACACGGAGTGGATTCCCGCGTTTAACCGTCCGACTATCTCCAGCATGTTTCGATCGTGATTCGCCTCAAGCTGCATGGCTGCCGCCGTCGCGGACATCAAGAGGGCGGCAGGAACGCCTTTTCCAGCTACATCGGCAATGACGATCTGAATGCTGTGCGCGTCGATGGGGATATAGTCGTAATAATCGCCGCTCACGCCCCGCGCCGGCTGCATCATGCCGGCTATTTGGAGTCCGGCAATGGCGGGTTTGCCCACGGGAAGAAACAAGCGCTGGACTTGCGCAGCCAGCTCCACGTCGTGAAGGAGGTCGTCACGCTGCTGCTGAATTGTTTTGGCGAGCGCTTCCCGCTGCTCGATATACCGCTGAATCAGATAAACAACAAAGCCGAAGCACAACATGGCGGAGAGATTGTGGAAGATTCGAAGCCCCGGGTTGAGATTCCGCGGGGAGTTATAATCATGGAACAAGATACAAACCGCGATGAGGCTATAACTGATTTTCCCGCGCAGGAAAATCGCGCCGACACCAAGAGGGAGAATGTAGAGGTAAACAAGCGAAATCGAAACAACGAGATGGTCTGCATACGCGACCGCGCCAAACGCCCCCAAGACCAATACGAGTGGCAGCCACGCCGCTCCATTTAAGGCCACTTCCTTCCGCAGAAGAGACAGCAAGAGAACCCTTTCGCGGAAATCGCCCAACTTGGCCAGCGTAAAAGGTCGAGAAGTGATGCTCATTTCGGATCCGTGGCAAAAAAACTGGTACACGTTCCGGCGAGTTTAGAGATCAAACCTACCTCCCCGTTCGCGGGCTCGGCACCTTGTAGCCGTCGGTAAGGGTCCTGAGGAAACCGACGAGAGCATCTTCTTCCTGCTCCGTCAGTTTCAGGTTGCCGAGTTGTCTCTTGTTGAGGTTGGTTGAGTCCTCTGCCTCCGGCCAGCAAGTGAGCTTTTCTCCGGAATCGCCTGCCTTGCACTTGGGCAGGACGTCGCGCGTGTTGTAAAAATGCACCACTTCCTTCAGGCTTTTGAAATAGCCATTGTGCATGTAGGCCTTGACGAAACTTGGCGTGGGACGCATGTCGACATTGCGCAAAGTAGGTACCTGGAACTTCGCGTCGAACTTCGGCGCGAGTTTGATCCACCCAGAATCAGGATTCAGTTGACCGCTATCGCTTTGCAGTGTGCGCAGGAAGGATCCGACTCCCGTATCGACGTACCTCTCTCCCGCGAGGTTGGCACTATAGCCGCGCGGGTCGGGCGCGCTCTCGTAGTAAAACTGTAATCCCGGATTTCCTGGGACGCCGAGGTTACTGGCGGTGAAATCCGTGAACAGGGGCTCTTCACCGGGCCCGCCATCGCGATGGCACTCGTTGCATCGCGCCTTGCCGCGGAACAGCTCATAGCCCAATTTTTCCTGCGGGGCGAATTGATCCTTTCCTGCCTGCACGTAGTCGTACTTCGAAGTGAAGGGACTGACCTCTGGCGAGAACTCGTACGAGGAAATGGCCAGCCCGAATCCGTCGTAGACATGATCGGCGCGAGCTCGGTCTGCAGGGCTCAGGTGGACCGGGAACTGATCACTCGCCGGTGGCGGCCCTGGAGTCGCGCAAACTTTTTCCACATTGGGAGGCCATTGAATGGTAAACGAGTCCGCGCCCCACACGGTCTCAAAGAGCTTGCGATAGGGAGCGTTGGAAAGGCGGTACGCAACACAGGCCGAATCAGGCAAACCCATTTCTACGGGATTTGTCGGCGGTCCCTGCGCTTGTTCGGCGCTAGGATTCTGCAGGCGGTAGCCACTCGCGCGCATATCCCAGAAATTCCCACCCACAAAGTCACCCTGGAGCGCGTTGTAGTGGAGCACCGGTGAGAAAGGTGCGTACATGTAGCTCTGCGGCTTTCGGTTGCTGAATCGCGTTCTGACTGATCCTGGATACGACACGGTAGTCTCATTCAAAGATTGAATCGGCCCAGTGAATCCCGTCTCCGGCGTGTGACAGAAACTGCATGCTTCGTTCTGATTGACGGAGAGGCGCTTATCGAAGAGCAGTAATTTTCCCAGGGTGCGGACCTGCCCCTGGTGATCGAGCGTGGTATGGTCCATCTGGCTGAGAGTGTCGGCCTCAATCCGATCGACGTCGGCAACGACCCTTGCAACATCCTGATCGAACGAGGGAGGCATCTGACCACCGAGGTTGCTCGGAGACTTTGCTTCGCGGGAAATAGGGGCACCAGCCTGCGGTTTACCCGCCACTGAGCCTAAGAGCGCGCCGAAGGTGAGGAGAAGACCGAATAGCGATGCGGAGAGATTTCGATAGCGCATGGTTTTGTCTTGCCGCCCGTCAGCGTTCATTCCGCCTTGTGCCAGGTGGAATCCGGGTCATAGGCGGTCATCGCTTCCGCAAGTTTTGTCGTGTTGGGACCAAGATCTTTCTCGTAAATGGTCCCCGATTCGCTGACAATAAAAGTCATCACACCCGAGGAGCGGTAGTCTGCGGGATAGGCGACAAAGGCGAATCCTGCGCTCATCTTCCCGTCGACGACATAGTTTTTGACTCCGCCCGGTGCATGTCCTCCTTGACTAGTGAGGATTCGGAAAAAATAGCCATTGAAGGGAACATGCTCGCCAACCTGGTCGGCTGGGAGATTTTGGCGCGCGTTAGCGATGAGAGGGTTGAGGGGGCTATCGAACTCATCGCTAGCACCATGCCAATACAGACCGTTGTGTCCTCCTTCATCGCTGACTAGTTTCTGGGCGAATTGCTTGGGGAGGTCACCTGGCCGGCGGGCAAAATATTGTTTTTGCGCTTCGACCAATTCGCGGCACGCGTCCATGGCCGCAAGTTCATTTCTGCCGATGCGCCGGAATACGATTTCGTCTTTGCCCGCGGCCGTGTCGAAATACCACGAACCGTTACTCTTCACCAAGGGAATCGGAAAGGGCCAGTTTTCGGCTCCGACTACCAGGGTTACAGTTCCGTTCGTCTCTGTCACGAACCGATGCATCTCCTGGTATTTGACGACGAATCCAACACGAGCATCCAAATCTTCCTGTGGGTCGCCGGACGAGAGGACTTCCTTTCCGGCTGCTCCGAGGATGCTCAATGGAGCTTGTTCGTCCTGTGCCTCCATTGCACCAAAGAGTGCGCGACTGGCCTCTTCGGCGGAGGCAAAGGTCCGCTGCCCCGGCTCCTGGGCGAACATGGGCGCGGACGAACAGCCCAAGGAGAGTGCAAACAGAACGGAAACTGCAAATCGAACAAAGTTCTTGTATTCAACTTGAACAAAAATCGAAATCCTACGCAGCATGGTGTTCCTCTCCATTCTTGAATTCTCGATAAGCTCTACCCGTGGGTGCAAGCGATCAACGATGTCGTCCACCGCCGCCATGGAAACCCCCGCCGTGGGAGCCACCTCCAAAGCTCGACCGCCCGCGGGAGGAGAAGCCTCGGACATTGCCACCGTGATCAAAGCCACTGAGCGCGCCGGAGCGTGTTCCTGGTTGAGCGTGAAAAGACGAGTGTCCACCTCCGTGGAACGCGTTGCCGTGGCCGAAATTGCCATGGTTGAAGTTGCCGTGGTTAAAGTTACCGTGGTTGAAGTTGTTGCGATTGATGATCGTTCGGCTGTGGGAGATGTAGGTGTTGTGGTTATAAATCACCCGATGGCCATGCCAATCGCATCCCCAATGATGCCAGCCCCAGCCAAATCCTCCGAAGAAACCGACTCCGAAGCCGATTCCAAATCCAATCCCCGCTCCGGCAAAGAAGATCCCCGGCACGGGATACCAGCCTGGATATGCGACGATCGGCTCGCCATACACGAGCCAGGGATCATATGCAGGCACGTAGACCACCTCAGGATTGGCCGGTTCAATGATGATTGTGTTGCCTTGAGTTGTTACCTTCTCCTGTTCGTTGCTATTCAGGTGGCCGGCCTTGTGAGCCTGCTGACGCATCACTTGGACGGCATCCGTCACATCCTGTTGCTGGTTGGCATATGCGTCGCCAAGGGATGACGTCCAAGAGAGGTTTTTGTCCATATTTTCAAGAACCGAAGGAAATTGCGCGAGGGCCTTTACGCTGGGGTCCCAAGGCTGTTTGTCGACTTCTTTTGCCAGCTCTTCACCCTTGAGGTTGGCATGACTTTGCATCCAGCGATCCGCCTCGACAATCTCGGTTGGATACGTTGACGCCGCGAGAATTTGCGCAACGAGGGCATCGGGGTACAAGGCGATCGGCGCGACGAGTTGCTGCAGCTCTTGAGGAGAGTGTGGCACGGGCGGCGTCGACGGCTGTTCGTTGGCTTGGCCCGTAGGACCGAAAGACTCGGCTTGCGCAGTGAATCGCACAAGCAAACAACAGAGAAGTAGGATCAAAACCTGCTTGGACCACTTCAAGTTCATGGCAAATTCTCCAGTACAAAAGTGAGATTGTTCCGTCCGCTTGAATTCAGCGGCCAAAAAGCTTCATGAGACCGCGCCCAAAGACGAGCTCAACCATCTGCGAACAAGCGCCACTGGGCACGCAGCGTACCCGGCAGCATGTCATTGCGGCGAGCTATGCCTTTTAAGGCTTCAAGTTCCGCAAGAGTTACCCGCATGCGTCGCTTCAGGATTTCATGGCCGGCTCGGCTGAAATGCCGGCATCATTTGTCCCCGCCTGCTGCCTGAATCTCTCAGGCGACGCTACTGGGAGAGGCAACACGGCTGCCAAACGTCTTGGGTCTGTAAGTGATGGAAAGCAAAGGCCGAAGGCAGAGACTGGCGCTTCGCGGAATGCCAGCGCGTGAACAGTCTGTCTCAATGCCGACAGTCTGAACGGGCGCAGCTGCTTGAGGCTCCCGGCACTGGCATCGAGCTTCGAAGGCCACAATCGAGCACACAACAGTTGGCGGCCGCAGAAAATGTATGCTGGCAGATAGCAGTAACGGTTGTAGTAAATACGGAAGAAGTGCGCTTCCTGCTTGCCATGCAGGGGGGTGTCCGTGGCTGGGACTCCAGAAACCGCGCGACCAGCAGTTCGTCGATGGCCGCGGGAGAATAGGCAATCTTGTTGTAGCGCTCGGCTGCGGGGGAACCGGCAGGCGTCAATTCCAGCCGGTTCAAAGAAACAAGTAGATTCCTCGCAGGACAAATTCCTTCAGCGTGATGCCGCCAGCTCGGGGACGCCGGAAAGCTTTGCGTATTCTTCTTCAGCTAAACGCAAGGAAGCCGCCGCAACGTTCTGCTCGAGATGTTCTATTGAGGAAGTCCCTGGGATAGGCAGCATGACGGGCGATCGCCGCAGGAGCCAGGCCAGCGCTATCTGCGTGGGGCTTGCATGGTGGGCCTGCGCGATTCGGTTAAGCACTTCGCCGGCAACTTTGCCTGCTCCCAGTGGGAACCAGGGAATAAAGGCAATTCCATTGCGCTCACAATAATTCACCACGTAGTCCCATTCGCGGTCGGCAAAGCTATAGCGGTTCTGCACACTGACGATGGGGACGATTCTTCGCGCTCGCTCGATGTGCTCTTGCGTGACGTTGGACAACGCGACCAGGCGAATCTTGCCTTCGTTTCGCAGTTGAGCCAGAGTTTCCACCGATGCCTCAAACGAGACGACGGGGTCGGGAATATGCAGTTGATAAACGTCGATACGGTCCAGGCGCAGTCTCTTGAGACTTCCCTCAACCGCCTTGCGAAGATGCGCGGGAGTTGCATCGTGGGTCCACTGATTTGGGCCGGGACGGTTCCAGCCTCCCTTGGTGGCGATTACAAGGCCGGCCGGGTAAGGAAACAACGCTTCGGCAATCAGTTCCTCGCTTACGTGTGGGCCGTAGGAATCTGCGGTATCGATGAAATTGATATCAAGCTCCACGGCTCGGCGAAGGACCCCTAACGCGGCCTTGCGATCTTTTGGCGGCCCCCAGATACCTTCACCGGTAAGGCGCATCGCCCCGAAGCCGAGACGATGCACAGAAATTTCCCCGCCAAGCGAAATAGTTCCAGCTGCACTTGCAGAAAACCCTTTCTTGTTCATGATTGACCTCCAGAATTTTCCCTTTGACCCTATACCACGCTAGCGCTCACGATTCCAGCCTTTCAACCGCCAGCGCCCGCAATCCCTCGGCGTCCGACTCTTTGTCCTTGACCGCCGCTCCAGGAACACCCACATGGTCGAGGGACGATGTCCCTTTTTCATAACTTCTCCATGTACACGACAAACCTCTTGGCAATTGTTGTGCCATTGATCCGCTACTCCTAAATCCTTTCTTTTCGCGATTGGGGCGTTTTTTCGTTGAGCTCGGCGTCACAAATCTGACATCGGTGCCAGAACGCAGGCGCGTTTGGCACAGACCGCGAATTCACGAACAACTGGCAAACGACTCAATCACTTGAAATGCATTCTCGACCGAAACGAGTCTGCATGCGCTGACCAATTATTTTCAGTACAGTCGCTCTCAATGCCGCGTTTGAGCTAGATGCAGGGGATGGGTCGAATGAGATCTCTAATTCGAAACCGCGCGCCCGTCTGGACGCGACTGTCGGAATCCTGACATCGCTTGCGCCGTATGCGGGCGCGGAGAAGGTCAGGCAACTGATCGACGATTGCAAAGTCCTTTTGTGCCATGCAGATATGCGCGTAGCGCGATAAGGATTTGCACGGAAAGAATCTGGAATCAGAATTGCCAGAGAAGAGATGAGTGGATTTAAGAAAGGGGCAGGTCGGGTATTCAGCATGAATCCAATCACGCCGGAAAAAAATAAGCTCGGATTTGTCGGAGTCGGCTACATGGGCCAGCCGATTGCGCGGAGGTTGCTGGAAGCCGGATTCAAGTTGACCGTCTACGACAGGGACCACAGCAAAGCAGAGGAATTGATTCGATATGGCGCCACCGTCGCGGAGAACATTTCGCAACTTTCCGCCAGCTGCAACGTCGTGTTGTCGTGCCTTCCGACCGATGAGGCCGTTCTAAACATCTATAGAGGACCCGGCGGAGCGTTCGCCAATGCGCAGCGCGGCTCAGTGGTCATAGACCTTAGCACGGTGTATCCGGAAACCTCGCTGGAACTCTCGAGACTAGGGTCCGAGCGTGGAGTTGACGTACTCGACGTGACTATATCGGGGAGCACTCCGGCCGCCGAGCACGGGACGCTGACTTTGTTCGGGGGCGGAGACCAGGGATGCTTCGCTGCCGCCGAGTCGATCTTCCGCGTGATCGCCCGAAAGTATTTTTATCTGGGGCCGAGCGGCTCCGGGGCGACGATGAAGCTGGTCGTGAACACCCTGTTGGGAATCGGAATGCAGGCGATTGCCGAGGCCGTGGCCCTCGGTGAGAAGGCTGGTCTCGATCGCCATCGCTTGCTCGAGGTGCTGTCTCAGACGGCAGTCGTCGCCCCGGCGCATGCGGGAAAACTGCAGAGAGCCATGAATGGCGACTATAGCCCGCAATTTCCGTTACGGCTTATGAACAAGGATTTCGGGCTGATTCTCAATCTCGCGGCTGCCGTGGGGGCGCGAATGCCCGCAACCGCAGCTGCTTTTGAGGTCAATGCGAGGCAATCCGAGCAGGGAAACGAGCAAGACTTCTCCGCCGTGATTCTGCGAATGGAAAAGCAAGCCCATCTGGATTTTACGGACGAAGGGCGTACTTGAGTTGGTACCCCTAAGGAGAAGCCGGTCTAACGGGATGGAGTCTATTGCCGTCCTGTGCGTTCGAAGTGAGGGGCGGCGATGATTCAATTGAAGGTGAATGGAGCCGAGCAGTCGTTCGATGGCGATCCCGAAATGCCTCTGCTCTGGTACCTGCGCGATGTTTTGGGGCTGACCGGATCGAAGTTTGGCTGCGGCGTTGGGCTTTGCGGCGCATGCACGGTCCACGTGAATGGACAGGCCACGCGATCCTGCGTGGCAGCCATGCGCGATACGGCCGGAAAAGAAGTCACGACGGTCGAAGGCCTCGAGAAGAACGGATTGCATCCGGTTCAGAAGGCCTGGATGCAAATCAACGTGCCGCAATGTGGCTATTGCCAGGTGGGGCAGATCATGCAGGCGGCGGCTTTATTGAACAGCAAAAAGAAGCCGACCGATCGCGAGATTGATGAGGCGATGTCCGGAAACATTTGCCGTTGCGGAACGTATCAGCGGATTCGCGCGGCGATTAAAGCGGCGGCGGGGGAAATGCCATGAGCGCGATTGAGAACGTGAGCCGGCGCAGATTTTTGGCGGGAGGCATTATCGCGGCAGGCGCGCTTGTGCTGGGTGTCCGTTATTACTCCAAGCTTTCGTCCGGCGACAAACTTCCACACGATACAAACGCGGACCGCGCCACTTTACATCCCAACGCTTTCCTCGGAATCGACGCAGACGGCACGGTGTGGATCGTGGCTAGCCGCTCGGAGATGGGCACGACAAGCCGCACCACACTGCCGCTCATTGTCGCCGATGAACTGGACGCGGATTGGAAGCGAGTAAAGATCGGGCAGGCCATTGGCGACAAGCGATACGGCGACCAGAATACCGACGGATCGCACTCGATCCGCTCGTTCTACGACGCGATGCGCGAGGCGGGAGCAACGGCGCGATTCATGTTGATTCAAGCTGCGGCTAAGCAGTGGGGAGTTCCTGCGGCGGAGTGCGAAACCGATTTGCATGTTGTTGTCCATCGCTCGACGAATCGCAAAGTGGGTTACGGGGACCTTGCGAGCGTTGCGGCGAAATTGCCGGTCCCCAGCAGAGAAGAGCTGAAATTCAAACCAAAGAGTGCTTGGCGGTATGTAGGCAAGGGGGAAGTGAGCTACGACCTCGAGGCACTTGTGACCGGAAAGGCGATTTATGGCATGGATGCTCGCGTGGACGGCATGCTGTACGCGTCAGTGGAGCACCCACCCGTCCTCGGTGGCAAAGTGAAATCGTACGAGGACAAGGAAGTCTTGAAGGTCGCAGGTGTGCGTCAGACTGTTCCGATTGATCCATTCCAGCAGGCGCCGGCGTTTCAGCCGCTCGGTGGCATCGCGGTAATTGCGGATAACACATGGGCGGCGTTTCAAGGCCGCAAGAAGCTGAATATCTCATGGGACAACGGACCGAACGAAACCTACGATTCTGATCCCTACAAGAACGAGCTGCGGGAGACCGCCCACAAGCCCGGGAAGGTGGTGCGCAATATTGGTGACGCGGATGCGGTGTTTGCCAAAGGTAGCAAGGTATATGAAGCGGACTACTACGTTCCACTTCTGGCGCACGCTACGATGGAGCCAATGGTGGCCCTCGCCGAATTTAAAGACGGAAAAGTGAGAGCGTGGGCTCCGACGCAGAATCCTCAAGCTGCGCAAGACATCATTTCGAAAGAGCTGGGGATCGCGAAGGAAGACGTAATTTGCCATGTGACTCTGCTCGGAGGTGGATTCGGCCGCAAGTCGAAGCCCGACTACGTTGCTGAGGCTGCGGTTTTGTCCAAAAAAGTGGGCCGGCCAGTGAAGGTGGTTTGGACCCGAGAGGACGACATCAAGTTCGACTACTACAACGCCGTCGCTTCCATGTATATGAAGGCGGCTCTGGGCGCGGATGCCAAGCCAACGGCGTGGCTACAACGGTCGGTGTTCCCTCCAATTCCTTCGATTTTTGACGTGAATGCGGTCTATGGCGATCCCAGCCATCTGCAGCAGGGCTGGACGGACATTCCTTACGATTTGCCAAATCTTCGCATCGAGAATGGCCCGGCGAAAGCGCACGTTCGCATCGGATGGCTGCGCTCGGTGGCGAACATCTATCATGCGTTTGCCATTCAATGCTTCACGGATGAACTGGCACATGCGGCTGGCCGTGATCCGCTCGATTATTTGCTCGACCTCATCGGGAAACCGCGCACGATCGATTTCAAAGGTGTGGATTACCCGAATTACGGAGCTGCTTTTGACGCCTATCCATGGGAAACCGGCCGTCTGCGCCATGTTACGGAGATGGTCGCGGAAAAATCCGGATGGGGAAAGCGCAAGCACGGTAAAGGCACTGGTATGGGGATTGCGGCGCACCGCAGTTTCTTGACCTACGTGGCCACGGTCGTTGAAGTCGAAGTCAATGATCAGGGTGAGGTGCGGATCCCTCGCGTGGATACGGTTCTGGATGCGGGCTTGGTGGTAAATCCAGAAGCGACGCGCGCCCAGTTCGAGGGCGCCGCGGTGTTCGGCGCCAGCATTGTGCGAAGCGGCGAGATTACGGCCACAAAGGGCGCAATCAACCAATCGAATTTTCAGGATTATCCCGTAGCTCGAATGGCAGAGGCGCCTTATCAGACCAACGTATACATCGTGGACAGCGACGCTCCTCCAGCCGGCGTCGGTGAGCCGGGAGTTCCGCCCTTTGTGGCGGCGTTTTGCAATGCAATTTATGCCGCAACCGGCAAGAGAGTGAGGGATCTGCCGATCACAAAGCTGGGCCTAAGCTAACGTTCGCCGAGCCGATCGCAGAGAACCGCACGAAGCCGGAATCTAGAATTTCAAGAAGGAGAAACCATGTCAGGGAACAAGACTCTACAATGTGTGATCTGCACCTCTACAATTCTCACGGCAGTTGTCGCCGGCCTAATGCTCTTCCCCGTCTCGATTGTGCGCGCTAACCGCGGGCAGGAAAACACTGCCGGCGTCGCGACGTTTCGAACGAAATGCGCGATGTGTCACGGTCAAGACGGAGGTGGCTCTGAGGTTGGAAAGAGCATGAACGTTCCAGACCTTCGCTTACCGGCACTCCAGAAGCTGCCCGATGCGGAACTCGCTCAAGTCATTTCCAACGGAAAGGGCGGAATGCCTTCCTTCAAGAATTCGCTCAGCCCAGATGAGATTCACGCCCTGGTGACGCACATTCGCTCATTGCGTCAAAAAAAATAGTTTGGACCTATACGCTGTGTTCCCCAGCGCGGGCTCAATACTTGCAGTGCTCTAGACGAAGTTAAAGTGGTCAGTGAAATTCCCTGCTCACTGAGTAATCTGAACGGGCCGGTCGTAGCCGGTCATTTCCAGATAGCCGGCGCCGCTGAGCGGTTGTGAATTGCGCCGACCGGTGAGAGCAATGGCGCCTTCCCAATAGGTCGGAGAAATTCTTGTCTTGCCGGTCAGCTCCTGCGATTTCAGCAGTGTTTTGGCTTCGAGTTCGACGCCTAATTTTGGAATCGCTATCTTCCACTGGATGGGATAGTCGGCACCGGTAAGCGGGCTCGTCCATTTTTCTCCAACGGGCTGCAGCATGAAATCACCCGAGCGCAGGTGTGTCGTCTTTCCTTCTGCATCAACGTAAGTGCCGGCCGAGTACGGATCAATCGAACCATCCTTGCGGCGAATGTGAAAGAGCATCATCTCCGTGTGGTCCTCAAGTTGGAGGCTCAGCCAGTCCCAGCCGGTTTGGTTGGGTTCAAGCTGATGGGTGAAGAACTCGTGGTCCATCCAACTCGTACCACTCACTTCAAATCTCTTGCCGCCGAGCTCGATGACACCCGAGGTCGCCAGGCGCGTGAGAGAAACATAGTGTGAGGCGCGGCCCGGCCCCTCTGCCTTTTGGCTTACGCCGTTTTCACCGTGAATGACGGGTGGCTTTTCCGTGTGCAGCGTCAAGTGAAGTTGAAAGCGCTCATCGACCGCATTCAGCTCCTGGTCGCCGCCGTGCCATTGAATCTGCCAATTGCCGTTCCAGATGCGGCCGAGGGATTCGCTCGCAGCGGCGATGCCTGGGCTGGATCGATTGGAGCGTTCCGCGTGATAAAACTTCCCGCCATCCAGATCGCTCAAAGCGAGATGCGCGAGGTAGAGATCCCGCACGTCCCAGACGGAGTTCCTGGCGGGATCGCGGCTGACGGCTTGCCGGAAGAAAGTCAGTTCGAATCCGAACCGCCGGCCATCAATCGATTTCAGATTTCCGGTGTAGTACCACCATTCCGTCTGAAAATCCGGGTGATTGAAATGATCGCGAGGGAATTCGTAACGGTATCCCGGCATGGCCATTCGGTATTGCGCCGCAAGAGGCTCCAGGAGAAGCAGCGCGGCAGCAACGCATGCGAGCCTATTCCTCATGCACTACCTCAAGCGGGTTCAAGCGCACGGCGACCTGTGCCGGATAGAGCCCCGCAAGCACGGTCGCCCCATACACGACGGTCAACGCGCCAAAGAGAACTTCCACCGGCCAGTGAAACCGGATGGTCCAACCGAACGACTGTTTATTGATCACATAGATGAGGATGAGCGACAGCGTAAAGCCAAGGGCCAGACCGGCAAGATTGGCCAGAAGTCCGAGCAAGCCGGCCTCGACGAGTATCAGCTTTCGAACTTGCCCGGTGGCCGCGCCAAGAAATCGAAGCAGGCCAAGTTCGCGCCGGCGGTCAATCACCAGAGCAAGAAGCGCTCCGGCAATGCCCATAACCGCGACGATGACCGCAACTGCTTCCAATGCATAGGTGATGGCAAACGTGCGGTCAAAGATGCGGATGGCTTCGGCGCGCAAGTCTCGATTCGAAAACATGAGCACGCGGTGGCCGGCGGCTGCCTGTTCAATTTCGACGCGCACGGTTTCCACTTGTGTTGCTGGAGCGACATAGACCGCAAGATTGGAGGGGGTGGGGTCGGGCAGGTAGCGAAGCATGGTGCTGCGAGACATGACGATGTTCCCGCGCTCGCTCGAGTAGTCATAGTAAACGTCAGCAATGCGGAAAGTGGCCTGCGCCGCTCCAAGCGAAAGCGCAATGGAATCGCCCGCCCTTACGTGATGCTTGTATGTGAAGGGCTCGCTGACTATGACAGCGTTCGAATCACGCAGCTCGGCAAGCACCTGCTCGATAGGACGGCCCGAGAAAAAATCCGAGCGGCGGGACTTGCGAAGCGCTTGCGGGTCAATGGACGCCAGAGTGACGGGCATGCCGTCATAGCTGATCTCATAAGCCCGGAGACGGGCGACGGCCTCGACACCTGGAAGCGCCTCGATTTTCTGAGCCAGATCGAGAGAGATCGTGGGGTGGCGGTCGGCCGCAGGGCCGCCGGCGGGGCGCAAATAGAGATCGGCGGGCAAGCGATCGTTCATCCAGAGCATGACTGTTTCACGGAAACTCCCCACCATGATGCCGACCGAAGTCATCATGGCGATGGCTGTCGAGAGCGCCCCGACGAGGACGGAAGTTCGGCGCAGTGAAGCCGCGAGACTCCGCGAGGCAAGCATGGCCTCAATCCCGAGCAGTTTGCCGATGAACCTCGAAGAGAGCGAGGTGAGCGCAGCGGCAAATGCAGGGATTGCCAAAGCGGAACCTGCTACCAGCAAAATCGCCGCCAGGTAACCAAAGAGCGGCTTGCCAGCGACCGCGGGCACGCGCGCGGCCGCAGTTGCCAGGAGACCGAGCACAAGAGCCCACCACAAATCGCGGGTCTTTTGGACGCGCACGTCGTATTCGCGCCTACCCCGCGCCATGGCCTCGACAGGAGAGACCATTGAGGCTTCGCGTGCAGGCGAATAGGCGGACAAGACGGCAACCCCAACGCCAATCGCCAGCGCCAAGAAAATGGAAGTGACATCCAGTTCGATAGGCCCGGGCCTGCTGCTGACGTAAAGAGATTCGACCGTGGCAGACATCAACCTCACAGCGCCAGTGGCCATGAAACGGCCAAGCGGAAGGCCGATAAGAGCGCCTGCAAGGCCGAAGCAAGCCGCTTCACCGACAAAGGCAGCGAGAATGGCGGCGCGGCCGGCGCCAAGAGCGCGGACAATACCGATGTCCGGGCGACGGCGGACGACCGAGACAGAGATCGCGTTGTAGATGAGAAATGCACCGACAACCAGAGAGATGTAACTGAGCAAACGTAAATTCCAACGGAACGCTGCGAGCATTCGGCGATTCTCGTTCGTGCCGGTGCCCTGCGGACGTACGTCAACTCCTGCTGGAAGAACGGCGCGGAAACGCCGGGTCCATTCCTCGAGACCGGGCGTCCGCGGAACCTTCAGGAGAATGCGGTCGACGCGTCCGTAGCGCGTGCAAGCGAACTGCGCGGCAGCAATATCCATGACGATGGCGGATTCGTTGCCGTTCGAATCCGGGTAGACGCCGCGCACCGTGTATTCGCGCACCCGATCATTGATGAGGAGCTGAAGGCGATCGTCTGGTTTACGGCCGAGGCTGGCCCCCACCCAGATGGCGTCGCTATCGCCAAGGTGCTCGAAAGTTTCCATAGGAGCCCCCTGCGGCTGGGACGGGTTGGTACCGGCGGCTGGGTTTTCTTTGAAAGCGCCGGCTTCGGCGACGAGATCCAGGCCAATCAGCGGAAGTGATTTCTTGGTATTGGCGATAACCGCGAAGTCCTCGAGACGCGGGGAAATGCGAATCGGATATGGCAAGGAGGCGAGCGTTGCGACCACATCTTCCGGCACGCCACCGGAGGCGATGATTTCCAAATCATTATCGCCAGCGAGAGTTTCCATGGAGGAGCGGAAGGAACCGGTGGCGGCGTCGCCCGCGAGGTCGGTGGCCAGGACGACGGCGACACCCAGAGCGACCGCAAGGACAATCAGTCCGGCGCGCAAGGGCTCGCGGAAGAGCGGGCGAACCATCAACCTGTAAAAAAGGAGCACACGTGGCATTTTAGCGCCGGATCATCTCTTCGATTTTACCGTCGCGCAGCCGGACCAGCGTATCCGCGAGGGCGGCGGCTTCGATGCTGTGAGTCGCAATGATGGTGGCGGTGTGTTGTTCGCGGGTCAGGCGTTGGAGCAATTCGAGGATAACGTTTCCGGTGGTGGTGTCGAGATTTCCGGTCGGCTCGTCGGCAAGAAGAAGGCGCGGGGAATGGATCAGCGCGCGGGCAATCGCAACCCGCTGCATCTGGCCTCCGGAAAGCTGGTGAGGAAAGCGATCGCCAAGGCCATCGAGCTCGACCCATGCGAGGCGCTGGCGTGCCGCTTCGCGTGCGCCCGGTTTTCCCGCCAGAAGGAGGGGCAATTCCACGTTTTCGAAAACCGTGAGGGTGTGAAGCAATTGAAAGGATTGAAATATGAAGCCGACTTTTTCTCGCCGCAGCGATGTGAGACTCGCATCGTTCAACGAGGAAGTGGAAACGCCATCCAGCAGGACGTGACCGGAGGTGGGGAAATCCATCGCACCGGCGAGATGGAGCAGCGTTGATTTGCCGCACCCGCTGCGGCCCACCAAGGCGACAAATTCACCGGTTTCCACGCGGAGGGAAAGACCATGGAGAGCTCGAACGGGCTGGCCGTCGGTCAAATAGTCTTTCGAAACGTCCTGCAACGACAATATGGACATGTGGATTGGCGAGCCGGCAATATTCGCCGATGCGAGAATACTGCGCAACTCACCTATTCCCTGTTGCGTCCGATCCCCCGCGAACCGGATGGGGCCGGCAGGCTTCGCTCAGGATTTGAGCGAGGCAAGGGCCTCTTCAATCGCGGAGGTCACCTGCGGCGAATCCGGCGTGATTTCGGGTTCGAAGCGAGTGATGACGCGGCCGTCCGGCCCGATGAGGAACTTGGTGAAATTCCACTTGATCTCGACGCCGGATTGCGGGTTCGAGGATTTATCGGTCAGGAACTGGTAGAGCGGTGTGATGTCGTCGCCCTTGACGGAAACCTTGGCCATCATAGGAAAGGTGACGTGATACTTCGAGGAGCAGAACGTTTTGATTTCCTGATTCGAACCCGGCTCCTGGGCGCCAAAGTTATTCGCGGGGACGCCCACGATGACGAAGCCGCGCTCTTTGTACTTTTCATAGGTGGACTCCAGCGCGGAGTATTGCGGAGTGAAGCCGCACTTGCTGGCGACGTTGACGAGCAGCACGACTTTGCCTTTGTAGGCCGCGAGTGGCGCGGGCTGCCCATCAATGGAATTCAAAGTGAAGTCATGGACCGTTTTTTCGGCAGCCACGAGCGTGGCGGCGCCGAAAAGCATGCAAAGCAGT
>WNFO01000244.1_pt1 | contig 37850 bp, 38 predicted proteins | sample 5400251 | NCBI WGS metagenome assembly WNFO01 (sample SAMN13153354, study PRJNA577476) | soil metagenome | isolation source: 100 cm saprolite under Madrone tree | place: USA:California | collected 2016-06-14
GTCAGCGAGTAAACGTGCCTCGTTGGTGACACGAGTGTCCTGGGGAAAGTGGTTTTCAACCCACATCAGGACTTTGGTTGGAGATCGCATGATAATGGGACTGCTTGGTAGCCGTGCTACCAGCAAATGCCTTGGTAATTCGGAGAAGCCTTCACGGCGTCGGCGGGCAACCGGATTAAGTCAATAACCAACTTTGAATCGCTATTATTGGCTACAGCTTCCTGAATTTTGGAATTATTTTTGCCGACTACAACTACATCACTGGCTTCGATGGCTTCCTTTGGGGAAGAAACCATCAACGATGAGATGTGAGGTATTGCCTGCTCGATGTAGTACTTGTTCGCGCCCACGAGTCGCGCCAAAGCAACTTCTTCGTCGTAGATAGCCAATCTATATCCTTTGCCGATCAAGGTTTCGATCAATCCAACGATGGGACTTTCGCGAAGATCGTCGGACCCGCCTTTGAAACTGAGGCCCAAGACCCCAACACGACTTTTTCCTGTGTGTCGGATTAAATTGAAGGCTAGCTCGATCTGCTTACGATTTGTTTCGAGCACAGCCCCTAGCACCGGCAGTTCCAAATCCAGTTGCTTTGCCTTATAAAGAATAGCACGAAGATCCTTTGGCAGACAAGAGCCACCGAAAGCAAATCCGGGTCTAAGATAATACGGAGAGATGTTCAGCTTCGTATCTTTGCAAAAAATCTCCATCACTCTGTGGCTATCAATACCCATAGCCTTACTTAGGTTTCCGATCTCATTTGCGAAACATACCTTGAGTGCATGAAATGCGTTCGAGGCATACTTAATCAACTCAGCTACTGGAATGGGAGTGCGCTCCATGGGGACCTTTAGACTTGAATACAGCCTGGCAACGCTTTCGGCAGCACGATCGCCAGCGGCCCCGATGATCGTAAAGGGAGGATGATAGAAATCATGAATTGCCGTAGTTTCACGCATGAACTCGGGATTCATGCAGATGCCGAAGTCCTTTCCATCTTTTTTACCAGATTCTTGTTCGAGCAAAGGCCGCACCACATCATTGACCGTTCCCGGTAAAACAGTGCTTCGGACGACTACAACGTGGAAGCTATCTGTGGTTCGTAGCAACGCTCCGATCTGGCTTACAACTCTTTTTAGCTGGTCAAGACCCAGGCTGCCGTTGTCGTTGCTAGGTGTACCAACACAGATTAGGGAAATGTCGCCAAGTCTCTGTACGCGCGGAGTGGCTCGCAAGCGTCCAGCGTCAACTCCGCGGCGCATTAACTGTTCCAAGTCCGGTTCGATAATAGGACTTTTCCCCGAGTTAATGAGAGAGACTTTGAGTTCTTGTAAGTCCACGCCGGTTACTGAATGGCCCATCTCAGCCAAGCATGCGGCCGTGACACAGCCGACATATCCCATTCCGAAAACGGTGATATCCATAAAAGGTGATTTCCCGATAACTCTAGTCTTCCTTGACGGCCTGACCGCGCACGCTTGTTCTATCCCTGGTTGTGGGATGGCGCCGCAATGTTGAACACCTGAGCAGCGACTTGTCTAGGGAGAGCAGGCCAATACTCGCCCGAATATGTTAAGCGGATGTAATTCAAAAGCTCCTTGTAAAGTTCGATCGGGTACTCCCCAGTCTTTTGACTTGACCCGTCCAGCGCCATGTAGTCTGGATGTGTGTCGACTAAAGCCATTCCACCGTGCTTAGCGATCCAATCAAGCTTGCGCATCCATATCTCGGGACTCGTTTCGCCTAACATCACGAACAAAGTTGAATCCTGGGGAAGCGTGTAGGGTAACTCGACGTAGCCCTCCGAAGAAGCGGGCACTGCTGACCCATTGCCATTTGGACGCGGCACCCAGAATGGGAAGATAGTATGAAGTCCGTCTGGCTGGGGCTCGAATGGGTCGGTGTCGAATGTGGATGCATCATATTGCACATCGAGATCGTGCAGCCAATCGAGATTGCGCAACATGAACCCCGACCTGAATCCCGATGCGCCCCATTCACGCGCATAGTCGTTGATCCTTACAGAGCGTCGTTTGAACCCACGATACGAGGAAAAGAGATGACCATCATGCTTAAGATCATGTATTCCAACCTCGAACCCCCGGGCGGTAAGTTCCTCTCTTAGTTGGGCTGGAACTCGGTAACTTCCTTCGGGGATAAAATTAAAGGAAGAGCGGAATCCATGATCCAGCTCCAATTGCATCAAGGATCGGCATTTTTGGAGCCCTGTGTTACTTTCGACATCGTGTGTCAGGACGACAGCAAATTTTTTTCCCTCCGGCCAGCTTGGCCAGTTTTCCGGTGGCCGCTCCGATCCCGGCATAATAGGCCAGACTTCCCCAATGCGTTTGCGCAAGCGCATGGCCAGTTCTCGCCGAATCGCCGTTCGAAGAGCTTGGGGAACCAAAGGCTTTAGCCAGTAATAAACTCTATTGCGTGCCTGCGCGCTGAGCGCTGAACTCAGGATCAATGCGCAAAGGAACCAAACATGAGATATTGCGAGCTTAGCAATCGGGCCAAACATCAGTGCGACCATCCAAAGAGTGTTGAAAGCTCTGGTGTGCATCTATTCAACCCTGTGTGGAAGCACGAGCATGGTTATAAGCAAGAGTAAGAAAACAGAGAGTATCCGTAGGATCAACAATCCCAGGCGACAGGGAGCGAACCATTACAGAAATTGGAACTGCAGTTCAGTCGTTACGAATGCGACCGATCAAGATTCAGCATCGAGCCACTTCGGAACGTAGGACCGTGCCTTGTTAACCACGACTGCAACGTTGTTTCGTTCAGCGAGCAACTTCCCGTAGCTGCGCTTGATAACCTCGCGGCTGTTCTTCTCCGCCTCGACTACGAGCAAAAGCTTATCCATGAAAGCAGCCATTCCCCACGTAGGACTCGTTTGATCCAGCGGAGGCATGTCAAAAATAATGTAGTCAAAGTCGCTCGCCTTCATATTCGGCATCATGTCGAAGAACCTTTTCAAACCGAGCTGTGCCGGTCCCGTATTGGGGGATCCCACAGTAGCCAGATAGAGATTCTCCGAAGCCGAGGCGATGGTACCATCTGGTTCGAGAGCCGCGTTAAGAGGATACGCAGGCTTGCCCTTGAAAAAGGGGTGCACCTCTTGCGGACCCAGGTTCACATCGACAAGAAGCACCTTACCATCGTTCAATTCCGAAAGTGAGGCAGCAAGCCCGGCAGCGAGCGTGGAAGTTCCCGCTTCCTCGGAAAAGCCCGCAACGCCTACCAGTTTCGGTTTATGCGTCAAATGATTAAGTTCGAAATACAGACCAAGGCGGTCGCGGATGGCGTCACAGTACGGCCGGATGAAATGACCGGCCTCCCATGGCGCCAACTTCGGGTGGTGACGTCTCGTTGCCAGCGCTCCCGGATTCGCGGGTGAACCGTTCGGAGGCAAGGTCAAATGGCCATTCCGAGCATTGGAGTACGGTATCGAGAGCATGAGCGGAATGTGCAACTGCGTCTCGAGTTGGAGTGGCCGGCCAACGGTCTGGTTCAAGACCAATCCCCTTAACAGCGCGAGTGCTACCCCCAAGGCTATCCCGCCGCCGGCCAGTCCAAGGGCAATCTTATTGCGCTTTGTGGTTGCCAGAATGGGCGGGGAGGGCCGCTGGACGGCGCTAATGTTGGGCATTTTGGCGGGATCCAACGCCTCGTCGACGCGTGCCTTTTCGAGCGATGCCGCGAAATACTTGTAGTTCGCAGCATCCATTTCCTTCTTCCGTTCCAAGTCTTCAATCTGCGGAGCCAACTCTGAAAGCTGTTTCGACCTTTGCTGAACATCGCGAAGCTTGGTCTTCAGCGTCCCAATCTTTGCTTCGATACCGGCAACACGAGCCTTTTCCGATAGCGGGCTTTTTTCCGATGGCTGGCCTTTTGTCCCCCACTTCTTTGCCTTGCTCTCACCGATCTGATTAGCAACGGCTTTTTGCTCGGCAAGCTCAGCCTCGGCAGCATTAAGCGCTTCCTGGGTTTTCGCCGCCTCGGCGCTGAGGGCTTCTGATCCTTCCTTAAGCGAGACAATCCCCGTCTTGTCCCTCAGCGACTTTAGAGCGTCCTCCGTTTGGTTTAAGTGCGCTCGAACCTGATCGGTTTGTTGGGTTACAAAGTCGAAAGCGCCAGCGGAGCGGTGGACTTCAAGGTGCTTAACGAAATAACGACTTAACAGTTCCTGCAATACCAGCGTCGCCATCTGCGGGTCGTGATTCTTGTAGGATACAAAAATGATGTTGCTTCCTTTGCTCGAAATCACCTTCAAGCCCGAACTGATTGTGCTGGCCGCTTCACTTTCTGTTGCTGCCGCAGAGGGTTGTTTGAGACCGATTGCCTGGACGAGCCGGGAGAACAGATCCCGGGCTGGTGGCAGCAGTCGCTGGGGACCGAGTGCCTGGGCCACTTGCACGGCAAGATCCCAACTGGTCAGAATCTCAATTTCAGCGCCAATCACCATGTCGTTTGTCGCAGCCGCAGAGTTCGCCCCATCAATCGGGTCAACGCCGCTTCTTTCCAGAACATACCGCACCAACAACTTAGCCTGTGATTCGTAAGAAGGGGGGTACAGAAAATAAACTGCCGCAGCGGCAATAATGCCCACTGCCGCGCATCCCACGATTGTTCGCTTGCGCTTGAACAGAGCGAAGAGAATGTCGCCTAGCTTTACGCCGGAGTGATGTTGCGGTTCCCGTCGGATTTCAGCCATAATTTCAACTCCTAGTCGAGATGCGGATAAATGATTGAGCCTGCCAGCCGGTTGAACATCCGCGGTAGCCGGCCAAAGACTCTCTTGTGAAAACCGAAGTTGTGGGGGGCTGGCATTAAACGCTGCCGACCCGATGGATCAATTCGACAGTAATCAATTACTTCTTCCTGGGTGCCCCAGGAAAGCTTGAATCGTCGCAGACCTTCGTTTTCGCGCTCGGTCCGTCCAAAATGTAATTTTTCCGCACCGGTGCGCAGCAGGGACTGGATGCCGTGCCACATGACAAGATTATTCGCGCGGAATTCCTGAAACCTTTTGTCAGAAGCACCGTACTTATAAAGAGCGTTCTTTCCGAAGCGGAAGAAGATCGCGGCGGCAATTGGGCGCGGCCCATGCTGCGCGAGAACAATGAAACCGAGACCGCGCTTTATGAGATGCTCGTAGATGTTCAGGAAAAAGGAGGCCGGTTGCGGAGGGAGACCGTGTCGCCGGCGCGTTTGAACATGCAGCCGGTAAAAATCGTCGATAACTTGGCGATTGCGGCCTACGGCCACGCTCACATTACTCCGCTCCGCTTTGCGAATCGCACGGCGCACTGAACTGTCAAAGCAATCGGCCAGATCCCCCACGCGGCGGTGCAAATCGAGTGTATGCCCGTAGAATTTTGCGACTGAGCTCGAAGCGGGTTTAAACCACTTGCCCCCGCGTATTTCGAGGTGTTTCCAGCGGCGTTCTCGCGCGAAGCGAACTAGCCGATCTCTTACCAAATCGACCGCTTCCGGATCAAAGATGAGCGGTTCGCAGGCATCGCTAAATGGGAGGCAAACGCCACGGCGGCCGGTGAACGGACTGCTAACTTCCATCAGCGGTATCAGCGCAGCTAATCTGCGTCCGCGGGAAAACTGAAGGTAAAAAGGGTGATGGTTATAAGTCTGACGAAGCACCTTTGCCCAGGCACTGGTGTGGAAGCAGCCTGCATCGCGATGCAAGGCAACCACAACGTCCCAACCTGGATTGTGGACAGGATCGAGAATCCGCATTTGCAGCGATTTGCTCGTTGTCTCCGACTCGACGAAAGAGTAAGCGCCCGAGATGGGCGCCGCTTCTTTCGTTCGTGATTCGGCTTGTTGAAGCGCCTTCAAAAAATTCTCGCTAGACGAGCGCTCCCGCGCCAACGGTTTCGCTGACGCAGCTAGCGACATATTCGATTTGCTCTTCCGTTAATTCAGGAAACATCGGCAAAGAAAGAAATTCCTCGGCCAGATTCTCCGCGACTGGAAACGCGCCCGCCGTGTACCCAAGGTTTCGGCAGGCCTCCTGGAGATGAATCGGAATGGGATAGTGCACAGCACAGCCAATTTCTTTTTCCGCGAGATGTCGCCGGACTTCGTCGCGTTCCTGTACCCGGATCGCATAAATGTGATAAACGTGCCGTGCATAATTCGCCTCGAACGGCGTCGCAACCTCATCGATTCCCGCGAAAGCCTGACTGTATTGCAACGCGTGTTCGCGCCGCAGGAGATTTGCTTCTTCGAGATGACGCAATTTGATGGACAAGACTGCCGCCTGAATGCCATCCATCCGGCAATTCCAACCGACCATGGTGTGATAATATTTTCGGGCCTGGCCGTGGTCTCGAAGGACTTGGATTTTCTTCCGTAACTCAGCGTCGTTCGTCACAACCGCGCCGGCCTCGCCAAAAGCGCCAAGGTTTTTTCCGGGATAAAAGCTGAAACAACCGGCGTCACCCAGAGTGCCTGCTTTTCGGCCCCTGTACTCAGCGCCGTGAGCTTGAGCTGCATCTTCAATGACAAAGAGTCCGTGCGCGTGGGCGAATTCCAAAATTGGATCCATGGCCGCCGGTTGCCCGAAAAGATGAACCGGAATGATCGCCTTGGTTCTTGCCGTGAGACTCTTCTTCAGCTCGGCCGGGTTCATCGTGAACGCGTTTTCGTCCACATCGACAAACACCGGCCGAGCTTTGCAATAGGTAATGGCCTCGGCCGTGGCGATGAATGTGTTCGGGACCGTGATCACTTCATCGCCTTCTCCAATCCCAAGCGCCAGGAGAGTGAGCCAAAGCGCGTCTGTGCCATTGCCCACGCCGATGGCGTAACGAGAGCCGCAGAATGCCGCGAACTCCTCTTCGAATCTTTCCACGAACGGCCCGCCGGCAAACGCGCTGCTCTCGATTACTTCGCGAATAGCGCCATCGAACTCGTCGATCAGGGGGGCGTGATGCGCTTGCAGATCAAGAAATGGAACTTTCATCTGCGGCTTTGCGCTTCTTTCGGTTTCACCAGTCTCCGCCACAAGCTGCTATTCGGCCCGTGCGCCCTTCATCCGGCGAATGCTACGGCTTGGAGCGTCTCTTCCGCTCTGGCGGAGGCGAGAGCTGGTGCTGCACTACTTGAAGCGGAAAATGTCACCGGCGCACCGCTTATCTTGAGGGACGCGGTAGCCGCTTCGAGGATCCTGACCATCTCCAGTCCCTGTCGGCCACCCGTTAGCGGCTGAGAAACGGTTTCAATGCAATCAATAAAATGCTGGCATGCCAGCTTGAGCGGTTCCTCTTGGTGAAGGTATGGGATGTAGCTATCCCCGTAATGGTACGAATATTGAAATTCAGCGAACGTGTCGTAGTGCGGCGGCCGTTCTACCCGTGCGTCGTAGATGCGGATTTTTTCGCGTGTCCGTAAATCGTCATATACGATCATGCGCCGCGTGCCGACAATGGTCATTTCGCGAATTTTCCGTGGCTCGAGCCAACTGCTCTGGATCGTGGCGAAGCGTTTGCGCCGGAAGGAAAGCGACATATTCGTCACGTCCTCCACCCCTGGCGTGATATGAGCGTTTCCCTGGCAGTTAATCACTGTTGGAAATTCGTCAAGAATATGGAGAATGATCGAAATGTCGTGCGGCGCCAGATCCCAGGCGACATTAATGTCCTTTTGGAATAGTCCCAGGTTGAGACGCCGGCAGTTGATATAGCGGATGTCGCCCAGATCCCCAGCTTGAACAATTTCGGCAATCTTTTGCACCGGTGACGAATAGAGAAAAGTGTGATCGACCATTAAAATCAGGCCGTTACGCTGGGCGATGTCGATCAGTTCTTCACACTCGGCGGAAGAAGACGCCATCGGCTTTTCGATGAATGTATGCTTGCCCGCGAGCAAGCTCGCCTTGGCCAATGAATAATGATGCTTCACTGGCGTGGCAATGACGACGGCGTCCAGCCCGCAGTCATTGACAAATTGCTGCGGGTCGGTCATTCCTTTGACATCTGGGTAGAGCGTGACCAGATGTTTTAGGCGTGCTTCGCTCATGTCGCAGACCGCTTTGACCCGGCAGTCGGGAAGTCCTTTGAAGTTACGAACCAGAAGCGGTCCCCAATAACCGTATCCAAGCACGCCGATCGCGATTTTTTGTTTCATGTTTTTCGGACCGATTCCTTCAGGCTTTGTAAAATCGGCGCCGGTGAGCGAAAGTCTCCGTCCTGCCGACTGCGTTGCGCCGCCAGCCGGGATTCGAGGAGTTGCCCAGCAATAGCGCCGCTGGTCTTCAGCATGATTTTTAGATCGAGTAAGATCGACGTGTTCCTGAGATAGAATAGATCCATCGCGATCATCTCGTTGAACGTCGTCTTGTTTTTGCCGTTTACTTGCCAGTGTCCGGTCAGGCCCGGCAGACCGTTCACACGTTCCCGCTGCCAGGGCTCATAATGGGCGAATTCATTTGGCAGGCATGGCCGCGGCCCGACCAAGCTCATCTCGCCGCAAAGCACATTAAAAATTTGCGGCAGCTCATCCAGTCCGCTTGCGCGCAGAATTCGCCCGAACGGGGCCAGGCGGGAGTCCCCGGCAGCATCCAGCTTGGTCATCGGACAATCGGTCCGCATCAGTTCTTCAAAGTAGCGCTCGTGAGTTTGCGTCTCGGCACTCAGCTTCATGGTTCGGAATTTCCAGATAAGAAAATGTCGCCCACCAAGCCCAACGCGTTTCTGCCGGTAGAAAACAGGACCCGGCGAAGCAATTCGCGTAAGTAGCATCAGCAACAACATCAGAGGCAGCCAAATCGGCAGCGAAAGCAAAATGCAGGTAATATCGAGACCGGATTTCCACCCAGGCGCCTTTGGCTCGGACGCCGCCGGCAGTCCGCTCCTAATGTCAATAATCTCCGCCGTGGAGCTCACGACAAAGCTGCCGCCCCTGGTCACCCGCCCGACATCGGGAAGGTGAACTGCTACGTTTGTCTTGCTGAGCTCCTCCAAACTGCCGTTACCGGCTAACTTCGCAGGCACTTGAGAAGGGGGGGACCATTTAGACCTTCCCCCTCTCAAGGAAATGTGATCGAGGAGTAAATCCTCGAACGGTTCACTCTCAAAAATGCGAAAAGCGATTGCCAAAACCGGAGAGCGAGACCAAATTCGGGCATGCTGTTTCCTGTTGCTGCCAAAGAAGAATGGCAGCAGTAAGGAGGACGATTTGTCAGGATCGACGCCTCTGGAATTCGTTCAATATCTCGCACACTTACCTCTACGGAAACTGGAGGGTGAAGGTTCCAATTATTTTGCAGGAGGAGGGAATTGAACGGCACTGTCACAATCCAAAGATCAAGCTCCGAAATACAAAAGAAGGGATGATCGCAGGTGCTTGATCCACGTACTTATTCAATTTCGGAAAGGACGGTGTCGAGACTTTCGTCCTCGGAGCCTTCGCCCTCCGTTAGCGCCGTCCGCACCAGACACCCGAGGCAAAGTCCGTTGTGGATACGCACCATACCGCAACAATGCGGGCACTCGTCGGGCTCATGCTGGGGCGTTCCAAGCGAATCAGTGAGGCCGTTGAAATTCATTTTTCATTATCCTAGCTGGCTGCTCCACTCGCTGCGGGCGCTCCGTTCGTTCATTATGGCAAGGCGGTTTGTCGGCCAGACGCACTGTCTGGTGACGATCGACTGAATTCCATAGAGGAACTGGCAGCTTCGCCAAAGCGTGGCGTCGGAGAAGCTTACACCTGAAGTCGAGCGTTAAGCCGTGCACAAGCACTTCTACGGACACTGGAGAGCAAAGTTCCCCCAAAAACCTTATCCGAAGGAAAAATCTCCGGTTTTTAATCGGTTGTTTCAGCTACGATTTCGTCGAGTCAGCTACCGAACGGATTTTTGAGCATGAGCCGCAGACTTTGGCGATTTCGATTATCTCAGGTGCTCCGAGTGCCGCGACCGCGGAACTAGTCATCATTTCCGCTGAGTCAAGGGCAGTAGCGGTATGTGCGCCGCCGCCCCAATACCGGCTGGCAGCGAGTCTAGCAGGGGTCACCGGCCGTGGCGTCGCAATCCTTGATGTTGATCCCTCACTGGATCAGTGAAGGCAGCAGGAATGAATCCGAGCATAGGAGATACGGACCTAAATCACGCAGCCCTGAAGGCGTTCCGTCAGTGGCGGTTCAGGGCCGGTGAGCATCGAGAGTAAATTCCCATCTGATTTACAATGGGCCGTCCGCCGGGAATGAGCCGTCCACCGAGAAATGATCTGGACTAACGGTTTATGCGACGCCGCCCCTTTATCCCGCTGAAGCCCGATGTTTGTGCCGACTCAGGCACGCGCTAAGCGTCGGCGATTGTGGCCGAAAGGGAGATTGTTAAGCTGCTTGGGTCGAACTGGCGGCGAGTGCGCCACATAGATAGCGCAGTTCATCCTCCACCTCGGCAGGATCTGCCACCGTTTGAGCCACCTCGTCGCGCAACAAAAAACGATAGCGGTGCCGCATGTGATAGAGCAATTTTTTCACAGTAGCTTCGGGAACACGGAGTTTCCCCGCCAGGTTTCGATACGAGAGATCGTCCCGCTCGGCGCTAAGATAAGGGCTCAAGACCTCAAAGACTCGCAAACGACCTTTGCTCTCACATTCCTCACGAATCCGGCGAAGTGCCCGTTCCACTACGGTCGCGGCCCAGCCCGCATCGAAAACTTGTTCTGCAGGCCAGGAATTGAGCGCTTCCCTCGAAAGCGTCAATTCCGAAGGGGCCTCGGCCATCCAGGGATCCCACGAAACGAAGCTGGCTTCGCCCCCGCGTTTACGAGCACGGGTTCTGTCGGCGGCGTCATTTAGAAAGTTCTGAAGCGACTTGAGCAGCAGCGAACGGAAACGGCCCCGCGCAGGGTCCGCCTTTTGAAGCCAATCATCCTTAAGTATCTTACTAAAGAAATCCTGCGTCAGATCCTCGGCGTCCTCGGCTAAGTAACCGCGCCGCACGATAAAAAAGAAGATCGGCCGCCAATAGATGCGGCAAAGCTCGCCCAGCGCCGCGCGGATCTGCTGCTCCCCGCCTTCCGAATCTGCGCCGGAAAGGACTACGCTCCAACGGGTCGTGACGAATGCGCCACGAGTCGTTGTTTTCTCGTTTGGGGCTGAATTTAAAAAACCCCTCTGCGGCCCCGGTCCGTTAGTTTGGTCAAACATAGGTGGAACGTTTACGTGAATAAAACCGTATCGCTGGCCCGTTATGGTTGCCTCTGATTGTTCGAAGCCCAAAGCTTTTCCTCGCGTCTGATCAGCCGCAAATCCCAAGGACTTGCGCAAAAAGAAACCATATGTGCCTCGCCCGTTGTTGTTTGCGCCAGGATTTGGTGGGGCTTGATAACGCATATTGCCATCGGTGTGGCATTTTTACGGAAAATATTTCGCCGCGGTTTGTGTTTTCCGAAGAGATGCCGTTTATTTACCGTTTCGTGTCTCTTGGCGCGCGGCCAAGCTCCCAGGCCGCCCGTGAAGGAGAGGAGCCGGATGACCGTGTCACCGATCACCACAATACGGCACAGTCCGTCACCCGGATGTGGTGACGCGCCTGGCTCCGCCGAGCACAATCTCATTTCACTAATTACTCCGGAAACTGCGGAGCGAAGTTCTGAAAAAATTAAAGTCTGCTCTCCTGATTTGAGCGCCTGATTTTCACCTAGGGCGACAGCTCGAAACGCCCTAGGGAATTCTAAGAGTTATTAACAGGACAGCGTCAGTCGCGACACGCTAACTCTTTGACCGACTCTCGTCTGATCCGGGTGCCGTCCAAGGTTCGGCAGGCGTCAAATTTTCGGCGGCCCATTTCCGAGCAAATTGCTTGAGTTCGGCCATGTTGTGCAGGCTCAGCTTGCACTCGATTTTTTCGCAGTGGGTCTCGACAGTTTTGCGGCTAAGATGAAATTGTTCCGCAATCTCCCGTGCGCTGTATGAAGCGCCCAGAAGTTGAAACACCTGCATCTCGCGATCTGACAGGGACTCGACGCCGATACGCGAGCCGCTCGGCTTTTCGCGCAACGTTTCATTAGCGAGCCGAACAATCGCTGAAGCTTTCTTAGCTTGCGCGGGATGTTCGGCGCGCAACTCTTGCTCCAGCAGTTTTGCGCTCAAAGCGATGCCTACCAGTTGTTGCCCAACACCGTCGTGCAAATCGTAAGCAATCCGGCGTTGTTCGCGGGCGCAACTCTCGATCACCTCAATTTTCAAAATTATGACAATCGCCGTTCAGCTATTTTCGGGAACTTCGTTCCGCCGTTTCCGTAGAACTAGTAAGGAAAGGCAACAGGACTGCGACCAATCAAAAAAGGAAGCCGATGAAAGCGAAAAGCTCACGTTTTGATAGTTTGGTCGCTCGTTATTATCCCGCTGTTTACAGCTTCGCTTCTCGATTGACCGATGATCCTCGCGAAGCGAGTGCGCTTACGCGAAACGCGTTTCGCAGTGCGCAAAAGCAACTGTGTAGTCTGCGCGATCAAACGGCAGTCGCGACGATCTTAATATTAGCAGTCATCCGAGCAGGGCTGGCCGCCGGTTGAAATTTCTGTGGGCAGCGACAAAAGACTTGTGCGACTCTACGAAGGTTTTGGCCTGTTTACCCACGTGAGATCGGCTTTACTTGCTGCAATTTTTGGGATCATCGGAGGGGGTGCGCTTTTGTTCGCCGTTCCCGCCGAAGGAAAAGGTCCGATTGTTAAGATCCATCCTGAGTGGGGAGCTGAGTATGGGGCGCCGCTGGTACCTCAAATAGAGGAGGATGTGGGAGTTCCTGAACCTTTGGAGCATTATTCAGTCGCCCAGGCGAAGACGAAGACTGAAAAACAAGCGCCGCGCCGCCACAGGCATATCGCCCGCGCGCGTCCAAACTTCTTCGAGAAATTACTTATCGGTTTCATCAACCTCCAAAAACATCAGACGGCGAAATCATTTCGTAAACGGTCTCGCACAACCTCGCAGCGCGGCTGAGTAAAAAACGCTCTCCGCGCACAAGCGAAAGGCTCAACGCCAGCAGCCTCAAAAACTTTCCAGCCCTAACGGTGCAGTTTGATTTCAATCAGTGTCATCGCACGCGTCACCGGTTAATTGGAGCGACTAGTTAGATCGCGTTGCGGATTTAGTCATTGTCTCGATTGATCAGTCGCTTGCGAAACCTGACGATGTCTGCACCCCAAAGCCATAATTGCCAAACGATTGCTGGGGGAATCACCACGGCCCAGAATGCCGGCCCGCCTGTCAAGTGGTGGATCGAACCGTCGCGGGGGTATTGGGGGCTTTTTTTTGAAGCAGGTTAAGTATTCCTCCAGACTTCTTCGCTTGTCTCAAGAGGCGTAAGCCTGTGCCTGAGACTGTCAAACAGCGTAAGCCTGTGTGCTTACTCGTAGGCACAAGCAGAGATGGCAGGGTATGACCAACGCCTAGCCAAAAAAGGCCTCTGTTATCGCGTTAGCGCGCTCCAACCAGTCACACAGCCTTAAGTCTCGTGCGGCCGCTTCCTCAGCCCCGAACATGGCACCCTAACGCTACTGGGAACACGTCGTCGCGGATAGTTTCCATCTTTGCGACGGTGGCCAATTTTCTCCGGAGAAAGTAAGCGTTGAGGAATCGCTTCACCTGCCGTGGATTTCCCTTTAACCCCTCGCTGATCAAATTTGAAGCCCCAGCGCAGAACGCGAGCGCCTCACCTAATTTCGCCGTGACGTTCTCGGCGCGGCGCTGCCGAGACGCGCCGCCACTCAACTGATCGAGCTTTGTCAGGTCGATGCTCGCCGCGCGTGAGCTTCGAAACTGCGGAGACGAAAACCAAAGAGCACTGAGGAGCAAATCGACATGCGCTTCAAAAACAACGTCGGTCCACAAGTACGGCGACGCCGCTACGCTCTCGGCTGGTCGCAATCGGTTCTTGCCGCCAAACTGCAGATCGCTGGTTTCGACATCAGCCGCAGCGGTGTGTCTAAAATCGAAGCGCGCCTTTCGTATGTGGATGACAAGACACTTCTCTATTTAGCAGAAGTGCTAAAGGTACAGTTGCAGGAACTCTTTCCGACCCGACCGCCTGGCAATCGAATCTACGATTTCATCGAGAAACTGGAGACCACGCGATTCTGACAATGCACGATTCCGTAACCCCCATGCAACGGCGCGTAAGTGCTGCTCCATTTCTTCACCGCCGCCCTCTCCCCAAAAAAATGCTGCAGTGAAAATGCTACAGTGCGATCGGACGCTCATCGGTGATTTGCCGCAAGTCCCTCGTATATCGGCGACTTGTGATGGTGCGCGGTAGAGGTTTCGAACCTCTGACCCCTACCGTGTCAAGGTAGTGCTCTACCACTGAGCTAACCGCGCCCTTCGATTAGGAGTGATAAGTGATCGGTGATCAGTGATCAGTCAAGACCGAGGAAACGCCGATGACCGTTCACTCATCACGCATCACACAGACTTGGTTACTTCATCACTGGACAACTCAGAAGCGCCGTACGACAGTTCGCTTCCCGTGAGTGCACTATTTTTCAAGCGCTTCCTGAAGCGTCCGTTTCAGATAGCGTCGATTGTTCCCAGCTCAAAAGCGATGGTCGAACGCGTCGCCAGTAAGATGGATTTTAGCCAACCGCGGGTGATCGCCGAATACGGGCCGGGTGAAGGCGTGCACTCGCGCGAGATTGCGCGACGCATGACTCCGGACTCGCATCTGCTGCTGTTTGAATTGGACGCGGCGTTCGCGCGCGACTTGAAGCGGCAATTCGCAGACGATCCGCGCGTGCATGTTGTTCATGGAGACGCTGCTACCTTGCCAAATGAGCTCAAGCGGCTCGGGTTCGCCGAGTGCGATTACATCCTTTCTGGTATTCCGTTTAGCATTCTCAAGATCGAGAAGAAGCGGGCGCTCCTCCAGAAAACCCATGATGCTCTCGCGTCCGACGGCAGTTTCATCATTTACCAGGTCACCAATGAATTGAAGCAGCACGCCACACTTTTCGAGCACGGCGAATCGGAATATTTCCTGCAAAACATCCCACCGATGTTCATTACTGTTTTTTACAAAACGCCATCGCTTCATAGCCGCAGCCGACGCACTCCGGAGCCGAAAAGGGCCTCGCGACTGGTTGGCGTTGGTGCAGACCGATCTGCATGACGGAAAAGCCGACGCGGATCGAAAAAGATTCGATGGGCGAGATGTCGCTTCCAGTGGATGCGCTCCATGGCGCCTCCACTCACCGCGCGGTGCTCAATTTTCCGGTGAGCGGCTACCGTTTTTCAAGACCATTCATTCGTGCTTTGGGCCTGATCAAATGGGCGGCCGCGCAGGCCAATCACGATCTTGGATTGCTGGATGCAGAACGCGCGGCGTTGATCGTTCAGGCAGCGGAGGAAGTCACGGAGGGAAAACTCGACGACCACTTTCCACTCGACATTTTTCAAACCGGCTCCGGCACCAGCACAAACACAAACGCTAACGAAGTGATCGCGAATCGGTGCGCGCAGCTCGCGGGCAAACCAATTGGGTTGCGCGAGCATGTTCACCCGAACGATCACGTCAACATGGGACAGTCAAGCAACGATGTGATTCCGTCGGCGATCCACATCAGCGCGGCCGAAGAGTTGAAGAATCGTCTGATCCCGGCTCTGGAAAAATTACATGGCGCGCTCGAAACGAAGGCAAAAGAATTCTGGGACATCATCAAGATTGGCCGGACGCATTTGATGGACGCGACTCCTGTCCGACTAGGTCAGGAATTTTCCGGTTACGCGCAGCAGGTTGCCTACGCAAAAGAGCGGGCGCAAAAATCGATCGAAGCTTTGCGTGAGCTGGCGCTTGGCGGCACCGCAGTCGGCACGGGCTTGAACCGCCATGTCGATCTTCCGAAGAAAATGCTGCGGCATCTGGAACAACGCACTGACATCGCGTTTTATAAGGCAAAAAATCATTTTGAAGCGCAGGGCGGAAAGGACGCAGTTGTCGAGGCGAGCGGTTATCTAAAAACGATCGCGGTGAGCCTGTTTAAGATCGCAAACGATATTCGCTGGCTCGGAAGCGGACCACGTTGCGGCATTGGCGAGATCCAACTCCCCGCTACGCAACCTGGCAGCTCAATCATGCCGGGAAAAGTAAATCCGGTGATGTGCGAATCGCTGATGATGGTCTGCGCGCAGGTAATCGGCAACGACACGACGATCACCTGGGCAGGCGCGAACGGGAATTTCGAGCTCAACGTGATGATGCCGGTGATGGCGCACAATCTTCTGGAGTCAATCCGGCTGCTGGCGAACGTGGTCGATGTTTTCTGCGAGAAATGCGTACGCGGTATCGCTGCCGACGAAGAGCGCTGCCGTGAGTTGGTAGAGCTTTCAATGGCAATGGTGACCAGTCTCGCCCCTAAGATTGGTTACGATCGCGCGGCGGAGATTGCAAAGGAGAGCGCGAAGACCGGCCGCACCGTTCGTGAAATTGCGCGAGAGAAAAAAGTTTTGCCGGAAGAAGAACTCGAGCACGCGCTGGACCCGATCAAGATGACCGAGCCTGGCGGGAAAGAATAGCCGAGTCGCTTTCTTTCACGCAAACACGATGGTTGCCAAACTCGAAGGGCCGCAGTTTTCCGGTGGCGCGAATATTGCGATCAAATGCCCAAGCCACACTTATGAGCAGACGATTGCGTTTTATCGCGACACGCTCGGACTACCTCTAATCGAGGAAGAAAAGGACGGCTGCATTTTCCAGTTCGGCCCGAACCGGCTTTGGATCGACAGCGTCCCGAACCTGAGTCATCCGGATATCTGGCTGGAATTAGAAACCAACGACACCGACGCAGCCGCCTCATTTCTGAAAGTGCACGGGATAACGCGCTGCGATGAAGTCGAACAGCTGCGCGAAGATTTTAACGGCTTTTTCATCTCCGCGCCAAACGGCGTGATCCATCTCGTCGTTGGTCCTGAAGAAGGGTAACGAAAGCTCGACCGAAAACGGTTTAACGCCTCAACGAATTGCGCGCAGCGCGTCCACGCCAGCGTCCCACCCACGTGCTCCAGCCGTAAAAACCCAGGGGTTCCAGCCAGCCCGCCTCGACCAAGGCATCCACGTCCGCCCGACTCGGCGTGATCTTTTCGTTGGAATCGGCGCCATAGTAATCGTCAATGATCATCCAACAATCGTCGGCAAATGTGTCGCGGTAGAATTCGATGTCGCGCTGTTTGGCAGCATCGGCGTCTAGGATCAAGAGGCTAATTTTGTCCGAACCCAGCGTTTCATGGACTGCGCGGATTGTTGTTCCGTCAAAGGAACGGCCCTTGATCAGGGTGACCATTTCCGATACGCGTTGCCGGGCAAGGTTTCGTTCCAAGTCGCGCAAGATGTTGCGCGTGCCCAGTCGTTTGTGTTTCACGCTCCCACCGGGTTCGATGGCGATCAGCTTTTTGTTCTGACCTGAATCACGCACGCCGAACGCTGCGGCAATCGTGGCGCCCCCAACGAACGCGCCGATCTCGAGAATGTGCCCGGGGCAAGTTTTTGCAAAGTGATAAATGAGAATCAGCACGTCCAGATGCAACATTGAATATTTGTCGCGGATTTTCAGCAGCCTGGAGTGAATCGGCTCGTCCCGGTACTGCATCAGCGTGTGCATGAGGCTTAGGCTGTCTTTGTAGCCACGCGCCTGTGGCGCGGCGATGTTGAACCCTGTCCCTTCCGACCCTCGACGGCTCGCAGGGTCGTGGCTACGGGATTTCCCACAATGTAATCCGACTACAACGAGGTCGCGCGCCACTCCGTCGAGTTGCGCAACATCAGGAAGCAATCCCCACCGTTCGAAGCCGAGACGCTCAAACAATTTTAAACTCGGCTCGTTGTGTCCAAAGATTAGACCAACGAGCGCTGTAATCTCCAGCGATGGCGCACGGGCGATCGCCTGTTCTAACAATCGCTGCGCCACACCGCGACGCCGGAACTCTTGGTCGACATAAACGCTGACCTCAGCTGTGCCGCGATAAGCACAGCGTGGCAGGAATTTTTTGAAATCGAGCCAGCCAATCACGCGCCCGTCAGATTCTGCGACCCAGAACGGATATTGGTCCGGCGAATGTTCGCGGAACCACGGCAAACGCGCCTCGACCGTAGTCGGCTCAAGCTCGGCTGTCACCATGCGCGTCGGCACAGTGGCGTTATAAATCTCGACGATCGCCGGCAGGTCGGCCTCAACAGCATCGCGAATAATCATTTCGTACGAGATAAAGTTTCGCACCGCGAGAGCAAGCTCAACAGCGGCAAGCTTCCGGCAGTTAGGGCTTACGTTTCCTAGCGGGGCTTCGCGTAACGGCGGGGGAACGCGTTGGTGTGAGCGTCGAATTAGCCGACGCGGTAGCTGCTGGAGTGGCGATGGGGAATGCAAACGCCGGCGACGGCACAGCAGATGCAGCGGCTGAGGCAGACGGTGTCACACTTGGAGAAGGCAAGGGGCTCGGGATCGGGCTGGGAGTAGGCGAAGGCGGAATGATATTTTCCCAGTGATGCAACGGCACACTCGCGCCGCCGATCTCTTTGACGAGCGCTTCGCAGCGCGCCTGAAGTTTTTCCAAATCCGGCGGGCCAACTGACTTGTCAGCCGTTCCGGGAAAAACTACGTAAGTCACCTTTAGATCGCTCACGGGCCGATTGTAAGGCGTCGAAAGCGCGTTGATCTGTTTTGCGATGCGCAGCGACGCCTCTCCGGCTTTATCATTCGGCCCGACATCACCCACGATGGCCGGATAAATCACATCTTCGAAGACGACCAGCGCATAATCACCCGGTTTGACTGGATCAGGAACGTGCGTAAATGCGCCGGGCACCACGATAAAAGGATCGGTTGCGCCGATCAGAAAGCTGTACTTTTTCAGTGTGCCGACTTCGGCACGCAATTCGGCGATCGCATTGCGCAGGTCGCGTTTGCGGCCGGGAGCCGTAGCTGCAAGCCCATACTCATCTTCTGCGCGTTTCAATCGCTCTTCGGTGCTGGCCAGATACGGGTTGGGCGCGGCCGTTTTCTTTTGCCAGCGATAACTAGTGGACGGCTTGAAGTTAGCCGGCGCGCCAGTGCCAACGGGCATCCGATCTCCATCGGAGCCGTCAGCATCCACATCCATGTCTGCCTGGAACAGGAGCGCTTTTCGATGCGTCTGTGGATGCTGGAGCTGCAAAACAGTTTGGCAATCGAAAAAGTTGTGCCGTGACGGAAGCAGATCGAGACGGGCGAGGTTTTCACGTAGCATTCTAACTTTTGCATCGTAAAGCTGAGCGTAAAGCGGCGAAACCGGATTGGCGGGTAACATCGATGCCAAACCGGGTAACAACGTTGGTAAATGCGGACTGACTTTCGCCAGCTCCTCGATGGTCTTGTTCGGCGAAGGCACGCGCGCCTGGAGTTTTAGATCGAGCACGTAACTGTCCGGCTGGGTGCGTTCCGTCGTGGCATCGGCGCCCGGCACCGTCTCGACCGTGGAGTGGAGTGTGATCCCGTTGAACAGCTTGCCAGTGTCCAATTTTCCTGTGATCACCGGTGGTCGGGTCGGCGTCGGCTCCGGTGTTGGCGTAGCGGGTATCTCAGCAGGCGCCAGCCGTTGCAGTCGCTCGAGCGAGATCCAGCGGTAAACAATCGCGGCGAAAAGCGCACCAAATATGACCAGCACGAGCCGCCGCCACGTCCGAAGGCGAATTCTTGCCACGCGATTACTTTTTTACCCAGGCGACGATGACCGCAATGATCCCGATCACGCTGAGGATCGACATCATCCCCGCAGGCATCACTCTTCCGGTCCGGAGAAATTTCGGAACAAACTGCGCGGCGAGTAAAAGCGACACAATAAGAGCAGTCGCCAACCCAATCGCGCGATGTTCGGGCAACAGAAACGCAGCGACGAGCAATAGCACCCCAGTGATTGAGCCGGCAATGATCGACGCAACGCTGCCTGCCTTTACGTAACCGATCACGCCGCCAGCGATAGTCAAAACGCCAAAAACAATAAGATAAATTTTTGCTGCTTCCATTGGTTGCGGCTGCGCACTCGTAAGCCAACAGCTCCGCGCTGTCCAGTCGAACGAAGTAGGGACATTGTGCTGGGATGTCCGGATGCGCCGGGATCACCGATCCCGGCTACAGCGGGCGCAGGCTGGCGTCATTGTAGAATTCGATCTGCCGTCCTCCGAGCCGACGTATTACGCGCCAGCCGTGACTCTTTGCAAACTCGCTGATCTCCGCCTCGGACATTTCCCGAAGAACTCGCAGCTCCGCAGGCTGTGTCACAACGTACTCAGATTCGCGTGATAGTTGTTCCGTCACTTTCGCGGCGAGCCCTGACAGATCTGGGTGCATGATGTCGCGGCTTTATCGATCAATCGCACGCCGTTCCTTTGCGGGATCTTTCTGCCGGGGAAGCGGCGGCGGACGCTTCGTTTTTCGATTTAACCTCGGTCCCAGAGTGCCATGCGCTTTGCGGCTCGGCGAAGGTCCGCGTGCAGTTGGTTTTTCCATTGGGATCTTTTGTAGAGGCGTTTGTGCCAAACGCCTATCTATTAAATTTTGCGCTTGGCACAAGCGCCGCTACAACAATCTGTCTCTGCGCTGCGGAAGTGGCGCGATTGTTGATCTTGCGATAAACATTCCTCCGGATGAACCGGCTTTATTTCGGCGAGCAGCGTGACGCTGCATCCAATTGTCATTTCGAGCGGAGTCGAGAAATCTCTTACTACTCCTCTGATCAATGAATCGTTTGTACTTCGGCGACAATTTGGCTTGGCTGCGCGACAGGCACGAGTTTCCGGACGCGAGTGTAGATCTTGTCTATCTCGATCCGCTGATCACTCCATTCACGAAGTTAAGAAGCGGATCGGAAGTTTTAAGACACCGGAAAAAGGCTTCTGTCGCGTGACCGCTAATTTGAACTCGTATGGCAGATAATTCACGAGCCCGCTTGTTCTTCAATGAGGTGATTGGGAAAAGGGAGCAGGCATTCGCGTTTCTATGTTCCCTATTAAACGGAGGAGACGCAGCAGCCGAAAATGGCTGGCGGGAGTATAAAGAAGCTGGATTTATCGGCGAAACCGGCAATGAGAGCCAAGAAAAGGAAATGATTAAGGCTAAGTGGAGCGAAAATTTGTCGGCCTTTGCGAACACGGGTGGCGGCGTTCTAATTTGGGGATTTCACACAAAGAGAAAAGTGCCAGATAAGCTGTCGTTGGCGCCTGACTGTGATCGACTCGCGGAATCGCTTCGATCATTAGTGAATGACGCAACTGATCCATACGTGGCCGGCGTTGAAGTTCAAGCAGTTCACAGTCCGACCCATCCAAGTGAAGGATTCGTCATTTGTAGTATACCAGCGAGTACTTTTGTTCCTCATCAGGCTCAATGGGGTGAGCGCACATATTTTATCCGCACTCAAGATTCCAACTTTCCTTGTCCACAACCCTTATTGCGAAACATGTTCTATCCGCGGGCACAATCGCGCCTCGAGCCGATTATCAAGATGGGAGCACACCAACAACGGGACGGAAGTGTTCTTGTGCAGTTGAGTGCGAAGATTGTAAGTCTTGGACCTGCAACGGCAGAATCGGCCATCGTCTCGATAGAACCGCGCGACCTGGGTAATCCGCGAATCATCTATGATTCTCCTTGGGAGACAATTGGAGCTGAGAACATTATCAGGTATCGATTTCCACTTCCGCCAAACTTTGTCCCCCCGCAGCAACTGCTCGTTTCTGGAACTCTCCTAAGCAGTGGGGCATCAGCAGCCTTTGTATTCTTTACTCACGATACCCCCGTGCATCATTCAACAGTGAGTTTTTCCCAAGACGAAGTTTTGGAATGCATGAGAACCCGTCAAGACCTCGAGAGACGCGGTAAAAGTAATCCCATTTACCCGTAGACTGACTCACGCAGGCGGGGATGCAGGGCGGATGTGCTCCGACCGCCCTCCCCAACGCCAAGGCGGTTCGGTGAACCGCGCCTACCAAAAACGTGAATCGGCGGGCTATTTCAAAGAGCCGCGGAGAGTCGAGCTGCGCCGTAGCCCTTCGCTGGCCGGAGCTTGCAACGAAGGTCACTTCGGCGCTTGGCACAAGCGCCGCTACAACAATCTCGGTTCACTGGCGCGGCCGCGCCGGAGGGCCTAAATTCTACAAATGGTTTCGGAAACGATCGAGCTGCGCGGGCATATCATCGACTCTTTGATTTTGCCCAAGGTGCTGGATCAAATTCTAACCCACGGCGCGAACTTCAAGATTACGGAGATCGATATCGGCAAAAAGCGAGCGGACCAAAGCTTTGCCCGTATCGAGGTGTCTGCCGAAACAGGCGAAGCGCTGGACGAGTTGATCCTGCGTCTTCGCCAGCAGGGTGCAGAGGTGGTGGAGCGAGTAAATGCGCAGGTCGCGCCCGCCCCGGCCGACGGAGTTTTTCCGGCTGATTTTTACGTCACAACGAATCAGCAAACGTTCGTTCGCTTCGATGGAAAGGAAATCGAAGTGCAGCCCGCCATCATCAATAGCGCGATTGCGCTTGATCGAAAAAAAGGCGCTGCGCGAGCGGTTAAATTTTTCGACGTAAAACAGGGCGACGAGATTGTTATTGGCCATCAGGGCATCCGTGTTGTGCCGCTGCAGCGTGCGACCACGCACACCGACGTCTTTCAATTCATTAACACCACAGTCGGTGCTGAGGAACCGAAGTCAGCGATCATTCGCGAAATCGCTGAGGAGTTGCGGCGCGCGCACGACGCGAAAGGCAAAATCGCGATTGTCGCCGGGCCGGCAATTGTACGCACCGGCGCTGGTGGCCATTTGGTCCGACTGATTGAAGCAGGATATGTCGATCGTCTTTTCGCCCGCAATTCATTTGCCGCCTACGATGTGGAGCGCGCGTTGTTCGGAACCGCGTTGGGACTGAGCCCAGACCTTGCCTTCGCACGAGCTGGACACGAAAACCATCTGCGCGCCATCAACACCATTCGGGAGGCTGGCGGAGTTGCGGCGGCCGTGCGTCAAAAGATCCTTACCAGCGGCATTCTCCATGCCTGCGTTCAGCATGAAGTCGATATCGTGCTTACCGGTGGAATTCGCGATGAAGGACCGATTCCGGGCGCAACAACAGACGTGCTCGAAGCGCAGAAGATCATGCGCAGCAAGCTCGCTGACGTGACGCACGTGATATTGCTGGCGACGGTCGATTATGCACTGGCTGTGGCCGGCATGCTGGCAACAAACGTGAAAACGGTATGCGTAGATATTGACCCCGTGGCCGTGGAAAGAGCGATCGAGCAACAGCCGTTGCAATCAATCGGCCTCGTCACAGATGTGGAACCATTTCTTCGGGAACTGGCCGATTGTCTCACTAAGTCCCGCGCTCGCGACTAGATTGAGGATCGTATGCGCGAGCTGCTTCTTTGTCCGCCGGATTACTACGGCATCGAATACGAGATCAATCCCTGGATGAGCCGCGCCCGCGGCGCCGAAGCGGCGCTCGCGCGAAAGCAGTGGGAACAATTGCACGCGACGCTCTCGAAACTGGACTGCAAGGTTCATCTAATTGCGCCGCAGCCGGGACTTCCCGACATGGTTTTCACGGCCAACGCTGGGCTAACCATCAGCCGCAAGTTTATCCCCAGCAATTTTCGCCATAAGGAACGCGCCGGTGAGCAGCCGTTCTTCGCGAAATGGATGGAAGAACGCGGCTACCAAGTGCAGTGGCTGCCCGAGAATCTTTATTTCGAGGGCGAAGGCGATGCGCTATTTGGCGGCGACGTGCTCTTTTGCGGCTACAAATTTCGTTCCGACATTCAATCGCATCGCGCCGTGGCAGACATGCTTGGCTGTCTCGTTATCTCGGTGGAACTCGTTGATCCGCGCTTTTATCACCTTGATACATGCTTTTGCCCGCTACCCGACGGCGGCGCGTTTTGGTTTCCGCTGGCGTTCGACGAGTACGGCCAGCGCGCAATCCGCGACCATGTGCCCGATTTGATCGACGTCTCCCCTGAAGAGGCGACGCACTTTTCGTGTAATGCCGTCGTTCTGGAGCGCGATATTGTCTTGCCCGAAGGCGCGCCGCAGCTCGTGAGGACGCTAGAAGATCGCGGTTACCGCTGCTACGAGCTGCCGATGAGCGAATTCATCAAAGCCGGCGGCGCGTGCAAATGTCTCACGATGTTTATGCCGCAAAGAGAGAAGTGTTAAGCTTCACTTTGACACCACGTCTCCGGCGTTTTCATGCTCCGTGACCAATTTCGATCACGCGAGCGTCGCGTTGGAGGATAATTATGTGGAAGGAGCCGCCCGTAAAACCTGCCGGCGGAGGGGCTCCGTCGATGATCCACTTACCACCACGCAATTTGATCGGATAGGGTCGCTGGTCTCGGATATTCTTCTCGCCGTAAATCGGAAATAGTATCGCCTCCGCGATTCGAACAGCCGTTTCTTTGTCTGGAACCAAGCCCCCCTTCCGCTCAAACAGTTGCGGAATGTTTTGAGCGGCGCACACGGAAATTAGCCCTACCGAAAGATAATAAGCGGCAAACTGTAATAAGGGCGATCGGGCCCTCATTCTAATAATTAGGCATTAGTGCCGGCCGCACTATCGTATCCCCGAGCAGGAATCGAAGTAAGAAGATTGGGGTCAGCGCTAACTTTCGACACTCCCACTTTTCTCACGCTTCATCCGCAGCGCTTTCTCGATTTTCACGAGTGGCAAACAATTCATCACGTCCGCTTTCGTGAGCCAACCTTTGCGGGCGATCCCGATACCGAACCACAAATCCTGCAGACGCTCGGTGCGATGAGCATCGGGATTGATCACGCACTTGACGCCTCTTTCTTTGGCGCGCGGCCACCAGCGCCAGTCGAGATCGAGGCGCTTTGGTGCGGCGTTGAGCTCAATGCAGGTGCCGGTGCGCGCCGCCGCGTCGAGCACCGCGGGGATATCGATCTGGTACGGTTCGCGTTTCAGCAGCAGCCGCCCAGTCGGATGCGCCAGCATGGTGACCAAAGGATTCTCCATCGCGCGGATCACGCGCTGCGTCATTTCCCTTTCGCTCAAATTGAACGCGGAATGAACGGATACGATCACGTAATCGAGCTGTGACAGAACTTCATCCGGCAAATCGAGCGATCCATCACGCAAAATGTCGCATTCAACTCCTGCAAACACGCGGAAGTCATGCAGCTTGCTATTCAACTTTCGGATCGCCGCGATCTGAAAGCGCAGTTTTGGTTCGTCGATGCCATGTGCCTGGATTGAGCTGCGGCTGTGATCGGCGATGCCGAGATACTCCAGCCCCAGTTCTTGCGCCGCTTCCGCCATTTCTTCAATGGAATTGTGTCCGTCGCTTGCAGTGGTGTGACAATGGAATGTCCCGCGCAAGTTTTCCTTCTCGACCAATTTTGGGAGAGAATGTTTCTCGGCGGCTTCGAATTCGCCCCAATTTTCGCGTAGTTCCGGCGGGATAAAATCAAGATCGACCGCCCGATACAGTTCAGCTTCGTCGCGCACCTCTGGAATTTCCTGCGCCGGTCTTTTCTTTTTCGTTTTGGAATCAACTGGCACCGGGGCGAGCCGATATTCGTTGAGTGTCCAGCCCCGCTGAAGCGCGCGGCTGCGCAGCTCGATGTTGTGCTCCTTGTTCCCGGTGAAATACGCGAGCGCAAACGGGTATTCCGCCGTGCTCACGACCCGCAGGTCACACTGCACGCCCGAGCCTAGACGCACACTCGATTTAGTGGGCCCTTGCGCGATAACGGATTCGACCAGCGGATGGGAAACGAAAAACTTCATGATTGCGTCGGGTTTTTTCGTCGCCACCAGCAGATCCAGATCGTGCACGATCTCTTTCCGCCGCCGATAGCTCCCGGCAATATCGACCTGCAGAGCCTCGCTGTGCGCTGCCAGATCGGAGCGCAACGTCTCCGCTTCAGCCGCAACCTGCCCGAACTGAAACGCGCCGGCATGCGCCGCACGTTTCGCGATCACGTCGCACAGCTTTTGCTGCGTGGTCTCGCCAAAGCCCGGCAATTCAGCGACCCGCCCCTGTTCGCACGCTTTCTGCAACTGCTCGATTGAGCTGATCCCGAGCTGATCGAAAAGAGCTTTAATTTTTTTTGCGCCAAGGCCGGGCAATGAAAACAATTCTATAATTCCACCCGGGAATTCGGCGCTTAGCTCTTCGAGGTATTTGAGCGATCCGGTCTCGGCCAGCTCCTTGATCTTCAGCGCGATGCTTTTTCCGATTCCTGGAATCTTCGCGACCGCTTCTTCGTCCTGAAAATTCGCAACGTTGCCGCCAAAGGTTTCGATTGCGCGCGCCGCGTTCGTGTAGGCCCGAATCTTGAAGGGGTTTTCCCCCTTCAATTCCAGCAGCATCGCGATCCGCTCCAGAACGCTCGCGATTTGCTCCTTCGTCATCACCAAAGACCGTTAACCTGAATTGCGCCGCCGTCGACGGCCAAGCGCCGCGGGCGCATCATTCTCGTCACATCCGACCACGCCGCTGATAGAATTTGTAGCGATCAATGATCGATTCGACGTACTTTCGCGTTGCGGGGAAATCGATGTTCTTGAGAAACGTCCGCACCGATGTGTCGGTAACGCCGCTCCTGGTCCACCGCTGGGCGCGACTGGCGCCGGCGTTGTACTCCGCCAAGGCGAAAGGAAGCGGATCGGCCTCATGTTTCCAGTGTTCGACCGCGCGATGCAAATACCACGTGCCCGCCTCGAGATTCGTCTTCGGATCGAAAAGCTGGTCGACATGGAAATCGGCAACCTTATTTTCGCGCGCCCACTCGTTAGCGGCTTTTTCGCTCACTTGCATGAGGCCGCGCTCTCCATGGCTGCCATACTTTCTTGGATCGAAGCGGCTCTCACGCCAAACGACCGCTTTCACCAGCATGGGATCGAGCTGATGTTCGACCGCAACGGTGCGAATGAGACGATCGTATCGTTGAAATCGCGCCGGGCTCATCCATTCGTAAAACGTGTAAACCGGGTCCCCGGATAACAAAGCGAGGTAAGCAAAGCCTGCAGCCAGTGCGAGCATTACGCAGAGGACCAGTTTAAAAAGGAATCTTATCACTTCGGCATCAAATCTCGTGCTCCTGGTCGCCTGAGCAATTAAACTAACCTGGTGCTTCCATGGCAAAGCCCAATTACGTTCGTGTCATCATTGATCGGGCGATCCATCGCGAGCTCGATTATGCGGTGCCTGAAAGCTTGACCGGCAGGATCGGAGTCGGCTCGCGCGTGCGCGTGCCGTTTCGCGAGAAATCCGCGCTCGCCACAGTCGTCGCGCTTCCAGAACAGACTGAAGCGAAAGGTATCCGGCCTATCGAAGCAATAATCGGCGAAGCGCCGGTCTTAAGCGAGCAATTGCTCGAACTGGCGCGCTGGATCGGCACGTATTATTGCTGCCCGATCGAAACCGTGATGCGCAGCATGCTGCCGCAGGTAATTCGCCGCGCGCAAGTCGGATGGAAGAAACAGTTGTTCGTGCAGCCCGGTCGGAAAATCGACAACGAGGAGCTAGACAAATTGCGAAAGCGCGCGCCGCGGCAGGCGGAACTTCTGGAAGCGATCTCGAAGCTGGAAACGCCGATGCGCGCCGCGGAGCTCTTGCGCCAGACATCGCTTGATAATCAAACCCTGCGCGCGCTGGTCAAACGAGGCCTGGCAGAGCTGCGTGAAGAAGCTGTCGTGCGCGACCCCCATGCGGATGAGCAGTTCATCGCTACGTCCAATCTTGTTCTGAACCCCGAGCAAGCGCGAGCATTGAACCAAATCACGCAAGCGCTCGACTCGCCTGAAACCGCTCGACCACTTTTGCTTCATGGTGTGACCGGTTCCGGTAAAACCGAAATCTATTTGCAAGCGATCCGGGCGACACTTGATCGCGGGCGCAGCGCAATCGTTCTGGTCCCGGAGATTTCGCTGACGCCGCAGACAGTCGAGCGTTTTAAAGGCCGTTTTGCCGACTTGCCGGATGCCGTCGCGGTGCTCCACAGCCATTTGTCGGAAGGCGAACGGCACGATGAATGGCACAAGATTCATTCCGGTCGTGCTCGCATTGTGATCGGCGCCCGCAGCGCGGTATTCGCACCGTTGAAAAACCTTGGGCTAATCGTTGTCGATGAAGAACACGAGACAACTTATAAACAGGAGGAAGCGCCACGGTATCACGCGCGCGATGTGGCGGTTGTGCGCGCGAAAATCGAGAAATGTGTCGCGGTGCTGGGAAGCGCCACGCCATCGCTCGAGAGTTATCACAACGCCGCAATCGGAAAGTATCGTCTGCTTACGCTCAGCCAGCGCGTGGATCAAAAGCAGATGCCTCTCATGCGCGTTGTCGACCTTCGCCAGGAGCGACGCAAGGAAAAGAAAGCCGCGATACTGTCGGAGAAATTGTCGCAGGCAATTGCCGATCGTTTGGAAAAACGTGAGCAAACAATTTTGTTTTTGAATCGGCGCGGGTTTTCCACGTCTTTGCTTTGCAGCGAGTGCGGCGAAGCACGCAACTGCCCGAATTGCAGCGTCGCGCTCACGTTTCATCGGCATCCGGTGGTTGCTGGGCGGTTGAGCTGTCATTTGTGCGGGCATACCGCCGCGGTTCCAAAGAAATGTCCAGCGTGCGGGAAAGATGCGCTGATTTACTACGGCTTTGGCACCGAGAAAGTCGAATCGACGGTGGCCCAGATTTTTCCGAAAGCAGTGGTGCGTCGCATGGATGCCGACTCGATGACGCGCAAGGAAGCGTATCGCGAGACGCTACGAAATTTTCGCACTGGCAAGATCGACATTCTGGTCGGCACGCAGATGATCGCTAAAGGTCTGCATTTTCCGAACGTGACGCTCGTCGGAATCATCAACGCCGATCTTGCGCTGCATCTGCCGGATTTCCGCGCAGGCGAACGCACGTTTCAGCTTCTCACACAAGTCGCCGGACGCGCTGGGCGCGGCGAAACACCGGGAGAAGTTTTTGTGCAAACCTACACACCGTTCAGTCCATCGATTCAGTTTGCGCGCCACCACGATTTCGCCGGCTATTTCCAACAGGAGCTCGAATTTCGCGAGCGCTGCGATTTCCCGCCGTTTAGACACGCGATCCTAATCACTGTGCGCTCAGCGCACGAAGGTCGCGCAAAACTTTCAGCCGAAACTTTGAAGCGCCGTTTGAAAGAAGCGCTGCCTGATGAATTCATCTTGGGCGATGCGACACCCGCGCCGCTGGAGAAATTACAAGGCCAGTTCCGTTTCCACATTTTGATCCGCGGCGAAGCCATCATGCGTCTGAGCAGGCTGGTCCGGGAAACGCTCGACAAATTGCCATTCCCTGAAGACGTCACCGTCACTGTCGATGTCGATCCCTATCAGTTGTTGTAATCGTCCTGGCAGCTCACGCGTCGCGTGCTTGGCATCGCGCTCTCGGAAGTTTGGCATAACGCTGGGATGGCAATCGCCGCGCAAAGAGTCTTGACGGCTATTTCCAAAGTTCCAAAATCCCAAGCTTCCCATTCGGCAATTCATCTCATGAAAAAATTGTTCGTCGCAATTCTTTTGCTGGCGGCGCTGAGGCCGTTTCACGCGCAATCACAGCAAAGCGGCGGTACGCTGGCTGCTTTTCTCTCCAAGCAGGGTCTTGCCGGCGCGAAACTGGAGCGGCGCTTCGGCAATCATCTGTTTGTTCCGGTCTCTATCAACAACCGGCGAGGTGCCTTGATGATCGACACGGGCTCGCCTAACACCGTCATGGACCGCAATAGCGTGAATACATTCGGTCTCACCGTGGAAAAAACGGACTCGAATGTGGGTGGTTTGTTTGGCCGGAGCTGGGAACGCTTTGGCGCTAGCAAAGTAAAAACCATCGCGATGGGCAATTGCATGGTGACCAACGTCCCGGTGGCGATCGCAGATTTTTCCGATTTCAACAGCGCCCGCGGTGGTCCGGCTACAGGATCACATATCGCCGATTCCAAGTCCATGGCGCACATCAATGGCATTCTTGGCACGAACGAGATGGTCAAGTTCGGAATGATTATCGATTGCACCCGGCAGATGCTTTACGTGAATCCAAATGGACGGAGTCCCGCGGTGAGCCAGAGCCTTGCAGGTTTCCTGGCGGGTCGCGGGTTTACGCGAATCCCGATCCGGCTAAATGCGAATCACCACTTCGATGTTGAAGGCGCGCTCAACGGGCACTCGACCCGGTTTATCGTGGACACTGGCTCGGCGAATACACTCATCGACAAACAGGCAGCGGTTCGATCCGGTACGGGCATCACCGGTCTGGCCGGCGTCGGAGCGGGCGGAGCTGGCGGCTTGGTTGAAGGAATAGATCGTGCAGGAGTAAAAGAGCTGGCGATCGGCAATTTCAAAGTTGCAAATGCCGAGGTAGTCGTCGCTCATGTATCGGGAGACATACTGCTCTCGAAGTCGGCGGCGGAATCGAACGCCGGCATCCTGGGTCAGGAATATCTATCGTCGAATTTCGCTGTCATCGACATGGGCGGCATGGCGCTGTATCTGCGCCACCCCGATTCACGCTGAGAATGCGAAGATTTCTTTTAGCGTTTGATCATTTTCGGAACGGTTGCCTTCGCCAGGCTCGTGAACGCAGCGACCGCCGTGTTTGCTGCTGAATCGCTCAGTCGCAACAGACCAATATCGACCCCAAGGTTTTTGCCGTGCAAACGGATCGCCTTTAATTTCAGATTTTCCCGGCCGCGCAATGCGATTTTTGGCATCAAGGTGGCGGCTCGCAATGGACGAAGCGAGCGAAGAAGAGTTTCAATAGCGTTGATCTCCGCAATCACATGCGGACGGACCTGATGCTTTCGACAAATTTCGTCCGTCATTCTGCGCATCACAAAAGTATCCGGCAATTGCAGCAGGCGTTGCTGGTGCAATTCCGAAAAATTAACCACCCGCCGGTTCACCCACGGGTGATTCTGAGCGACGATCAAGGCGAATTCATCTGCGCAAAGACGCTCGTAGCGCAAGTTTGGAGAGTGCCGGGTCAGAAAACCAAGACCGACGTCCATGCGGCCTTCTTCCAGTGCCGTCTCGATCTCGGTGGAAGAAATCTCTTCGACCGTGATGCTGATCGCCGGATGATCAGCGACAAAAGAGCCGAGGAGTTGCGGCACGAGCGGTACGTTCAGCACCGGGATAACACCCAAATGCAATGCACCCCGTAATTCTCCGGGTTCGCTGTTCAGTTCCTGGAGAAAATTCTCCAACTGATGAAGGACCGCCCGAGCGTGCTCCTGAAAAATCAGACCCCGTGGAGTAAGCAGGATCCGCTTCCCACGTCGCTGAAACAGTGGTACGCGAAGACCCGCTTCCAAATCCCGCATTTGCTGCGAAACACTCGGTTGGGAAATTCCGAGCCGGTCAGCCGCACGGCTAAAGCTTCCCGCTTCGGCGACCGCGAGAAAATAGCGGAGGTGGCGAATGTCCAAAGGCTCCGACATGGAAAAAGGAATATTGTTCGGCGGGCTCGCCAAATGCAATCAAGAGCTTGATTGCGGCCCAAGATTCTGCTTCCATAGGCAAAACTTATTGGGCTATTTCCAAAACCTTTGAAAGGTACGAATGATTTCGAAGTTCATCACCGCCGTTTCGCTAACTGTTCTGCTGGTGGCAGGCTGTAATAAAAACTCCAGTTCCACCGTTCGGAATTCAAACAAAGTCCGCGTCGGTTACATTGGTTTGACCTGCGAAGCTCCGATCTACGCCGCTTACGAGAAGGGCTTCTTCAAGGAGGAGGGACTCGAGCCCGAACTAGTGAAGTGCAACTGGGCAACTTATAAAGACGCACTGGCGCTTGGCAGCTACGACATCACCCATCACCTGATAATGTACTTCCTCAAGCCGATCGAACAGGGCTTGGATGTAAGATTCCTAGCCGGAATCCACCGCGGATGTCTGCGGGTTCAAGCGAGCGTGAAAACGAATATTCACACGATTGAGGACCTGAAAGGAAAGCGAATTGGCGTGCCAGGAATGGGCACCCCCCCATTCGTTTTCGCAAATCGTGTCTTCGGAACCCACGGGATCGACGCCGGGAAAGATATTACCTGGAAAGTTTACCCGGCGGGCGAACTAGGTCTGGCGATCGACAAAGGCGAAGTGGATGCCGTCTGCAACGCTGAGCCAATCGGAAGTCTTCTGATCGCGGAGGGTAAGGTAAGGAACATTGCCGACCAGATAATGGATGCGCCTTACAAAGACGAGTATTGCTGCGAGGTTATCGCGAACGGCAAATGGGTTGACGCCAATCCCGATACCGCGGCTAGAGCAACGCGTGCCCTGTTGAAAGGCGCCAAATGGGTCGAGACCAACCCAAGGGCCGCGGCGATCATGGCGGTGGAGAAAAAATATCTCGCGTCAACTCCCGAATTGAACACCGCCGCGCTCGCCCGTTTGCGCTACGTACCAAGTATCCAGCTGGCCGAGGAGTCCCTACACTCCGCCAGCCGGGAAATGAAAACTGCGAAGATGCTTTCTCCGGAGACCGACACCGAAGCGCTGGCGAAACGCGCCTTCATGCATCTTCCCGGCGTGACGGACGATTGGATTAAGACACTGGAGGTGGAAAAAATTGCCGGAGGCCAGGTCTCGCCAGACGATGACATCCGGCTCATCGCCGAGTTGGTCCAGAAAGACACAGGAGATTCGTGTTGCCGAAGAAAAATGTTCGATCAGCCGGACCAGGATGCGCCGAATCTTGCCGACCCTGACGCATCGTGCCTTCAGAAAAATACAGTAGCCGCCCAGAAATAAGCGAACCGGCAACACCGGCTCCGTTAGGTTTTGGGCGAACACGGTCGGAGAATCACGGCGCAGATCGGCTTAAGAACGGGTCGCCATTGCCTTGGCCAATGCAGCTGGCTGTTCCGGCTGCAACTTTAATTACATTCGGAATTCACTTGCTGTTTTCAAAAGCCGCGCCGCCGCTCGAGACACATTCTTACATGCTGCTGTTTTGGGAAATTCTGGGCGTCTCAATTGTTCTCGCAATCGCGCAAAGTCTCTGGACGGCATTGCGCCAATGGATGCGGCACATGTGGCCGATTTTTACGGCTGCAATCCTGTTACTCGCTGTTTGGGATCTGATTACGTTGGGCTTCCACTTGCTTCCGCTGCCGTACTTTCCCGGACCGGCGGCGGTTTTACGCAGTTTGATTAGCGATCGAGCGCTTTTGCTCGATAGTACCTGGCACTCGCTCGTTTTACTCTTGAGTGGCTACACGCTCGGCGTGATCGTCGGACTTATTAGCGGGGTGTGCATCGGTTGGTCGACTTCGGTGCGCTATTGGGGAATGCCGCTGCTCAAAGTTGTTGGGCCGATTCCAGCCACTGCATGGATCCCTCTTGCGATGGTAGTGGCCCCTTCGGCAATCGTGTCGGCAGCGGGATTAATTGCGCTCGCGGTGTGGTTCCCGGTCACAATGTTGACTGCGTCTGGGATTTCCAATACTCGCGCGTCCTACCTAGACGTGGCTCGAACCCTCGGTGCCGGACGCGGCTATCTCATTTTTCGGGTCGCGATTCCAGCCGCGGTTCCGAATATTTTCATCGGCCTCTTCATGGGACTCGGTGCGTCTTTTCTGACTCTCGTGGTTGCGGAATCCGTGGGAGTTAAATCCGGTCTCGGTTGGTATGTCAGTTGGGCGCAAGGCTGGGCCGAATACGGCAAAGTCTTCGCTGCCCTCATCATCATGGCAGCCTTCTTCTCAACCCTGATGACGCTTTTGTTTAAGATCCGGGACCGTCTGCTCGTCTGGCAAAAAGGAATTATCAAATGGTAGCAGTAGCTGAGACCGAACCCTCCTCGCTCCGCGTTCAGAATGTCAGCAAGAGCTTTCCGGCGCCTGACGACCCGCTCACGCGTCGAAAAGCCCTAAGTGATATCTCGCTGTCGATAGCGCCGGGAGAATTGGTTTCGCTCATTGGCCCAAGCGGCTGCGGCAAGTCGAGCCTGCTTCGGCTCATTGCCGGTCTGGATACTCCCGACTCGGGCGAACTTTTGGTTGGATCAGACCCAATCAACGAGCCGAGCGCGGAACGTGGTCTCGTTTTTCAAGACCCAAATCTGTTTCCATGGCTTCCGGTTCGCCGCAATATCGAGGCCGGCCTCGTTGCGCGCCGAGTGTTGCGCGAAAAACGAAATGAAGTCGACGAATTCATGCGGCTCGTCGGACTCGAGGCATTTGCCGATGCTTATCCGCATCATCTTTCCGGGGGAATGGCCCAGCGCGTTGCTCTGGCACGCGCACTCATCAATCACCCGAAAGTTCTCCTCCTCGACGAACCGCTCGGCGCGCTCGACGCCTTCACCCGCATGCGCCTGCAGGACGAAGTGCTGCGACTGTGGGAAAATCGCCGCACCACCATGCTTCTCGTCACCCACGACATCGATGAAGCCATCTACATGAGTGATCGCATTCTTGTCATGACCCCGGCACCCGGCCGCATCGATCGTAAAATCGAGATCGATCTGTCACGCCCGCGCGATCGCACCAGTGAGTCATTCCTCCGCCTGCGCAGTGACATTCTCGACCATCTGCACCTGGCTGGTAAAACTACCGCTGACGCGTCAGCCTAAACGTTAAATCGTTGAAGGGCTCGGCCGGTCGAAAACGGGGGGGCGTACTGCAATGTGCGCTATGCCTCAGTACGCCGTAGCGATTCGAAGGCCGCTCAGCGCATCTAGAGAAAGTTCCAGAGATTTCTCGACTGCGCTCGGAATGACAATTAACAAATCTTCGGTCATGAGCTGGACGAAACGCGATTGGTTTTTTTGCGGTATTCTAGCGGTGGTCACGTTGCTGGCGTATCAGCCTGCCTGGCACGGCGCACTTTTATGGGATGACTACTTCAATATGACGACGCCCGAGTTGCGTTCCCCGGATGGTTTGAGGCGAATCTGGTTCGTCCCGAGAACAACCCAGCAGTACTATCCACTCCTTTATACTTCTTACTGGCTCCAGGACAGATGTTGGGCCGATTCGACCACCGGCTATCACTTGGTCAATCTTCTCCTGCACGTCGGCTGTGCGGTGCTCGTGCTGAAAATCCTTCGTTTCTTGCGGATTCCGGGAGCCGAGCTGGCGACAATCATCTTTGCGCTGCACCCGGTGAATGTGGAAACTGTGGCCTGGATTACGGAGCGTAAAAACACGCTCTCCGGATTCTTTGGCCTGGCAGCTACCCTTTGGTATCTGAAGTTTGACGAGAGGCGAACCAAAGGAAGTTACACTTTGGCCCTCGGCCTGTTCCTGTTGGGATTGTTGAGTAAAACGGCCATCGTAACGTTGCCTTTGGCTTTGCTGGCGATCTTGTGGTGGAAACGAGGCACGATCTCGTGGCGGCGGGATGTCGTGCCCTTGATCCCGTTCTTTTTCCTTTCGACGGCAGCGGGCTTGATGACCCGTTGGGTGGAATACGGTAACATGAGTTACAAAGCGAAAACCCTGGATTTGTCCGCGGTTGACCGCTGCCTGATTGCCGGGCGGGCATTCTGGTTTCAACTGGGGAAAGTACTTTGGCCGTCGAACCTGATGTTTTTTTATCCGCGTTGGGAGATTAACGGAAGCATCTGGTGGCAGTATCTCTTTCCACTCGCTCTCTTCGCGCTGCTGGGAATTTTTTGGAGTTTGCGGCGTTGGTCCCGATCTCCTTTGGCAGGAGTGCTCGTCTATATTTTCCTGTTGTTGCCCACGCTGGGTTTTCTCAATCAATATTTCTTCATATATTCATTTGTATCCGATCACTGGCAATATTTGGCCTGCCTGGGAATCATAACGCCTTGCGCCAGTGCGATCGTCCTACTCGCTGGACAATTGAAACGTTGGCAAGCGTGGCTAGAGCTCGGAGCCACTCTGCTGGTTGGAGGAGTACTGTTCCTTCTCACCTGGCAGCAAAGCCGGGTGTATACCAATAATGAAACCCTTTATCGGGCGGCCATTGCCCGTAATCCCACTTGCTGGATGGCGCAAGTGAACCTCGGCATCATCCGGTACGAGGCGAACCGGATTACGGAGGCGATGGACCTGTTCAAGCAAGCCATGCGAATCAAACCTGCGGTGGTCTACTATAGCCTGGGCGGCATCTTGTTGGAAGCAGGCCGAGTTTCAGAGGCAATAGGCGAATATAAGGAGGCGTTGCGGATCGATCCTGGACTTGCCGAGGCGCACTATGATCTGGGCAACGTCTTACTCCAAACAGGTCGAAATTCAGAGGCAATAGACGAATATGAGGAGGCGTTGCGGATCGCTCCTGATTACGCCAAAGCGCATAACAATCTGGGAGCTGTTCTGGCACGGATGGGCCGAACTTCGGAGGCGATAGACCAATACAGGGAGGCTTTGCGGATCTATCCCAGTTCTGCCGACACACATAACAATCTGGGAGCTGCTCTGGCAAAAGTGGGTCAAATTTCCGAGGCAATCGAACAACTCAAAGTCGCCTTACGCATCAACCCCAACGATATTGTTGCTCGAAACAATCTGACAAAATTGGAGGAGCTGCAGAAAACCAGTCCGGCGAAGAAATAAAAATCTGATGGCCACGTAGGTTTATCGGACAGCTTCATTTGCGCGCAAAGGAATACTGGAATGTAGCATTCCGTGGCTAGTCATCATCGCCACGGTGACAGAGGCCCGAAGGCATTGCAATCGCAAACCTCGTTTGGGTCTATCCTGAATGAGATTGCTATGCACGCTGGGGCTAATCCAAACTGATTGGACATTTCGGCAGCGTTATGGCGGCGGACTCAAAACGTAATGACTTGGAACTGTTGTCGGTAGTCATTCCCGCGCGAGACGAAGAAGCTTGTATCGCTTCGACCGTCGAGCACCTGCATGTGGAGCTGAGGTTGCACAACGTGCCGCACGAAATCATCGTCGTAGATGATGGAAGCACGGACCGCACGTGGGAAATTATCAACGAACTCAAAAGCCGCGTTCCTGTTCTCAAAGTGGCACAGAGCCCGGCTCCGCACGGATTTGGCCGCGCGATTATAGCCGGTTTGGACAAAATGCACGGCGACGCGGTGGTTCTAATGATGGCCGATGAGTCCGACGACTGCCGGGATGTCGTGCGTTACTGGGAAACATTGCAACAGGGCTATGATTGCGTATTCGGAAGCCGATTCATCAAAGGAGGACGAGCCATTGCTTATCCAAAGTTGAAACTTGTCTTGAACCGATGCGCAAATCTCTTCCTCAAAGTAATGTTCAACATTCCCTTCAACGATACCACGAACGCATTCAAGGCGTACCGCCGCGAAGTCATTGCCGGTTGCCGCCCTTTGATCTCTCCCCATTTCAACATCACGGTCGAGCTGCCTCTAAAAGCTATCGTCCGTGGTTACTCGTGGACTTCGATCCCCGTCACCTGGCGCAGTCGGCAGACGGGGACCCCGAAACTGAAGATTAAGGAAATGGGCAGCCGTTATCTGTTTAGCTGGTTACATGTCTGGCTGGAGAAACACCTGACTCGCGGTGATTATCGTCGCCGATGATTCTGGGCGGGACGCACTAGACCGATTTAAATAAAGCTGTAGCCGCTGCAGCCACGGCCCTGCGGGCCGTCTTCCCTCGTCTGAAAACCAAGCGTCGAATACAATACTTATTAAATCGCACTGGCCTCGGTGCCGCCCTGTTCAACATTCAAGAATAAGACTACTGCAGGGGCCGTATCTCACGCGCGGGAGGTTTGCTGGCTAGGCGGACGGCTTTTATACACGCGCCTAACGAACAGGCACCGTCGAGACAACCTGTTCGCGAGTGTTAGCAACGTAAATGTCCCACACCAAAGACGTTGTATTGG
>WNFO01000332.1_pt1 | contig 37808 bp, 33 predicted proteins | sample 5400251 | NCBI WGS metagenome assembly WNFO01 (sample SAMN13153354, study PRJNA577476) | soil metagenome | isolation source: 100 cm saprolite under Madrone tree | place: USA:California | collected 2016-06-14
AGGCGGAGTTCGAGGTGGGGGGGCCGGGGCGACCTCGTTGAAATCCCGGAAGCTCCACGAAACACGGAACGCGGAAGGCGGAACGCGGAACAAGGGCCGCGAAACTGACACGCGCTGTTCCGCGTTCCGCGTTCGCACTTCCGCGTTCTATTCCCCCTCGTCTGTTTCTCCCAGGGGATGGAGCTTCAGCGTCGCCGCGATCTTGGGGTGCACGTGCCACAGGTAATAGCCCATACCCAAGGCGGCGATGGCGTTGCCGATCGCCACGTTCCACCAGGCGAGCGAGCCGAGCAGCGGCTGCGCCAGGATCGCCACGGTGACGTAGAACCCGAACTCGAAGATCGCGAAGAACACGACGAGCAGGTACAGCGTCGGCGGCACGACTTCGACCTCCGCCGCCAGCACGGCGGCGATCGTGCCCACGATGATGAACGCGCTCACGTGGATCATCGTGTAGCCAATGATGCGGGAGTACTCGATCACGACCTGAGCGGGGTCGCGCACCCCCCAGAACACCGCCGAGCCGAGCATGGCCGGCGTAAAAAACGGGCGACCGGCGATCACGTCCACCACCAGGAACCAGAGCGCCACCGCCCCGGCGCCGATCAAGCCGGCGATGAAGCCTTCGCGCAGAATCCGTGACAACTGCATGCGGCCAATATATAGCGCGGCGTCGAGCGACGGCTAGATTGCGCGCATGCTCGCCCGCCTGGTCTACCCGTTATGTCTGCTCTTCGGCGCGTTGCTTGCGGTGGTGGCGGGCGTACTGCATCCCGACCTCACGGGCGACGGTGCGGCCCAGCTCACCACCATCGCCCAATGCGGTGCGTGGCGAGTCATCCACTGGACCTTCCTGTTCGGTTTCCCGCTGGCCCTCACGGGGCTGGTGGGCCTGGCGCGTGCGCACGTCGCGACTCCGGGGGAGAACGCCGTCCGCGCCGGCGTGATCGTGGGGACATTCGCCTATGGCGCGTGGACGGTGACCGTGGCGTTCATGGGCGGAGCAGGGTGGTCCCTGGCGCACAGCTTCATGATCGCCGACGCCGGTATGACCGCCACCCGCGCAGTGTTCCTATTCGACATGATCCATCCGTTCGCGCTTACGACCCAGCGGGTGGCGGGATTCGCGCTCGGCTTGTCGACCTGTCTCCTTGCCTGGGGTGTGTCCGATGGGAAGGTGTTGCCGCGCTGGCTCGGAACGGGCGGTCTGGCGGCTGGCGCGATCGCGATGGCGCTCGCCCTCGCGTTCCGGGAAGACACGAAGGCCGACCAGGCGGCCTTCGTGCTTCCGGTGCTATGGCAGGTGGTGACGGCCAGCGTCATGCTCCGGCCGCTTGGGACGCGCGGCTGAAGCCGCGACTCCGCATTTACCGCTGAAGCGGCAAACGTCGTCAGTTTACTGACACATGCCGAGTCGCGGGTTTACCCGCGGACTCGGGATGAGAGGACTGCGGCTCTTAGCGCGCCCGGATGCGCACGATGCGCCCGGCCCAGCCGTCCGCCGAGTCGGGAGCGCGTGACAGCACCTGCAGCGTCACCACCTCGCCCGGCTTGACCTTGCGCAGCGCCTCACGGAATGCCGCCCGCGTGCGGCTGGGCACGCCGTTCACCGCGACGATGATGTCGGGGCCGCCGGGATCGTCGCTCGACTGCAGCCGCTGGTAAGCGGGTCCCTCGGGTGACACGTCGGTCACCACCAGGCCGCCGCCCCGCTCGAGTACCGACTTCAGCCGCACGTCGCGCGCGTCGTCCTGGGTGAGCGGCTCGACCGCGATGCCGAGCAGCTCTTCCTTGCTGGACGCCGCGCCCTTGGATTTGGACGCCGCCGCCGCGACTTCGCTGTCCGCCTCGCCCGGCGCCCGCGTCAGCCGCACCGTCAGGGTCTTCTTCTCGCCCCCCTGGCGCAGCACGGTGACCTCGACCGTCTCGCCCGGTCGCTTGAACGCGACGCGCTGCTGCAGCTGCGGGGTGTTGTCGACCGGCTGCCCGTCCACGGCGACGATCACGTCGCCGGGCTGGATGCCGGCCTTCCGGGCCGGCGAGTCGTCGCTCGTGTAGCTGTCCACCACGACGCCGCCGATCTGCTTCAGACCCACCGCGTCGGCGTCTTCCTGCCGCGCATCGTGGATGGAGATCCCCATCACGGCACGCTCTACGTGCCCGGTCTTCACCAGCTGGTCCATCACGGTGCGCGCCAGGTTCATCGGGATGGCAAAGCCGTAACCCGCGTAAAACCCGGTTTCACTGGCGATCGCCGAGTTGATGCCGATCACCTGGCCCCGGATGTTCACCAGCGGCCCACCCGAGTTGCCGGGGTTGATCGCTGCGTCGGTCTGGATGAAGTCCTGAATCGCGTAGCGCGTCTGCTGCAGACCCGCGAGCAGCCGCCCTTTGGCGCTCACGATCCCGGCGGTCACCGTGAACGTGAATGCCTCCCCCAACGGGTTGCCGATGGCGAGGACCCACTCGCCCACGCGCGCCGAGTCGGAATTGCCGAAACCCACACCCGGCAAGCCGCGGGCGTCGATCTTGATGACGGCGACGTCGGTGTTCGGATCGGTGCCCACGACTTTCGCCGTGAACTCGCGCTTGTCGTACAGACGCACGGTCACCTTGTCGGCGCCCGCCACTACGTGGTTGTTGGTGAGGATGTAGCCATCGGACGAAACGATGAAGCCCGACCCCGACCCCTGCTCGACCTGCGGCCGCCGCCGCAGGTTCGGGAAGAAGTCCTGGAACCCCGGCGGCAGCCGCTGGTTGTCCCCCCGCTCGACGTGCTGCGAGCGGATGAACACGACCGACGGCTTCACGTGCTCCGCCACGGCGACGAACGCGTCCTGAAAATCACCCGCCGCCTTGAGAGCCGGCGCCGAATACTGGGGCGCCGCCTGGGGGGAGGGGACCACCAGGGTCTCCGCCGCTCCGCTCTGCTTCGGCAGGTTGAGTGTCGAAGCGAACGCCAGCCCGAAGACGAAGGCGATCGCCACCAGAGTTCCGAACTTCAGCCAATCCCGCGTGCGTACCGGCATCGTGTCGTCCGTTCAAAGGGTGTCAGTTCTTCTTCTTGTCTTCATCCACGATCTCGTAGTCGGCATCGACCACGTTGTCCTTCTTCTCCGCGCTCCCAGTCTCGGCGCCACCGGCCGGCTGGTCGGCACCGGGGGCACCACCCGCGCCGCGCTGCGCCGCGTACATCGACGCACCCGCCGCGGAGTAGGCCTGCTGCAGCTCCTCCAGCGCCTTGGAGATCTCGTCGGCGGCACCTGCGCGGAGGGCCTGCTTGGCTCCCTCAACGGCCTTGTCGAGCCGGGTCTTGAGCGCGGCGTCGAGCTTGTCGACCCAGTCCTTCGAGCTCTTCTCCACTTCGTACACCAGCGTGTCGAGGCGGTTGCGTCGCTCGATCTCCTCGCGCCGCCGCTTGTCCTCCGCGGCGTGGGCCTCGGCGTCCTTGACCATCTTGTCGATGTCCTTGTCGCCAAGCCCCGATGAGGCCTCGATCCGGATCTTCTGCTCCTTGCCGGTGGCTTTGTCCTTCGCGGACACGTGCAGGATGCCGTTGGCGTCGATGTCGAACGTCACCTCAACCTGCGGCACGCCGCGCGGAGCGGGCGGAATGCCAGTCAGCTGGAACTTGCCGATCGTGCGGTTGTCGCTCGCCATCTGGCGCTCGCCCTGGAGCACGTGGATCTCGACCGTGGTCTGGTTATCCTCGGCGGTCGAAAAGACCTCCGACTTCTTGGTCGGGATCGTGGTATTCCGCTGGATGAGCACGGTGGTGACGCCGCCCAGCGTCTCGATGCCGAGCGACAGGGGCGTCACGTCGAGCAGCAGGACGTCCTTCACCTCGCCCGCCAGCACGCCGCCCTGAATCGCCGCGCCGATCGCCACGACTTCGTCGGGGTTCACGCCCTTGTGGGGGTCCTTCCCGAAGAAGCTCTTGACGATCTCCTGCACCTTGGGCATGCGGGTCTGGCCGCCGACCAGGATCACCTCGTCGATCTCGGTGGGCTTGAGGCCCGCATCTTTCAGCGCTTGCTCCATCGGTGGAATGGTCCGCTTCACCAGGTCGTCCACCAGCTGCTCGAGCTTCGCCCGGGTGAGCGTGATGTTCAAGTGCTTGGGCCCCGACTGGTCCGCCGTAATGAACGGAAGATTGATTTCCGTCTGCATGACGGTGGACAGCTCCATCTTGGCTTTTTCGGCGGCTTCCTTGAGCCGCTGCAGGGCCATGGGATCCTTCGAGAGGTCGATCCCCTGGTCGCGTTTGAACTCCGCCACCAGCCACTCCATGATGCGTGCGTCGAAATCGTCGCCGCCCAGGTGGGTGTCGCCGTTGGTCGACTTCACCTCGAACACGCCTTCAGCCAGCTCCAGCACGGAGATGTCGTACGTGCCGCCGCCCAGGTCGTACACGGCGATCTTCTCTTCCTTCTTCTTATCGAGACCGTATGCCAAGGCCGATGCCGTCGGCTCGTTGATGATGCGCACCACGTCGAGCCCGGCGATCTTGCCGGCGTCCTTGGTGGCCTGGCGCTGCGAGTCGTTGAAGTAGGCAGGGACGGTGATGACTGCCTTCTCGACCTTGTGGCCGAGGTAGTCTTCCGCCGTCTGCTTCATCTTCTGGAGGATCATCGCCGAGATCTCGGGCGGCGTGTACCGCTTCCCCTGGATCTCGACCGAGGCGAGGCCGTTCGGCCCCTCGACCACCTTGTAGGGCACGCGCTTGGTCTCTTCCACTACCTCGCTCGTCCGCCGGCCCATGAAGCGCTTGATCGAAAAGACCGTGTTCTGGGGGTTGGTGACGGCCTGCCGCTTGGCAACCTGCCCGACGAGCCGCTCGCCATCCTTCGTGAACGCGACCACGGACGGGGTGACGCGCCCGCCTTCGGCATTGGGGATGACGACGGGATCGCCACCCTCCATTACCGCCACCACCGAGTTGGTGGTGCCGAGGTCGATCCCGATGATTTTCTCAGCCATGACGAGTGCTCCTTATCCGAAGGTTGATGCGTGCTGCTAACGCCTCGTCGCACAGGCAAGGCCTGTGCCCGGAAAAGGTGCCAAAACGGCAGCGAAAATAGGGCTGCCGCCTTATCTTATCTAAGTGCTTCCATACAAGGACGAGAATCCCACCGAGCTGACCCCCGTCATCACCGTCGGCTTCATTGTCATCAACGTCATGGCTTGGCTGTTCGTTCAGGGCGCGGGCGCGGCGGAGCCGCTGGCGCGCTCGGTCTGCCAACTCGGACTGATCCCCGGCGAGGTCCTGCACACGGTGCCGCCGGGGACCGCGGTCCCCCTGGGACAGGGCCTGCAGTGCGTCCTCACGGCCCAGGCCAACTGGTGGACGCTCCTCACCTCGATGTTCATGCACGGCGGCTGGCTGCACCTCATCGGCAACATGTGGTTCCTCTGGGTGTTCGGGAACAACATCGAGGACTCGATGGGGCACCCGCGCTTCGTGGTGTTCTATCTACTGTGCGGGGTGGTGGCCGCGGCGGCGCAGATGCTGGTCGATCCGGGCTCCCGAGTTCCGATGATCGGCGCCTCCGGGGCGATCAGCGGGGTGATGGGAGCGTACATCGTGCTGTACCCGAGGGTGCGTGTGCATACGCTCATCACGCTCGGGTTTTTCTTTACGACGGTCACGCTGCCTGCGTACGTGATCCTCGGCTACTGGTTTGTGCTGCAGCTGTTGTTCGGCACGGTGGGCGTGCTGGGCGGCGCCCAGGGCGGCGGTGTGGCGTTCTGGGCGCACGTCGGCGGGTTCGTGGCCGGTCTGTTGCTCATCAAGCTGTTCGCCGATGCCGAGTTCCTGGAGCGGCGTCGCGGGGGGATGGTCATCCTTCCGCGTGATGTTTGATCGTCTTTCCTTCCACGACGAACACGACGTCTTCCGCGATGTTGGTGGCGAGATCCGCCACGCGCTCGAGGTTGCGGCTCACGAGGAACAGATCCATGGCCGCGCCGATGATGTGCGGATCCTCCATCATGTGCGTGAGCAGGATGCGGAACACGGAGTGGTGCAGGGCGTCGACGGAATCGTCGCGCCGGCAGATTTCCCGCCCCAGCTTCGGGTCCCCGCGCACGAACGCGTCCAGCGCGCCGGAGAGCATCGCGCGCGCCTGACGGGCCATCTCGAGCAGCTCGGGCTCCGGGGCGATCAGCCGGGCGCTGAGCAGCCGCTCGGCGGACTGCGCGATGTTCACCGCGTGGTCGCCGACGCGCTCCAGGTCGTTGGCGATCTTGGTCGCGGCCACCAGCAGGCGCAGGTCCCGCGCCATCGGCTGCTGGGTGGCGAGCAGGTCGATCACCGTCTCCTCGATCTCGAGCTCGAGGGCGTCGACGGCGTGATCGCCGGCGATCACCCGGGCGGCGAGGTCGCCGTCGCGGCGTAGCAGCGCGTCGAGCGCGCGGCCCAGGGCATCCTGGGCCTCGCCCGACATGGTCAGGAGCTTGGCCTTCAGCTCCGAGAGCTCGTCGTGAAAGTGGCGGCGTGCCGCCGTGGGTGAGGCGCTCATCCGAACCGTCCTGTGATGTAGGCCTCGGTACGCTCGTCCGCGGGCCTCGTGAAGAGCTGCTTGGTAAGGCCGAATTCGATCAGGCGGCCGAGGTAAAAGAACCCGGTGAAATCCGAGGCGCGCGACGCCTGCTGCATGTTGTGCGTCACGATGAGAATCGAGTAGCTCTGCTTCAGCTCCACCAGGAGCTCCTCGATGCGCTGCGTGGCACCCGGGTCGAGCGCGGAGCAAGGCTCGTCCAACAGCAGCACCTCGGGTTCGTTCGCCAGGGCGCGCGCGATGCACAGCCGCTGCTGCTGGCCGCCCGACAGCCCGGTCCCGGGGCTCTGCAAACGGTCTTTGACTTCGTCCCACAGCGCCGCCTGCCGCAGTGCCCGCTCCACCCGCTCCGCCATCTCGCGCTCCGGCGCCAGGCCGTTCAACCGCGGGCCGTAGGCCACGTTGTCGAAGATGCTCTTGGGAAAGGGGTTCGGGGCCTGGAATACCATGCCCACCTCGCGCCGCAGCGCGACAGGATCGGTGCCCTTCGAGAACACCGAGACGCCCTCGAGCAGGATGTCGCCCGTGTGCCGGGTGTTGGGAATCAGCTCGTTCAACCGGTTCACCGAGCGCAGGAAGGTGCTCTTGCCGCAGCCCGAAGGCCCGATCAGGGCGGTCACGGCGCGGCGGGGAATGGCGACCGTCACGTCGAACAGCGCCTGGGTCGCGCCGTACCAGAAGCCGTACGTCCGCACGTCGATGATGGTCGTCGGACGGTCGGACGGGCGGACGGCTACTGACCCCGGGCGCAAGCCCGGGGACCCCGGACTCGCGTCCGGGGTCAGTGTCGTGCGACTGTCCGTCAGTCCGACTGTGCTCATCCGAACCTCCCCGTAATGTACGCCTCGGTCTGCTCCTTCGTCGGCTTGGTGAACAATTCCTCGGTGCGGCCGAGCTCCACCAGGTCGCCCAAATAGAAGAAGGCGGTGTAGTCGGAAATGCGCGCGGCCTGCTGCAGGTTGTGGGTCACGATCACGATCGTGTAGCGCGTTTTAAGCTCGTGACACAGTTCCTCGATGTGCTGGGTGCCGGCCGGGTCGAGCGACGCCGTGGGCTCGTCCAGCAGCACCACCTCGGGCTCGGGAGCGAGGGCCCGCGCCACGCAGAGGCGCTGCTGCTGGCCGCCCGACAGGGCGAGTGCGCTCTGCCGCAGGCGATCCTTCACTTCGTCCCACAGCGCGGCCTGCCGCAGCGCACCCTCCACCGCGGCATCCAGCTCGGCGCGCGGGCGGCGGCCGTTCACCCGCAGTCCGGCCGCGACGTTGTCGTAGATCGACATGGTGGGGAACGGCGTGGGCCGCTGGAACACCATGCCGATGCGGCGCCGCAGCTGGACCGCATCGATGCTGGGATCGTACACGTCCTGCCCGTCGAGCAGCACCTTGCCCGTGATCCAGCCCCCCTCCGACAGCTCGTGCATGCGGTTCAGGCAGCGCAGGAACGTCGTCTTGCCGCACCCGGACGGGCCGATCAACGCGGTCACCGTGTGCTTGGGGAACAGGATCGACACGTCCTTGACCGCGGCCCGGCGCCCGTACAGTGCCGTAAGCCGCATGGTCTGGAGCTGCAGCCGGGCGTCAGCGGGCGGCGCCATGACGTTGCCGGATCGCCCAGCGGGCGGCGAGGGAAAGCAGCAGCACCAGTCCCATCAACACGAGCGCCGCGGCCCAGGCCATGCGGTGCCACTCGTCGAATGGACCGGTGGCGTATTGAAAGATTTGCAGCGACAGCGTCTGCATCGGCTGGCCGACGTTGGTCGTGAAGTTCAGGTTTCCTAGCGCCGTGAACAGCAGAGGCGCGGTCTCCCCCGCGATACGGGCTATCCCGACGAGGCAGCCGGTGAGGATGCCCGCCAGCGCGGTACGGGCGATGATCCGCAACGACGTCCGCCAGCGCGGATAGCCCAGCGCCAAGGCGGCCTCGCGCAGCGAGTGGGGCACGAGACGCACCATCTCCTCGGTCGTCCGTGCGATCATCGGCACCATCAGGACGGCCAGCGCCACGCTCCCGGCCAGCGCCGAAAAGCCCCCCATGGGCTTCACGAGCCAGGTCCAGGCGAAAATGCCCACCACGATGGACGGCGTGCCGTTCAGCACGTCCGCCACGAACCGTACGGTCCAGCCGAGCCGCCCCGAACCGTACTCGGCGAGGTAGAGTCCGGTCCCGATACCTATGGGCAGACCGATCAACGCGGCGAATCCGACGATGATCAAGGTCCCGACAATCGCGTTTGCCACGCCACCGCCCGACTGTCCGGCAGGGAGGGGGTTCTTGACGAAAAAGTTCCAGTCGAGGGATGACGCGCCCTTCGCGACGAGATACCCGAGAATCAGGACCAGGGCAAGGACGGCCACGAACGACAGCACGGCCACGAGCCCGGTCATGGTACCACTGACGACACGGCGGCGCAGGCGGCGCGCGTTCACAGGGCCCGACTCCCCACGGCCGTCCCGCGGGCGACGCGCCAAATCAGGAGCCGCGCCAAGGCGTTGACCACTACGGTGACCACAAACAGGATCAGTCCGACCTCGAAGAGGGCCGATAGATACAGATCGGTCGTGGCTTCGCTGAACTCGTTGGCGATGGCCGCCGCCATGGTGTAGGCGGGTTGCAGCACCGACAACCCGATGTCGTGCCGGTTGCCGATCAGCATCGTCACCGCCATGGTCTCGCCCAGCGCGCGGCCCAGGCCGAGGATCATGGCGCCGATCAGTCCGGCCCGTCCGTAGGGAACCACCGCGGTCCACACGGCTTCCCATCGGGTGGCGCCCATCCCGAGCGCCGCCTCGCGCTGACTGACCGGGACGGCGAGCAGCACCTCCCGGGAGACCGCGGCAATGTAGGGCACGATCATTATCGCCAGGATCACGCCGCCGGCGAGCAGGGAGTTGCCGTAGAAGACGCCGCTCAGGAACGGGGTCCAGCCGAGCGCCGCCCGCAGCGGCGGGACGATATAGATCCGTAAGAAGGGGATCAGCACGAAGATCCCCCACAGGCCGTACACGACGCTGGGGATCGCCGCCAGCAGCTCCACCAGGAATGCCACCGGCTGGCGCAGCCACTTGGGTGCGAACTCCGTCAGATAGATCGCGACGCCGAGCGCCAGGGGGACGGCCAGCAGCAGCGCCAAGAGCGACGAGGCGAGCGTGCCGAAGATCATCGGCGCCGCGCCGAACACACCCGCCACGGGATCCCACACCGACGTCCAGACGAAGTGGAAGCCGAACCGTCGGATCGCCGGCCAGGCGTTCAGCGCCAACTCGCTTACGAGCGCGAGCAGCAACAACGGGAGCGTGAGTGCCAAGGCCGTGAGCGCGCCGCGATACAGGCGGTCGCCCGCGTTCGCGCCTCGCAGGAGCGGCCAACGGGGCTCGGGCGCCGCCACCGGCTCCATGGGGAGTGTCGCCATTCCGCGGGAACGTATCCGGGCTGTGTCACGGGACTGTAACGGCGGCTGCAAAGAAACACCCCCCGCCGGCGCATACCGCCGTACGGGGGGCAGCGGCAGTCGGATGGAGGGTTACCGAGCTGCCGTCGTCCAGACCGTCTTGCCAGCGGCGGTGATCGTCTTCAACCGCGCCTCGATCCACGGCAGCAGCTGCTTGGGCAGGGGAGCGTAGCCGAGCGGCTCGGCCCGGCCCTGACCCGTTGTCTCGGCCCACCAGACGAATTTCACGAGCGCGCCGGCTTTCACGGCATCATCGTACTGCTTGTGGATCAGGAACCAGGTGAAGCTGGCGATTGGGTACGCCTTCTCGCCATCCGGATTGGTGATGGACACGCGGAAGTCGGTATTCGGGCCCATCGCCTGCATCGCGCCCGCCGCGGCGGCGGTGATGCTCTCGAGGGCGGGTGTGATGAACTTGCCGGCCTTATTGCGGACGACGCCGGCCGGAAGCTTGTTGATCATGGCGTAACCGAGCTCCACGTAGCCGATCGCGCCCGGCGTCTGCTTGACCGTTGCCGTGACGCCCTCATTCCCCTTGCCGCCCAGTCCCACCGGCCAGTTCACCGATGCACCGCGACCCACCTTCTGCTCCCATTCGGGGCTCACCTTCGAGAGGTAGTCGGTCCAGATGAACGAAGTGCCGGACCCATCGGAGCGGTGCACCACGACGATGTCGGTGTTCGGCAGCTTGACGCCAGGGTTCACGGCCGTGATCCGCGCATCGCTCCACTTCGTGATTTTGCCGAGGAAGATGTCGGCGAGCACGTCGGGTGTGAACCGCAGGGTCTGCGTCACGTCCGGGAGATTGTACGTGGGCACGTCGCCACCCAGCACCGTCGGGATGTGCAGGACGTTGCCGTTGATCGCCGTGATGGCGGAATCCCTCATGGGCGCGTCGGTCGCACCGAAGTCCACGGTGCCATCCGAGAACTGCCGGATGCCGCCGCCTGAGCCGATCGACTGGTAGTTCAGCTGGGCGTCGGGATGCGCCTGATTGTAGGTCAGGATCCAGTCCTGGTAGATGATGTTCGGGAACGACGCACCCGCGCCGTTGAGCTTTACCTGCGCGGCAGCAGGGGCGGCAAGGGCGGCAAGGGCGGCAAGTACGAGCCAGCGTGTTTGCGTCATATGGGATCTCGTCCGAGTTAGAACGTGAACTGGGTCTGGAACAGGGCCTGGGAGCGCGTCGCGTAGTTCGCGGCATTCAAGAGGTCGGTCTGATAGTTCGCGTAGTCCCAGTCTCCGAGGAGCCTCCAGTTCGGTGACAACTGATACGACACACCGCCGATGAACCGGGTCTGTTTGTCGGTGGCACCGGCCTGTACGTGCGTGATGTCGACGCGACCGATGACTGCGACTTTGGAGTCCGGGACCTTATAGACGCCGAACGCGCTGTATACGTGGCCGTTGATCGTGCCCAGGGGGCCACTCTGGGCCGCGGCAGCCTCCCCGGCGAGGGTGAGGTGTTTCGACCGGTAGGACACCATGCCCAGGTAGCGGTTGCGCTCCGCGCCCCCGGCGGCCCGCCCGTAGCCGGCGTAGCCCGTCACGCGTAGACCGCCCACGCGACTGGAGTCATCCGTGTCAAGCACCCGCACGGACAGACGCGCCATCGCATCCTTGCCTTGGCCGACCTCTGGGCTCCTATAGAACTCTCCGTTCACTACCGCGACCTGAAAGTTGACCTTGTCGGGACCCCACTTGCCGTCCACGCCCACCCCGAAGTCGGCCGCCGACATGTAGCCGGCTCGCTCCATCGCCATCTGTCCCTGCACGCGGTAGTCCCACAACGACTCTTCCCAGTCGAGCCAGGGCGTATGGATCTGGCCGACTTTGAACGTGAGCGGACTGCCCTGTGGCGTGTATGTCGCGAAGGCGTACTTGAGCCGGTACCCGAGCGAACCGTCGGCGTTGCGGTAAATGTCGGCTGTGACCCGCGTGCCGACACCGCCCGAGAATTTCCCGAGCACGTTCACGTACGCTCGCGTGATATCGAAGTTGTTGAAGTGATTGACGGAGTCTTTCAACTGGTAAACGTATTGCGTGTAGACCACGCCGCCGACCGAGACCTGCGGCGGTTGAGTGCCTTGCGCAGCGAGCGGACTGGCGCCCGCCGCTGCGGCCACGACGGCCACCCCGAGCGCCCGACGCATGGAAAACGTCATTGGCTGTCCCCCCTCCTGGAGCAATGGGTTGTGGTGTGCCTGCATCGATGGGGAAGCGAATGCTGGCGTGTCACGCCCCGGCGCGGTGAGTGTAACGAGCCGGTAACGGACGCGGGGGACGTGCGGGAGCGCGGCTCGGCCACTCGGCGACCGGGGTGGCCACCGGGCCGACCAGTGGGCGCAGCTTTGCCGCGAGCGCCGCGAGGTCGGCGGGCACGGCGCGGGCCAGGCGACGACTGACCAGACGCCGAAACAATCGCTGCTGCGTCTCACGGGCCACGCGCGCGAGCGTCAGCAGGCCGCTCGTTGCCGGTCGCGGGCCAGGTCGTGCCGCGTCGCGAGCACCACCGACGGCTAGCTCGTGCAGCCGGCGCGTGCGCTCCGCCGCCGCCTCCGCGGCCGCATCCCCCAGTAGTGCGATCACGACGTGGAGGTCATGGAAATCCCCCAGCAGCTCTTGCACGTGCTTGAGGCGCCGCAGCACGGGCGTCGCATGCCCGGCTTCCCGGGCGACGGGCTCGAGCAGGTAGCGCGCCCGCTTCACACGAATACGCGCCGCGTGTGCTTCGGCGTGGCTGCCCGGCGAGCGGATGAGGGCGAGCCGTCGTTCCAGGTCGCTCCCCTGGTCCAGGAGCAGCTCGGCGATCAACGACCCTAGCGAGGGAGGCAGCGTCGCGTCGGGGGCCGGCGGGGACTCGAGCGCCCGGCGGAGGCGACGCGCCAGCCGGTCGAACTTCGGAGCAATCCGCTCAAGGATATCCCGGTAGGCCCGCTCGCGCCGCTGTGTGAGCCGGGCCAACAGCCACGGGACCCCGGCCCGTCGCGCCGGCGGGAGCTCGTCGCGCTGGTGTTCCAACCAGGAGATCTGGACCTCCACGTCGCGCGCCTCGCCGGTCGCGCGGGCCAGCTCGCGCAGCCGGCGGCGCAGCTTGGCCGGCACCAGCGCAATGAGCTGCGGCTGGTAGGCACGGAGCGTGCTGCGCAGCCGGCGCATCGCGACCCGGAAATCGTGCAGGGCTTCGACGTCGTCTGCGTTCGTGAGCCGCTCGCGCGCCACGCTCGCGGCGTCGAGCAGCGTCAGGGCGATTCTGCGGGCCGCGCTCGGTGCGGGCGCGGTGAGGAGGCTCCCGGGGCGCTCAGTCACGCGCGGTGCTGAGAAGCCGGAGATGCTTGGGACCAAGGAACCAGTCGAGCGTGGCTGCGCCCTTGCCGACGGGGCCGGCGAACTCGAGCAGGCAGGCGGCGCCCTTGCGGAGCTCCAGGAACGGTCCGTTCGTGTTGGCGAGGAGGGTGCACACCAGGCGGCTGAGATCGGGCTCGTGGCCCACGACCGCCACGCTGCCGCGCGCGTGGCGCCCCGTGAGCCAGCCGATCACGCGATCCACGCTCACGCCCGGTGCCAGCTCCGGCACCCGCTCCACCGTCAGGCCACCGTAGGCGGCGGCGACGATCTCCGCGGTGTCGAACGCCCGCTTGTAGGGGCTCGCGGCCAACAGGTCGAGCTCGGGGATGAGCTCTTTCAAACCGAGCGCGGCTTGCTCCATTTTGCGCCGTCCCTCCGCGGTGAGCGGCCGGTTCGCGTCGTCCTTGTGCGAGCGCGCGAACGCCTCACGATCTTCGGCGATGGCGTGGCGCACGACCAAGAGGCGCATTCCGGCTCGTCAGGCGGGCGCGGGCTCGCCGTGGGGGGTTCGGGGCGCGGACCGCCGCACGATCGGCACGAAGGGCGGACGGACGTCCGTGCTCTCGCGCGCGGCTTCGCGCGCCAGGTGCTGGAGGGCGATCTGGGACCGCAGGGGCGTCTCGCCCTCGCCGGGGGTGCGTCGCCGGTAGGTGCCGTCCGAGGACAGCTCGCGCACCTTGACGGTGTCGCTCAGGATGGGCTGGATGATGTCGCCGACGATGCGCGCCTGGAGCGACGCCTCTTCGATCGGGAAGAGGGTTTCGATCCGCCGCCAGAAGTTGCGCGGCATCCAGTCGGCGCTGGCGAGGAAGACCTCGGGATTGCCGCCGTTCTCGAAGTAGAAAATGCGGCTGTGCTCGAGGTACTTGTCCACGATGCTGGTGACGCGGATGGTCTCCGACACGCCCGGCAGCCCGGGACGCAGGCAGCAGATGCCCCGGACCACGAGATCGATGGCGACGCCCGCCTGCGACGCGCGGTACAGCGCGTCGATGACCGACGGCTCGACGAGGGCGTTCATCTTCACGATGATCCGCGCGGCGCGGCCCTCGCGCGCGTTACGCTCCTCGCGCTCGATCAGACCGATGACCTGCTCGCGCATGCCGACCGGCGCCACCACGAGCTTCTTCCAGCGGTAACCTTCGGCGTTTCCGGTGAGCAGGTTGAACAGGGCGCTCGTGTCCTCGCCCATGTCGGGATTGGCGGTGAAGAGGCCGAGGTCGGTGTACACGCGCGCCGTGGTGGGATTGTAGTTGCCGGTCGAGAGGTGGACGTAGCGGCGGATGCCGGCGCCCTCGCGGCGCACCACCAGCGCGGCCTTGCAGTGCGTCTTCAGGCCCACGATGCCGTACACCACGTGGACACCCGCCCGCTCGAGCATGCGCGCCCAGGTGATGTTGTTCTGCTCGTCCCTGCGCGCCTTGAGCTCGACGAGCGCGGTCACCTGCTTGCCGTTCTGCGCCGCCCGGGCGAGCGCGGAGATGATCGGGCTCGCCCCGCTGGTGCGATACAGCGTCTGCTTGATGGCCAGGACCTGCGGATCATCGGCGGCGCGCTCGATGAAATCCACCACGCACCCGAACGATTCATACGGCAGATGTACCAGCACGTCCTGCGCGCGAATCACGTCGAACACGTCGCGCCCCTGCGCGAACGGAGGCGCCACGCGGGGCACGAGCGGCTCGTCCTTGAGCGCCGGAAACCCGTCGAGGCGGTGCAGGGCCGTCAGGGCGGTCACGTCCACCGGGCCGGGCACGCGGTAGACGTCGCGCGCCTCGAGGTCGTGCGCCTCCGTCAACATCCCGACGAATGTCTCGTCGGCGTCCGACGAGATCTCCAGGCGGACGGGGTCGCTGCGGCGCCGCTGCCGCAGGCTCTCCTCGATCATCTCGAGCAGATCCTCCGCGTCCTCTTCTTCTATTGTAAGATCGGTGTTGCGGGTGACGCGGAACACGGTGTGGCTCACCACGCGGAGCCCGCCGAATAGCTCGCCCAGGTGGCGGGCAATGATGTCCTCGAGCAGGACGAACCGCACCCATCCTTCGCCGTGGGTGGACACGATCACCACGCGGTCGAGCACCGCGGGGACCTGCACCACGGCGAAGTGGCGTCGCTTCTGCCCACCGTTCTTGCGCTCCACCACCAGGGCGATGTTGAGGCTCTTGTTGTGGACGTGGGGAAACGGGTGCCCGGGATCGATGGCGAGCGGGGTGAGCACGGGGGCGATGCTGGCGCGAAACAGAGTGTCCACGTGTCGCCGCTCGGCATCGGTCAGATCCTCGAGCCGCACGCGCTGCACCCCGCCCGTCGCGAGGCCGGGGAGCACCTCGTCGTTCAGGATGCGGTACTGCTCGGCCACGAGCTCGTGGGTGCGGCGGTCGATGGCCGCCAACTGCTCGGCCGGGGCCATCCCGTCCGCCCCATAGTCCTGCGGCTCCACGCCGGCGTAGACCTGCTGCTGCAGCCCGGCCACCCGGATCTCGAAGAACTCATCCAGATTGGAGCTGAAGATGGCCAGGAACTTGAGCCGCTCGAGCCACGGATTCGACGGGTCGGCCGCTTCCTCGAGCACGCGCGCGTTGAACTCGAGCCACGACAGCTCGCGGTTGAGGTAGTGGTCCGGCGGGAACGCGGGGGGGACGCGATCGGGCACGCTCAGCTCCGGCCCTTCGGCCGCGACCACACCAGGTCCACATCGCTCTTGAACGCCCGCTCGAACAGCCCGGCCTTCCGCTTCGCGTCCTCCAGCTCGATCGACGGGTCGCGGGCGGCGGCCGCATGGATGCGCACCCAGCCGTCGCCCATGCGGCAGCGGACGCGCTCGATCACCTGGCCGTGTGTCCGATCGAGGCCGTCGGCCACGCGCAGGATGCCGGCGAGCCGGCGGACCAGGCGGCGCTCGCCGCGGTCCAGGCGGGCGAAATTGGGGTGCGATTTCTTGGGGAACGCCCGGCGGTGATAGCGCGCGACGTTGGCGATCAGCTCGATTTCGCGCGCCGAGAAGCCGCGCAGATCGCCGTGCATGATCAGGTGGTACGCGTGCTTGTGGTGCCGCTCGTGGTTGATCAGGTAGCCGATGTCGTGGAGCAGCGCGGCGGCCCGGAGCATATCGGCTCCGGTCGGCGGGAGCGCGTAGGCGTCCCGCAGCGCGTCGAAGATCTCCACGGCCACGCGACCGACCTGTTCGCAATGCCGCTCGTTGGAGCGGCATTTGCGGGCGAAGCGGCGCACCAGCTCCAGGCGATCAGGCGGCTGAACCCGGCCCGTAGGCGTCACCCCCGACATGTCGTCGATCATCGACAGCAGCACGCCGTCGCGCACGCCGCGATCGTTCACGAGCACGCGCTGCGTGCCGAGCCAGCGCGTGAGGCGCGAGATGACCGCCGCGCCGGCGAGGATGATGTCGGCGCGCTGGGGATTCAGGCCGGGGATCTGACGGCGAGCTTCGAGCGGTGTCTCCCGCAGCCGCGCCACCAGGCGCGTGACCTCGGCCCGGCTCAGCTGATAATCCCGGGCGGTCGTGACCTTGCCGTCGCGTTCGGCCTGGGCCATCTCGGCGAGGTTGGTGAACGTGCCGCCGCTGCCGATCATCATGTCGGCCGCGAACGGCGGCTTTCCGATCGCGTCTTCGATGGTCTGGTCGATGGCGCGCCGCAGCGCCTTCCAGTGCTTGCGCTTCAGCGGATCCGACTTGCCGTACCGCTCGGCCAGCCGGACGGCGCCGAGCGGGAGCGACACGACCTGCTCCACGAGGCCGCCCGCGGCCAGGATCACCTCGGTGCTGCCGCCGCCGATGTCCACGATCGCCGTCAACTGGTCGTCCAGATCGTAGTGGCGGGTGACGCTACGGAACGCGAGCCGCGCCTCCTCCTCGGCCGGCACGACCTCGAGGCGCACGCGATGGCGGCGCCACGCCTCGCTCACGAAGTCGCGTCCGTTCGCCGCTTCGCGTACCGCGGCGGTGGCGATCGCACGCAGCTCGGCCACCCCGAAGCCGTCCGCGATGGCCTTCATCCGTCCCAGTGCCTGTAGGGACTGCTGCATCGGAGCATCGCCGAGGCGCCCGTCGCGGTACAGCCCCCGTCCCAGGCGAGTCATCTCCCGGTCCTCGTCCAGTACTCGGTACGTGCCGTCGGGCTGCACCTCGGCCACGACCAGGCGGATCGAGTTGGTGCCGATGTCGATCGCGGCGAGACGCGGGAAGGCGGACGGCTCTCGGGCAGGTTTCGCCGGGGCTGGGGGTGCCGCCGGATGCACGCCTGTCGTCGCCGTTGCGGTCACGATGCCATCGAGGGGTGAAAAGTACGTGCTGCGGGTACGCCGCTAATCTATCGTGGCACGGTGCTCACGGAAGGCTGCGATTGTCACGATCGTGCAGCGAAACCCGGTGACTACAATGGGACAGATTAGTAACGCCTGATCAGGCCGCCACTTCGGCCTCCGGGAAGAACATTCGGATGGTGGTGCCCCTGCCCAGGGTGCTGTGCGCCTCCACGCGCCCGCCGTGCGCCTCCACCAGGTGCTTCACGATCGCCAGCCCCAGTCCGGTACCGCCCTCCTCGCGCGACCGGCCGGGATCGGCGCGGTAGAAGCGCTCGAAGATGCGGGGCAGGTGCTCCGGGGCGATCCCCGAGCCGGTGTCGGCCACGGACACGGCTACGCCACCGGGAGCGGATTCGAGCGACACGGTGATGCGGCCGCCGGGAGGCGTGTGTCGCAACGCGTTGTCGAGCAGGTTGGTCAGCACCTGCCGTAACGCGTCCGGGTCGGCTGTGATGTGGTGGACGTCACCTGCCCCCGCCGTGAACTGAATCCGCCGCTCGCGCGCCCGGTCGGCGAACGTGGCCCACGCTTCGCCGGCGAGCCCTCGCACGTCCACCAGCTCCGGATGCGGCTGCCAGCGGCCCGACTCGATGCGCGACAGGTCCAGGAGATCGTCCACGAGGCGATGCATCCGGCGCGCATTGCTCAATATGGGCCGGGCGAAGCGCTCGATCTGGGTTCCCGGACTCGCCTCGGTCGCGAGCGTTTCGGCGTATCCGGCAATGGACGTGAGGGGTGTCTTGAGCTCGTGGGACACGTTGGCGACGAAGTCGCGACGCATGGCCTCGAGGCGTCGCAGCTCGGTCACGTCGCGGATCACTAGCAGCCCGCCTCCGTTCGGCAACGCGCGCCCGGTGACGAGCAGCGTGCGCCCGACGCGCTCCAGTTCTTGCGGCTCCGCCTCTTCCCCGCTGAGCACGGTCGCCACCAGGTCGCGGGCCGCCTTCTCGTGGAACAGCTCGGCGAGCGCCGGAAAGGGATCGTCGGGTCCGTATCCCAAGAGACGCCGGGCCGCTCGATTGAGAGTGACGATCGTGCCGCGGGCGTCCGCCGCCACCACGCCGTCGGCCATAGTCTCGATCAGCGTCGCGGTTTCCTCGCGCTCCCGCACCAGATCGGCGAAGCGCTGATCGAGCTGCTCGTGCATCGCCCGGAGCGCGAGGATGTGGTGGGCGACCTCGGGGACGTTCGAATCGGGAAAGGCCGGCGGCCGGCCGTCCGCGATCGCGCGGGCGGCGCCACCGAGCTGCACGAGGGGCTTGGCGACTTGCCGGGAGAGCAGCCAGGCCAGGGCCCCGGCGACAAGGACCGCCGCCAGTCCCACGAGCGCCACGGTGCGCTGCACGGCGCCGACCTGCTGGTCCACGGCCGTGAGTGTGGTCGACACCCGGACCACGGCAAGGTCGGCGGTGCCGGCGCGCACGGCGACATACATCCGGCGCTCGTTGGTGGATGCACTGAGACGCTCCGCGCGACCGACGCCCGCGGTCAACGCCTCCTGGACCTCGGGACGCAGCAGGTGGTTCTCGAGTCGATCCAGCGACGCGCGGTCGAACTCGGTGTCGCCTCGGACCCTGCCGGTGGGATCGATGAGGGTCACTCGTTGACCGATGCGGGCACCGAGCTCGCGGGCGAACTCGGGCCAGCGCAGTGAGTCCACCGGCACCAAGGCCGCGGTCAAACGCGCCTCGCGCTCGAGACCCCGTGCTATCTCGTCCTCCAGGTTGCGCCGCAACAGGCGGTCCGCGGCGATGGTGAGTCCGCCGACGGCGGCGGCCGCGAGCAGGCTGGTCGTGACGAACAGCCGCGTGGCGAGCTTCACGACCGCTTGCGGCCACGCGGCTCGGGGGGCGGGCGACGGAACCGGTAGCCCGCGCCGCGGACGGTTTCGATGCAATCGCCCGCCTTGCCGAGCTTCTGGCGCAGCCGCTGCACGTGCATGTCCACGGTGCGCGTCTGGATGTCGGGATGGGCCTGCCACACGGTTTCGAGCAGCTGGGCGCGGCTCTGCACGCGGCCTTCGCGCTCGATCAAGGTGCGCAGCAGTTTGAACTCGGTCGCCGTGAGCTCGATCTCCGCGGCGTCCACGGTGACCCGGTGCGCGCCGCGGTCCAGCGCGATCGGCCCGGCCGTGACGAGCCCGCCGGTCGCGACGGCCGGCGCCGCCAGCCGGCGCAGCACCGCGCCCACGCGTAGCACGAGCTCCTGCGGCGAGAACGGCTTGGGGAGATAGTCGTCGGCGCCGAGCGACAGGCCCTTGATGCGGTCCGGCTCGTCCTTGCGAGCCGTGAGCAGGATAATGCCCAAGTCCTTGGTTTCCTCGCGCCGGCGCAGCTCCGCGAGCACGTCGTAGCCCGAAGCCCCGGGCAGCATCAAGTCGAGCACGACCATGTCGGGCCGCTCCTCGCGCGCCGTCCGCAGCGCGTCGCGGCCGTTCGCGGCTGTGATCACGCGGTACCCCGCCTTGGCGAGGTGATAGGCGACGAGCGCGGTGATATCGGGCTCGTCGTCGACCACGAGGACGCGGTGGCTCTCCGATTCGGTCATACGGGTCGTCCAAGGTAGCGCAACGCGCTCGCCCTCCGCAATTTTCAGCGCACTATGCACGTGCTCTTGGCGCTGCTTGCCGTCCAACAAGCCGTCCCCCCTCCGTCGTCCCCCGTCTCCGATACCGCGCACGTCGTCATCGTCGCCACGACGGACGTGCATGGCCGCGTGCTCGGCTGGGACTACGTGCGGGATGTCGCGGGGTCGGGGGGGCTGTCGCGCGCCGCAAGCGTGATCGAGACGCTGCGGACGCAGTATCCGGACCAAGTCGTTCTGGTCGACGCGGGCGACCTGATCGAGGGCAACCTGTTCGCCGCGTATTTCGCCGAGCGCGACTCGCAGCGTCCCCACCCGGTGGTCGACGCCTTCAACGCGCTGCAATACGACGTCGCCACTCCCGGGAACCACGAGTTCGACTTCGGGAGCGGCGTGCTGGCGCGCGCCACCGGGGACGCCACGTACCACTACGTGTCCGCCAACATCTTCAAGGGTGCGAGCGACACGCTCGTGTATGCTCCCTACGTCGTCGTCACGCGCGCGGGCGTGAAGGTCGGGATCACCGGCTTCACGACGCCCGGCGTGATGGTGTGGGACCGGACGCAGGTGGGCGGTCGCATCCGGGTGCGGCCGATCGCGGAGGCCGCGCCGCTCGCCCTGCGCCGCCTGGACCTGGCGGGCGTCGATCTCAAGGTCGTGCTGATCCACTCAGGCCTCAACGAGCCGTCATCCTACGACACGGCGGGTGTGGGCGCCGAGAACGCCGCCCTGGGGCTCGCGAGCATCCCGCTCCCGGCGCCCCGGCCGGATCTGGTGATCGTCGGGCACAGCCACAAGGAGATGCGCGACTACGTCGTGAACGGTGTGCATTTCGTCCAGCCGAGGAACTTCGCGCTCAGTCTCGCGGTGGTGCACGTCTCACTCGTGAAGGACACGGGGCAGGGCGGGCAGGGTTCGAGTGGCTACCGGGTGAGATCGATGCGTCCCGAGCTGATCTCCCTCGCGACGGTCGCCGAGCAGCCGCGCTTCGTGCGGCGGTTCACGTCGGCGCACGAGCGCGCCCGCGCCTGGGCGGCGACGCCGCTCGGCACCGCGAGTCCGGGGTTTTCCGCGCGCTACGGGCGCGGGGAGGACACGCCGCTGCTGGATTTCATCAACGAAGTGCAGCGCCGGCGGGCCGGTGCCGATGTTTCGGCCGCCGCCGACTTCGACCTCGCAGCAGGCCTACCGGAAGGGGAAGTACGCGAGCGCGATGTGACGGGGATCTACCCCTACGAGAACACGTTGCGCGCCGTCCGCATCACCGGGAATCAGCTCAAGGCCTACCTGGAACAGTCCGCCCGCTACTTCCGGACCTATCAGCCGGGCGCGCCGTCGATCAACGACAGCGTGCCGGGCTTCAACTACGACGTCGTGAGCGGCGTCACGTACACCATCGACTTGACGAAACCGCCGGGACAGCGCGTCCGCGGGCTCGCGTACCGTGGGCGCGCCGTGGCCCCGGCCGACAGCTTTACGCTGGCGCTGAACAGCTACCGCCAGTCGGGTGGCGGCGGCTATACGATGCTTCAGGGTGCGCGCGTCGTGTACGACCGGGGCGAGTCGATCCGAGACCTCCTCTCGCAGGAGATCCGCACGCGCCGCCACCTGATCGTGCAGGGCGTGTTTACGCCCAGCTGGTCGGTGGAGCCGGCGGAAGCCCGCGCCGCCCTGCGCCAGGCGTTCACGCCGACGGTGGCCGCCGTCACCCGACCCGACAGCACGCTGCTCCGCGTCCTGGCGATCAACGACTTCCACGGGGCGCTCGAGTCGCAGGTCTGGCCCTGGTCCGCGGGGCGGCCGGTGGGCGGGGCGGCGGCGCTCAAGCCGTGGCTCGACAGCCTCGCCCGCGTGTGCTACTGCACCACTATCCGGCTCGACGCCGGGGACGAGATGCAGGGCACGCCCGTCTCCAACTTCAACTTCGGCCGGCCCGCGATCGCCGCGCTGAACGCGCTCGGGATCGATGCGGCGGCGATCGGCAACCACGAGTTCGACTGGACGGTCGATACGCTGCGCGCCCGCATGGCCGAGGCGCGCTACCGGTTCGTGGCGGCGAACATCACCGATGCGGCGGGCACCGCCCGGCCGGACTGGGCGGAGCCGTTCACCGTGATCCAGCGCGGTGGCTCGCGCGTGGCGGTCATCGGGCTGGCCCTGCCCGCGACGCCCGAGACCACCTCGCCCCGTAACGTCCGCGGGCTGGCCTTCGGGAACGGCGTCCAAGCAGTGCGGCGCGTACTGCCGCAGGCGCGCGCCGCGGGCGACTACGTGATCGTCGTGGCGCACATCGGTGGGTTCTGCGATGGTGACGGTGCGGCGGCGCCCCTCGCACCGACCGCCTGTCACGGCGAGATCTTCGACCTCGCCCGGGGACTCGATTCGGGCTCCGTGGACCTGATCGTGAGTGGCCACACCCATTCGCTCGTCAACACGGTCGTCAATGGCATTCCGATCGTGCAAGCGCGCTCGTCCGGCGCCGGCATCGCCGTGGTGGATTTCGTGCGGGTGAGCGACGCGGCGGGCCGGCGGCGGCAGGTGCGGGCGCGCATCGATACGCCGTTCGCCGACGGGGTCCGCTTGGACCCTACTTTGGTGGACGCGCTGCGCATGAGCCAGGTGTCAGTCTCCACGATCACCGAGCGGCCCGTGGCCCGCCTCGGGACCGAGTTGCGACGCACCGGCGACGAGTACGGGCTGGGCCGGCTCATCGCCGACGCGCAACGCAACGTCGGGAAGGCCGACGTCGCTATCGTCAACAACGGCGGCATCCGCGCGGATCTCGCGGCCGGGCTCGCGACATACGGCGATCTGTACCGCGTCGAGCCATTTCAGAACCGCCTGATGCGCCTCGCGGTGTCCGGCAAAGTACTGAAGCAAGTGCTCGAGCACGCGTTGACGGGCAACGGTCCGGACGCGCACGTCGCCGGGCTTACGGTGTGGTACGATCCGAGCAACGCCGCGGGCCGGCGCATCAAAAAGCTGCGGCTCGCTAATGGCAAAGGCGTGGACGACGACCAGACCTACTCGCTGGCCGTGAGCGACTTCCTCGCGGCCGGGGGAAGCGGCTACACGATGCTCGTGGGCGTGCCGTCGGCCGAGGTGGGCGTCACCGATTTGGATGCGCTGATCCAGTACCTCGCGGTGCTGCGCCAGCCGATTTCCGCCCCGGACGACCGGCGCTTCTATCGTGAAGGAGGTGGCCGCTGATCCGCGTCTTCGTGAACGAGCGGCCGGTGAGCGTGGCCCCCGGGGCGAGCGTACGCGACGCCGTCGAGGTGCTCGACCGCGAGCTGGCCGACCTGGTGGGGCGCGGCGTGGCGCACGTGACCGACGGCGTCGGGCGGCCGGTGGACGCGGGCGATCCGGTGGGCGAGGGGGGCGCCATTTTCCGGGTGGTGGTGAGCGCTCGCCAGGGGCCGCCCCGCCTCACGAAAGAGGCGCTGCGCCGCTGGCCAAAAGCCGAGCTGCACGTCCATCTGGACGGGTGTCTCCGCCCCGCGACCATGCTCGAGCTGGCGCGGGCGCAAGGGATCCGGCTCCCGGCGGACACGCCCGAAGGCCTGGCCCAGGCGCTGTACGTCAAACACGCCAAGAACCTCGAGGAGTACCTCACGAAGTACGAGATCACGCTGTCGGTCATGCAGACGGCGGCGGCGCTCGAGCGGATCGCCTACGAGTTCGTGCTGGACGCGGCGGCAGACGGGCTCCGTTATGTGGAAGTGCGCTACTCGCCGCTGCTGCATCGGCCGGCACTCACGCTGTCGCAGGCGATCGAGGCGCCGCTCGCCGGGATCAAGCGGGGCGAAGCGGAGACGGGCACCAAGGTCGGGCTGATCGTGTGCGGCATCCGCACTCGGCCCCCCGCGGAGTCGCTCGAGCTGGCGCGGGCCGCCGCGGGCTACCGCACGGCCGGCGTCGTGGCGTTCGACCTGGCGGGCGCGGAGCGCGGCTTTCCGGCGCGCGACCATGCGGCCGCCTTCGCCTACGCGGCGCAGCATGGCATGGCGTGCACCTGCCACGCCGGGGAAGGGGACGGCCCGGATTCCATTCGCCAGGCGCTGCACCAGTGCGGCGCGCAGCGGATCGGGCACGGCACTCGACTCGCTGAAGACTCCGCACTGCTGGAGTACGTCATCGAGCGAAAAGTCCCGCTCGAGATGTGTCTCACCTCCAACCTGCATACCCACACGGTGACGTCACTCGCCGAGCATCCGTTCAAGCGTTATCTCGACCAGGGCGTCGTCGTGACGTTGAACACCGATGGCCGTGTGGTGGACGGGATCTCGCTCACCGACGAGTATTTCATCGCCCAGAGTGTGGTGGGCCTGAGCAAAGCGGACCTGGCGCGCGTGGTGCTCAATGCGTGCGAGAGCGCGTTTCTGCCGGAGTTCGAGAAGGTGGCGTTGGTGTCCCGTGTGCAGAGCGAATTGGAGGCTCTCTAATGTCGCTGCGCCGTACCGTCTTTGCCTTCGGCGTCGCCTTCGTGTGCGCGCTCGCGGTGTTCACCCTGCCGCGATTCGTGTGGAACACGGTACAGGGCGCCGTGCGGCAGCAGACTGCGGCCGACACGACGCATCAAGCTCCACCCGCCGCCGTGCCCCAGGTACCACAGGCGGCGCCCCGGTCGATCCCGCAACGGCTCACCGGGATCTTCGGGATCGCGCTCATTCTGGGCATCGGCATCGCGCTGTCGCGCAATCGGGGCGCCATCAGTTGGCGCGTGGTGGCCTGGGGAGTGGGACTGCAGCTCGCGTTCGCGATCTTCGTGCTCCTGGTGCCGCTCGGCCAGAGGTTGTTTCGCACTCTGGGAGACGCAATCACCAAGATGCTGGGTTTCTCGTACGTCGGATCTGAGTTCGTGTTCGGCGAGATCGGGAAGCAGCACTCGAGTCTCGGTCTGATTTTCGCTTTTCAGGTCCTCCCGGCCATCATCTTCGTCTCGGCGCTGTTTGCGATCCTCTATTACCTGGGCGTGATGCAGCTCGTGGTCAAGGCATTTGCGGTACTGATGAACAAGGTGATGGGGGCGAGCGGGGCCGAGAGTCTCAACGTCGCCGCCTCGATCTTCATGGGCCAAACCGAAGCGCCGCTCACGATCCGTCCCTTTCTCCCGGGAATGACCCGCTCCGAGCTGATGACGGTCATGACCGCGGGGATGGCGCATGTGTCGGGGTCGATCATGGCCGCCTATATCGCCATGGGCATCGAAGCGCGGCATCTGCTGACCGCCGTGATCATGACGGCGCCCGGCACCATCATGATGGCGAAGATCATCGAGCCGGAAACCGAGACACCGCAGACCCTCGGGGGCGTTCGGGTAGAGATTCCGCGCACCGATGTGAACATCGTGGACGCGGCGGCGCGCGGTACCACCGACGGACTGCACTTGATGCTCAACGTCATCGCGATGCTGGTCTCGTTCGTGGCCCTCGTCGCGTTGCTCAACGGCGCATTCGGCTGGGTGCACGGCTACGTCAGCTGGTTCCCGGAGAGCATCCAAACCGTGCTCGGCTGGGTCTTCCGGCCCATCGCGTTCGCGATGGGCGTGCCGTGGCACGACTCCGGTGCGATCGGCGGGTTGCTGGGCACCCGCATGGTGCTGAACGAGTTCCTCGCCTACGCGCAGCTCGGGCCGATGAGAGCACAGCTCGATCCCGTGTCGTTCACCATCGCCACGTTCGCGCTGTGCGGCTTCGCCAATATCAGCTCGGTGGGCATCCAGATCGGCGGCATCGGCGCGCTCGTCCCGGACCGCAAGCACGATCTCGCCCGGCTCGGGTTCCGCGCCATGATCGCCGGGACGCTCGCGAACTTCCTCTCTGCTACACTTGCAGGCATGCTGCTGTGAGCAAAGAGGAGCGGGGAGCGGGGAGCGGTACCGTCCGTGCGGCCGCGGATGTCGTCGCCCAACGACTGGGCAAGCTCAAGCCGCGCGCGGCAATCGTGCTCGGCTCGGGCCTCGCCGGCGTGGCCGATGCGGTGCGCGACGCCGTACGCATTCCCTACAAGGAGATCCCGGGCTTTCCCGAGCCCGGCGCGCCGGGCCACAAGGGCGAGCTCGTGGGCGGAACGCTCGAGGGGGTGCCGGTGGTCGTACAGAGCGGGCGCTTTCATTTGTATGAAGGTCACGCACCCGAGGTCGCCGCGCTCCCCACGCGAGTGTTCGCCCGACTCGGCGCCACGACGCTGGTAGTCACCAACGCAGCAGGCGGCATCCGTCTCACGTTCCGCCCCCCCACACTGATGCTCATCGCGGACCACATCAACTTGATGTTCAAAAACCCGCTCGTCGGTCCGGTGGCGGAGGGGGACGAGCGCTTCCCCGACATGAGCGATCCCTACGATCCGTCCCTCCGCGCGCTCGCCCGCGACGTGGCGCGGACGGAGCGGATCCCGTTGGAAGAGGGCGTGTACGCCGGCCTGCTCGGGCCGTCGTTCGAGACGCCCGCGGAGATCCGCATGCTGCAGCGGCTTGGGGCCGATGCCGTGGGGATGTCCACCGTGCCTGAAGTGATCGCGGCGCGGGCCCGAGGCGTGCGCTGTCTCGGGTTCTCGAGCATCACGAACGTGGCCGCCGGGCTCTCGGCTCAGACGCTGTCGCACCTCGAAGTGCTCGAGGCGGGGAAACAGATCGCGGGTCAGCTGGAGCAGTTGATCAGGGGGGTGCTGCGGCGCCTGTAATGCCGGTGGCGTCCATCGGGGCGTGGACCGCCACCTCCGACCCATCGGCGAATACCACGCCGGCCGGTTGGGCGCGATTCAGGAACTCCCACTCCGCCCCGTAGAGCGACCCAAAGTCAATGCGGTAATCGACGGCGCGCACATCGCGGACCGCCCAGGCCGGATGCGTGACGCGGAATACTCCGAGACTGCCGTCCGGCCGCGTCCGGCAGGCGAAGCAGCGCTCGATGAAATGGTGCTCCGACGACTCGGGTGGCGGCACCTGGGCGGCGCGCGAGCCGGTGACGTTCACGTGCCAGCCGAACGCCGCGGGGCCCACCCCATACTCCGCGCGCACTTCGCCGTGCAGGTCCACCACGCGGCTGCGAATCGGCGTAGGCCAGAACGGCTCGCCGTACCGCAGCCGGCCCACCGCGGCGACCAGTCGGCTCGACACGAACTGGCGGATGAACCAGACACCCGGCTCTCCCGCCACGCGGACGTACGTACGGAAGTTGACTTGCGGATGGGCCGTGAAGCCGGGGATGCGCCAGCCCTTGATGCGCACGTCCAGCATCTGCAACGCGACCAGGCTCACGTGCGTCCGGCCGTCCCAGAAATCGGGCTCGACGCCCGGCGGAATGGAGCGCCGGATGAGATCTTCCGGCGCTTCGAACGTGAGGAGAATGATGTGTGACCAGCGCGCGGCCAGAAACGGGCGAGGTGTCACTTGTGATTAGTAGGCTAGAGTCCGTCTGTCGGTGGCCGCGGTGGCGCCGGCACGAAGTGGTTGAGGGGTCCGTGTCCGTGGCCCAGGCCGGGCGCCGCGGCGATAGCCCGGTGCACGAAGTCGAGTGCGTCCTCTACCGCGCGCTCGAGCGGGCGGCCGAGCGCCAGACCCGCGGCGATGGCGGCGGAGAGCGTGCAGCCGGTGCCGTGGGTCGAGGTCGTATCGAGCCGTGGTCGAGTGAAACGCCGGACGGTCCCGCCCGTGACCAGCACGTCCACCACTTCCTCGCCGGTGAGATGACCACCCTTCACGAGCGCCGCCCTCGCCCCGAGCTGCGCGAGCTTCCGGCCGGCGCGTTCCATGTCGTCTGGGTCGCGGACGCTCCCGCCCACCAGTACCGCGGCTTCGTCGAGATTCGGGGTGACGAGCGCGGCGAGCGGCACGAGCCGCTGCACGATGAGCCGCTCGGCATCGCGCTCGAGCAGGCGATCGCCCGACGTCGCGACCATCACGGGGTCGAGGACGTAGTTGGGGAATCGCCGGCGCGCGATGCCATCGGCCACCGCTTCCACCAGGGCGGCGGAGCCGAGCATGCCCGACTTCACCGCGACGGGCGGGAGGTCGTCGGCGACTGCGTCGAGCTGGCGCGTGACGAGCTCGACCGGGACGGGCTCCCACGCCCGGACCCCCGTCGTATTTTGGGCGGTCACGGCGGTGATCACGCTGGTGCCGAACACGCCGAATTGATGGAACGTCTTCAGGTCGGCCTGGATGCCGGCGCCGCCGCCCGAGTCCGATCCCGCGATGGTGAGGGCGATTTTCACGTAGCGCCTGTCCCAGGCTTCTTCGCATATTGAAGGCTCGGCCGCGGCCGGGAATGCTCGAGGAGACTCATCGCCAGTAATCTGCAATCGACGATCCGTGATCTCCAACGCCGCAAGGCGCGTGGCCGCCGCGGCCTCGCCTTGGTCGAGGGTGTCCGGCTCGTGGAGGAAGCGCTGGCCGCCCGCGTCCCGTTCAAGGGGGCCCTGGTCGGCCCCGACCTGGCGCGCACCGCGCGCGGCACGGCGCTCGTCGCGGAGCTCCAGAGCCACGCGGTCGAGGTGGAGGAGGTCGGCGCGCGCGTGTTCGCGCAGCTGGCCGACACCGAGACGCCGCAGGGGATCCTCGCGGTCATCGAGCCGCGGCGCTGGACGGCGGCCGACTTCGCGCCGCCCCCGGGGGCGGTGGCGCTGGTGATCGATGGCGTTCAGGATCCCGGTAACGTCGGCACGCTGATCCGGACGGCCCACGCCCTCGGAGCCGCGGGCACGGTCGTGCTGCGGGGCACGGCCGACCCGACCAGCCCCAAAGCGCTGCGGGCGGCCATGGGAGCTACCTTCCGCCACCCCATCGTGTCGCTCGACGACAGCGGTTTCATCGCGTGGACGAAGCAACACGGCGTGACGTTGTGGGCCAGCGCCGCCGATGGCGTGCCGCTGCATCGGGCGCTCGATCGCGGACGAGGACAGGGGGAAGCGGGACGGGTGAACGGACCTATCGCGGTGATCGTGGGGAACGAGGGGGCGGGCATCCGCCCCCAACTCAACGCCGTCGCCGCGCAACGCGTGGCGATCCCGCTGGCCCAGGGCGCCGAGTCGCTCAATGTCGCGGTCGCGGCGGGTATCCTGCTCTACGAGGTGTCGCGTGGTCGTTGATCCCATCCTGCTCGTCGGCGCGGGACTCCTGGGGCTCTGTATCGGGAGTTTCCTCAACGTCTGCATCCTGCGGCTCGCCAAGGAGGACAAGAAACAGCGCTCGCTGTTCCGTCCACCGTCCACCTGCCCCCGCTGCGGCCGCGGCATCGCCTGGCGGGACAACATACCCGTGGTCTCGTGGCTCTTGCTGCGGGGCCGATGTCGCTGGTGCGGGCAGCCGATCTCCGCGCAGTACCCCATCATCGAAGCGGTCGTGGCGGTCCTGTGGGTCGCGGCGATGCTGGCCTACGGGCCGACCGCCCGTTTCGTCGAGGCGGCGGTGCTGGGCACCATCCTCCTTGGTATCGCCATTACCGACGCGCGCCATTACCTCATCCCCGACGAGTACAACTGGACGGGGCTGATCCTCGGGCTCGGCCTGTCACTGACAGCTGGCGTCCCGGGCTTCATCCAAGGCGTGCTGGGTGCGGCCACCGGCTTCGCCCTGCTGTACGCCGTGGGTCTGGTGGGCGGCTGGGTCTTCAAGGAGGAAGCGATGGGCGGCGGCGACATCAAGATGATGGCGATGGTGGGGGCGTTCGTGCACTGGCAGGGAGTGTTGTTGACGATATTCGCGGGCGCGCTGTTCGGTAGCCTCGTGTACGTCCCGCTGCTAATGCTGGGGAAACGGAAGCGTCATGTCCCGTTCGGGGTATTCCTGGCCATAGGAGCTGCGGTCGCGTTCGTGTTCGGTCCCACGATCTATGACTGGTACCGGCGATTCCTGGGAGCCGCTTGACCTGAATGGGTGATCCGTTCGAAGGGCTGTTCGACTCGGGTGAAGTGCTCGAGCGCGTGGGCGTTAATCTCACCGCGCAGGCGCGGCGCGGCGACCTGGAGCCGGTGCGCTGTCGCGACGCCGAGATCGCGCGCGTGGTGGACATTCTGCTGCGCCAGAGCAAGAACAATCCCGCCCTCATCGGGAAAGCCGGGGTTGGGAAGACGGCCATCGTCGAAGGGCTCGCCCAGCGCGTCGCCGCGGGGGACGTGCCACCGGCCTTGAAGGACGTCCGCGTGATCGCCCTGGACCATGTCGCGCTGCTCGCCGGCACCACGTTCCGCGGTCAGTACGAGGAGCGCATCCGAAAGCTGGTCCGGGAGCTGTCCGCCGACCCGGACCTGATCCTGTTCGTCGACGAGCTGCACAACCTCATCGGGCAGGGCACGGCGCTCGGCGCCGCGATGGACGCGGCCAACATGCTGAAACCCGCCCTGGTGCGCGGCGATATCCGAATCATCGGCGCGACCACGGGCGGCGAGTACGACAAGTGGATCCGTGGTGATCCGGCGCTCGAGCGCCGCTTCCAGCCCGTCCTGGTGGAAGAGCTCGACGCCATTCAGACGTGGGAGGTGCTCGTCGCCCGGCGGCCCCGGCTGGAGCGCCATCACGCCGTCGCGATCACCGACGACGCGCTCAAGGCCGCCATCGTCCTCACCGACCGGTTCGTCCCCGACCGCGCCCGGCCCGACAAGGCCATCGACGTTTTGGACGAGGCGTGCGCCCACGCGCAGGCGACCGCCCGCGTGTCACCGGAGCTCGACCGGCTGATCCGCGAGCGGCGCAAGGTGGACACCATGATCCGGCGCGGCCTGACGCACGAGCGGCCGCCGCAGGAGCCCGCGGAGGACCTGATGGCGGACATCTTCCCGATGCTCGAACGGATCGGGGCGGAGATCGAGAAAATGCTTGGAGGGGGAGGCCAGGGGAGGTCAGGGGAGGTCAGGGGAGGCCAGTCCGTTGACGTACAACCTTCCCCAACCTCCCCAACCTCCACCAACCTCCACCAACGTCCCCCGACTCTCGCGGTGCGTCGTGCCGAGCTGGACCGACTGCTGCGCGAGGAACTCGAGCGCCAAGGGATAATCGTGTCGGGGCAAGAAGTCGCCCGAGTCGTCGGGTCCGCCGTCGGAAAGGGAATCGAGTGGCAGGCGTGACGCGCGCGTGGCTCGCTGCGGTGGCGGTCATTGGATCGATGGGCAGCACCGGATGCGAGCAGCGGGCACGGGAGGTCCAGAGCGAGGCCGAGCTGAAGCAGGCGGTGCTGCAGATGATCCCCGCCGTCGAGCGAGCCACCCGGCTGCGGTTTCGCCAGCGTCCCGTCGTGCTGCGCCGCAGCCGCGCACAGGTCCGGGACTACGTCATCCACAAGTTCGACGATGACCTCCCCCCCGCCGAGCTCGAGGGTGCGCAGGCGGCGTACCGGTTGTTCGGTCTGATCCCCGATTCGCTCGACCTGCGCCGCACGATGGTCGACCTCCTGACCGAGCAGGTGGCGGGATACTTCGACCCCGACTCGAACGCCCTGTACATCCCGACCGACATCGATCCCAGCCAGGCGCGTCTCGTGATCTCACACGAGCTGGTGCACGCGCTGCAGCACCAATACCTGAACCTCGACTCGCTGGTGGAGCTCAAGCGCCAGAACGATCGCCGCACGGCGGCGCAAGCGATCCTCGAAGGACAGGCGACGCTGGCGCAGATCCTGGTCCTCATGCCGGAGCAGAAGATCGAAAGCCTGCCCAACTTCTGGGACCTGCGAACGGCCCTGGGCGCGCAGCAGGATCAGATGAAGGTGTTTGGGAGCGCACCGCTGTGGCTGCGGGAGAGCCTGATCTTCCCGTACCTGGGCGGGGCCGAATTCGTGCGCTGGTTCGACCATGAGTACCCGGGGAAGCAGCCCTATGGCGTCCTCATGCCGATCTCAACCGAGCAGATCCTCCACCCCGCGCGCTACGTGGCCGGGGACCGCCCCGATGCGCTGGCACTCGAGTCGTCCACGGCCGACACGGTGCGCTACGAGGACGGCCTGGGCGAGTTCGAAATTCGCCTCCTGCTGCAGCAGCATCTCGGTGATGACAGCGCCGCCGCCCTCGCCGCGGCGGGGTGGGACGGCGACCGCTACCAGGTGCTCGGGCATAAAGGGGGGGCGGGGGCGGATGCTCTGGTGTGGTACACGTTGTGGGATGACAAAGCGGCCGCTGCGCGCTTTACCCACGCGCTGCAGCGCGCCTGGGGGAAACGCCGTTCGGGCGGCTCGATGGTCAGGCGATGGGAGATCAAGCCTCTGTTGGTGAGCGCCGTACGCGTCGTACGGCTGGTGGACGCCCCGGCGGGTTGGGCGGGTTGGAAACGGGTGCCCGGCGTTCGGGTCACCCGTGCCGCGCGTTGATCCCCCCACTTGGATTCCGGCAACTCGCTAAGTAGTTTCGTAGGCTTATGTTTACGGCCCTCTCCGAACGCTTGACCGCCGTTCTGAAGCGGCTCACGGGTCGGGGGGTGCTGTCGGAGCAGGACGTCACCGAGGCGTTGCGCGAGATCCGGCGCCATCTGCTCGAGGCCGACGTCAGCTTCGAGGTCACGAGAGGGTTCGTGGAGCGGGTGCGCGAGCGCGCCGTCGGGGCGATCGTCGTGAAGGCGGTGAACCCCGGTCAGCAAGTCGTGAAGCTCGTGCACGACGAGATCGCCGCGCTCTTGGGAGGCGCGAAGCAGGGACTCGACTTCGCGTCCGTCGGGCCCACCGTCATCCTGCTGGTCGGGCTGCAGGGCTCGGGAAAGACCACCACGGCCGCCAAGCTGGCGCGGCGGTTGAAGCTCGAACAGAAGGCGCCCGGACTGGTGGCGGCGGACCTTGCGCGTCCCGCGGCCCGCGAGCAGCTGGAGCAGCTCGGCGCGCAGGTGGGCGTCCCTGTCTTCCCAGGGGAGCGGGGAGCAGGGAGCGGTACCGTCGTCGAATTGGTCCAGCAGGCGGTGCGCGAGGCGGAAAAGGCGCGCTGCCGCACGGTGATCGTCGATACCGCCGGCCGGCTGCAGATCGACGCGGCGCTGATGGACGAGTTGAAGGCGCTGCGCGCGGCGACCAGCGCGCGCGAAGTGCTGCTCGTGGTGGACGGAATGACGGGACAGGACGCGGTGCGGATCACGCGCGGCTTTCAAGACGGCGTGGGACTGACGGGCGCGATCCTGACCAAGCTCGACGGCGATGCGCGGGGCGGGGCGGCGCTCTCGATTCACGGCGTGACCGGCGTGCCGATCAAATACATCGGCACCGGGGAAAACGTAGGGGCGCAGCATGCCGCGCCCCAACTCGAGCCCTTCGACCCGGTACGCATGGCGGGCCGGATCCTCGGCCAGGGCGACGTGGTGGCGCTGGTCGAGAAGGCCGCCGCCACCATGGATGCGGAGGCAACGCAGCGCCTCGAGCGCAAGGCGCGCTCGAAACAGGGGATGGACCTCGCGGACTTCCTCGTCGCGCTGAAGCAGATGCAGGCGATGGGACCGATCAAGCAGGTGCTCGGCCTCTTGCCGGGGGTGAACGCGCAGGCGCTCGAGCGGGCCGATCCGTCGGTCCTCACGGGGTCGCGGCGGCTGCGGATCGCGAAGGGGGCGGGGCGCACCGTACAGGAAGTGAACCGGCTGCTGGAGCAGTTTCAGCAGATGCGGAAGCTTTTGAAAAGGACGTAGGCACGCTATGGCAACTCGCATTCGACTTCGGCGCGTGGGTCGGAAGGGGCAGAGCTACTTCCGGATCATCGTCGCGGACTCGCGTTCTCCCCGCGACGGGCGCTTCGTCGTGACCTTGGGCCACTACAATCCGCGTACTAATCCGGCCGACATCCAGGTCGATGCGGAGCAGGCGCGCGCCTGGCTCGACAAGGGAGCGCTCCCGACCGACACGGTCCGCTCGCTGTTGAAGAAGGCGGGAGTGCTGGGCAAACGACCCGCTTAGTCGGGCGCGTGCGCAAGCCGCACGGGCAGCAGGGGGAGGTCGCGGTGTTCCCCCTCGTGGAAAATCCCGGTGCGGTGTTCACGCCCAAGGCCCGGCTGCTGGTCGTGAACGAGGAGCGGCAGGTCGTGGCGGGACCGCTGATCGTGGCGCGGCGGCGCGCCTACCACCGCGAGTGGCTGCTGTCGTTCGTCGGCGTGAGGTCGCGCGCCGTGGTGGAGCCGTGGCGAGACCATTTCGTCGCCGTGGAAGAGGCCGATGCTGACGATTAACGTCGTGACGCTCTTTCCGGAGATGTTCGAAGGGCCGCTGCGGGTGAGCATTCCGGGGCGGGCCGCCGAGCAGGGGCTGGTGCGGTACCGCGTGGTGCAGCTGCGCGAGTACACGCACGACCGGCACAAGACGGTGGACGACTCCCCCTACGGCGGCGGCGCGGGGATGGTACTCAAACCGGAGCCGTTTTTCGAGGCGGTGGAGGACCTGCGGCCGGGGGGGGGGCCGCCCATCGTGCTGTTGTCGGCGCGCGGCCGACCCTTCACACACCGCGACGCCGTGCGGTTCGCGGTGGGCCAGCAGCTGACGCTGTTGTGTGGGCACTACAAAGACGTGGATCAGCGGGTGGCGGACGGGCTGGGGGCGGAGGAGCTGTCGGTCGGGGACTTCGTGCTGTCGGGTGGCGAGCCGGCGGCGCTGTGTGTCGTGGATGCGGTGGTGCGGCTGCTCCCGGGAGCGCTGGGGGATCATGAGTCGGCGGCGACGGATTCGCACTACGACGGGCTGTTGTCGCCGCCGAGCTATACCCGACCGCCGCGCTATCGCGGAATGGATGTGCCGGCGGTATTGTTGAGCGGAGACCACGCGCAAATCGCGCGGTGGCGTGAGGCCGAAGCGGAGCGGTTGACCCGCGAGCGGCGGCCCGATCTCTGGACCAAGCGGGACGACCAAGCGGACGGATAGAGGGATACAGTTATGCATAGACTACGGGCGATTGAGCGCGAGGGTCTCAAGACCAACATCCCCGTGTTCAACCCGGGCGACACCGTCCGTGTGATGGTGCGGGTACGCGAGGGCGACAAGGAGCGGCTGCAGGCGTTCGAGGGAATCTGCATCGGCCGCCGCGGTGCCGGGATCAATGCGACGTTCACGGTTCGCAAAATCTCGGCGGGCGTGGGCGTCGAGCGCATCTTCCCCCTGCACGCGCCGTCCATCGCGGAGATCGAGCTGGTGCGCAAGGGTCGCGTGCGACGCGCCAAGCTCTACTTCCTGCGTCGGCTCGCCGGCAAAGCGGCGCGGATCCGGGAGAAGCGGGGCATCACGGTCCCGGAGACGGCGGAGAAGCAAGAGGCGTGAGAGGCCCCCGCCCCACGCTCGAGCGCGAGATCGCGTTCTGGAGAGCGGGGGGCGGAGTCGTCGCCGGTGTCGACGAAGCTGGCCGCGGTCCCCTGGCTGGTCCGGTGGTGGCCGCGGCCGTCGTGTTTCCTCCTCATTGCAAGTTCATCCGCGGCCTGCGCGACTCGAAGCTCCTGCCGCCCGCGAAGCGCGGCCGGCTCGCCCTGGTGGTGCGGGCCCGCGCGCTGGCGATCGGCGTCGGCGCCGCGAGCGTGCGTGAAATCGACCGCCTCAACATCCGCCGGGCGAGCATTCTCGCGATGGAGCGCGCGCTGGCGCGACTCGGCCTGACGCCCGATCTCGTGCTGGTGGACGGCCTGCCCTGTCCCGAGCTCGGCCGCAGTCACGAAGCCATCGTGGACGGCGACGCGCACTGCCACTCGATCGCCGCCGCGTCGGTGATCGCGAAAACCGTGCGCGACCGCCTCATGGAGCTGCTGGCGACCCGCCACCCCTCCTACGCCTGGGCGAACAACAAGGGCTACGGCACCCCCGACCACCTGGCCGCACTCGCGGCCCTCGGCTTCACGGCTCATCACCGCAAGAGTTTCGCGCCGGTCGTCCAGCTCGAGCTCATGGCTTCGCCCGCTTCAATCCCTTCCTGAACTCGGGGCAGGGCCGGGTGTTGAGAATGTCGCCGGCTTCCAGTCCGGCACGTCTCGCGAGATAAACCGCGTACTTCATGAACGGCAGGTTCCCCGGCTGGTGACTGTCGGTGGAGAGCACGAACCGGACGCCGTGCTGTTTGCCCGCCGCCGCGAGGGTGTCCGGGAGGTCCATGCGCTCGGGGTGGCCGTTCAGCTCGAGCAGGCAACCCGTGGCCGCGCAGGTACGACACAGCGCCTCGAAGTCGAAGGCGTAGGGCTCACGCTTGCCTACGAGGCGCCCCGTGGGGTGTCCGATCGCATCCACCCACGGGTGTTCCGCGGCGCCCACCAGGCGGCGGGTCAACTCCTTCTCGCCCTGATTGAGCCCGTAGTGGATGGTCGCGACGACATAGTCCGCTTCGGTCAGCACGTCGTCCGGCAGGTCGAGCTTGCCATTCTCGAGGATGTCGAGCTCGATGCTCTTGAGGATGGTGAAGCCCCGGCTCGTCGAGTTCAACGCATCGATCGCCTTCCACTGCTCGCGCAAGCGCTTCGCGTCGAGCCCGAGCGCCATCGTCACACGCTTGGAATGGTCGGTGATGGCGATGTATTGGTAGCGCAACGCGCGCGCCGCGTGGGCCATGTCCTCGATGGTCCCCTTCCCGTCGGTGGCGTTGGTGTGCATCTGGAGGTCACCGCGGACGTCCTTCAGCTCCACGAGACGCGGCAGCCGGTGCTCGCGGGCGAGCGCGATCTCGCCGCGTGCTTCACGCAGCTCGGGGGGGATCCAGTCTAGGCCGAGCGTCGCATAGACGTCCTGCTCGGTCTTGCCGGCGGCGCGGCGTGTGCCCTTGAACAGGCCGTACTCGTTGAGCTTGTAGCTCTGCTCCTGAGCGATCTTGCGGAGCTCGATGTTGTGGGCCTTGGAGCCGGTGAAGTACACGAGCGCCGCGCCGTAGGCGTCGGGCTCCACGGCGCGCAGGTCCATCTGGAGTCCGCCGCGGAGCTTTACGGTGGCGCGGGTCTCGCCCTTCGAGATTACTTCCGCCACCTCCCCGTACGTGACGAACCGGTCCATCACCTTGGCGCTGTCTTTCCCCACCGACGTGACGACGATGTCCAGGTCCCCGATGGTCTCGCGTCGCCGCCGGTAGCTCCCCGCGACCTCGATCTGCGCGATGCCCCCGCCCGCCTCGAGATATGCAACGACCGCGGTGGCCTGGGCCTCGGCTTCATTGAGCAGCAGGCGCCGCTCTCCCACCTGCGCCTGGCCGATCCCCGCGCGCATCTTTTCTTCCATTTTCGGCCCGAAGCCCTTGAGCTTCTGGACTTTGCCTTTGTCGAGCGCCGCGGCGAGGTCGGCCGCCGATTTCACCTTGAGCTTTTTGTAGAGCAGCTTCACGCGCTTGGGCCCGAGGCCGGGAATGCGCAACAGGTCCAGCAGCCCGGCGGGCAGCTTGCTCGCGAGCTCTTTGCGGAGCGGCAGCTCACCGGTGGTGATGATGGCCGTGATCTTCTCGGCCAGGTCGTCGCCGATGCCGGCGATATCGGTCAGGTCCTTGGTCCCCGCGCGCACCCGGTCGGCGATCGGCTCGGGGAAATCTCGAATGGTGCGCGCGGCGTTGCGGTAGGCGCGCACCCGGAACGGATTCGCGTCTTGGATCTCGAGGAGATCGGCCACCTCGTCGAACAGCCGGGCGATGTCGGGATTCTGCAT
>WNFO01000290.1_pt1 | contig 37792 bp, 28 predicted proteins | sample 5400251 | NCBI WGS metagenome assembly WNFO01 (sample SAMN13153354, study PRJNA577476) | soil metagenome | isolation source: 100 cm saprolite under Madrone tree | place: USA:California | collected 2016-06-14
GCTGGCCGTGAGCTGTCGGCCCGCTTGGCTCGACGTTGTCTTGCACCAGCACGCCGTTGTGCAGCACTGTTACGCGAGCGGGGCGGAGGAGCTTTCCATCTTTGTCGAAGCGCGGGCCGTGAAAAACGATGTCGTAGCTCTGCCATTGGCCGGGCGGGCGAGCAGCGTTAACGAGCGGTGGATATTGGCCGTAGACGGCCGAGGCTTGGCCATCGGCGTAGGTTTTGTTTTCGTAGGAATCGAGTACTTGAATTTCATACAGGCCCATCAAGAAAACGCCGCTGTTGCCACGTTCCTGGCTTTCGCCTTTGGGCGAGACAGGTTCGGCAAATTCCACGTGCAACTGGCAATCGCCAAAGCCTTCACGCGTGTAGATGTAGCCGGTCTTGGCCACCACTTCGGCGTAGCCGTTCTCGACTTTCCATTTGGCCGCGCTGCCGTCCTTGTGCGCCCACTTCGAGAGATCCTTGCCGTCGAAGAGCACTACGGCGTCGGAAGGCGGGCGTCCTGGCGAATCTTGCGTGCTGGAAGTTCCGGGATCGATCACTGTTGGCAGAGGGCGATTGAGGTCGTGAATTTTCCATTTGGAATCGACTTGTGCGTTGCAGATTACCGGAACAACTGAGAGCAGTAGAGCGGAGATTGTTGCGAACCAGGATTTTCCCATCGTTTGCACCTCAGAAGGAACTGGCGGGATTGTACGCCAGTCTGGGAAGAAAAGCGGCGGCAAGCCGCCGCACTCCCAAAAAAAGCGGGTGCCCGCCACGGGGGACGCGCTCTTGGGTTGCGCCTTGAAGCTAATTTGCTTCCCCACACGGCAACGGAGAGAAGATTACAATTTCGGTTTGCGACTTTCGTCTTGCCAGGTGAGCCATGGAGCCATGGCTTCTTCTTCCAGGAAATACTCGAGGGCGCGCAGTGCTTCGGCGGTGGTGATATTCCAAGCGGCGGGGTATTCATCGTGTTGGCCGTTGGACAGGTAATACTCAATCATCAATCTCTGTGACCCCGTAAACTGCGGATTGCGCGTGGAAAACCCTGCATCTCCTTCGTGGCGCACGAAAGTCAGCCAAGCGGCTTCGCCATTGGTCAGCGCACCGATGGCCGGCCAGCCCGCCGAGTGCTGCAACCAGACTTCCGAGAATTGGGTGCGACGGACTTGCGCCAGGAGCACGCGAAGCTCATCCAGGTCGGAGACTTCGTACCGGACCTTATTGATCTTCAGCTCCATGAGCTTGCTCCGGAAGGGCAGAGCGCTTGGCGGAATCTTCTCACATGAGGCTTCAGGCTGGAAGAAAAGCGGCGGCCTTTCGAGGCTCAAGGCAACCAACCTGCCGCACTCCCAAAAGAAGCGGGGCGCCCGCTGCGGCGGACGCCCCGCTTTTTCTTCTGACTGAAAACTGACGAATGAAAGCTGAGAACTGCCTGCTTCAGTTGGCGGCGCCTTCACGGATGCGCATGCCGTAGAACGAACGGTAGACGAACACAAAAGAGACGACAAAGAACACAGCCGCGAGAATGTGCGCCAGGACGCTGCCTTGCGTAGCCGTCAATTGCACGGCTAGCTCGACGGCCAGCAGGCCGAAGAGCGTTGTGAATTTGATGACCGGATTCAGCGCGACCGAAGAGGTGTCCTTGAACGGGTCGCCGACGGTGTCGCCGATTACGGTGGCGTCGTGGAGCGGCGTGCCTTTTTGTTTCAGTTCGACTTCGACGATTTTCTTGGCGTTATCCCACGCGCCGCCGGCGTTGGCCATGAAAATGGCTTGGTACAGACCGAAAATGGCGATGGAGAAAAGGTAGCCGATGAAGAAGAATGGTTCGACGAAGGCGAAAGCCAGCGTGGCGAAAAACACCGCGATAAAAATGTTCAGCATGCCCTTCTGCGCGTATTTGGTGCAGATCTCGACGACCTTCTTGCTATCGGCGATGCTGGCGGCAGCGGCTCCGTCGAGCTTGATGTTGGCTTTGATGAATTCGACGGCGCGGTAAGCGCCGGTAGTCACTGCCTGCGTGCTCGCGCCGGTGAACCAGTAAATCATGGCGCCCCCCGTGACCAAGCCGAGAACGAAAGGCGCATGCAGCAGCGAAAGTTTATTGACGTTTTCCGATAAGCCCTTGGTGAGCGCCATGATGATTGAAAAAATCATTGTGGTTGCGCCGACGACGGCCGTACCGATGAGCACCGGCTTGGCAGTGGCTTTGAACGTGTTGCCCGCCCCGTCGTTGGCTTCCAGCATTTCCTTGGCGCGCTCGAAGTTGACGTCGATGTTGTAGTCCTTCTTGAGTTCTCCTTTAATGCCGGGAATCTGTTCAATCAAGGAAAGCTCGTACACGGATTGCGCGTTGTCGGTGACGGGTCCGTAGGAGTCCACCGCGATGGTAACAGGGCCCATGCCGAGAAACCCGAAAGCGACCAGACCAAAGGCAAACACAGCGGGCGCTAGCATCAGATGGTCGAGTCCCAGGTTGCTGATTAGAAATCCGAGGGACATGAGCAGAACCATCGCGAGGCCGATGTAGTAGGCCGAAAAGTTTCCGGCCAGCCCGAGAGAATGCCGAGCGACGCGCCGCCCTCTTCCGCCGAGGTCACGACTTCTCTTACGTGGCGCGATTCCGTGGAGGTGAAGACCTTCACCAGTTCAGGAATGATGGCCCCGGCAAGCGTGCCGCAAGAAATGATCGTCGCCAGCTTCCACCACTGCGATGAGTCACCGCCGAGAATCGGGATGATCACGGAGGAGACGACGTACGTCAGGGCGATCGAAACGACGGAGGTGATCCACACCAGGGAAGTGAGAGGCGCCTCGTAATTCATCTCGTCCACGTTGCCGTATTTGGCTTTGGCGATGAAGCTGTTGATGAAGTAGGCGGCGGCGCTGGCGATGAGCATCACGACACGCATCACGAAGATCCACACCAGCAATTGCACTTGCACGGTGGGATTCTTCACTGCCAGTAGGATAAAAGTGATCAGCGCGACGCCGGTGACGCCGTAGGTTTCAAAACCGTCGGCGCTGGGACCCACGGAGTCGCCGGCGTTGTCGCCGGTGCAGTCGGCAATCACGCCGGGATTGCGCGCGTCGTCTTCCTTGATTTTGAAGACGATTTTCATGAGGTCGGAACCGATGTCGGCGATTTTCGTAAAGATGCCGCCAGCGATGCGCAGCGCGGCAGCGCCGAGCGATTCGCCGATGGCGAATCCGATGAAGCAAGGGCCGGCGTAGTCGCCCGGAACGAACAACAGAATGAAGAGCATCATCAAAAGCTCGACGCTTATCAGCATCATACCGATGCTCATGCCGGCTTGCAGCGGCGTGCTGTAAATCGGGTAGGGCTTGCCCCGCAGGGAAGCGAAAGCGGTGCGGGAGTTTGCAAAAGTATTCACGCGGATGCCGAACCAGGCGACGCCGTAGCTGCCCGCGATTCCCACCAGACTGAAAATCAAAATGATCGGCAGCGTGACTGCCACAGGCTGCACGGGTGCGAGCCAGCCGAAGTACATGACGATCACGACGGCGATGAACACCCACAAAATCATCAGGAACTTACCCTGGGTAATCAAATACGTTTTGCAGGTCTCGTAAATCAACTCGGAGATATCACGCATCGATTTGTGCACCGGCAAGTTCTTAAGGCGCGAATAGATAGCCAGACCGAAGCCCAAGCCAAGGATGCAGATGACGATGCCGAAGAGCAGAAGCTTGTGGCCGTCCATGCCGAGAAAAGTGACTCGGGAGAGGTCGGGAAGCTTCAAGCTAGCTTCGCCTCCGGGTTCGTCAGCGAGAGCCGAAGCAGCCCCCAGCAAGGTGAGGACAGCAGCCGCGCCAAATTTGGCGAATTTACAGCTCAAGGACCAGGCGTTTGCAAGCCAGGTATGCATTCAGAATCCTCCGTAGATCATTTCATTCAAAGGGCGTTCACAGGGCAACTGCTTGCCGGGGGAAGCCGCTTCCGGCACACTATTTCGGCCAAGCGCAGTTTGGCGCGACCGAAGAGCAAATTGTTCACATTCCACCAGGAAGAGGCCGCCGCGCGCCGGTCCGTGATTACCCCAAATCGAACGAGCGAAGCGCCCCAAAGACGAGGCGCAAGGGCTGCACAAAACGTGGATTTATAACATTTTAGCAAAGGCCGGTCAAACCGGCCAACTTGTAGTGGGTCAGTTTGAATTTTGACATCTATTGTCACGATCAAGAAAATTCAAACTGACCCACTACCAACTTGAGAAAAACGCCATAACCCCGTATCGCGTCGGATACTGAACCGAGACGCGGATGCCAAGCGATGGTAACATGCCAGAATCATTTGAGGACGATTTTACCCTGGTTAAACGGAGCTCCATGGGCACCAAGCCAGCGTTAGAAGCCGCGGCGCGCGATGCCGCCGAAAGCAATTTGCGACACGATTGGAAGCGGGCAGAAGTCGAAGCCATCTACCGGACGGGGCTGCCGGAACTTGTTTTTCGGGCGCAAACGAGTCACCGACAATATTTTGCTACCGACCGCGTGCAGACTTGCCAGTTGATTTCGATCAAAACCGGCGGCTGTCCGGAAGATTGCGCGTATTGCCCGCAGAGCGCACGCTACGATGCCGGCGTCGGGCGCCAAGGGCTGGTGGACCCGCAACACGTGATCGAGGTCGCGCGAGAAGCGGCAAGCCGCGGTGTGACCCGGTTCTGCATGGGAGCGGCATGGAGACAGGCGCCGGAGGGCAGGGAATTTGAGAATGTCCTCGAGATGGTGCGCGGTGTTGCAACGCTGGGCATGGAAGTGTGCTGCACGCTCGGCATGTTAACCGAAGAGCAGGCGAGAAAGCTGAAGGAAGCGGGGTTGACGGCGTATAACCATAATTTGGATACTTCACCTGAATTTTACGGTTCGATAATCACGACACGGGTTTACGAGGACCGCTTGAAAACGCTGGCGGCGGTGCGCAAAGCGGGAATCACGGTCTGCTGCGGCGGAATCCTGGGGATGGGCGAGCGGGAGGCGGATCGCATCGGCTTGCTGCACCAGTTGGCCACGCTCGAGCCGCACCCAGAAAGTGTGCCGATCAACATGCTGGTGCGCGTGCAAGGCACGCCGCTGGCCGCCATGCCGCCGCTGGATCCGCTCGAAATGGTGCGGGCCATCGCGGCGGCGCGGATTCTCATGCCCGCGTCGCGCGTGCGGCTGGCCGCGGGACGCAAACAGCTCTCTCCCGAGGCCGTCACGCTTTGCTTTCTGGCCGGGGCGAATTCGATTTTTGTCGGGGAAAAACTGCTGACCACTCCGAATCCGGGCCCGGACGAAGACGAACGATTGCTGCAATCCCTGGGATTGAAACCACTCGAAGCGCATGCCTTCTAATTTTCAAGATAGCTTTCATCGCGAATTGGAGACGGGGCTTCGCAGCCTCGAAGCACAGGGCCGGCGGCGCCCGCGGGGGAGCGCGCGAATGCGGTTTTCGCTGACCTGCCGAATTGCGGAAGACGAAATAGCGCGCGCGGAAGACGGCATGCTCGCGTGGCGCGACCGCGCTTGCTCAACGGCGGCGGCGGGACGCGCATGAGGCATCATTTCTTCATTACCGGCACAGACAGCGGAGTCGGCAAAACCGTCCTCTCCGCGCTGCTTTGTGCCGCGCTTGATGCCGTTTATTGGAAGCCGATCCAGACCGGCACGCTGGAAGGCTCGGACCGCGTGACGGTCATGCGGCTTGCGGGTATTGGCACGGACCGAACGCTCGAGGAGGTGTACAAGTTCGTGCCTCCCGTTTCGCCGGACCTGGCGGCGCGCTGGGCGGGAGTGGAAATCGATCTCGGGCGGGTCAACATGCCCGGTAGCCTGATTAACGACTGGCTGATTGTGGAGGGCGCCGGGGGAGTTTTGGTGCCGATTAACCAGAAACAGTTTGTGCTCGACCTCATGGTGAAGTTCAAATTGCCGGTGATCGTGGCGGCGCGCAGCGCGATGGGAACGGTGAATCACACGCTGCTTACACTTGCCGCGCTGCACGCTGCGGAACTGCCGGTGCACGGCGTGGTGCTGATTGGCGACCAGAATCGCGAAAACCGGGAGACCATCGAGCGGTTCGGACATGTGCGCGTGATTGGCGAAATTCCCAAGCTTCCGAACCTCCATCGCACGGCGCTGATGCAAGTGTTCATGAATCATTTCGATCGCGCGGCCTTTTCGCAATAGTGACGCGCAGCCAATCCCATGAGTTCAGAACGGCCGCGTCGGCTCTGGTTTCACTCGAATCGGAGAATTCTTTCCGAGCATGGCAAGTGCCGTGCTTGAGCATAGAAGATATGTTGCCGGGGGACGTTAGTGCCTTCGAAATTGAGCTCATGGATACAAAAGATAGGGGCTCTTGCGGGCGGTCTTGGCGCGCCGGGGCTATTCCTCATCTCTTTTCTGGATTCTTCGGTGCTGACGTTTCCCGTCATCAATGACGGCCTTTTGATCGACCTTTCAATTAAGAATCCCGCGCGCATGCCGCTATACGCGTTTATGGCGGCGCTGGGTTCAGTGCTTGGGTGTGTGCTACTTTTTTTCATTGCGGAGAAGGGCGGTGAAGCACTGTTTCATAAGCACGCGGGGGACCGCGCGCATGCCATCCAGCACTGGGTTGTGAATAACGGCTTCTGGGGAATGCTGTTTGCCGCCCTGCTTCCTCCGCCGACACCCTTCAAGGTCTTCGTTGTGGCCGCTGGAGTATTTGAAGTGCGCCTAGTAAGTTTCACCTCCGCCATCAGCCTGGCCCGTTTAATACGCTACTTCGGCATCGGTTATCTGGCCATCCGTTATGGGCACAATGCTTTGCCCTTCCTGAAAGAGCATAAGTGGAGCGTAGCCCTGGTGATCATTTCTACAGCGATCGTGAGTTATGCCCTTTCGCGTCTGGTACTTAGGCATCGGCCACCGTCGGGGGATGTTAACTAGGCTGGCACCCTACCCCCGGGCATTTTGTATGAATATCAAAACAAAAGGGTTAGAAGATTCGCATTTCGTAAAGAATTGATTCTGCGAGAGATGGGTTTCAAGGGCAAAACGGCTCAGGGAAAGGAACGGGCCGGAAAAAAAGAAAAGCGGGAGCCCTTCGGCTGCGCTCAGGGTAAACAAGCTCCCGCACTCCAAAACGCAGTTATCTACGAGGATAAGTATAGTACAAATTAGGGAATTGTCAAGAGAAATCTTCACATTCTGCGTTCCATGTTCTTGCGTTCCATAAAATGAATGACTTAGCCGGATTGGGAGAGGGCTATTGCCACCAAAATTCTCGCGAGACGGGGTCCCAGGCGAGTTCTTGGGAGAGGATTTTGCCGGAAGGATCAGTGTCGATGAGGGCATGGACGCGGAGGCTGGAGCTGGCGTCGCCGGAGTATGGAAAGGCGCGGAGGATGATATGGAAGCCACTGGGGGTTTTCTCGACGGTGGCTTTGGGGAAGCGGGCGACCTGGAGGAAACGGCGGGCTACCGCCGTGTCGCGTGCGGCGTCGAGGGCCGGTGACGGTTCGGGCTTGTAGGAAGTGACGGCTGCATCGGGGTCGAAGGAGGCGGCGGGGCCGACGTCGATTTCGACCTCGCGAAGGGCGCTTTCGGTTTCGACGATGCCGTGCCAGCGGAAAGGCGAGCCGGATTCGGCGAAAGCAGCGACTTTGCGGGGAGATTCTCCGCGATAAGTGCGCGCTTCCAGGGCGGCCACGGCGTTGCCGTGAAGAACAAAACGCAAAACGATGTAAAGAATCATAGCCGCGAGCGAGAGGGATGCGCCCACTTTTCCTCGCGGACCCTTGGACCTGGCTCCGATTTCTTCGGTGACCAGGCGGCTGAGCGCGGGGAGAAGGATTCCGGCCAGGAGAATTCCCAAAATCCAGAGATCAAGACGGGGAAGCCAGTCGAGAGCGAAGCGGTGCGGGGAAAAGGGCCAGAAGAGCTCGACTCCAGCGCTTTGGCAGAGGTCCATGAGCAGATGGAGGACGGCGGCCGAAAGTGCGGCCAGGAAAGCAGGAAGCAGCGGGACGGGATTCTCGTCTGCGGAGCGTTTTCGCAGGAGAAAGGGGAGAGTGACGAGCAGGCTGAACAGCAAAGCCGCGAGAAAGGAATGACAGTAAGTGCGATAGAAGGTGAGGAAGGCGGAGGGGCTGATGTAGGCGCTCAGTAAATCGATGTCAGCGATCGTGCCTGCGATGAGCATGGGAACCGTCGCGGCGCGCGGGACGCGGGGGAAAGCGGCGCGCTTCAGGGTGTAGGAGGCAAGCGCGTGAGTGAGGGGATCCATGGGTAAGGTTATCTCATGGATTTCGTGTGCGAGGCGACCATTACGGCTCAAAAGCGGAAGCTGCGCTTCCGCACTCTTCACACACTTCTAGCGTGCCGCCATTGCAGCAGCCGGAGTCGACCTTCTGCAGCTTCCCTCAGTTCTGCTCAATCAGTTCGTCTGTCGCGAAAGCAGTGGCGCATCAACCGAAAGCACTTGCGCGGTCATCTCCGAGGTTTTTCGCCAATCCACATCCTTGACGTCCACCCCGCCTTTCCGACCTTGCAAGTCCCGGAACATCAATAAGTCGCCGTCTCTCCGGTACTCGGCCACTTCGTAGACCTGATTTGACTTGAGCACGAGTATCGTAAATCGCCGGCTGGATTGCAGCTCGGAAGGTTGCCGTTCGCTGATTTGCAGGTCTCCAGCGGTTTCGACTGTGGCCTGTGGCGCATTGGCCGGGGTTTCGATGTTGGAGCTCGCCCCCTTCTCCACCGCCAACTGCATCGCGCCAGACTGCCGCGCTACGCGGTACGCGCTGGGTGTGGATGAAGCGTACGGTGGACGGTCTGGATGGTTTATTTGCGCCAGAGTTCGCGGTATCACGATGTCGTCCATCAGCCGCAGTTGCATGGGCTCTTCGCCCTTCAGCGCCGGCCTGGGGCCACGGAATGGCAGACTGACTACCTTCCAAGGCCAAAGCGGCGGAATCATCCATTCGACGACATCGCGTTTGGGGTGACCCTTGCCCTTGATGTCGCCTTGCTTGTCCACATTAAAGCCACGAGCCATAATCTCCTTTGCCGGAACAGGCAGATCCCCATTTGGCAGGATTACCCGGTCAAACGTGAGCTTGAGGTAGCCTTTACCGAAGAAATGTCCAGGCTCCTTATCGGCTTCCAGATGTCCGCCCAGCATGCTTCCTCTAGGGAACAGCGGCCTGCCGAACACTTGCATGGTCCTCAAGTGACACAAGACCGGGTCACCAACTGCTGCTGTCGCCGAAGAAAAATTCGGCTCCTCCAAAGTACATTGCAGAAGCGTTCCGGCTGGCACCAGCTGATCCTGAGCATGGATCACCGGCACCAACACCAGTAGCGCCACCGCGCTCACCAATATGGCAATGAGTCGTTTCATGTTCATCCTCCAGATTGTCGTATTCTGCTACGGCTAGGCGGGAGCTAGCCGCTTCTACCGGCAGGCACACCCGAAAGTTCCCCTTGGAGACACCCGGGCCGAGCCCGCAGATGGCTACCCCAACCCCGGGGTCGTCAAAAAGTCGCTCGCGCTCCTGGTGATTCTTTCAGAAGCGAACTTTCCGATGGGGTTCCAGTACTGCGATGAAAGGGTGCAACGGAGGCGCCAGGGGACTGATTTCACGCAGAGAGAAAGTCAGCAGTCTCCTCGACCAGGCCGGGACGCACAAAACGCGGAAGACCGGCCACTATAAACCGGCCGACGACCAATCGGCAATTACGCATGCGCGCCGGGGACGAGGAGTTTCAGGGCGCGGGGGACGATTTTGAATTGGACAGGGAGGCGGGCGAGGGGCTCGCCGTCGACCTGGGCGTAGAGGGGATTTTTGTCGAGCGGCTCGCAGATGACAGTGTCGGCTTTGTGGAAATGGACGCCTTCGGAGCCGCGGAGATTGCCGGTCCAGAGTGATGGCAAGTAGCTCAGATAGCGCAGGCCGCTCTGCGTGGTGAGAGCCATGACTTCGAATTGATCTTCGAAGAGGTCCGCGCCCGTGGTGATTTTGAAAGGACCACCGTAATTTTTGGTGCGGCCAACGATGGCGAGAGAGGCGTCGAGTTTTTGATCGCCGACGAGAATGCGGAAATGGCGAAAATCGTAGTTGAAAACCTGGCGGGCGCCTTGCCACCAATAGGCCAGGATGCCGAGGCGCGCTTTCAGGTCGAGGTCGAGGGAATAGACGATCATGCCGTCGGGGCCGGCGCCACCCACGCTGAGAAAATATTTTTTCTTATCGGGGCTTTCGAGCGGGGTCGCCAAGCCAAGGGCGATTTCTTTTACCGTGCCGCGAACGAGTTTTTCGGCGGCGCTGGGAATGTCCCAGGGCAAGTCGAGTTCTTTGGCGAGGATGTTTGCAGTTCCGCCGGGGAGAAGGGCGAGAGGCACGCGATGGCCGTTCTGGTGGGCGGCGAGGCCATTGATGACTTCATTGAGCGTGCCGTCGCCACCGCAGGCGATGACGAGGCCGCGGCCTTCGTTGGCGGCGCGGCCTGCGATTTCCGTGGCATGGCCAGGGCCCGTGGTTTCGGCGAGTTCGGAGTGGATGCCGCCGGCGGCAAAAATATGGCGAGCCGCATCGAGCGTGCGACGGCGGCCGTTTCCGCCGCCGCCGGCGTTGGGATTGTGAATCAGCAGAGCGTTTCTCAAATCAGACGTCATGGTTGGTCTAGCAGTCTCCCGTTCGTAGCCTAAACATTCATTCTATATAATATCAGGCGATTTTCAGCACACTGTTCTGCCGAGGGTTTCATGGCTAAGGCTGCGCCAGCTAGTGTCAAGAAAGAGATTGAAGAGCTTCGCGAGAAGCTCCGCTATCACGAATACCGGTATTACGTGCTCGATGATCCGGAGATTTCCGACGCGGCGTACGACCGGATGATGAACCGGTTGAAGGAACTGGAGGCTGCGCATCCGGAATTGGTGACGCCGGATTCGCTGACAGTACGCGTGGGTGGAGCACCGCGCGAAGGATTTACCAAGGTGCAGCATGCGCGGCCGATGCTCAGCCTGGACAATGCGTTTTCTTATGAGGCGCTGCGCGACTGGGACCGGCGTGTGCGGGAGGGAAGCGGGCACGAAAAGATTGAATATGTGACGGAGCACAAGTTCGATGGGCTGAGCATCTCGCTGCAATACGAGGACGGTGTGCTGGCGCGCGGCGTTACGCGCGGGGATGGAACGACCGGCGAGGACGTGACGCCGAACGTGAAGACGATACGGTCGATTCCGCTGCGGGCGGAAGCAGCGACGCTGAAAAAAGTGAAGCTGCGGGCGGATTTCGAAGTGCGTGGCGAAATCATGATGACGAAGAAGGCTTTTGAAGCGCTGAACCGGGAGCAGGAACGGATTGGCGGGAAGATTTTTGTGAATGCGCGGAACTCGGCGGCGGGAGCGGTGCGCGTGCTGGACCCGTCGATTACGGCGGCGCGGCGGCTGGATTTTTTTGCGTACTACCTGCTGGTGGATGGAAAAGTGCCGTTTTCGAAGCATTCGGAGTCCCTGCAAGCATTGAAGCAATTGCGGTTCCGCGCCTCGGACGATTGGAAACTTTGCGCGGGAATCGAAGCGGTGATTGCTTATTGCGAGGATTGGGATGCGAAGCGGGAGAAGCTCGCGTACGAAATTGACGGCGTGGTCGTCAAAGTGAACTCGATTCCCATTCAAAATGAACTGGGTTACACGTCGAAGGCGCCGCGGTGGGCGATTGCGTTCAAATATCCGGCGCGGCAGGAGACGACGGTGGTCAACGACATCATCGTGCAAGTGGGGCGCACAGGGACGCTGACACCGGTGGCGGTGCTCGAACCGGTGCAAGTGGGAGGCGTCACTGTCAGCCGTTCCACGCTCCACAATATGGATGAAATCGAGCGGCTGGGATTGCAGATTGGCGATACGGTGCTGATCGAGCGGGCGGGGGAAGTGATTCCGCATGTGCTGAAAGTGGTGAAGGAGGGGAAGAATCGCAGACCATTTCACATGCCGAAGCATTGCCCGGAGTGCGGGAGCACGATTCATCATGTGGAAGGAGAAGTGGCGTACCGCTGCGTGAATGCCGCTTGTCCGGCGAAGAGGAAAGAATCGATTCTGCATTTTGCGGGGCGGCACGCGATGAACATCGATGGGCTGGGCGACAAGATTGTGGACCAGCTTGTCGACAAAGGATTGGTGAAGGACGTCGCCGATCTTTATGCGTTGAAGGAAGATGCGGTGGCCGGGTTGGAGCGCATGGCGGAGAAATCTGCGCAGAATTTGCTGGATGAAATTGAAGCGAGCAAGAAGAATTCACTGGAGAGGTTGATTTACGCGCTGGGAATTCAATTTGTGGGGGAACGAACGGCGCAGTTGCTGGCGGAACATTTTTCGTCATTGGAGGAATTGGCTGCGGCGAAGGAAGAACAGCTTGAGGAAGTGCCGGAGGTTGGGCCGAAAGTAGCAGCGAGCATTGTGGAATTTTTCTCGGAGCCGGCGAATCGCCAGCTCGTCAAGAAACTAAACAAAGTTGGCGTGCATCCCACGGCGGAAAAGCGCGTGGTGAAAAGCCAGAAACTTGCCGGCAAGAGTTTTGTTTTCACAGGCGGGCTTGCTAATCGTTCGCGAGAGGAAGCGGGCGAGATCGTGCAGCAACATGGCGGAAAAGTTTCCGGCTCGGTCAGCAAGAAGACTGACTACGCAGTTGTCGGAACGGACCCAGGATCGAAGTACGACAAAGCGAAGGAACTTGGCGTAACCATCCTCACCGAAGCAGAATTTGAAAAACTGCTGGGGCTCAAATAGACGCTTTCCCGCGGTAGGAGTTCTCGAGGGCAATGGCCAATAAGTTGTAACTTAAGGCATAATCCCCACGAAGTTCGAGGCTCATCGTTGAAGCGCCTAGTCGAATTCCTCCGATCCGTTCTCCCCGCGGACCCGACTCAGCTTCTCTTCTTGGGCGGCGTAGTTTGCTTAGTTATCTCACCACATCTTCGATGGTGGCCCGCAGGGCTCATAGCTACGGTTGGCGATCGTCGCGCTGAGGCGGTAGTCGAACGGGGGCATGCTGTCGTTAGTTTCTCGTTGTGGCTTATTATTTTCTCGGGAATGGGAGGCTATTTCGTTTGCTTCTGGCCTGGGAGGCGCCCAATACAGCGAATCATGTGGCTGGTTCTCGCGCCTGCAATCGCTGGACTTGGCCTCGTTTTTGGTCAGATTCTAAACTTCAATCGGGCTACTTCTTCTGTCCTGGAGACGACCGGTCATGCGGGTGGCGGAACCGGCTGGCTCCATGGAATGCCATGGAATCTACCTGCGGGAATTCACTTCTGCCTGGCAGGCCTGCTACTGATAGCGATCTGCACTTCGCGGCTGGCTCTCGGAATCGCTCAACTGCCGCTGTCTTTGCCGGGAGCTCCTTATGGCGAGGCCGGAGATGCAGAACCGCGGCGGCGTCTACAATTCTTGGTTTGGGTGTTGGTGGGGCCGTTATTCTTGCTGTACAGTTTGTTCGCGTTCGTCACGCTACTTCTACCGGCCGTGTTCACATCTCGATTGCCGTTCTACAGTCAAAGTGCTTGGTTCTCCCGGTTGTCTCCCGTTTTGGGGGCTTTGTTCGTTTTCGCGATACTTCTTTGGATCATGGGGAAGGAGAGCAGGCAGGTCATATGGAACACGACCCGACTGCCCGAACCGCGGTACGCTGCGCTTGGTTTGGCGTTTCCCATCGGAATCGCCGTGCTTCTCTCCACCGGACAGTATTTGGTTGACCGATCGCAGTGGGCCGCGCATGACTTTGGGAGATTCTCCCCACCACAATTCAGGACCTATTTCGATCTTCCGGATCCTTGGTTACTTCTGGCATTCTTTGCGGCTCTTTTCGAGGAAATGATTTTTCGCGGTCTCTTGCAGCGTCGTTTCGTTCAAAGGTATGGAATCTATCGCGGAATCTTTCTGGTGGGAATGGTTTGGGCGGGGTTCCATTTCGTCTCGGATGTTTCTTTCTCTCGGTTAACGGAGACTGATGTTCTGCTGAAATTAACCTGGCGCATTCTTTTCTGTTTAGCGCTTAGCTATGTTCTTGGATGGCTCACGTTGCGATTCGGCTCGATTCTGCCAGCGGCCATCGCGCACACTTTCTACAATATTCTAGTTATTTCCGGCTTTGGGCCACCATTCCTTGGAAAGGACACAGTGCTCGTGGCGCTCTGGGGTGTTTTGGCATTGGTGCTTTTCCGCTATTGGCCCGTTCAAGCGGAGGATATTCCACAAGCAACTGTGGCCGCGCCTGGCCCTGAACCTGTGGTCTGATGTGGATGACATTACGGATCGTTCTCAACTCATGATCAATGGATTATAGAGGTATAATCAAAGATGGCGGGCGGGCCGGGTGATCGCTGGTTCCGGCGGAGGAGTGGCGGCGTAAAGCCGCCGCTACAACGTCGGGGCGGGAGGAAAGTCCGGACACCGTCCTGAGGCACGTCGATCGTTTTGCGGGCGTCGTTATGGCGGCTGTGGAGTGGTTGGCGGAACTCTTGACAGGGCAACGCGCCTGGTAACGCCAGGGGGCGAAGTTGAAGATGCCGGGCTAAAGCCCGGCGCTACAACGGCGCTACGGAAAGTGCCACAGAGAATAGACCGCCGGCGGAGTGAAGCGCGGTGGCATCGCACAGGGAAACCTGTGAGACGTCTTCGAAATGCTCGCAACGTTTGGCAAGGGTGAAAAGGTGGGGTAAGAGCCCACCGCTCCGGTGGTAACACCGGGGGCACGGAAAACCCCGCGTGGTGCAAGGCCAAATAGGAGGGGAGAGCCGGCCCGGCTCGATGAGTCAGCGTTCATGAAAATGAACGCACTCCTTTTTGCGGTGGCGCAAGCCAACGCGGATGAGAACCCTCGGGTAGGCTGCTGGAGTCATGGTGCAAACCGTGACCTAGAGGAATGATCGCCGCGCGCGCAAACCGTTCTACGGTTTGCGCGCGGCACAGAATCCGGCTTACAGGCTCGTCCGCCAACTTTTCTTGTCTTCAGTGCAACCTGCGCAATTGCTCCCCGACAATCTCAGGCGCACAAGGGATGCCGGTCTTTATTCCTATGCTCTTCCAGACTCCTGAATTTGCCGGGGAATCCAGCAGCTCAGAAGTTGCTGCGGACGCGATTCCGTGTATCATCTGGGCAGACGTTGCGTCAGGGGAATCCACCAGCGGCGATCTTTCCGAGACCAGACGGGGAATCCAGTGTCTCAGGCCCGAGGGGAGCTTCACGTGAGGCAGGGTAGTCTACTATTCAGAATGGAATTGCTGAGCAACCCTGAGATGCTCTGCGTGGTGCGAAATGCCTTAGGAGAGCTCACGGCAAAATTGGGATTCTCCGAGGCCGAATGCCGCGCCGTCGTTCTGGCCGTCGATGAAGCGCTGACAAATATCATCCGCCACGCCTACCTCGGAGATCACGAGCAGTTCATCGAGGCATCCTTCCGCCGGATTCATTTGCCCGGAGATGGCAAGTCAGAAGATGCTCTTGAAATCGTTTTGGAAGATAGCGGCGTGACAGCGAATCCGGAAAAAATGTGCGGGCGAGCACTCGAAGATGTGAAGCCGGGAGGATTGGGGATGCACTTCATACGCCAGAGCATGGATACGGTAGAATTCACCCGCAGTAATGGCAGGAATCAACTCCGCCTGGTCAAGATTTTGCACCAGCAGACCGCCCAGAAAGGCTCTTGAGGAGAACCAAACTTGCAAATTGCCGCGCGCCATTTGGACAAGACCACCATTTTCGACATTTCGGGAGACATCGATCTTGCGACTTCCCCGGTACTGCGGAAGGCCCTATTGCACGAACTTCGCGAACTAAAGATGCCGCGGGTGGTCCTCAACCTGGGGGCTGTTCGCTATATCGACAGCTCCGGTGTGGCTTCGCTCGTGGAGGGGCTCAAAGCTTCTCGGGATGTCGGCTCACGGTTCGTCCTCTTTGGCCTGAATAAGACGGTCCGGGAAGTTTTGCAGCTCTCCAAACTGCTGAAGATCTTTGAGATTTACGAGAGCGAAGAGCAATCCGTAGCGCCCTGAACCTGCCAATCCCACAAGCCGAGGAAGCCCAGCGAGAGCAATGTGGAACTGACGACGCAAATTGGAGAATCAGTCACCGATGCGCTTGCGTACCTGGGAGCGCTGACATCGCTTGGCGGCCGCGCCGCATACTTCACATTCATCGCTCCTTTCAAGGGTAAGCAGCTCCGCCTGCAGCGAGCCGTGTCGCAGGCCATGCAGACCGGCGTCAGGGCGCTACCCATACTCTCCCTGATTACCTTTTTCATCGGGCTGATTCTGGCGTTGCAAAGCGCTTACGAGCTGCGCAAGTTTGGCGCAATGAACTTCGTTGCCAGCGCGGTGGCGATTTCCATGACGAGGGAGCTTGGACCGCTGATTACGGCGATTGTGGTGATCGGAAGGTCCGGGTCGGCGTTCGCAGCGGAAATCGGCACTATGAAGGTCACGGAAGAAATCGATGCTCTGGAGACCATGGCGATCGATCCGATCCACTTCCTGGTGACTCCGAAATTTATCGCCATGATCGTGATGCTGCCTTGTCTTACGATTTGGGCGAACTTCATGGGAGTACTCGGCGGCTCGCTTTTCGGCGTGACGAAGGCGGATTTCACGTTTGGGAACTACATCCACTCGTCTCTGGACGCGCTCTTTCTGCGCGACATCATGACCGGATTAGTTAAAAGCGTCATGTTTGGCGTTACCATTACGGCCGTGGGTTGCCACGAAGGGCTCTCCACGGGCGCGGGCGCCGAGCAGGTCGGCCGGTCAACCACCCGGGCCGTGGTGGTTTCGATATTCTTGGTGATTCTCGTGGACCTTGTATTTACGGCGCTCTTTTTCTTTGTGAGTGAAAAGTAGGGTTGGATATTCCATGGAGCAGAACAATAGCGCAATGATGGAGCCGGAAGCGGTGATTTCGCTTCGGAATCTTCGCGTCAGTTACGGCGAACGCGAAATCCTCCACGGCATCAATTTTGACGTGATGCACGGCGAAACCATGGTGATTTTGGGCGGCTCGGGTTCCGGCAAGAGCACGCTGCTGCGTACTTTGGTGGGCCTGGAAAGGCCAAGTTCGGGCGAGATCTGGCTGAAAGGAAAAAATATCGCGTCGATTTCCTCGGAGGAAATGGATGAAATCCGCAAGAAAATCGGGATGTCCTTTCAAGGCGGCGCGTTGTTCGGCTCGATGACCGTCGGCGAAAACGTGGCGCTGCCTTTGCAAGAGCACACCAAACTGGAAGAATCCACCATCGAAATCATTTTGCGCTTGAAACTCGATCAAGTCGGTTTGTCTGGATACGAAAACTACATGCCCTCGCAATTGAGCGGCGGGATGAAGAAGCGCGCCGCGGTGGCTCGTGCCCTGGCCATGGATCCCGAGATTCTTTTTTTTGATGAGCCTTCCGCCGGTTTGGACCCTATTATTGCCGCGGGAGTCGATCAGCTCATTCTCGAACTCAAGCAGGCATTTCACATGACCATTATCGTGGTCACTCACGAGCTTGCCAGCGCTTTCCTGATTGCCGACCGCATGGTGTTAATCGACAAAGGCAACGTGGTGGCCATCGGGACCACGGAAGAAATGCGTTCGAGCACGCATCCGCGCGTGCGGCAGTTTCTCGACCGCATCGCCGAGCCTGCAGTTTCCGAAGAATCGGATTATCTGCAAATACTGACGGAAGAACACCGCCATCCGGGCCATTAAATGGCGGTAAAGAGAGGTGCGTGATGGGAGCGAAGCGAGAACAAGCGATGGTGGGGTTGTTTGTGCTGATCGCGGGCGCGGTGCTGGTGGCCACGGTCTTTGCGCTTACCGGCGCGTTTGGAGGCACGGCCGCGACGTACCGCGCTTACTTTCCGTTCGCCGGCGGCTTGGAACCTGGCGCGACCGTGCGCTATGCAGGCGGGCCGAAAGTCGGCCGCGTCGAGAGACTGCAGCTGGACCCCAAGAATTCTACGCGCATCGAGATAACTTTCAGCGTGAAGTCCGGCTTGCCCGTCAAAACGGACAGCCATGTGAAAATCATGAGTTTGAGCCCGCTGGGAGACAATCACCTGGAAATTGTTCCGGGCAGCGAAAAGGCCGCCCTTGCCGCTGCAGGAACCATCCTGCCAGCGGACCCCTACGTGGATTTCAATGCGCTTACGGCAAAGCTAAATGACATTGCTCCTCAGGCGCAGCAGCTACTTGAGACGCTGAACGACCGCGCAAGCGACCTGAGCGTGACAATCGCGCGCGTCAACGATCTGCTCAGCGATTCGAATCGACGGAACCTTGCGGGCACGCTGGCTGAAACCCGTGGCATGATTGGGGAAAACCGCGCCCCCATCAAATCCACAATCGGCCATTTGAACAATGCGAGCCAAAAGCTGGAGCCGCTTCTTCAGGATTTGCGCAAAACGTCAGCGCAGGCCAATGAAGCACTGAATCACATCGATTCCCTGGTCGGCGAAAATCGGCCTGATATCCGCAAGGCCGTTGGCGATCTGCGAATTTCTCTTTCGAACGTGACCGATTTAACCGGGCGCCTCGACCAGACGCTCGACGTGAACTCCGACAATATCGATGAGTTGCTCGAAAACCTGCGCCACGTGAGCCAGAACCTCAAGGAATTTACGAACACCATCAAGACCAGGCCGTACACGCTGATTCGCTCGGCAGCTCCCCGCGAGCACAAACCGGGAGAGCCGCAATGAGCCAAACGTCAGGGGGCGGGCAACTGGGATATTTCGGTGGCGCGCCTAGCGGGTGCGAAAGGACACCTCGCCGGGTGCGTGGCAGAGCACTCATCGCAGTCCTCGCGCTGATTGCTGCATGGCTCAGCGGCTGTGTCTCTGCTGCGCGGCCCGCCAAGTATTATCAACTCACGGTCCCATCAGATGCCGGCGTCGCTGAAAAAGAGGACGCGGTTCCCGTGAGATTGCTCGTCGGGGGTCTGATGACTACGCACTTGTATCGCGAGGACCGCATCGTCTACGGAAACGGTCCCGAGCAATTGGGCACGTACGAGTATCAAAGATGGGCCGAACCGCCCACTGAAATGATCCAGGAAGTATTGCTGCGACAGCTGCGGGCATCAGGCCACTACCGCGCCGTCCATGTGCGGCGCAGCAACATGCCGGGAGACTTTGCGATTCGTGGGCACCTTTATGATTTCAAAGAAGTCGACGGTCCGGCGACGTCAACAAGAGTAACGCTGGACTTGGAAATGCGCGACTTGAAGACTGGCGCGACCGTTTGGAATCATTACTACACGCGCGACGAGCCGGCGAGCGGAAAAGAGGTGCCAGCCATAGTCGCGGCCTTGGACAAGAATGTTCAACGTGCCGTGAAAGAATTTGTGGAAAGCCTGGACCAGTACTTCGCGTCGCATCCTGCCAAGTAGCGCAGAGCCTCGGGGACTTGCAATGCTAGCCTATTAACGCTACTAAGCTGCCCGCCGCAGCGTCAGCAGCGTTATGTCATCTTCCAAATCGCCTTGCTGTCCGCGATAAAAATGCAGTCCTTGGAGCAGCGCGCGGGAAAAATCCTGGAGCACCAGCGGCCGGGGCAGGCTGCGGAGTGTATTCTCAGAAAGATCCAGGAATCCCTTGGAGGTAAGCTGGTCCCCCTTCGGGGAGTGAACCTCTGTTGCGCCATCGGAAAACGCAAGAATCATGTCGCCGTGGTTCAGTCGCACGCTCTGCTGGCTATAGGTTTCACCAGTGATATACCCCAGCGGGAAGCCCTCCAGGCCTTCCCCCAGCTCCAGGAATCGCTTCTGCTGCTCGCGCCAGAGAAGCATCCGCGGGTGCGCCGCGTAAGCAAAGTTAAATTCGCCGGTGGTGCCGTCAAAAGTTCCCGTTACGACCGTCGTCAGCCGCAGCGGACCATCCGATTTTTCATTCGATAGCGTGAAAGCGTCATTCAGCGCGGAAAGCAGCCCGGCCGTGTCGCGAATGTCCTGGAATTTATGCAACAGGTGATGGACATGCCGAGCCACGCCGGCAGCCGTGTAACCGTGGCCTACGCAGTCCGCAAGAACCACGCGAGCTAGGTTATCGCTGCAGGAAAACACCGCGGAAAGATCGCCGCCCTTTTCTCCGCCCGCGGGCACGGCGATGACGTCGCTTTCCAACCCCGCCAGCTCCAGGGAGCGGTGTGCTTTCTCGTTTCCAGCCCATAGCTCCATGCAGCCGAACGGCCGCATCTCCGTTTTCGTGCAATCGAATTCTTGGGGCTCAATTCTCTTGAACTTCATATCTACATTGATGCTTGCATCACTTTCTTCGGTACAAGGTTGCCGCTGAACAGGCCCTGGGGTCTTGACGCCGGGCGGGGATCGTCCCGGCTGGAATAGCCAGCTTGGGCCGCGAGCCGCCGGTAAGTATCTCACTTTTTGCTGCAGCTGCCGTATGATGCTCGCATGCGGATACTGCTCGTCGAAGACGATGCGCGCATCGCGCGATTTGTGGCCAAAGGCCTTCGCGAACAGGCGTATGCCGTGGATGTTTCGAGCAACGGCGACGACGCGCTTTATCAGGCGGATATCAACACCTACGACTTGGTGATTCTCGATGTGATGATTCCCAGCCGCAACGGCTTTGAAGTTTGCCGCCAGCTGCGAAAATCAGGCCAGCGCATGCCCATTCTGATGCTGACCGCCCGCGACGCCGTGGAAGACCGCATCACCGGCCTCGATCATGGCGCCGACGACTACCTTACAAAACCGTTCGAATTCCGCGAGCTGCTCGCGCGGCTCCGTGCACTGCTGCGCCGCTCCGGTGAACTTCGCCCTGCCAAAATTATCGTCGCCGACCTGGTCCTGGATACTGCCGCGCAAAGCGTTTCGCGCGCGGGGCGGAGTGTGACGCTCACGGCCAAGGAGTATGCGCTGCTCGAATATCTTGCGCGTAACGCCGGCCGCGTCGTTGGGCGCGCGGAAATCGCCGAGCATGTTTGGGATGAGAGCTTCGATCCTTTCTCGAACCTCATCGAAGTCTACGTCAATCGCGTGCGCCGGAAGATTGACGCCGATTCCAGCAAACCGTTGCTGCATACCCGCCGTGGCGCCGGTTACTCTTTTGGCCCTGTGAGCGATTCAGAAGCCGCGGACACGGCAGACGAAAATGTTTTGCCGCGGCAGCGTGCCAAGGTAACTTCTCCCGTTCGGAAGAGCCATGCTTGATTCCATCCGCGTCCGTCTCACGCTCTGGTATACCGGAGTACTGACACTTGTTCTGGTTGTTCTCGCCCTAATCACTTATTTTATTTTTTGGCAAAGCACCCTCCAGCGCACCGACATGAATCTTTCCGAACTCTCGGAAGCATTTCTGACCACTCTCGATGCGGAAGTCAAAGATCAAAGCGGCCCCGATTCATTGAAACTGGCGGGACAGGTGGCTATCACGGAACATCGCTTTCGCGATCATGTTTTCGCAATTTTTGATACAGCGGGGAATGTCGTGGTCAGCTCGCAGGAAGTTTCTCCCTCGGCGCCGGGCTCCTCTGCCAGCGGACCTCTATCCTCGCCTTCGTTTCAGCGATTCCTTGATGCTTCCACCCGTTCCGAGCGTTTCTTCGGCAAAGTGAAGGGAGGCAGGGATGGTTACCGCGGTTTCGCGCGGCACTTTTCCTCCTCCGGCAATAGCTACACGCTGGTGATTCTCCAATCGCTCCACCCGCAGCAGGAGATGCTCGAAGGGGTTACCTCAACTTTTGCGTGGGTCATCCCCATCGCCATTCTGCTTGCAAGCGTGGGCGGCTACTTTCTCGCGCGCAAAAGCCTTGCTCCGGTCGTGGCCATGAGCACCCAGGCCGGGCGCATCGGCGCCGCCAATTTGCACGAACGGCTGGCGGTGCAGAATGCAAAGGATGAACTCGGGCACTTGGCGCAATCGTTCAACAGCCTGCTGGATCGCCTCAGCCAATCGTTCGAACGCCAGCGGCGCTTCATGGCTGACGCGTCCCATGAATTGCGGACGCCGGTGGCCATTTTGCGCGGCGAAGCGGAGGTCGCTCTTTCGCAGCAGGCGCGTTCGCTCGAGGAATATCGGGAATCGCTGGGAGTGCTGCATCACGAGGCCGAGCGGCTCACGCACATCGTCGAGGATCTCTTCACTCTTACTCGGGCGGACGCCGGCCAGTATCCGCTCCAGCCGCGCGATTTTTATCTCGAGGAACTCGTCGGCGAGTGCGTGCATTCCGCCAGGACCTTGGCGCTTGCCAAGAAGATTTCTCTGAATTTGGAGGAAGCCTCCGAATCTCCCATCCGCGCCGATGAATCTCTGCTGCGTCGCATGATCCTCAATTTGCTGGACAATGCGATCAAATATACGCCGGGGGGCGGGCACGTCACGGTGAGTTGCCTTCGCGCGGCGGATCAATATGTGTTGAGCATCTCCGATACTGGTGGAGGAATTCCCGCCGATCTGCAGCCGCGTATTTTCGAACGCTTTTTCCGCGCCGATAAAGCCCGTTCGCGGGCCGGAAACGACGGCGGCGGGGCGGGTCTGGGACTGTCCATTTCCCGCTGGATTGCGGAAGTGCATCGTGGACGTTTGGAACTGACGCACTCTGATTCGGCTGGAAGCACGTTTACGGCATACCTTCCCGCGCCGTCATCTCCTTCCGCAGCTACAAGTTAATCCTGCGTTTATGTTCGCCCAGTTAGGTTAGATTGTTCCTTGCCGTGCGCCCGCTGGCCGGCTCAGGAGTCGAGATTTATGAGATCGCGTCGCATCTTCGTTCTGTTAGGGGCTTCGGTTGCCGCCCTTTTCTTGACTTCCGCGCGAAAGGCCGCCGCCCAAGAAATGCCCCCTCCCGCGAGCGCTCCAGCCCCGCAAGCTGCGCAGCAGACAGTGCCGGGGGTGTCGCAAACGCTCCGCCTGACGCTGGAAGATGCCATTGCGCGGGCCAGGAAGAACAGCACGCAATTTCAAGCGGCGCAAACCGACGCCGCAATTTCTCGGCAAGATCGTTACCAAGCTGCGACGGCTTTGCTCCCCGGCGTGACCTACAACAACCAGGCCCTCTATTCACAGAGCAACGGGCCTGGTAACCCCGTGAGGTTCATCGCCAACAACGCCGTCCATGAATACATCAGCCAGGCCAACATTCATGAAACGATTGACCTCGCAGGTATATCGAGTTTGCGCCGCGCCTCGGCGGTCGCTGCCCTGGCGCGGGCGCGGGCGGAAATTGCTTCTCGCGGCCTGGTGGTGACCGTCGTTCAGGGCTATTACTCACTTGCTGCCGCCCAGCAAAAGCTACAGGCTGCGCAAAAGGCTTCTGAGGAAGGCAACCGTTTCTTCAAGCTCACGCAGGACCTCCAAGGAGGCGGGGAAGTGGCGCATTCGGATGTAATCAAAGCGGAGCTGCAGATGAACGATCGCCGCCGCCAATTGCAGGAAGCGCAACTTATGTTTCTGAATGCGCGGCTTGACCTGGCGGTCTTGCTTTTTCCGGATTTCAACGAGAACTACGAGGTTGCCGACGATCTTCATTCGCCGGTGCCGCTGCCCACGCTTGCGGAGGTGCAGCTGCAAGCCGCGCGCGATAACCCCGAGGTTCGCGCCGCGCTCGAAGCCGTACGAGCCGCGGGGTCGGAGGTTACTTTCGCGCGCGCCGGCTATTTGCCTTCGCTGGCTCTCGATTATTGGTATGGCATCGATGCCACGAAGTTCGCTGTGAACGGTCCAAATGGTGTTTCGAATCTGGGCTCTTCTGCCGCGGCCACGCTGAACATTCCCATCTGGAACTGGGGCGCGACGCAGAGCCGCATCAAGCAGGCTGAGCTGAGGCGCACGCAAGCCAAACGGGAGCTTTCCCTGGCACAGCGCAAGCTTCTTGCTGAGATTCAATCTTTGTATGCCGAGGCGGACACGGCGCTGAACGAACTTGCCGGCCTTAATCGTTCCGCTGAACTCGCAGCAGATAGCCTGCGGCTCACGATGCTTCGTTACACGGGTGGCGAAGCGACGATTCTGGAAGTCGTGGATGCCCAGAATACTTCTGTCCTGGCAAACTCCGCTTATCAAGATGGCGCGGTTCGCTATCGCGTGGCCCTTGCAAATCTCCAAACTTTAACGGGAGTGCTGACAACTCCATGAAACTGACGATGAATCATCCATCACCCATGGGGCGAAATTCGATGGCTCTGGGTTGCGCCCTCGGTCTGTTCGTGCTCGGCGGCTGCGGCAAGGCTGAAAAAGAGAAGGAGCCGGTGGTCTCGGTGCAGACCACGCCCGTCCAGCGCGCCCCCATTTCCCAGATGGTTTCCGCTGAAGCCGTGGTTTTTCCCCTCGAACAAGCCAGTGTGGCCCCGAAGATTAGCGCGCCTATCAAGAAATTTTATGTGCAGCGCGGCACCCGCGTCAAAAAAGGACAATTGCTTGCCGAATTGGAGAACAAGGACCTGTCAGCGGCGGCCGAGTCTAGCAAGGCCGATTTCGAACAGGCAGACGCCAGCTATGTGACTATCGTTGGCGCCAGCCTTCCTCAGCAGCTTCAAAAGGCGGAACTGGACGCCGTTGCCGCCAAATCGAACTTCGAAGCGCAGCAAAAAGTCTATGAGAGCCGCAAGGCACTCTTCCAGCAAGGAGCCATTCCTCGCAGAGACATGGACGCCGCCGAAGTCGCTTTCTTGCAAGCTCGCAGCCAGAACGAGCAGGCGCAAAAGCAACTCGCGGATTTGCAGCGCGTTGGAAAACAGCAGACGCTCAAGTCCGCCGAGGGGTCTCGCATGTCGGCCGAAGCTCGAATGAGGGGCGCTGAAGCCCTTCTCAGTTATTCGAGAATCACCAGTCCAATTGATGGCGTAGTCGCTGATCGTCCGCTTTACGAAGGCGACCCCGCCACCGCCAATCAGCCCATCCTTACCGTGATGAACACCTCAAGGCTCATCGCCAAAGCACACGTTCCGCAATCGGAAGCCGCCGTCCTGAAAGTGGGAAGCCCAGCGGAATTGAAAATCCCCGGCCTAGATGAGCCTATCAAGGGCCGCGTCAGTTTGGTCAGCCCGGCTCTTGATCCCGGTAGCACGACGATTGAAGTGTGGGTCGAGGCCTCCAAGCCGGACCCGGCGCTGAAACCCGGTATGACCGTGGAACTTTCCATGACCGCGAAAATGGTGAAGGACGCGCTTGTCGTGCCAACTCCGGCGATCTACAAAAACTCCGAAGGCGCGGACTACGTCTTGCTCGCAGGCTCCGACGGTCACGCGCATTTCAAAACCGTGCAACTCGGCGTGCGCAATACGGAGTTCACGCAAGTCACAAGCGGCGTCATCGCCGGCGACCCGGTGATCAGTTCCGGGGGCTACGCGCTGCCCGATAACACGCAGATCAAAATCGAAGCTCCCGCCAAAGACGAGAAAGAGAGCGCTGATAAAGCTGCCAAAGCAGACAAGCCCGAAGGCGCTGCAAAACCTGACGCCAAGGAAAAGGACTAGCCGCGCATGGATCTGCGTCCCGACTCGCCACGTGCTAGGCATCCTTCCGCCGCAAAGGATTTACCCTGGTTTCAAAAGCTGTCCCGGCCCATTCTCTTCCTGATCGTCACTGTGGCGCTGGGCGGCGCCTATCTCGCCTTCTCGATTCCCGTGGCGGTATTTCCCAACACTGACTTTCCGCGGATCGTCGTAGGTGTTGACAACGGCGTGATGCCCATCGACCAAATGCTCGTCACCATCACCCGCCCGCTAGAAGAGGCGGTCAACAGCGTGCCGGGATTGCTGAAGGTTCAATCGATCACCAGCCGCGGCTCCGCCGAGGTCGATCTGTTTTTCGATTGGAACAGCGACATGATTTTGACGCTGCAGCGCGTGGACGCGGTCGTTGCCCGTTTACAGGCCGAACTTCCTCCCACTGCAAAAGTGGAAACACACCGGCTGACCTTCGCCGTCTTTCCCATCATCGGCTATAGCCTGACCTCCAGCACGCTGCCCCCAAACAAACTGTGGGAGATTGCTACCTATGACCTAAAGCCGCGCCTCAACCGGCTGGTTGGCGTTGCGACAGTCATCATCCAAGGCGGCCGCGTTCCCGAATTTCAAGTGTCTCCAGACCCGGCGCGGCTTCTCGCGGCGGGTATCACTGTCACGGATATTCTGGAGGCCATCCGCCGCACCAATCTGATCGACTCGCCGGGCTTGATCGAAAGCAATCATCAACTGGTGCTGGGCTTGGTCAGCGGCCAGGTGCGCACCCCAGAGCAGATCGGGCAGATTGTGGTAAAGAACTCGGCCGCGGGCGTTCCCCTTCGCCTTGGCGATATCGCTAGAATCACGCCCTCGGTTTCGCCGGTGTACACCATCGTTACGGCGAATGGCAAACCGGCGGTGCTTCTCAACGTGAATCGCCAGCCCGAAAGCAACACGCTGGATGTGGCAAACGAAGTGCACGCGCTCATTCAGGAGCTCACCCCGAGTTTGCCTCCCGGCGTTCATCTCGAGCCGTTCTACGACCAATCTACGATCGTGCACGATTCCATTGCCAGCGTGCGCGACGCCGTGGTCGTCGGCCTGGTGCTTTCGGCCATCATTCTCGTGCTCTTTCTTCGCGATTGGGGAACCTCGCTGGTTGCCGGGCTGGTCATTCCTGTCACTCTGCTTTTCACATTTATTGCCTTGAAATTTACAGGGCAGAGCTTCAACTTGATGACCCTCGGCGGTCTCGCCGCCGCGGTAGGACTCGTCATCGACGATGCCATCGTTGTGTTGGAAAACATCGTCCTCCACCGCGATGCAGGCCAGGGCCGTCTGGAGGCCATCCAGAGCGCGCTCCGCGAACTCACCGTTCCGCTCATCGGCTCGACGATTACGCCCATCGTGGTTTTCCTCCCGTTGGTTGCCACCACGGGAGTGACCGGCAGCTTTTTCCGCGCTCTCGCCGTGACCATGACCGTCGCGCTGCTCACCTCGTTGCTCCTCGCTCTAACCTGGACGCCTACGCTGAGTCAATACCTGGTCCGCCGCAAGAACGGCGTCGAATCCGAAATGCCGCCCTCCGGCGCGGCGACGGACGTCGCCAAGCTTCTCGCCGCGGAGGAAGCCCATCTCTCCGGGACTTTCGGCCGAATCGTCGAGTTCTACGCAAAATCGATGCGAGCCTTCCTAAAGCGCCCGTGGATTCTCGTGGCTAGCTCGGGCGCCATCATCGTTCTCTCTTTCGTTTGCTTCAGCTTCCTGGAGACCGGCCTGCTCCCCGAAATGGACGAAGGCGGCTTCATCCTGGACTATGACACGCCGCCGGGAAGCTCCTTGGCGGAATCGGAGCGCATCCTGCAGCGCATCGAGGAGATCATCCGCTCTCAGCCCGAAGTGGAAAACACCTCGCGGCGCACCGGTTTGCAGCTCGGCCTCGCCGCCGTAACGGAAGCCAATCGCGGCGACTTCACGGTGAAGCTCAAGCGCGATCGAAAGCGCGACATCGAAGAAATCATTTCCGACGTCCGCACCGAGGTCGAGCAAACCGAGCCTTCCACCAAGGTGGAGTTCATTCAGCTCTTGCAGGACATGATCGGCGACCTGACCAGCCAGCCAGAACCTGTGGTGATCAAGCTCTTCTCGCAAGACCCGAAAGTGCTGGCGCAAACCGCGCCGCGCGTGGCTGACGCCATCACCAACATTCAAATCGGAAAAGCCCATCCTGTTGTAGACGTCCTTGACGGGCTCGTCAACACCACTAGCGGGCCCGCCGTGACCTATCAGATCGATCCCATGGTCGCCGCCCGTGCTGGCTTCACCTCTGAAGAGGTCGCCATGAACGCCGCCGCAATCTTGGAAGGTGAGCCGTCAGCCACGCCTGTCGTCGTCAACGATCGCGCGTACACCATCCGTGTGCGCTTCCCCGAGCAAAACCGTTCCACGCTTGAGCGCATGAACAATACCCTGGTCACAAGTTCGACCGGCCACACCGCGACGCTCGGCTCCCTGGCCACGGTCATCACCGATCCCGGTCAAACGGAAATTCGCCGCGAGAATCTTCAGCGTCTCGTAGCCGTCACAGGCCGGTTCGAGGGCGTAGGTTTGGGAAGCGGCATGGCTGCGGTCCAGAAGTCAGTCGCTGACCTGCACCTTCCGTCCTCGATTCGAGTCGAGTATGGCGGCTTGTATCAGGAGCAGCAGAAATCTTTCAATGATCTGCTGATGGTTCTGCTCTTGGCCCTGGTTCTCTTGTTCGCTGTTCTTCTGCTGGAATTTCGCACCTTCTCCGCGCCGTCGGCGATTCTCGCTTCCGCGCTGCTTTCCAGCTTCGGCGGGTTCCTCGCTCTGCTCATCACGCGCACTACTTTCAACGTTGCATCCTTCATGGGCATGATCATGGTCATCGGCATTGTCGCCAAGAACGGCATCCTGCTCCTCGATGCGGAGCAACGTTTTCGCGCGCTCGGAAACTCCGGTGAAGAGGCCATGATTCAGGCCGGCCGCCGCCGTTTACGCCCCATCGCCATGACGGCTCTGGCCACCGTCGCGGGCATGCTTCCCCTGGCATTCGGGATTGGCGCTGGCTCCGCCATGCTGAAACCCTTGGCCATTGCCGTCATCGGCGGCATTCTCAGCTCCATGGTGCTCTCTCTGGTCTACACCCCCGCAATTCATTATTACCTCCAGGCAAGAGCAGCGGTGCCCGAGTAAGCCTCCTGCCTCGTCCCAAGACGGCGTAAGTATCATCCCGCTCCCGCGAACGCCTGTGGAATCCGTCGTTTCATATCCTTCTCATCTCTCCTTCATCCGAGAGTCACAAATCTCACGTTAACTCGTTTTCGCCGCGCCTTCGGGGTGTACTTAGAAATCTGATCGCTGGAATCCCCAGCTGAGGTGGACTTTGCACACGGTTCGCCCCATGACCGTGAGTTCTTTGCAATTCAAATTTGAAGGAGTCACTATGCGAAGATTCTGTACTTTTCTGTTCGTTCTCGCCTGCTCGCTTTCGCTCATCCCAGTCGCCCAGTCGCAGACAGGGAGGGGCTCGATCGCCGGAACTGTAAAGGATTCGGGCAATTCCGCTCTGCAGGGCGCTCTTGTCGAACTGCTCCCATTGGGAAGGAAGGTTGCTACGGACGACCATGGGCAATTCCGGATCACCGACGTGCCTGCCGGTGAATATACTCTCAGTGTTTCTTACGTCGGGTTGGCCGTCGCCAATGTACCGGTAACAGTCCAGGCGGGGCAGGAGGCCGCCGCCAATCCGGTGTTACAGGTTGCTTCGCAGAGCGATCAGGTCATCGTCAGCGCGGAACGCCTCCAGGGTGAAGCGGAAGCTATCAACATTGAGCGCACCTCCGACGACATCGTGCAAGTCTTGCCCGAAAGAGTCATCACCAGCCTCCCCAATACCAATATCGCCGACGCCGTCGGCCGCGTCCCCAGCGTTTCCCTCGAACGCGACGAAGGCGAGGGCAAGTACGTGCAAATCCGTGGCACCGAGCCGCGCCTCAGCAACGTCACCGTCAACGGCGTGAATCTGCCTTCTCCGGAAACTAATGTCCGCAACATCAAGCTGGACGCCGTTCCCGCCGATTTGGTTGAGCGCATCGAAGTGTTCAAGACGCTCTCCGCCGACCAGGACGCCGATGGCATCGGCGGTACGGTCAATCTGGTAACCCGGACCGCAGGAGAAAAGGCAACGTATGCCCTGGGAGGGACTGGAGGATACAACCCGATTCAGGGAGGCTTGCCACGCGGCGGGTTTGACGGGACCTTTGGCAAGCGCTTCGGCGTCAACAAAAAATTTGGCTTCTTGTTGAACGGTACCTTCGATAAGACAAACCGCGGTATCGACGACCAGGAGCCGGGGCAGGCTACCGGGACGGACCCGGCGACAGGCCGCAATGTGGCGTTTGTGAACACCTATGATGAACGCTCCTACAGTTACTACCGTACGCGTTACGGCTTCTCCACAGGAATCGACTACAACATAAAGCCGGGAACCAGCGTGTACCTCAAGGGACTATTTGGCGATTTTCACGATTACGGCGAAACCTGGGTATATACACCAAACGCTGGCTCTAACATCAAGTCTGTTTCTGCAGACGGCAAGCAGATCGCCTTTTTCAATTGCACCGAGTCAAATGCGCCATCTGGATGCACGCCCGGCTCCTATCAATATCGTCATTACGTCCGTCGGCCCGATCAACAGCTCTACAGCTTCTTGTCCGGTGCAAGGCACGATCTCTCGTCTACCTTGATCACCTATGAGTTCGCGGGCTCTCGTTCACACAACATTGGTGGCCAAGATTTCCAGACCACTAACTTTAAAGGTAACCAATCGGTGGACCTCGCTCTCAGCCTCCAGGATCCTCTCCGGCCCAAATTCACCGCACTGGACGGCACCAATCTCTACGACCCGACACAGTACTTCATAACGAAAAGTTCGTTTACGAACTATATCGCCCAGCAGCTCAATTTCCAGGGCGCGGCTTCCCTGGCGCGGCGCTACAATGCGCACTCACACCTCGGAACTTTCGAGCTTGGAATCAAGGTGCGGAACTCCCACTCAACGCAAAACGAAAAGGATAAAATTCTCGCCGCTAGCTCCGCCAGCGGCATTAGCACTATAGCTCTTAGTTCCGTCTTGGGTTCCTATACCAATCCCACTTATTACGACAACTTCTTCCGCATCGGCTCGCAATCCTATGGGCCAACTTCTAACTACAGGTTGATTCAGCAGGCCGTTCTTGGCAATGCATCCCAATTCACGGTAGATCAAGCCACAAGCGACACCCGTTCGGCGAGTGGCTTCTTTGATGCCAATGAGCGCATCTACGCCGGCTACCTGCAGAACGTGATTTCCTTTGGCAAATTGCGCTTGCAAACCGGCGTTCGCTTTGACGGCACCAACACGGATTTTATTACGAATATTTTAACTACTAATGTGGATAGCATGGGCAATCCCTTGCCGCCCACGGTCACCAGAGCGCCGCTGAAAACCTCCGGCTACTTCAATGCCTTGCCCAGCGTGCAGGCCCAGTATCAGCTCGAGAAGAACACCAACGTGCGCCTGAACTACAGCCAGGGCATCTCCCGGCCCAACGTCGGCGACCTCGTGCCAACTCTCATCGTCGATCCCAACACCAGCCCAAAAACTGTCACCGAGGGCAATCCCAACCTGAAACCGACCAAGGCCAACAATTACGACATCTTGCTCGAACACTTCTTCCAGCCACTCGGCATCATCCAAGGCGGATACTTTTACAAACAGTTGTCCAACCCCATCTATCCCACAGCCAGCACCCTCGGTCCAACCGACCCCAACGCTGGATTCAGGCTCCTCCAGTCCATCAATGGCCCCACCGCTCATATCCAAGGTGTCGAGGTTTCCTGGGAACAGCGCTTCTCGTTCCTTCCGGGATTCCTGAACGGCTTCGGTGTAGCCGCGAACTACAGCTACACCCAGTCAAAGGTGACTTTTCCGGCCTTCTTCAATCCTGCGGTCACGGGCGGTCCGGGACGGATCGATCACCCATCTTTGCCGCGCCAGGCCCCCAATACCTGGAACGTTGGCTTCACCTATGACAAGCGCCGTTTCTCCATGCGTTTCGCCGCGAGCCACAACGACGCCAACATAGCCTTCTACAATTACGCCCACACTGACGCAGCAACGGACAAGGACCCCATCCTTGGAATTAATGGTCCGACCGGCGACGTCTACTTCTACGCGCACACGCAGTATGACATTCAGGGCAGCTATCGAATCCACAAGGGCCTGCAATTCATCGCTTCCGGCCTCAACCTCAGCAACGAGGTCTTCGGCTTCTTCCAGGGCAGCGCCCCCTATACCGTCCAGCGCGAATTCTATAAGCCCACTGTTTCTTTCGGCGTGCGCTGGACATCGTCAGCTGAATAAGAACCCTGGACCGGCGCGTGTTTCAGGGTAAAGACGAAGGAGACTTTATGCGAAGACTTTGTAGTTTCCTACTCCTTCTAGCCTGCTCTCTTGCGCTCATCCCAGTCGCTCACGCGCAGACGGATCGAGCCACGCTGGAAGGTACTGTTACGGACCCCAGTGGCGCTACCATCAGTGGTGCTCGGGTGAAAATATTGGCCGCCGAAACTGGCATAACCCAGGAACGCACCACCAACCCCAACGGGCAGTATCGTTTTCCAGGAATTGCCATTGGCGCGTACACGGTCTCAGTCTCAAATTCGGGATTCAAGACTAAGGTGGTCGAAAGCGTCGTACTTGATGTAGGACAGACCCGCACCCTTGATGTCAGTTTGCAAATTGGGGAAGCCACCGAAAAAATTGACGTAGTGGCCGACGTTGGGCCGTCCGAGCGGAGCGACGCGGACATAGCCACGGTCATTCCCGCCGATCAGATCGTCAGTCTGCCGGTCAACGGGCGCGATTGGTCGGGACTGACCCTCCTGGCGCTCTTTGCTCAGGATGACGGCGGCGGCAACCAGCGCACTATCCGCTTTGCGGGCCGCGCCATTGACGACAATAACTTCAATTTCGATGGCGTCGACGCGGGCGGCATTCAGGAGCAAGCTCAAAAATCGCAAGTTCGCCTGCAAATCTCCGAGGATGCCGTGGCGGAGTACCGCGCCAACACAGCATTGTATGACGCCGAATATGGCACGCAGGCCGGCGGCCAGATCAATGTCATCACCAAATCAGGCTCTAATGATCTCCATGGCACAGCCTTCGGCTACCTGAGAAACTCGAAGTTCGATGCCCGCAACTTTAACGACTTCAACACGCTCGGGACGACCCCGATTCCGCAAATTCCTCCATTTCGCCTTGGTCAATACGGCCTAACGGTTGGTGGCCCGATCAAGAAGGATAAAACGTTTTTCTTTCTCAGCTACGAGGGGCTTCGCCAGTTGCAGTCAACGACCCAGCAAGCCGATGTGCCCTCCACACGGCTCTTGAAGGACATCCTGGTTAACGGAGAGGAGGGGCCGGTCCATCTCCCCAAATGTGTTCCATCCTGCAGATGTACCCCTGGCGTAAATCGGCAGGCACGATCGGCAACTGCTCTTCCACGCGCGTTTTTTCCGACGCGGCTTTTTCCAGCCCCACTCCCGCGGACCCCGACACGGATCTATTCACTCACGACACACCCACCGTCATTCACGAAGACACCGCGTTGATCCGCATCGACCACAAACTCAACGACAAAACCACACTCTACGGCCGCGCGCAGCGCGATATCCTGCACTCCGACCAGCCGATCAGCCCGCTCTTCGATCTGCAGCACATCTTTAATCATCCGGCCAACTACTTCATCGCGCTCCAGCGCATTTTTAGTCCGACTGTGTTCAACGAGGCAAAGGTTTACGTGAACCGCTCGCCTTATCACAATCCCCAGGCCAGCGTTCTACCGTATGCCGTGAGCCTAGCTGGTTTTACCGGGACTAACAACGACAGTGAGGACGTCGAGGTCGGAACCACATTCGGTGTTATTGACAATCTCACCTGGACCCGTGGCCGCCACACCTTCAAGAGCGGCATGGAGATTCGCCGCGTCCGGCTGAATCAGGGGCAGACATCGAACAATAATCTCAACTTCCCGGATACAACCAGTCTTCTTACGGCTTCACTTAAGAGCGTGGATTATATTGCTCCCTGGTGCTGTCACAAGTATCGGCGCATGTTCTATATGCCCTATTTCCAGGATGAGTGGAAGCTTACGGCCACGTTCACCGCAAACCTGGGAGTCCGTTGGGATTACTACGGAGTTACGCACGTTCCGGACAACCGTACCACGGTCTTCGACTTTGACCTGTTCCACGGGGCTTGCCTGGGTTCCGGCTCGTTCAACACGCCGTTTCCGGTCCCTATCAATACTCCTCCGTGCCCAAAGAATCCCTCCTTGTATTACCCGAGTTACCGTAATGTTGACCCGCGCGTAAGTTTCGCTTGGGCGCCCTCTGCGCTTCATGGCAAGACTGTGGTTCGCACTGGTTTCGGCCTCTACAGCGGTGCTGCCCAGAACGATGATCTGAACGCGGGGCTCGAGAGCGACACTTTCCACGCAAACGTTGCCCCGCCGAGTGGCAGCTTTCCCCTGACCCCAGCCGTGCAGCAGAAGGATCCGGATCTTTCGGCTTACAACGGAACGAATGGCCTCTCGAAGGCCGCAAATCATCCTCGTGCTCTCCAGCGCAACGGCCGCCTGGACCAATATGTGGAGACTTGGGGCCTGACCATCGAACACGAACTTCCAGCCCGCGTTCTGTTCACGACCTCCTATCTGGGAAGCCATGGCGTACACTTGTTTTCACGTGGCGCGGTAAATCTCTGCACCGTTCCACTAACCATTAGAAGCGATGGCAACGATTGCATCCGTCCGTTGGACCAGTATTTTACAGACCCTGCTAACCCGGACCCGTACGGCTCCGTCGATTTCAAGCACGACATTGGGCAGAGCACCTATCATGCTCTTTTCGTTTCTGTAGAGCGGCGATTCACGAACGGCTTTTCGTTCCAAACGCACTACACCTTTTCCCATTCCATCAATGACGGCGCAGTAGGTGGCGGCGAATCCAACGGACCGGAAAACGTCAATTGCCGTCAATGCGACAAAGGCCCAAGTGTCTTCGACGTACGCCACAGTTTCTCAATGAACGCCGTCTATGAACTCCCATTTGGACCGGGCAAAGCGTATCTGCATGAAGGTGGAGTTCTTGGGAAAGTTGTTGGAGGCTGGGAATTGAGTGGCATTGGGATATGGCATACCGGCCATCCTCTTACCCCCAGCATAAATTATCAATCAAACTTTCAGCTTCCCGATGGCAACGACCAGACCAGTCAGCGGCCTGACATCGTTCCGGGCGTGCCACTTTATATCTCTAATGGACCGAATGGCGTTCGTCAGGTCAACCCGGCTGCCTTCCAAGCTCCTCCCTTGAGCGCCGACCCGAATGCCCAACCTGGAGCTGTGGCCCGATTTGGCAATGCCGGTAACGGGCTGATTCGTGCGCTGGACATCTGGCAAGTGGATACGGCAGTGACGAAGGAAACGATTCAGCTTGCAGTTTAGCTTACAAGCATTCAATGTTTTCAACCACACCCAGCTTGGTGATTACAGCAATCTCGCATTTACCTTCACGCAGACGGCGGTGGACATGAATGGAAACCCAACGGGCCCCTTTGTGTTCGCGCCCGTGCCAAACTTTAGCCTGATCACTTCCTCGGTGAACGGCCTGGGCACCAACACCGGCACCGGCTTGCCCCGCCAGCTGCAACTCATGCTGCGTTTCAAGTTCTAACTGCCCTCGAACCGGGGCTGAGACTTGAGGCGTCCCGGGCTTGAGTAAGTTTTCAGCCTCCGTTTAGGCTACGTTTATGTTCACTTTGTTAGCTTTCTTCAAGAATCCAGAAGCGGGCTGGAACGAGAGGTCTGGAATGGCAAAGCAGTTTCTCGGCGGAATTTTCGTCTTGCTCGCAATCTGCCTAGTTCGTTTTTCTCCGGGCGGTGCGGCCCCTTCGCCTGCCACTGCGGCAAACGACCAAACCGCGATCCTGGTCGGCGCCGGCGACATCGCTGATTGCAGGGATCTTTCCGGCGCTGAGGCCACGGCAAAATTGCTCGACCAGATCCCCGGCACCGTTATGGCTGTGGGCGACCTCGCGTATCCCGACGGCTCGAAAGAGAATTTCGTTTGCTACGACAAGACCTGGGGCCGCGCGAAAGCCCACACTCGGCCCGCGCCCGGCAACCACGAATTTCATTCCTCCGGCGCCTCGCCGTATTTCGACTATTTTGGCCCCGCCGCTGGCGATGCAAAGACCGGCTACTATAGCTACGAGTTGGGAACGTGGCACATCATTGTGCTGAACAGTGAATGCAAGGATGTCGGCGGCTGCGAACCCGGTTCACCGCAGGAAAAGTGGCTGCGTGCCGATCTCGCTGCGCATCCAGCCGCTTGCACACTCGCCTACTGGCACAAGCCGCTTTTTAGTTCCGGCAGCGCCCACGGCAACGAGCTCGCTCTAAAGCCTTTCTTTCAGGCGCTTTACGAGGCCAATGCGGAAGTCGTCGTCAACGGTCACGACCACGACTACGAGCGATTCGCTCCCCAAACTCCTGATGGCGCTCCTGACCCCAAGCGCGGCATTCGCGAATTTGTCGTCGGCACCGGCGGCAAGAGCCATCGCCCGTTCGCCGAGCCCAAGCCCAACAGCGAATTGCGCGATGCAACAGCATTCGGCGTTTTGAAGCTAACCCTCAAGCCTAACAGCTATGACTGGCAATTCATTCCCGAAGCAGGGAAGAGTTTCACCGACTCCGGCACCGGCGCCTGCCACTAACTTCACATTTTCTAGAAACGAAAGATCCAAATCCGCAAACGAAAAACTCTCTCCTACGGCGTTTTCTTTTTGGCGGGCGCGGGCTTACTCTCTGGCATCGCCATGGACATGGGCGTCGAGGCGCCCGCGGCAAGCTCTTTCTTCACCTGCTCTGTGATCTTGTCCGCGTTTTTCACCAGCACGGCCACCTGCCAGATCTGCGTTTCCGTCAATTGTCCCTTGAAACTGGGCATCCCGGACATCCGTATCCCGTTTTCGACCTTCCAGTAGGACTCCCACGCGTCGTCGTCCGTCACTCCGGTCCCATGGAAGAGCTCTGGCGGCGCCGGATACATTCCCGCCTGGATAGCGCTCTTGGGCTCACCCGGCAAACCATGGCACACCGAGCACTGCTCTTTGTAAACCTTTGCTCCAGCGATCAAGTTGGCTTCATCCGCCGCTACTTGCGGTGCTGGGTGCGGCAGCTTGTCCAGGTAGGCATGCAATGCGATGCGCGTGAAAGTCTTCTCAAACGGAATCGGTGGAGCCGAAGTCGCCACTGGGGCATGTCCCGAAGAGAAATAGAAATAGGTACCCCCCACAATCAGCAGCATTGCCAGCAAAATTCCCAGGATCAAGCCTTTGAACATGTGGTTTGTCTCTCCTAACTCTCCAGATTCCCAGCTTCATTTTCCGGGGCCAGCATCAGTCCGCGACAGTCTACTTTCTCCCAGTCATTTCTGCACCCCTCAAAAAATTGCAACGATCTCCAAGCTCCCATCCTGGCTCGGCCGCCCGGAAGCCCCCATGGTACACAGTGACTGCTAGGCCTCCCGTAACCATTCGTCTCCAAAAACCGTCATATCTAGACGTAGGCAAAGAGTCCCGGTAGGCTGCCGGTACCAGACGCCGCAGCCCCAAGCGTCTACTTGCGATTGCCCTGCTTTCGGCAGACTCTCTCGCACAACTGCTTTTTGCATCAGGAGCGAACGGATGGGCCAGATCAAGTCCATAGACCTTCCCGAACCCGGCACACGCGCTGCGTCGGTCGCGGCGCCTTCCAAGAGCCGCTGGTGGCTCTGGGTTGTCGTTTTTGCCGCAATCGCCCTTGGTGGCTGGTATTACCGCAACTCACGCAGCGCCGGCTCTTCAGCCGACGCTGCCGCACCCGGAGCACCCGGGAAGGGTAAGGGAAATTTCAGCGCAGGCAATATGGTTGTGCCCGTCGTCGTGGCCACTGCCCAGCGCGGCGACTTACCGGTTTATTTCAATGGCCTGGGCACGGTGACGGCCTTCAACACTGTTACGGTTCGCAGCCGTGTGGACGGTCAACTCATCAGCATTGCATTCAAGGAAGGGCAATTCGTTCACGAAGGGGACGTTCTCGCGCAGATCGATCCGCGCCCCTTCCAAGTCCAGCTAGCCCAGGCCATGGGACAGCTTGCGAAAGATCAAGCCCAGCGCCGGGACGCCGAAGTCAATCTCGAACGATTCAAACTTCTTTTTAAGGAAGGCGTCATCCCGCAGCAGCAGCTCGACACGCAGGCAGCCT
>WNFO01000249.1_pt1 | contig 37643 bp, 34 predicted proteins | sample 5400251 | NCBI WGS metagenome assembly WNFO01 (sample SAMN13153354, study PRJNA577476) | soil metagenome | isolation source: 100 cm saprolite under Madrone tree | place: USA:California | collected 2016-06-14
CCAATCACATCGCGTTTGGTGATCTCGTGAATGCTCCGGGTACCCCATGCCGAGCCGACCTCCCGGCGGAGCATCCGTGAAATCTCCGGCGCGGACCGGTTTTGCGAAATGTGCTGCGCAATAAAAGCCTCAAGCAGGTCCTCAACGCGGTCTGCAACCATCCTTCGGCGGGAATCCTTCTTCTCCGCGGCGAGGTCGCGCCCGTCGAGTTTTGCGGCAAATACCTTCTGGGCGGTCACGCGAGCCTGGTTGAGAGTTACCCGACCGTAGGGCCCAATCGTATACTTGCGTAGGCGCGAACCCGCTCCCGCCGTCCGATACAGGACGACGAAAACCTTACGCCCCTTCGGCGTAACCTTGACGCCGAAGCCGGGACACCCGGTATCCCAATGAACGATGTCCTTCGATGGAGTGGGCAGAGCATCAATGACACTCTTGGTCAGCTTCACACGCGGCATTTGATCCCTCGACCGGCGATGCTACCTCGAACCAAAATAGGTAGCACTGCATGGGTTACGTTAGGATCAAGCGTGACCGTCCGTCTCGGTTGACGCAAGCAATATCAACGCTGTATCCACTCCGAGGAAACAACTTCCATCAACATCCGCCCCTCTCCCGAGAACACAAGGGGAGAGGGAGTTCACTGCCGTTGCCGGAACAACGAGCCAATGCTTCAATCCTGGAAAACGCGGCTAACTGAAGGACCAAATCTTGATTCGCTTCGTTTCGATTACGCTCGGCCTCATGATCGGCGCGGCTCCCGCTGCGGCGGCGATCGAGCAATGCCGGTTCATCCAGGCGAAGCCCGATCGGGAAGCTTGTTATCAGCGTCAGGCCATTGCGCTCGCCGCGAAACGCAAGCCCGAGCCTCGCGCCGACCCGACACTGGAAACACTGCAGCAAATGCGACGGGACGACGACGAGGTCTACAAAAGCCTGCGCAGCATCTGCCGCGGCTGTTGAGCGGCTTTCGCCGCAGCGCATTCGCGATTCAAGCGATCTTGCCGATCCACGCCGAAAACGCATCCAGAATTTCGTTCATGACCTCGCGGTCGTTGCGGCCCGAGCGCGCCGGCACGTGGAAGGAATGATCGGCCGCTTCGACGCGATGCAGCGTGGCCGATCTTCCGAGGCTCTTGACCACGGGCTCAAGCAACTCCAGTTCCGCAAGACTGTCGCGGGTGCCCTGGACGAACAGCATCGGGATTTTGACATCGGCGAGATGTTTGGCACGATCGCTGGACGGTTTTCCGGCCGGATGCAGCGGAAAGCCCAAAAACGCCAGTCCATGGACGCCATCGAGCGGCGCGATCGCCTGCGCCTGCGAGGTCATGCGTCCGCCGAACGATTTGCCGCCCGCGATCAGCGCCAGTCCGGCGCAGCGTCGCCCGGCTTCGGCCACGGCGGCGCGCACCGCGGCTTGCGCGATCGGCGGCGGGTCCGGCCGCTTGCTGCCTTTTTCCATGTAAGGGAACTGATAGCGCAGCGTCGCAATGCCGCGTTCGCCGAGGCCGGTTGCGACCGTCTCCATGAACGGATGGGTCATGCCGGCGCCGGCGCCATGGGCAAACACAAAGCACGCGCGCGCTTTTGGCAGCCGATCGAGAAGCGCGGAGACGGAACCCGCCTTCCCGACCGCGATGTCAAGCTTTTGCGCGCCGGCGGCTTTCATCTGACCCAACCGGTATTCGCTGCGTGACCGGCCGGCGCACGGCCAGCAGCGCTGCAATCAGCGGGCCACTGTTCGGGAAGTTCATCCTGGTGGAAAGGCGTCATGGCTCCTCGTAGGCGACATAGCGGACGATCTTCCAGCTGCCGTCCGGTTGCCGGCGAAACACATCGAGCCCGGGCTCTTTCGATTCCACCGTATTCGTGGCGCCAGGGACCGTCACCTTGAGCGTCCAGACAAGGCGAACGACGGCGAGATCGCCCGCGACGATGATCTCCTTGATGTCGAGCGAATAGGCGAATTTTTTCGTTTGGTCGACCAGTGACCGGCGCAGCAGGCTGCACAGGGATTCATAATCGCGTTCGGGAAATCCGCGATAGTCGTACAACAGATCCTTGGCAAAGAGGTCGCAGATGTGCGCGGCGTCGCCGGCGTTGAAATCTTTTGTCCATCTCGACAGGGCATTGCGTATCGCCGTCGCTGCCTCGCCGGCAGGCTGCGCCGACACCGCAGTCGCCGCGGCGATCAGCAAAAATCCGCACCAGGCCGACAGCCGTTTCATGCGATCCGGCCGCTTGGGCCGCCTCCTGCAGATATCGGCCGCAGCGGGGGAGGGCCCGTTATCGTGACACCGTATAATACGGCTAAAATAGCTGGCGATCCCGGCATGACTCGAACATGCGACCTACGGTTTAGGAAACCGCCGCTCTATCCAGCTGAGCTACGGGACCGTGCGCACCGGCGCAAAAGCGCCGACCGACTGCGGCTTCTTAGCAGGGCCGGGCTTTGATCGCTACCCCTGCGACAGGGTTGAAACGCGGGGCGCAATCCGGCCTGATCTGCCGTCGGCCTTAACCGCCAGGTCGCAACGGCTAAGAAGAAAATGAAACAGGAGGGTTCAATCCATGATCGAGAGTATCAGCGCGATTACACTCGCCACCCACGAGATGCCACGCGCGGTCCGGTTCTATCGGGCCCTGGGATTTGAGATTTTGCATGGCGGTGAAGGGGCGTCCTTCACCAGTTTCCGGGCGGGGCCGAACTATCTCAACGTGATCGCGCAGCCACCCGAGCGGCGCTGGTCGTGGTGGGGACGCGTCATCTTCTACGTCAGCGATGTCGATGCGCTTCACCAGCGCGCGCTGGCGGCGGGATACCGGCCGAGCACGACGCCGCGCGATGCCGAATGGGGCGAGCGCTTTTTCCACATCGATGACCCCGACGGCCACGAGCTGAGTTTTGCGCGGCCGTTGCGGTCGTCGATTTGATTCAAATCTCGAGTGCTGTCATTTGCTGCGGGCTGCTTGGGCAGTTGGTCCCGCGCAATGCGGGACTTTTTCTCTAGTTCCTGCCGCTTGTGCCGGGCGACGAGCCGCCGAACTGCGAAGAACCGGTTCCGCTCAGCGTGGTCGGACCGTCTGGATCGCCATTCGGATTGCCGTAGTTCGGATGCAGCTGCACCATGCCGGCTGTACGGTGATGGGTCTTGACCTCCGGCTTGGGGGCTGCGTTTGCAAGTGCGATCGTGGAGAGCGCGAATGCGGATGCTAATGCTAGTGTCGTAAGTTTCATGGCTGTCTCCTTTGTTCTTTAGATAAGAGACAACCGCACCATCACCATTAAAATCTGGTTTAGCTGGAAGACGCCAACCCGCTCGCTTTCAAGACCTCCCCGCCAGCGCGCGAGGGGATCTAAACCTCCGCGCCGATTCCGGCTCAGCCGTGCGTGAAGTCGCCGCGTTTCAATCCGAGCGCCTTGACGGCCGCCTCCGGAAGCCGGCCCCACGCTTCGACCTTCTCGTTCGGCGCCATCATGGCAGCGATGATTGCGGTGGCCGTCTCCGGATCCTGCTCGGCGACGAAGTAGACCGAGCGGACCGGCGAACCACCGTCCAACGGTTCAGTTGTCACCAGCACCACCTGACCATCTGCCATGTGCTTTGCTCATGAAGAGGAGCGGAGATCGATCATAAGGCCAACCGCTCAAGCCGCATATAGCTCGACCGGTTCGTGAAAACCCTTCAACTGATACACCTTGGCCTGGCTGCCCGCGAGGTCTGACGCGCCTCGATAGCCTCCCGGCATTCGGCGCACCGAACGCGATGTGTCCCGCCCGCCACAGGCAAGAGGGAACCTCGCTCTCATGCGAAGATGTGCAAGGCGAGACAGTGCCCTGATAATGGCCACAATCTGCAGGAATTGTGTTGTAGGGAACTTGGGGAAATTGTGATGGTACCGCGTAAATCCGCGCTACTGATTGCCGGGATCGCCGGCTGCGCCGCGTTGGCGCCTTTGTGCGTGCAAGCGCAGTGGTGGTCGCGCGCGCCCGCCGATTTCGAGGAATGCGCCGACAAAGCCGAGAAGGCGGCGAGCAAGGAAGCGAAAACCTCGGCGCTCACCGAATGCAACGCGAAATTTGCCGGACGGCGCAAGCCAGGTGGCGGCTACACCTATTTCGATTTCATGCAGAACCGAAGCTTCGATATCGCGGGCCCTAATCCGACGCCCCAGGAACAGAAGCAAATCGACCAGCAATATATCGCTCATCTCGACCGTCAGCGGCGCAGCACCGCCGAGGCGGAGATCGCTGCAAAACAGCAGCAGGAGCAATTGCAGCAAGCCAACTTCAGAACCGAGACTGAAAGGACGCCGTTGCCGCGGGAGAAGCCCAGGTCCCCGGCTGCGACCAACGATTTGAGGTCACGCACAAAAAATTGCGCGCAGCCTTCATTCTCCTGCGAATGGCCGCGGCTTTCGGAAAGCATCAACGAATTGAAGAAGGCGCTGTTCGGCCCTCCGCCGAGAAATCCTGAAAAAGGCGCCCAGAAAAAAGCTGAAGCAGTTCGGCAATAGACGATCGCATCGATTTCGACGAACAAAACACCTGCCGGTGAAACATCGAAGCCCCGCTCCCCGGAACCCAGGGAACGAGGCTTCAACTGGAGGAACGCGAGGTATGACGTCGCGCTCCTGCAAGATATCGGCCGCATTCCAAAACGTTTGTCCGGTAGCGGACTCTTGCACGCACTTGTGTAGCGGAACCTTACCCAGATTGCTTCGCAAGACATCTCATAGGGATCGCGTCGGCATCGACAATGCTTTAATGCGCGCCGTGGTGAATCCGCTTTACGCGGTGCGTGTAAACCGGCTTGCGATAGCGCAACCCCTTTTATAAATGGCCGATGCGGCGGCTCGCTGCTCCTGCAGCCGCGCGTCATATCCCGGCGACGGCGTCACGGTCGGCGGCGCTGCCCTTGCCGGCGCCACGACGGCCCAGCCGCCGAGAGCCATAAGCGCAGCAACGGCAAGGCTTGAATAGACAAGGCTTGGACAAAATCGTTTCATGTCGTTCCTTTCGGCACGGCCGCGACGCAACTGTGGACCGTCGCTCTATCCAGATGGCCTGCGATCGCCGCCATTTCAAGCCAAGCGTGTGACCTGTGGTGTTACGGCCGGATCTGCTCCGGCGTCAGCCCTGGCGAGCCCTCGCCTTTGGCCTCGGCGCTCTTGATCAGCGCGACGACGCGGCGGGACAACGGCACCTGCAGCCCGTGGCGGTCGGCGATCTCGGTGATGAGCCCTTGCAGATAATCGATTTCGGTGCGGCGGCCGCGCTGCAGATCTTCCCACATCGAGGAGCGCGCCTCGGGATCGATCTTCATCGTACTTCCCAACAGCACCGCGAATACGGTGTCCGGTAGCCGCAGCAGATGCGGCGTCAAGCCTGCCGGAACCGGGGTCGACGACACCGGCTTGATACCCTCGGCCCTGAGCGCAGCCAGGCCTTCTGCGATCTGGTCCGCGAACAGGCTGCGCCACGCGCGCTGCGCAAGCTGCCGGCGCAGCGGCAGATCGGCCAGCGCATTGAGCGCGTTGTTGAGATTGACGAGCAGCTTGCCCCATTGCACGCCTGTCATGTCCGAGCTCGGGCGCAGCTTCAGGCCCGGCACCGAAAGCTGATTGGCGGTGCCGGCGTCGTCCTGCTCGATGACGATGTCGCCCGAGGTGGCGCGATGAAACCGCCCCTCGCCGGGCGCGATCACATTGAACGGCACCATTCCCGCCAGCACGCGCCGCCCCGGCAACATTTGGCGCAGCACCGAGACATTGCCGACGCCGTTCTGCAGGCTGACGATGACGGCGTCGGCGGGCGCATGTTGCGCGATGGTGTCGGCGATCCCAGCTGTATCGGCGCTCTTGACGGTGACCAGCACCACGCCGGTATTGCCGAGGATCGAGGGATCACCCGACAGGGTCAGCTGGTTCGAGGCGATCCGCTTCTCAAAACCCTCAAAACTCGTCAGCCGCAGGCCGTTGGCTTCGATCTCTTCGATCACGCGCGGGCGTGCCAGCAGCGCGACGCGGCGGCCGGCAGCGGCGTACATGCCGCCGACAAAGCAGCCGATGCTGCCGGCCCCGGCGATGCCGATCGGCTTGTCCAAAATCATTCCCCGTGCCCTCGCTTGACCCGCAGCTTCGATAGCAGATTTTCCGGTTCGCTGCCTGCGGCGACTCCTCTCCCTCGCCCCGCTCTTGCGGGGTCGAGACGAGCGAAGTTCGCTCTTAGAAGGTTGGGGTGAGGGGCCCTTCCAAGCGCGAGTACTGAGTATGAGACGAGTGATGTGCCTTGCCCCTCACCCGCCCTTCATGTGCTGCGCACGTGAGGGGCGACCTCTCCCCGTGAAGAACGGGAGAGGTGAAGAAGAACGCTTAGCGCGACTGAGCTCGCCTTGTAACCGTCATGGCGCGTCGTTATCCTTGCGGCCGGGCTGGCATGCACCAGGAGAGAGCAATGGGTTTACTCGATGTACTCAACGGAATGCAGCAAGGCCCGCGCGGCCCGAGCAATCCCAATGCCCAAAGCAGCGGGGGAATTTCGCCGATGACCATGGCGATCCTTGCGCTGCTCGCCTGGAAGGCGGTCAAGCATTTTGGTGGTACTCAACCCGGTGCAAGTCCGGCGCCGGCGCCATCTCCCGGCAACGTAAACGCCGGCGCCGGCGGCGGTGGTCTCGGCGACCTTCTCAGGGGTGGATTGGGCGGCCTGCTCGCGGGCGGTGCCGCAGGAAGCGTGATCAGCGGCGGGCTCGGCGACCTGCTCAGGCAGTTCCAGCAGAACGGTCAGGGCGACGCCGCGAATTCATGGGTGGGCAGGGGCGAAAACAAGCCGATTGCGCCGGGCGATCTCGCCAACGCGCTGGGCGCCGACCAGATCAATTCGCTGGCGTCGCAGAGCGGATTGTCGCGCGACGAATTGCTCAGGGGCCTCAGTCAGTATCTACCCCAGGTGATCGATCATCTGACGCCCGAGGGAAGGCTGCCAACCGAAAGAGAAATATCCGGCCGGCTTTGATCTCGACCCCGACACCTCCGTTTTGCGACTTTGCTTTTGCTAGGAAAGGACGACAGAAATGGGCGGCATTCTCTGGATTATCCTCGTCGGCTTCGTTGCGGGAATTATCGCGCGATTGCTTTCGCCGGGGCCGAACAATCCCAGCGGATTCATCCTGACCACCGTGCTTGGCATTGCCGGCGCGTTTCTCGCAACCTTTATCGGTCAGGCCGTCGGCCATTACGGGCCGGACCAGGGCGCCGGTTTCATCACCGCGACCATCGGCGCGCTGGTGGTGCTGTTCATCTGGAACAGGCTGGTGGCGAGCGGAACGATTTCCGATCCGGGGAATCGGCCGTAGGCGACCTGCCCCGTCATTGCGAGCGAAGCGAAGCAATCCATGCCACTGAGCAAAAAATAGCTGGATTGCTTCGTCGCTTTGCTCCTCGCAATGACGAGTCAAATCGCTCACGTAACAAGATGCAGGCCGGCGTCCATGCGCACCAGTTCGCCGGTCATGTTGCTCGATTGCGGCGTGGCGAGAAAACACACCAGCGCTGCGATATCGTCCGCGCTTGAAGCGACCTTGAGCGGCACTTTCGAGATCACCATATCGCGCACCTGCTTGGCGCCGGCCTCGCCGCGGCCTTTTGTGAACCATGGCGTATCGATATAGCCGGGGCATACGGTGTTGACGCGGATCAGCGGCGCCAGCGCGCGCGCCAGCGAAAAGGTGATGGTATTGAGCGCCCCCTTGCTCGCGGCGTAGGCAATCGAAGAGCCGATGCCGCTGATGCCTGCGACCGATGAGACATTGACGACCGCGGATGCGCGCCCCGAGGCCTTGGCGCCAGCTTCCAGCAAGCTTCTCGCCGCCCGCACCATCTGGAACGGGCCGATGGTGTTGACGCCAAACAGCCGCTGAAAATCCTCCGCCGACAATCCGTCCAGATTCTCGTGCGCCATGTGCTTGGTGGTGCCGGCATTGTTGATCAGCGCATCGAGTCGCCCCCAGGGGGCTGCTGCCGCGACGATCTCCCTGCAATCCTCATCGCGCGATACATCGCCCTGGACCACGACCGCTTCGCCACCCGCCGCGCGGCAAACATCGGCGGTCTGTTCGGCTTCCCTCTGGCTGGAGGAATAGTTGATCACGATGCGCGCGCCGCCTTTGGCCAGCATGGCCGCGGTCGCCGCCCCCAGGCCGGACGCAGAGCCGGTAACAATCGCGCACAAGCCATCCTTCGACATCCGCATTTCCTCATGTGATCTGGAGCCGGCCGTTGAGACGCAGCATATCGTGCCCCAAAATGCCTGCAAATCGCCAAAACTCCGTTGCGCGGAATTAATGCTGGCGGCGGCCGTTCCCTTCATGCCGCCGTTGCAGGGGCATTTGCGGACATCGGCGCTTGTCATGGCAATGGCTTTTCCCCATCATGCGGTGCAAGAAAAGACGCAGCCGACGTTTGGATGAGTTGCCAAGCGGATTTGCGCGATCGAAAGAACGGGGAACGTTGTGGCGGAGAGTGAGAACATTGTCGCCGAGACCGCGGAAAAGATATTTTCGGATCTCGCCGACGCGCAAACCATCAACCACGACAAGAAAGGTTCCTGGAAAGCGCCGCTGTGGCAGGCGCTGACCGAGGCCGGCCTGCCGCTGTCATGGGTCGCGGAAGATTGCGGCGGCTCCGGCGCCAGCCTGGCCGAAGGTTTTAGCGTATTGAGCGCGGCCGGGCGTTTTGCCATCGCCGTGCCGCTCGCCGAGACCATGCTGGCGGGATGGCTACTCTCGCAGGCGAAAATTCCCTCGCCCGATGGCGCGATGACGGTTGCGCCAGCAAGTCCGAAAGACCGCATCGCGCTGAACGCGGACGGCACCCTGTCAGGACGCGCGCGCGGCGTTCCCTTTGCCAGGCAAGCCAGACATATCGCCGTGCTCGCGAGCGGCGCCGGCGGTTTCTCGGTCGCACTGGTCGATGCTGCCGGTTGCCGGATCGAGGCCGGCCACAATCTCGCCGGCGACGACAGCGATACCGTGACGTTCAACAACGCTGCACCCACAGCGGTCAAGCCGGCGCCAACAGGCTTTGATCAGACCTCGCTGATGCTGATGGGCGGAGTGGCGCGAAGCCTGCAGATCGCAGGCAGCCTGGAAGCGATGCTCGATATCAGCGTGCGTTACTCCAACGAGCGCGTCGCGTTCGAGAAGAAGATCTCGAAATTCCAGGCGGTGCAGCACAATCTTGCAAAACTCGCCGGCGAGTCGGCGGCGGCGCTGGCGGCGGCAACCTCGGCTGCGGACGCCATCGCCAGCAGCAAAACATTCGACGAAGAGGTTTTTCTCGAAGCGGTCTCTGCAAAAGTCCGCTGCTCGGAAGCCGCCGAAAAAGGTGCCGCGATCGCCCATCAGGTCCACGGCGCGATCGGCTTTACGATCGAGCACATCCTGCATCGCTACACCTTGCGCGCGCTGGCCTGGCGCGACGATTTCGGTTCCGAGAGCTACTGGGCGGTCGAGCTCGGCAAAATGGTCGCCGCGCGCGGCGCCGATGAATTGTGGCCGCTGGTGGCGTCACGCTGAGGAATAGCTTCGTCCGTACGAAAGTCGAGACCTGAAAAATGACCGCAGCCCTCCGTTTCGATCCGATCCGCCTGCCGCCCGAATGCGAGAAGCTGCGCAAGGAAGTGCGCGCATTTCTCGCCGAGGAAATCGCCGCCGGCACCTTCGATCCGCACAAGCCCAATCGCGAAGACACCGATGCGCCTGAATTTTCCCGCCGGGTCGGCGCCCGCGGCTGGCTCGGCATGACCTGGCCCAAGAAATATGGTGGCCATGAGCGCAGCTTTCTCGAGCGCTATGTCGTGACCGAAGAAATGCGCGTTGCCAACGCGCCGACGCGGCGCTTCTTCGTGGCCGACCGGCAGAGCGGCCCGGTGCTTTTGAAATACGCCCCCGAGCATATCAAGATGGACATCCTGCCGCGCATCTGCCGCGGCGAAGTGTGCTTCTCGATCGGCATGAGCGAGCCGAATTCCGGCTCCGACCTGTTCGCGGCCAAGACCAAGGCGACCAAGACCGACGGCGGCTGGCTCATCAACGGCACCAAGATCTGGACCTCGTCGGCGCATATCGCCGATTACATGATCGCGATCTTCCGCACTTCGCCGCCGACAAAAGAAAACCGCCGCCACGGCCTGACGCAGTTTCTGGTCGACATGAAGACGCCGGGCATCAAGGTCAATCCGATCGGCCAGATCACCGGCCAATTCGAATTCAACGAGGTGGTGTTCACCGACGCCTTCATGCCCGACGACCATGTGCTGGGTGAAATCGATGGCGCATGGAAGCAGGCGACCAGCGAACTCGCCTATGAGCGCTCGGGGCCGGAGCGCTTTTTGGAAACCTATTATGTGCTGACCGAACTGGTCCGCGCGGTCGGATCGAAGCCGGACACCCGCAGCGCCGAAGGCATCGGCCGGCTGGTGGCGCAGCTTCACACCATGCGGCGGATGTCGGTTTCGGTCGCGGGCATGCTGCAGGCCGGAAAGGAGCCGGTGGTCGAAGCCTCGATCGTCAAGGACATCGGCACGGTCTGGGAGCAGCAACTGCCGCACCGGGTGCGCGATCTGGCGGCGTTCGTCGATCCCGATGCGTCAAATCACGAAACCCTGGAAAATCAGCTGTCGTTCGCGATCAAGACCGCGCCCAAGCTGACCATCCAGGGCGGCACCACCGAGGTGCTGCGCGGTATCATCGCGCGTGGACTTGGATTGCGCTAGGCGCGCGGCCTGGCTTGCGCTCACTCATATCAATCGAGGACTACCCATGAGCAAATATACGGATATCGGTGTCGAGAAGCACGGACATGTCGGCCTGATCGAAATCCGCAAGCCGCCGCTGAATTTCTTCGATGTCTCCCTGATCAACCAGATTGCCGACGCGCTGGAGGAATTCGACAGGGATATCGAAATCCGGGCTTCCGTTCTTGCCGCACAAGGTAAGGCGTTCTGCGCCGGTGCCAATTTCAACGACCCGGCGCGCCAGGAACAGGAAGAGCGTGCCAAGTCCGATCCCGCATCCAACCTGCCGATCAACCACCTTTACGTTCAGGCAGTGCGCATCTTCCGCAACAAGAAGCCGATCGTCGCCGCCGTGCACGGCGCGGCGATCGGCGGCGGGCTGGGACTTGCGGTTGCCGCGGATTTTCGCGTCACCTGCCCCGAAGCGCGGTTCTCCGCCAATTTCACAAAACTCGGCTTCCATCCGGGTTTTGGGCTGACCGCGACGCTGCCCGAGCTGGTGGGGAGAAATAACGCCGAGCTGATTTTCTACACCAGCCGCCGGGTCACCGGCGAGGAAGCCACCCGAATGGGTCTTGCGAATGTGTGCGTGCCGCAGGATCAGGTGCGCGCCGAGGCCATCAAGCTTGCGCAGGAAATTGCCGAGTGTTCGCCGCTCGGCCTGGTCTCGACCCGCGCCACCATGCGGGCTGGCCTTGCCGACCGCGTGCTCGCCGCCACCAATCACGAGCTGGTTGAGCAAACCAAACTGCGCGCCACCGAAGATTTCCAGGAAGGCGTCAAAGCCACCGCCGAACGCCGCGTCGCCAATTTCAGGGGGCGGTGAGGTTCAAAGGGCGTCGTCGACGCCGATCTCCCATCGTCATTCCGCGATGCGCGCGCCGCGCGCAGACCCGGAATCCAGAAGTTATTTGCGCGAGATTCCGGGCTCGCGCTTCGCGCGCCCGCAATGACGCGTAGCCCGGATGAAGCGCCAGCGAAATCCGGGGCAATGCCGCAAATGGATCGGCCGGTCCCGGATTGCGCTTCGCTCCATCCGGGCTACGAGGCGGACTTCCTCACCACCAGTGCGTCCACGATCGTTACGCCCTGACTCTCGGCGTGCACCAGCACCGGATTGATCTCGATCTCGGAAATCTCGCGGCTATGTCGCGCAGCCAGCATTGAGACTTGCGAGATCAGCTGCGACAGCGCCGGAATATCGGCCTGCGCGGCCCCGCGAAATCCATTGAGCAGCGGCGCGGCCTTGAGCTGGGATAGCATGGTTGCAGCTTCCGTCGCACTCACCGGCGCGGGCCGGTAGATCACGTCCCGGAACAATTCCGTGGTGATACCGCCAAAACCGGCCATGATCATTGGGCCGAAGGTTGCGTCCTGCATGGTGCCGATGATGATCTCGACGCCCTTTTTTGCCATCGGCCCGACCAGCACGCCCTGGATCGCCGCGTCGGGGCGATGCCGGCGCGCGCTTTCGAGCAACGCCTCGTAGGCCAGGAATACCTCGCCCTTGGTTTTGATATTGACGCGCACGCCGCCGACTTCGCTCTTGTGCGGGATATCGCGCGACTGGATCTTCATCACCATGGGAAAGCCGACGCGTGCCATCGCATCGTCGAGCGTGCTTTTCTCCGTCACCAGTATCTCGTGCGGCAGCGCGATGCCGGCCTCGCGCAGCAGCGCCTTGCTGTCGGACTCCGAAAGCGTTGCAGATGCGAGATGCGCGGAGATATCGCGCGTTGGCAAGGCCGCGGCATCGGCAGGCGGCGCCAGTTTGAATTTGGCGCGCTCGACCATCCGCCGCATCGCGACGCCGACATGCGTCAGCCCGGACAACACGATCGCGCCGGAGGCCGCGAGTTCCTTGCGCGCGAAGTCGGACGGCAGCGTATAGGAGTAGAACACGACCGGCTTGTTCTGCGCATCGAGCACCGGCTTCAGTTCGGCCTGCTTGAACGGCATCCTTGTGTCGCTTGAGAGCGACAGCACCACCAGCATGGCGTCGACTTCGTCCGATACGTCGAGCAGATCGATGCCCTTCTGCAGGCCGCCGCTGTGCACGCCTTGCGCGGTGACGTCGATCGGGTTGCGCGTCGCGCCATAGGACGGCAGCAGCTTGCCGATCTCCGCTTGGATCTCGTGAGACAATTCCGGCACCTGCAGGCCCTGCATCGCAACCGTGTCCGCGCCCCAGATGCCGGCGCCACCCGACACCGTGAGCACGGCGACGCGGTCCCCTTTGGGCATCGGATTAGTCGTGAGCAGAGCGGCAATGGTGACGGCTTCGTCGAGATCGTTGGAGACGATAAAACCATACTTCGCGAACACCGCGTCATAGGCCGCCGACCAGCCGGCCATGCTGGCGGTATGCGAGGCGGCGGCGCGCTCGCCGGCGCCGGAGCGGCCGACCTTGGTCACGATCACGGGCTTGCCGACTTCCGCGGCGCGGCGGGCGGCGGCGAGAAATTTCTCGACGTCGCGAATGCCCTCGATGAATAACAGGATCACGTCGGTGGAAGCATCCTGCACCATGTATTCGAAAAACTCGCCGGCGCCGAGGTCGGATTCGTTGCCGGCGCTGATGACGTAACTGAGCGCGATGCCGAGCGCGCGGGCACGGTGATAGATCGCAAAGCCGATGCCGCCGCTCTGCGCCACAATGCCGATCCGCCGGCTGGTTGCGATCAGCCGCGGCTCATTGGCTTTGACATCGACGGTCGGACTGAACGTGGCCGCGACGCGCTGGACTTCGCTGTAAAACCCTTCCGCATTGGGGCCGGAAATCCGCATCCCGGTCTTTTTCGCAAGCGCCGCGATGGCATCCTGCATCGCGGCGCTGTCGCCGCCTTCTTCCGCAAATCCCGAGGAGATGATCACCGCGTTCCTGACACCGGCGGCAGCGCATTGTTTTAGCGCGCCGAGAACGGCCTTGGCCGGAATGATGACGATGGCGAGGTCGATCGGCTGCCCGACATCGTCGATCGAGGAAAAACATTTCAAACCATCGATATCGCCGTAATTAGGATTGACCGGATAGATCTTTCCCGGAAATTCGTTCTTGCGCAGCATCGACAAGAGCCGGCCCGGGATTTTCTCCCGATCACGCGATGCGCCGATCAGCGCGACGCTGCCGGGGGAGAAGAAGCTGTCGAGCGGGTGCGGCATTCCGGATCCTTATTCTAGCTTAGCGCACAATGGCATTGGATTGAGGCCCCGCGCTCGGTATACCCCCGTCATCCTGCCGTCATTGCGAGGAGCGAAGCGACGAAGCAATCCATTCTTTCTTTTTGCGGCAAGATGGATTGCTTCGCTGCGCTCGCAATGACGACAGGGATGACGGTGATGACGGAAGGCCTCACGCCACCAAACGGAAAGTGACGCCACACAGGTTGAACCCATCGCCCGACACCGCGCAGCCCCTCGCCTTGGCCGCATTGCGCACCTTGGCGATATCGACGACCTGGAACGTCAGGCCGCTCATGATCTCGCTTTCGCCCTTGACGAAGCGGAAGCAGCCATCAGGCAGCTTGAGCTCAGGCTCGCCGGTCTTGCTCTTGCTAGCAGGTATCTCGATGATCCGCCCCCAATGCTCGGCCAGCCCTGCCGGCTCCGGGCTTTGCATCTCGACGCCGATCAAGGCCTGCGTGAAGTCCTTGCGGATCGATTTCTGCCAGTCCGGTCCGGCCGGCGGATAGGGACCCAAAACATCGTCGCTGCCCTCGGTGTGATTGAATTCGATGAACGCCACGCGGCAATCGCGTGGATGCAATTGTACGCCGTGATAGGGCGCGTGATCGATGACGTTGGCGACGCGCACGCCGATCTCCCTGGCATGCCGGCCGCGCCGGTCGGGATCGTCGCAGCAGAAGATCGCCATATAGCCGCCGCGGCCCCCGGTCTTGTCGAGAAAGCGCCCCGCCGCGGTGCCAGGTTGGGTCGGCGCCACCACCTCCAGAAGGATGGTATCGACCGGCAGCAACGCGTTCTCCAGTCCGTATTTGGCGACGTTGCTATCGCGATGGCAGACATTCAGTCCCATGATGGCGGCGATGTCGCCGACGACAGGTTCGAGATGCGGCGCCACCAGACAGATTTGCCGCAGCCGGATATAGCCGGCCGTTTCAGTGGCCCCGGCCATTTCAATGGCCCTGGAACACGGGTTTGCGCTTCTCGACGAAGGCTTTCGCGGCTTCCTTGTGATCGGCGGTCTCGCCGGAGCGCGAATGATGGATCGCCTCGGCGTCGAAGCAGGCCTCCAGCGACAGGTGTTCGGCGTTGTTGATGTTGCGCTTGATGTAGCCCAGCGTCACCGACGGCCCCTGCGCCAGCGACATCGCAATCTCCTGCGCCGCCGATTCAACCTCGGCGTCCGGAACCACGCGCGTCACGATGCCAAGGTCGAAGGCTTCCTTCGCTGTCAGCACCGGCGACATCAGATAGAGCTCGCGCGCCTTGGCGCTGCCGAGCAGATGGGTGAGAAAATACGTGCCGCCGTAATCGCCCGATAACCCGACCTTGGCGAAGGCGGTGGTGATCTTGGCCGAGGCAGAGGCGATGCGGAGATCGCAGGCCAGCGCGATCGAAAGCCCGGCGCCGGCGGCCGCGCCGTCGACCTGCGCCACCACCGGTTTTGGCATCTCGTGCAAAATGCGCGAGACTTCCATGCCGCGGCGAAGGTTTGCCATCTTGGCTTCGAACGCCAATGGCGCGCGTCCTTCCGCCATCGACTTCACATCGCCGCCGACGCAGAACGTGCCGCCGGCGCCTTTCAGCAGAACCGCGCGGACCTCGTGGTCCTCCGCCGCGCGCCGCGCCGCCTCGACCAGACCGCGCGTCATGTCCGGATTGAGCGCATTGCGCCGATCGGGACGGTTCATGGTGATGGTAAGCAGCCCGGCATCGAGCTTTTGCAGGACCATTTCATTGCTCATGAGGTGTTTGCCTTTGTTGCTTGTTGTTGTCGTTGTCCGTCATTGCGAGCCGCCGGGTCGCAGCAACGCGCGCCTGATGACAGGCTCCGCGAAGCAATCCCGTCTCCGTCATTCCGGGGCGATGCGAAGCATCGAACCCGGAATCTCGAGATTCCGGGTCTGGTGCTTACGCACCATCCCGGAATGACTTCGTCATTTCTTAACCAGCGGGCAGCGTGACAATTCGAGCGACTGGAACGCCTCGTTGCCGGGGACGGTCCCGAGCAGTCTGTAGTCGTCCCAGCGTCCCTTGGATTCCGACGGCTTCTTGACCTCGAACAGATACATCTCGTGCACCATGCGGCCGTCCTCGCGGATTTTGCCGTTCTTGGCGAACATGTCGTTGATCGGGGTGTCCTTCATGACCTTGATGACGGCCGCCGAGTCGGTGGTGCCGGCGGCCTTCACGGCTTTCAGATAATGCATCACCGACGAATAGACGCCGGCCTGCGCCGCGGTCGGCATCCGCTTGACGCGCTCCATGAAGCGCTTGGAGAAAGCGCGGGTGTCGTCGTTGAGGTCCCAATAGAACGCTTCGGCGAGCAGCATTCCTTGCGCGGTTTCAAGACCGACGCTGTCGATATCGGATATGAATACCAGGAGCGGGGAGAGCTTCTGGCCGCCGCCTTTGGTCAATCCGAATTCGGCCGCCTGCTTGATCGCATTGATGGTGTCGCCGCCGGCATTGGCGAGCCCGACCACCTTGGCTTTCGAGCTTTGCGCCTGCAGAAGGAATGACGAAAAATCCGAGGTGTTGAGCGGGTGCCTGACGCTGCCCAGCACTTTTCCGCCGTTCTTCAAAACGACGTTGGTGGTGTCCTTTTCGAGGTCCTGTCCGAAGGCGTAGTCGGCGGTCAGGAAGAACCAGGTGTCGAAGCCCGCCTTGACGGTGGCGAGCCCGGTGACGTTGGCCTGCGCGAAGGTATCGTAGGCGTAATGCACGGTGTAGGGACCGCAGGCCTCGTTGCTGAGGCGGATCGAGGCGGGACCGTTGAACATCACGATCTTGTTGCGCGCCTTGGCGATCTCGCCGGCCGCCAACGCGGTGGCGGACGCCGCCACGTCAAAGATCATTTCAACGCCCTGATTGTCCAGCATGTCGCGGGCGATGTTTGCGGCAAGATCGGCCTTGTTGAGATGATCGGCCGCTATGATCTCGATCTTGCGTCCCAGCACTTCCCCGCCGAAATCTTCCGCCGCCATCTTCGCAGCCATCTCGCTGCCGGGCCCGGTGATGTCGGCATAAAGGCCGGACATGTCGAGGATGCCGCCGAGTTTGAGCGGAGGTTTGCTTTGCGCGAACGCTGCGGTCGCGGCAACGGCCAGCACCGAGGCGAAAACCCCGGAAAGAACTCGTTTCATCAAAACCTCCCAATCGCTGCCGCGATTGCTTTCGCAGCCCTTATTCCGTTGCCTCGATCATGCCGCAACGCCCGCGCAGCGGCAAGGAGCAGCCCGGCTCGGAGTCATGCCTGACTCCTGATCCGCACAGCCAAAAGTCGTTGATTATGTCGATCGTAAATCCCGATCCCCGGAAGGCCTGCCCAGCCGCGCCCGAATATGCTATAATATTGTCATGGCAAAGCAGAAAGACCCGCCCGCGAAGGGTACCAAGGTGAGCGGCTTCGTGGTCGGCCGCGCGCGTTTTACCAAGATCAGCGCGGTCGAGGGGATTCATCTGACCCAGACCATGGAAAAGCGGGCCTCGGAAGCTAGCCGGAAAGGCCAGACGGCTGAGGAATGTCGCCGCACGATCGTGCGCAGCCATCGCAAGGGCTAAGCGAGCTGCATGTACGATGCGATTGACGACCCGTACACCCGAAGGCCAATTCGATCTCGGCCACGAGGATTTTCAGACCGTTCAACAATCCACGTCGCAGAACATCGAACAAAAACGGGCGCTCACGCTAATAGCCCCTTTCCCGGAACATGGTTGAGCTCCAGCCTTATTCCGTCGGGATCCTCGAACAGCAGCGAATAATATCCCGGCGCCCATTGATCCTCGCGCGGCGCGCGAATGACGGTTGCGCCGAGCGAACACAAGAAGCCGTGCAGTTCATCAACGTCGGCGCGCTCGCGGGCGCGAAAGCAGAGATGGTGCAGGCCGACGCGATTTTGCTCGAACACGGCTCCTGCATGCTCGGAGGCCGGCGCGTTGATCCCGACCGCGGTGCGACCGCCGACGCAGTAAAAGCTGGTGTCGCTGTCGATCACCGGCTTCAGCCCAAGAAACGGCAGCAGCTTGCGGTAGAATTCGCGCGAGCGCTTGAAATTGGACGCGGTCAGAAAAATATGCGCGATGCCGTTGACTTCCATCTGGCCCCCTTCGTCACCACGACGATCTCGGATAAACAGCCCTTGCGGATCGCCAGCATAGCGCAATTGATCCGGACAGAGAGCAGCGTGATGAAAGGCGTGACCGCAGGAGCAAGGCGTTGCGGCGGATGGGCCGCAGCGCTGTCGACGTGCAGTCTCATCCTTGTTGCCGCCGCCACTGGTCCGGCCTCCGCCGCGGGATGCGCATTCGAACCGCAAGGCGAAGGCCGCGTCGTCGAGATCATCGATGCGCGCACCTTTCGTCTGGCCGACGGCCGCGAGGTCCTTCTTGCCGGCATCGAGCCGGCCGTGACAGAAAAAGCCAGGCGCGCATCGGCGCTGTCGGCGATCCTGGCCGGACGCGACGTGACGTTGCGCGGCGAGGACGACACCCCCGACCGTTACGGCCGCCAACCCGCCTTCGTGTTTCTCTCCTCCTCCGAGACCTCTGTGCAGGGCCTGCTTTTGGCGCAGGGCGAGGCGCTGTTCTCCGGCGCCGTGACCAACAAGGACTGCGCCTCGGTCCTGACGGCCGCGGAGGCCGACGCGCGCCAGGCCAAGCGTGGAACCTGGGCCGATCCCACGGCCATAAAAAACGCGGAAAGTCCGGGCGATATTTTGGCCGGGATCGGGCGCTTTATGGTGGTCGAAGGCAGGGTGTTGTCCGTCCGGCAGGCGGGGGCAACGACTTACCTGAATTTCGGGCGGAACTGGACACGGGGCTTTGCTGCGACTATTTCGAGGCGCGTGGTGCCGGCCTTCGAGGCTGCCGGGACCAGTGTTAAGTCTTTCGAAAATCGACGGATTCGCGTCCGCGGCTTCGTCGAGGCGCGGACCGGGCCGCGAATCGAGTTGTTGCGGGTGGGGCAAGTTGAGTTGCTGGGTGGGAATTAGTTCCCTGGACAAACAAAGAGTAGCCGCTGTGGCAGGGTTTGCGGGACGGCGCGAGAAAGGCACGAGCCGCCGCCTTTGGGCTGCGTCCGCCCTGCTGTGCGCGGCTTTTGCGCTGGCCGCCTGCGGCGATATCAACCGGTTCCAGACCGCCTCCCCGGCGGCAAGTCCGATCAAGCCCAACCGCACGGTCGCGCAGACGCCGGCCGCCGAGCGCGAGCATGAGCGAATTCTGTCCTCCTATGGCGGCGGCTATGACGATCCGAAGCTCGAAGCGCTGATCACTAAAACGGTCGACCGCCTGGTGGCGGCGTCGGATCGTCCGGATCAGGCCTACAAGGTGACGATCCTCAATTCGGGTGCGGTCAATGCGTTCGCGCTTCCGACCGGCCAGCTTTACGTGACGCGCGGGCTGATCGCGCTCGCGAGCGACACTTCGGAATTGTCATCGGTGCTGAGCCACGAGATGGCGCATGTGCTGGCAAAGCACGCATCGATCCGCGAGGACCAGGCGCGCCAGGCCGCGATCGTTACCCGCGTCGTGACCGACATGAGCAACGATCCGGATTTGACCGCGCTGGCGCTGGCGAAAACCAAGCTGACGATGGCAAGCTTTTCCCGCGCCCAGGAGTTCGAGGCCGATGGCATCGGTGTCGGCATTTCGGCGCGGGCCCATTTCGATCCCTACGGCGCGGCGCGTTTCCTGGCGGCGATGGAGCGCAATGCCGCACTGAAGGCGGGAAAGACCGCCTCGCTCGACCCGCGCGCGCAGGACTTTCTGTCCTCCCACCCGGCAACGCCGGAGCGCGTGCAGAATGCGCAGAACTCCGCAAGGCAGTACCGGGCGCCGGAGGGCGGCGAACGCGATCGCGAAACCTATCTCGGCGCCATCGACAACATCGTCTATGGCGAGGACCCCAGCGAGGGATTCGTGCGCGGCCGGCGCTTCCTGCATCCCAAGCTCGGCTTCACCTTCGCAGCCCCCGAAACCTTCACGCTGGACAACACCGCCCAGGCGGTGATCGGCGTGCGCGAGGGCGGCACGCAGGCGATGCGCTTCGATGTGGTGCGGGTGCCGGCGGAACAAACGCTTGGCGAATATCTCAGTTCGGGCTGGATGGAAGGCGTCGACAAGGCCTCGACCGAGGATCTGACCATCAACGGCTTTCCTGCGGCATCTGCGACGGCGCACGGCGATCAGTGGCACTTCAAGGTGTATGCGCTGCGTTTCGGCAGCGACGTCTACCGCTTCATTTTCGCCGCCAAGCAGAAGAGCATCGAGAGCGACCGCAACGCGCGCGAAACCGTGAATTCGTTCCGCCGCCTGACGCTCGAGGAAATTCAGGCGGCGCGGCCGCTGCGGATAAAAGTCATTACCGTGCAACCCGGCGATACCGTGGAATCGCTGTCGCACCGCATGGCCGGCGTCGACCGCCCGGCCGATCGCTTCCGTATCCTGAACGGGCTCGATACCCACGCTCAGGTGAAAGTGCGCGACCTCGTCAAGATCGTGGTGGATTGATCCCACCATCGTCGTCCCGGCCAAGCGAAGCGCGCGCCGGGACCCATAACCACTGATGCCAGTGTTTGCACAAGGCTGGGGCCGCCTACGGATTCAACAACACGCATTCGTGGTTATGGGTCCCCGCTTTCGCGGGGACGACCTCGTTGACAAAATTCGCCGAATGACAATCAAACAAAAAAGCCCGGTCTTTCGACCGGGCTCTTTGTTGGTTCGATCGGCGAAATTGCTTAGGCGGCTTCATCCGCTACCGTGGCATCGTCGCCATCGGCATCAGGATCGACGTCGCCCTCGGCATCAGCGTCCGCCTCGGCTTCGGTCTCGGTCTTGGCGCCGCGGCGCGGGCTTTTGGCGAGCTGGCTTTCGACTTCCTTGACCGCCTCGGTTTCGGTCACGTGCTGCACGACGGCGATTTCCCGCGACAGCCGATCGAGCGCCGCCTCATAGAGCTGGCGTTCGCTGTAGGACTGTTCGGGCTGCGATTCGGAGCGGTAGAGATCGCGCACCACTTCGGCGATGGCGACGATGTCTCCCGAGTTGATCTTGGCTTCGTATTCCTGGGCTCGGCGCGACCACATCGTGCGCTTGACGCGGGCGCGGCCTTTGAGGGTTTCCAGCGCGCGCTTGACCAGAGCCGGCTCCGACAGCTTGCGCATGCCGACATTGGCGACCTTGGCGGTCGGCACCCGCAGCGTCATCTTGTCCTTCATGAAGTTGATCACGAACAGTTCAAGCTTGGCGCCGGCAATCTCCTGGTCCTCGATGGCCAGGATCTGGCCAACTCCGTGGGCGGGATAAACCACGAATTCGTTGGTCTTGAAGCCCTGACGCTGGGTCAAAACCTTTTTCGGCTCCTCGACGCGCGGCGCCACGGCCGCAGGCTTTGCGGCGGGCTTGTGCGCAACCGGCTTGACCGCAGCCTTGGCGGCAGTTTTGGCAACGGTTTTCGGAGCAGTCCTGGAGGCGGCGACCTTCGAAGCAGTGGCCTTCGAACCCCTCGCTTTCGCGGCAGTTTTTGCAGTCTTGTTTGGCATTATGCTTCTTTTGTTTTTTGAGGATTTCGCAGCCGAAGCCTTGCTGGCTACCCGGGCAGACCTGAGAGAAGCCCGGGCACGGCTTTTGGTTGCACCGCGGCTAGCCGCGGCGGCTTTTTTGGAGGTTGTTCTTGAAGCACTCGTTTTACGCGTTTTCTGTGACACAGCCTGCGCGCGGAACTGCCACGCCCCTGTTCGATGGTTACACGGGAACCCATAGGGGCCATACACGCGGCTGACGGGTTCGGCTTGTAATGTGCCCAATATAGCACATTTTCCGCAAAAATCAATGATTTACGCCCCGATTCGGACGCTTTGCGGGGCATTCCAGCCACATCCCCGCGATCAGGGTTAAGTAGAACCCAGTATTCCGTTAGTCGCCGGTCCCCGGCGCTGGAGAAAAATATTTCTCAAATTTGCCTTCCATCCCCTCAAAATCTTTCGCGTCGGGCGGCGATTCCTTTTTCTGGGTGATGTTCGGCCAGCTCTTGGCGTATTCGGTATTCACCTCCAGCCATTTCTCCAGGCCGGGCTCGGTGTCGGGCTTGATGGCGTCGGCGGGACATTCAGGTTCGCACACGCCGCAATCGATGCATTCGTCCGGATGGATGACCAGCATGTTTTCACCCTCGTAGAAGCAGTCCACGGGGCAGACTTCAACGCAATCGGTATATTTGCATTTGATGCAGGCTTCAGTGACGACGTAAGTCATCCAAAACTCCGAAACGGACGAATTTTACGTGGGTTGCGTAGCCCAGGAACTCCGCAGCCGCAAGGAAAGACGGCACTTCCAGGATGCGTTTTCGAGCGGTTCTGAACCAGGCTGAATCGGTCGCGATATAGATAGTTATTCTTGCCGATCCTGCAAATCGTCGTAGAGCACGCGCGCCGCCGCCGCATCGCCGCGCCGCTCGGAAAATCCGACTACCTTGAGGATGCGCACGCTGCGATCGAGCCCGATCGTCAGCACGTCGCCAACCTTCACGCCATGTCCCGGCGCCATCTCGCGCACGCCATTGATGCGGACATGGCCGGCCTCGACCAGCGCCGCGGCGCTGGTGCGGGCCTTCACCACCCGCGCGTGCCACAGCCATTTATCGAGACGCTGGCGCTCCAAGGAATGCGTCATCCCAATTAGTGGACGTCGTCCCGGCGAACGCCGGGACCCATAATCACCGATGTTGGTCGCAAGAGGGATAGGGGCCCCAGCCTTTTATAATCTTGGCATCAGTGGTGTGGTCCCGGCTCAAGGCCGGGACGACGAAAAGTTTTGTTGGCCTAGCGATCCTTGCGGTTGGCGGTGAGCTGATCTTTCAGCGCCGCCAGTTTAGCAAAGGGCGAATTGGGATCGATGGGGCGATCGCGTTCGCGCGGGGAGGCGCTGGTGGCATACTGCCGGTGCGAGGGCCCGCTGTCACGTCCGCCCTTGTCGCGTCCAGCTTTGTCAGGTCCGCCTTTGTCGCGGCCGCCTTTGTCGCGGCCGCCATTGTCGCGCCCGCCCGCAGATTTGCCCCTTTGCTGATCCGCATCCCGGCCCTTGTCCTTGTCCCTGCCCCGAAACCGCTCGCGGGAGGGGCGACCCTTGTCCTCGCGCGGTGCGTGAACCGCCGCGCCGTCGGCCGCAGGCGCGGCGGCTTCGAGCGGCGCATCGGTGCTGAGTTTGGGGAATTCACGGCCGCGGTCGCGCCGGCCGCGCCGGTGCCGCTCGTGTTTCAGGGCCTCGCCGCCCTCGCCCGCGGCAGCGGTGGCAGGCGCGGCACCTTCTTTGGGGCGATCCTGATGACGATGACGGCTGCGATCATGACGCGGCCGGCGCTCGTCCGACCGGCCGCCGGGCCGCCAGACCTCTATTAGTTCGGGAATGGCAACCGCATCGGGCGCGGCCGGGGCGGTGGCAGCATCCGCCGATGCGTTATCGCCCCCCGCAGCGGTCTCGGTGGTTGCTTTAGCAGCAGCCTGATACTGCGTCGCTTCCATTGGCGCAGGTTCTACCGGCGTCGCTTCTACTGGAGGCGCCTCAACCGGCGCAGCCTCGATCGAAGCCACAGGCTCCGGCAAGACTTCACTCGACTCGCCTTCGGCAGGATTGGCTTCGACCGCAGCCGGTTCGTCCACAGCGGTCGCGGAGGAAAATGCCACATCCGGCAGCAACGTAGCCGATGGCGCACGCGCCGCGTCTTCTGAAATCGGAGGAGCATCGCTGGTAGCGTCGGCGGCGTTGACCTCGTCGGCCGCAACCGGCGCTTCCTCGGCAGCCATATTCGCGGTTGCTGCCGCGGCCTCGATCGCTGCCACCTCCGACAGCGTTTCCGAGGCGGCTTCCGGCACTGTCGCCTCCGCAGTCGTTGCAACCACCACCGGCACGGGTTTCGGCGGCAGCGGCGGGCGGCGCTCCATGCGATAGCCGAGCGCGCGCAGGATCGAGGCGAAATCCTCGCCGGCCGAACCGGTCAGCGACGTCATCGCCTGCGTCACCACAAAACCGCGGCCATCGAAGGCGCCGGCCGGCTTTTCGCCGGGCGAAGTTTCGCGCCAGGACAGCGCCGGACGGATCAGATCGGCGAGCCGCTCCAGAATATCGACCCGCACCGCGCGCTCGCCGCACTGCCGGTAGCCCAGCACGCGATAGGCATCGCGGGGAAGCTGCTTGTCGACCGGGAACGAGGTGCGGCCTGATCCCGCCAGATGCTGCGCCCCCGACAGCGCCGCGAGATCGACGTTGTCCTGCCTCTCGGCCCACAACAGCGAGGCCAGCGCGCGCGCCGCCGGCTTCAAGAGCGCCGGCATGTAGATGTGATAGGCCCCGAAGCGCACGCCGTATTTGCGCAACGACGCCCGCGACGGCTGATCGAGATCCTTCATCTCGGCCGCGATCTTCGAACGCTCCAGCACTCCGAGTGCCTCGATCAATTGAAAAGCGATGCCGCGCGCAATCCCCGTGACGTCCTCGGCCTTGGCAAGCTCGAACAGCGGCCCCAGCAGCTTTTCGATGTGCGTCTTCAGCCACAGTTCGAGCCGCGCTTGCACTGACTCGCGCGGCGCGCCGCTCAGGCGCTCGTCGGAAATGATGCGCAATCGCGGATGCAGCGCGTCGTCGGCGGATACCAGTTTTGCCACCGCATCGCCGGTCCAGCGGATGGTGCCGTCGGAGGTCAGCACGAACTGATCGTCGGGAGCGGCGGAAAGTTTCTCGGCGCGGGCGTCGATCTCGCCGGCCAGCGCCTTTTGCGCGGTCGCCTGCAGCGCCTTGGCATCGGAGCCGGCTTCCGCCGCGTCGGGCGCGAAGGTGAAGCCGTCGAGGCGGCCGATTACATGGCCCTCCACGGTCACTTCGCCGGTCTTGCCGATTTCCGTACTCAAAACGGTGTTCTCCCGCAGGCGGCGCATCAATACACTGGTACGGCGGTCAACGAAACGCTCCGTGAGCCGTTCATGCAGCGCATCGGACAATTTATTTTCAACTTCTCGGGCGATTCCCTGCCAATGCTCGGGGTCGGCCAGCCAGTCCGGGCGGTTGGCGACAAAAGTCCAGGTGCGGATTTGCGCGATCCGGCCCGACAGCGTGTCGATATCGCCGTCTGTGCGGTCGGCCTGCTCCACCTGGGCTGAAAACCATGCGTCGGGAATCCGACCTTTCTTCATCAAAAATTCGAACAGCGTCGTCACCAGCTCGGCATGGGCGGCCGGCGCGATCTTGCGGTAATCCGGAATCTGGCAGGCGTCCCACAGCCGTTCCACAGCAGCTGCGCCATGCGCCATCTCGCGCACATCGGCGTCGCGCGCGGCGTGATCGAGCACCCGCAGATCTTCGGCGATCGGGGCGCGGGTCAGCGCCTCATGCGAGGGCGTCAGCGCCAGCGACACCTGCAGCGCGCCCAGCGAGGAAAAATCCAGTTTTGAATTGCGCCATTGCAAAACCTTCACACTGTCGAAGGTGTGGTTCTGCAGCGCGTTCACCAGCTCCGGCTCGAACGGCGCGCAGCGGCCGGTGGTGCCGAAAGTCCCATCACGCGTGGCGCGCCCGGCGCGCCCGGCGATCTGCGCGAATTCGGACGGATTGAGCCGCCGGAACTGATAGCCGTCATATTTGCGGTCGGAGGCGAAGGCGACATGATCGACGTCGAGGTTGAGCCCCATGCCGACCGCGTCGGTCGCAACAAGATAATCGACATCGCCATTCTGGAACATCGCCACCTGCGCGTTGCGGGTGCGCGGCGACAGCGAGCCCAGCACGACAGCCGCGCCGCCATGCTGGCGGCGGATCAGTTCCGCGATCGCGTAAACTTCGTCGGCCGAAAACGCGACGATCGCGGTGCGCCGCGGCTGCCGCGTGATCTTGCGGTCTCCGGCGAATTCGAGCTGCGACAGCCGCGGCCGCGTGACGATCGACGCACCCGGCAGCAGCCGCTCGATGATCGGCCGCATGGTGGCGGCCCCTAACAGCAGCGTCTCGTCGCGGCCGCGCCGGTGCAGGATGCGGTCGGTGAAGACGTGGCCGCGTTCGAGATCGGCGGCGATCTGGATTTCATCGACCGCGAGGAACGATACGTCGAGATCCCGCGGCATCGCCTCGACGGTGGAGACCCAGAACCGCGGCCTCGGCGGTTTTATTTTTTCCTCTCCGGTGATCAGCGCGACCGAATCGACGCCGGCGCGATCGGCGATCTTGTTATAGACCTCGCGCGCCAGCAGCCGCAGCGGCAGCCCGATCACGCCAGAGGAATGCGCCAGCATCCGCTCGATCGCGAGATGGGTCTTGCCGGTGTTGGTCGGCCCGAGCACGGCGGTGACGCCGGAGCCGGGAGCCCGGTCTTGGCCGAACGAAGAAGAGAAAGTCATATTTTGCAGGTGTTTCTTTTATTGCTGCGCCTTTCGTCATCGCGAGCGCAGCGAAGCAATCCATTGGGCCACGAAGGAAGATGGATTGCCTCGTCGCTTCGCTTCTCGCAATGACGGGGGAAACTCAACTCATTTGTTGTTTGGCACCATTTAGCGCCGATTTGTCTCACAATGCGACGCGTTTGAGGTCGCGGCTTAAGCTCTGGAACGGTTGCGGAACGAATCGCGCCCGAATCGGTGACTCGCCTGCCCTCCGGCTTCGTTCACCGCAACATCTCGCGTCGGCCCTTGGGTTTCGGCACTAGATCAAGTCTGGCGCGGCTCCACAAGGGACCGATTGGCGCTGCATTCCTTAAACGTTTTGCGCATGGCGAGTCGAATCAGAACTGACAAAGAGTCAACAGGATTCGGCGGCTTTCGTCATTCCGGGGCGATGCGCAGCATCGAACCCGGAATCTCGAGATTCCCCCGATGCGCAATTGCGCATCTGAGGTCTGGTGCTTGCGCACCATCCCGGAATGACGGGTCTCCTAAGGTCACTCTGCTTCGGTCACTGCGTCTTGGCCACCCGCGGCGGCGTGGCCTGGGTGATGAACTGGGTGGCCTCCAGCGTGGCGGGGCCGAGCGGGGTCGGGATCCTCATCCAGAACGGCACCAGGATGCGGGTTCCCGCCACCGGCACAAAGGCGATCTCGATGTTGCGCTGGGCGGCGAGGTATTTGATCACCGGGCGGTCGGGGATGTAGCCCGCGACCGGCGAGAAATATACCGCGCAGACCAGCGCCGGGCCGTGATAGCCCCGCTCCGCCCGCACCATTTCCATGCGCTTGAAGTCGAGCTTGAGATCGTAGCGCATGCGGCCGTCGAAGATCGGCGCGCCAGCGCGGCAGACCTCGGGGCTGAGCGGATCGACGCTGGCGGGCGCGCGCAACATCGATCCCGTCATCGGGTCGAACACACCGCGGCGATGCGCTTCCGTGATCGGAAGCCGGTCCGGATCGACCGGCGGCGCCGGCTCGATGCCGTATTCCCTGACATTGCCGTTCGACAGCACCATGTGGATGGCTTCGGTTTTCTTCGACGTCGTGGTGCTCGCGGAATAATTGGTCGCGACCGGCAGGCCGTTGACGACGCGGCCCTGCGCCGCGCCGGTGCCGGAGCCGGCCGCGAACGCTTTCAGCAGGCCCGCGGTGCCGCCGGAGGCTGACGCCGAAAACTGGTCGTCCGCGATATCGATGGTCCAGGCGCCGGTGCCGACCGGAATGCCGGATAGCGTCGCCTCATAACGCGCGTCCAGCCTGCCCTGCGCGAAAGCCGGCGGTAGCCCCGCGAGCAGCAGCAAGGCACCGACGCAGAGGCTCGCCGACACCCGCAAGCCCAAGGCCGCGGAGAGCGAAATCGTGCGGTGCGTGGTCACTGGAAGCCGGTCCTTGAGGTCGCGCCTGTGAACTGTCATTTAGGCGAAAATAGAGGCCAAACAACGGATTGGTGTTGCGCAAATCCGCGTTATCTGCGGGCGGAACTGCCGCAAGGATGGTGTCGGCGGGGAATACGCCGTTTTAATGATGGTTGACGGCTGCAGAACGCCCGTAAAACCGACGTTTTCAGCACCGTCAGACACCCCAAAACCTTGACGCCCCGACGCTCTCCCCCTATACGTCCGCCGCTCCCTTCGATGGACGTGATTTTGAACCCCCGGGCCGCGCGCCATGCGCTTTTCGGAAGTGCCGGGGATGGCAGAGGATTTTTGAAGATGTCGCGGCGCTGTGAACTGACGGCCAAGGGCCCGCAGGTGGGCCACAAGGTCAGCCACTCCAACATCAAGACCAAGCGCCGGTTCCTGCCGAACCTGTGCAACGTCACGTTCATCTCCGACGCGCTCGGCCGCAACGTACGCCTGCGCGTTTCGACCAACGCGATCAAATCAGTCGATCACCGCGGCGGCCTCGATGCTTTCTTGCTGAAGGCGAAAGCGACCGAGCTGTCGCCGCGCGCGCTGGAACTGAAGCGGGCGATCGAGAAGAAGAAGGCGGCGGGGGCGCCGGAGCAGAAGGCGGGCTGACGCCCTCACCTCTCCCCGCAAGCGGGGCGAGGTGATTCGCCGCTATTCGATCACCTCGTCGGCGCGCGCGATCAGGATCGGGGAAAGCTCGAGGCCGAGCGCTTTCGCGGTCTTCAGATTGATCGCCAGCTCGAACTGCGTCGGCTGTTCGAGCGGCAGGTCCGCGGGGCGGGCGCCGCGCAGGATGCGGGCGACGAAATCGCCGGCGCGTACCCCGATCGCCCTTTGGTTGGGCCCGTAGGACATCAACCCGCCATCCCGCACCAGCGCGCTGAATTCATAGATCGCGGGCAGACGGTTGGCGGCGGCGAAATTCATGATCCGCTTGCGGTTGAGCACGGTGAGCGCGTCGGAAACCATCAGCATGGCGTCGGGCCGCGCCTTGGTCATCTCGGCGAATGCTTCGTCGAAATCGTTCGGCTCCCGGACGCCGAGGGTCTGGACGTCGACATTGAGCTCGCGGGCGGCATTGGCGGCGGCCTGTGAGCGCAGCGTCATGCCGAGGTCGGTGGCATTGAACAGCATGGCGACGCGGCGCAGGTTCGGCACCGCCTCTTTCAGGATCTCGAGCCGCTTGCCGCTGAGCTCGGTCGACAGTTCCGTCATGCCGGTGACGTGGCCGCCCGGCCGCGCCAGGCTGTCGGCAAGGCCGGTGGCGACCGGATCGCCCGCGCCGGTCACGACCACGGGAATGTCGGTTGCCGAGGTCTTGGCTGCCGCGGCGGCGGGATAACCGAAGGTGACGATGGCGTCGACGTTCGCGGCCTGCAGGGCCGCGGCAAATTCGGCGAGCCGCTCGGATCGCCCTTCGCCGGAGCGGACATCGAATTCGAGGTTGCGTCCCTCGAAAAAACCGTTCGCCGCCAGTCCTTCCAGGATGCTGTTACGGCGCTCGTCCATCGCGGCGACGACACCGCCAGTCGCGAGCAGTCCGACCCGATAGGTTTTGCCCGCCTGCTGCGCGCGTGCGGCGCGCGGCCAAAGCAAGGAGCCACCGACGATGGCGAAAAACTCGCGCCGACGCATGCGATGTTCCGTCCGGAGTGAGGTTGATCAGACTGCAATGAGGTGGTGGCACCATATCCTCCCAGCAGCAAGGCGAGAAAGGGCGGATCGTTCACGTCCCCGCGAGGCTATCCTGAGACAGGTCTCCCCAGACGATCCAGTAACCCTCTCGCATCGTCCAGATCAGGCAAGTCGATGCCATCGGTGAATTCATCATAGATCGGCGCCAGCAATTTTCGCGCCTCGGCATCGCGGCCTTGCCCGCTCCACAGACTGGCCAGGCTATGCGCGGCGCGGAGCTGCCAAAACCGCGCGTTCTGGCTTTGCGCGGATTTCAGCGCCAAGAGAAAGCAATCCTCCGCGCGCCGGCGATCGGCGGGATTTGCGGCGAGCAGGATGTTTCCCTTGATGCGTTGAGCCTCGGCAGCCCACCAGCGCTCGCCGGTCCGCTCGATCTCGGAGATCGCCTGGCCGGCGAAATCGAGTGCGCGCTTAGAATTGCCGGCGCGGGCATAGGCGTCCGCAAGGCAGGACAGGTTGAACGAGCTCTGGAAATTCGCCCCGGTGTTGCGATGCTCGATGAGCGCAGCATCCATCAGTGCAATTCCCTCGACGGCCCGGCCGCCCTCGACGAGGTTGACGGCCTTCAAAATATTGGCGCGGGAAATGTGGTAGGGGCTGCGCTGCTCGGTGGCGATGGCAAAACCCTCTTCGGTCGTGGCAGTCGCAGCCGGCAAATTGCGGGTGTGAAGGAAGAAACGCGCCGAGGCCAACAGCACCGATACCAGGGTGAACGGATGAAGCCGGCTTCGCGCGTCGCTCACCGCGGCCTCTCTCGTTTCCGTCGCCAGTTTCAGTCTGCCGAGATAAAGATAGGCGAGGCTGAGCCAGACCAGCGAAAATGCCCGGACGTGCGTGCCCGCCATGAAGGCCACCGGACGGCAGGATTCCTCTTCATAGAGCGACAGCCCCGTTTCGAGGTGAAACTTCGCGTCCTCGAACCTGCCGATGTGCAGGCAGGCGGCGCCGGCCTCATAGTGACCAATCATCGCGCTCGGCGGGTCAAGGCGGCGGCGCAGGAATGGCTCGGCCAGCTGCAGGACTTTCGGCGCCTCCGACCGGATCAAGTGATAGTTGCAAAGGCCGCCGAGCGCCCGAAGCGCTTCAAAGGGATGCGCGGCCTCATCGAGCAGATCGCGCGCCCTTGTCAGCGCGGTGGCGACATCGGGCGAGGCAAATCCCTTGGTCATGACATAGGTGTTGCCGAGCTCGACGTGGATGCGGGCTTCGAATTGCCGGCGCCTCTCCGGGTCGGTGATTTCAGGCAAGAGCGTCACGGCCTTTTCGAGCTGCGCCTGCGCCTCGATGCCGGCCGAACGAACAAGCGACAGGCGGGTGGACTTGAGCCAGTAATCGATGGCCTTCCCGAAAGCACCGGCCTCGCTGCAATGATAGGCGAGCACGTCCGGATTGCGTTCCAGCATTTCGGGAAATTGGCGCTCGAAGGTCTCCACGATGCGCACGTGGATCTGAACGCGCTGGCTCTTGAGCATGGTGCCGTAAGCGGCATCCTGCACCAGCGCGTGCTTGAAGGTGTAGACGGCGTGCGGGACGACGCCGCGCTGATGCACCAGCTCGGAGGCGACCAGCTGCCTGAGCAGCGGCGCGAGCTCGGCATCGCCGAGATCAAAGACCGCACGAATCGAGGTGTAGGCAAATTCACGCCCCAGCGCCGATCCGGCCTGCACCACCGCGCGCAGCGAGGCGAGCCGGTCCAGCCGGGCAACCAGTGAAGCCTGCAGCGTCGTGGGCACGGCGAGAGGCGGCAAGGCCTCGGCGAGCACGTAAGCGCCGTTTTGTTCGCGCAGAATGTCGCTTTCCAGGACTGACTTCGTCATCTCCTCGATGAACAGCGGAACGCCGTCGGTTCGTGCCACGATTTGTTCGAGCAGGACCGGCGGAAAATCCCTGCCGTTGGCCACCTGCCGGATTACTTCGATGTTGTCGCGCCGGCCGAGCCTGTTCAGCGTCAACACCGTGACATGCGACTGGCCAAGCCAGGGCGGCACAAATTCCGGCCGATAGGTGATGATGAGTAGAACCGGAAGCGTTCGGATGCGCTCCGCCAGGATGTCGAACAATTCCTGCGTGGTCGGGTCGACCCAATGCGCGTCTTCGAGCACGATCAGCACCGGCTTCTCGCCGGCAAGACCTTCGATCTGGCCCACCAGTTGCTCCAGTAACAATTCCTTGCGTCGCTGCGGACTAATCGACAACACGGACGAACCCTGGCACGGAATCGAAAGCAGCTCGGCGAACAGGGCTGTGTCCCTCGCCGGATTTTGCGACGACGGCGCCAGCAGCGCCGCGAGTTTGTCGAGCTTGGCCGCGTCGCTGTCACCGGCGGCAAGACCGGCCGCATGTTCGAGTTGATTGATGACAGGATAAAACGCGGTCTGGCTGCGATGCGGCGAGCACTGCAGGCGCAGGCAATGGTGCGGCTCCTCTTTGATCGTCTCCTGCAGGGCGAACACCAGCCGCGATTTGCCGATCCCTGGCTCGCCATAAACAAGCACCAGCCGGCCCTCGCCTGACTTGATCTGGCTCCAGCGCCGCTGCAGCAGCGCGAGCTCTTCCTCGCGGCCGATCAGTTTTGTGGGCTTCGAATGCAGCGCTTCGAAGCGGCTGGTGGCCGCGCCTTCCGAAAGCACCTGCCAGGCCTCGACCGGATCGGCGGACGATTTCAACTTGAGCGATCCGAGACCGCGCGTGTCGAACAGCGCGCCAATCAGGCGACGGGTGGTTGCGGAAATCACCAGCGCGCCCGGCTCGGCAAGCGCCGCCAGACCCGCCGCCAGCGGCAAGGCATCGCCGATTGCGGCATGGTCGGCAGCAATGCCGAGTTCGTTCAGATCGCCGACGACGACAAGCCCGGTCGCAACGGCAACGCGCGCTTGCAGCGGCTTGTCGGACCGGGTGTTCAAGGACGCGACCGCCTTGATCACGGCAAGGCCGGCGTGCACCGCCCGTTCCGCGTCGTCTTCGCGCGCGCGCGGGTATCCAAAATAGACGACGACCTCGCCGCCCAAAATTTGGCCGACAAAACCATCGTGCTCGGTGATAACCGTCTTGATGCGGTCCTGGAGAGCGGACATCACGGCGAGCAGGTCTTCCGGGTCTCGGGCCAGCGAATGGGCGCCGGCGCCGGCGAGGCTGCAAATCATCACCGAGAGTTGCCGGCGCTCCGGCCGGTCGCTCCTGCTGCGCGCCGCTTCCGGTGCATCGTTGCGCGCAGCGCTCGCCACCTCTGCGAGGCGGAGCTTTTCCCGCTCGCATTGTTCCCTTACCTCGCCGACAAAGCGAAACCCCTTGCGAGGCAGGGTGCGGAGCAGAATCTGCCGCTCGCCATCGTCACCGATGGCATGGCGAACCGCGTTGATCTGACTGCTGAGCGTGGATTCCGAGACGATACGGCCGCTCCAGACCGCCGCCATCAGGTCATCCTTGCTGACGACGCGCTCGCGATTTCGAATGAGATAGAGCAGGAGATCGAAGGTCTGCGGCTCGGCGGCGATCAGCGCAGCCCCGCGCCGCAATTCCCGGCGGTCGGCGTCGAGCAGATACTCTTTGAACGCGTAGATCATTCAAATCCGCCAGGGCTTGGCCGTTTCGCAAAACAAAACCAGCGAATTCCCAAGGTAAATCCAAGCATATCCCAAGGACGGCCGCTTCCACCAGCGACTAAAAGAAGCGCCTGCCGAACGACGAAAGGAGGCGGCCATGGACGCGCTTTTGACGGCCATCGTCATCTGGATTTCGGCCAATTACGCCCTGCCCGCGTGCCTCGATCACCCGCGCATCGAGCGGGTAGCGTCGATTGAGATGGCCGGGCTTCGCACCAAGGGCCTGCTATCGGCGCTTGCGCGCCAAGCAAGCGTAATCGAGGTGCAGGAATCATCCTTCGAAAAAAGGCGCGACGTCGTCGCCCTGTATAACGATCAGACCAGGACGATCTACCTTTCGGACAAATGGACCGGCACCACGCCCTCAGAACTATCCGTCCTCGTTCATGAGATGGTGCATCATCTTCAGAACGAAGCCGGCACCGCTTATGAATGTCCGGCCGAGCGCGAAAAGCTCGCCTACGAGGCGCAGGATAGATGGCTGCGCCTGTTCGGCCGCAATCTTGAAGCCGAGTTCGAGGTCAACGGCCTTGCGCTATTGGTGTCGACCTCCTGCGGAATGGCGATGGGGCTGCACTGAGGACGCGATGAGTTTAGGTTGAAGCGGCGAACCACTTCTCCCTCGCCCCGCTCTTGCGGGGAGAGGGTCGGGATGAGGGGCTGTCTCCACAGACCGGACTCGCGGATAGTCCCCCTCACCCGGATTGCTCCGGACGATGCTTCGCATCGCCGAGGCAATCCGACCTCTCCCCGCAAGCGGGGCGAGGTGGGCCAATACCCGTGTCGATTCAACTAAAGGCCATCGCGCTTTAGACAAGGATGCGAAGCCGCTATGCGGCGTTCGACAAAACCCGATCAGCTCTGCTCTTCGACAACTCTCAAGTTTCATCAGTCGGACGGTGAACCATTTTCACGCTGACCCAAGCGCGCGGCAAATCCCGCGCTCGAATTGCCGATAGACCCTGAGCGCCTGCCGGTCGGCAAAGGGGAGGATCTGCATCATGATCACGCCGGCGATCCGCATCGTCGGGTCGATCCAGTAATAGGTATTGAACAGACCGGCCCAGGTGAGGCTGCCTGCCCTGCGGCCGTCGGGAACGGGATCGATATTGATCATGTGTCCAAGCCCCCATCGCAGCCGAACCCCCGGAAAAAAATCCACGTCGTTCGACAGCGCCGGGTTTGTCGTCCTGAGAATCCCCGCCTCAACGTTGCCGATCTGGTTGGTGGACATCGAGGCAACGGTCTCCGGCTGAAGGATGCTTGTCCCGCGAAAGCTTCCACCATTCAGCAGCGCCTGCAGCAAGGTCAGATAATCCGGCGCGGTGGAATAGATGCCGCCGCCGCCGGAAAACGCTTGCGGCACCTTCGGCTTTTCCAGCGGCTGCGGAACAAGCTTTCCAGTCCCGTCCCTGACATGCAGGCTGGCCTCGCGCGCGCGCTGTTGCTCGCCGAGCGAGAAGCCGGTGTCGTTCATGCCGAGCGGCCCGGTAATGTGATCGCTGAAATAGCGATCGAGGTTTTGGCCGCCGGCGATTTCCACCATCCGGCCGACCCGGTCCAGGCTGCCGCCATAGGCCCACCTCGAACCCGGCTCGAACATCAGCGGCATGCGCGGCAGGTGCGGATTCTTGCGGGCACGCTTGAGATAGCGGCCGACATTTGGATCCCAAAGCGGATAGCTGAAGCCTGAGGTGTGCGTCAGCAGGTTGCGCAGCGTTAGGGGTTTTTGCGCCGGGCGCAGCTGCGGAACGCCCTTGGCATCGAATCCGGTGAGAATTTGGGCCGACGCGAGCGCCGGATCGATATTGCCGGCCGGCTCGTCCAGCTTCAGCGTGCCGCGCTCCACCAGTTGCAGCGCGGCGACCGACGTCAGCAGCTTGACCATCGAGGCGATGCGGAACACCGTGTCGGTCGACATGCGCGACGCCGCGGCGATGTCGCGGAAGCCAAACGCGCCTTCATAGACCACCGACTGTTCCTTCGCGGCCATCGCGACAACGCCAGGTATTTCCCTGGCGCTGACGCTTGCCTGCAACGCCCTGTCGATTTCCTCACTGTGAGCCAGCTTGTTCAGAGGCGCGGCGATGCCGGTCAAAGGTGCGGCCGGAATCATGGCGGCGGATGCAACAGCCACCGTCCGCAACAATGCATCACGTCGGGTGATCGGCCCTGTCATTTGCGTCTTGAAGATGTGCTCCATCAATCGGTACGTTGCGGACAGCCGCCGCCGTGCGCAGTCGCGCTCGGACCTCAGGTGACGCTGGTGCGATCATGTACCCAAGTTCAGCGTTTCCGATCATAATTGATTCGGATCTATTTTTCGAACGCCACAGCATTCCGACCAGCGCGCAAATCGCCGCGTCCAACTTATCTTGATCGCTCTTTCTGGGCTTCGAAATCAAACTGGCGTTCCTCGCCCAAGTCGCGAGCGAAACCAGTCCCAGCGTGACAGCGTGACGATGCACCATGGTCGTCACGCCGGTCCAATCTGGCAGGCGAAATCTCCGTCCATTGCCGGGATTGTAGCGCGGGGCAACGAGCCGACCAAAATAGGCGGCTTCTAGAGAGGGAAGCGCGAGCGCGGGAAATGCCTCAATCAAGAAGAGACCTTGCTCGGCTGTCCGTGCGGCCTCCGCGTCGTCACTTGCGCTCAAACGTTGCTTAAAACGCCAGATAGGAGCGTCGTCGTCAAACATCCCCTTCTTGGAACGATTGGCGGGTTGGACACCGCCGCCAAGCCAGGAGATGAGCGAGGCGGCAACTTTATCAACCGGACGCATACCCCCTATATTGGGCACTATCGTCGGCTGATCGAGCGCGACAACACAGACATCGCATCTTGATTGCTCGGCCGCGATGAAATCAAATGCTTGGTCGAAGCTTGCGAGTTGGGGATTGCTTGATGATAAATGCCCGTGATGGTCGCAACGGATCGCGCAAACTGCGCCAAGTGCCTTTGGGTTGTCCGTCCAAGCCGAGTCGAAACCGACCACCGTCCAACTAACCATCGATCACCTCTTTATTGATCCCTACTAGCTCAATTACCTCCACGTTACACTCGCCACCGGGAGGCGCGGTGTCGAAACGTCATGCGCGGAAATATCGCTTGTGGCCGTTATCCATTTCATAGCGCACCGCGATGCCGCTGAGTTGGGTCTGCTTCTTGACCGAGATGGTCTGGAAGCCATGGGCTTGGATCAGCGCGCTCAAACAGAAAGAAGACGTGGCGATCGGGCTGTAGAATGCGCCGAATACACCTCGCCCGCCGGTTCACCGGCGAGAACTTCGAAAAAGCAGTTGCTGAAAATTGCCGATCCGCCTCTTGGACGACTAAATTGAACACGGACAGCCGTCCGTCGCAGAATGATCATGATTTCGGCGTACTCGCCGGGCTGGCTATCGACTTTTATAGAGCCGCTTGACCTGAAACCGGGTGGGCTCAAGGCTTGATTATATGAGCGTTCTGAGCCGTCGTGTCCTGATTACGGGTGTTTCTGCCACCGGTGCGATGTTGGGTCTCACCGGGTGCGCGAGCACGCCGGCCCGCGTGGCGGAGGTCGATCCAGCCTACCGCCGGACAGACGTTGCGTACGCCACGCGGGAGCCGCGCGGCACCATCGTTGTCGATCCGCTGCAGCATTACCTCTACTACGTGGAGGGCGGTGGACAAGCCCGGCGTTATGGAATTGCCGTCGGCGGCGAAGGATTTGGCTGGTCTGGCGTGGCCACGGTCCACAGCAAGCAGGAATGGCCGGACTGGTATCCCACCAGGGAAATTCTCGAACGCCACCCCGAGCTCACAGCCGGGTTGAAGGAATTGCAGGGCGGCCAGGGCATGCCCGGAGGGCCCGACAGCCCACTCGGTGCCCGCGCGCTTTACCTGTGGCAGGGTAACAAGGACACCCTGTATCGCATCCATGGCACAAACGAACCCTGGAAGATCGGCAGCAACGTTTCCTCCGGCTGTATCCGAATGATCAATGACGACGCGATCGATCTCTACGATCGTGTGCGGATCAACACCAGGGTGGTCGTGCTGGCATCGAACGTAGGTTGATGGCGCGCTGCATGGGTTGAGCGATGCGATCCCCATCTGTTCGGAACGAGGGTGATGGTCTCGCGCAGGGCTCAATCCATCCTGCGCTCTATGGCTCCTCGCGATGACAGGTACGCGAAAACTGCCCGACGGGCAAATCACTTCTGATTTTCAGAAATCGTGTCAAGCCCCGTTTGCAAAAATATTTCTGTTTTCCTTTGACCCAAATCAGTTCACTGATTCGCCCCGTCCCGTTCCGACAGAGGGGCGTTGCGCAACGTCATCAACGTGGAGCGGGATGCGGTGGACGCGGGCAGCGCGCGAGACGAACGCGGTCTGCTACGTACGGTGAAGTCGTGTGGTTCCGACGCCCCAATCGTTGGCGTCAAGTCTGCGATAAGAAGCGCAGGCGACGGTGTCAAAAAGCGTGGTCACCGAGGAGAGCGCGAAGTAAGCCGTAAAACCATTGCGCGGGGAATGCCGG
>WNFO01001411.1_pt1 | contig 37580 bp, 34 predicted proteins | sample 5400251 | NCBI WGS metagenome assembly WNFO01 (sample SAMN13153354, study PRJNA577476) | soil metagenome | isolation source: 100 cm saprolite under Madrone tree | place: USA:California | collected 2016-06-14
GCCAACCCAGACGTCCCGGTCACCGTAGTGAGCTATCCGTAACGACTAGACACCGGGTCCTAGTGCGAGCGCTGGACGCTCGGAGCCTATGCGCGTCCAGCGCTCGCAGTCAGTCATCGCTTCCCCGGCCGATGGTGAAGGCGGACGCGGTCCTGCCGCCCTGCGACAGAAGGCAGCGCCCTTAGGCCCCGACGCGCAGCGACAAGAACACTTCAGCCGGCGCGCATTTTGTTTTCATTTTATTTTATCGTGCAAAAAAACGCGATTTAGAAGTTTCGCTGAAAAATAGCAGGTTGTGTTGGCCGAATCGGTTCCCTACGTACTCTGTTTACCTTAGAAAAAAGCGGTGGAGGCAATGAAAGACTTTCCTGGTTCAGATCATATTTGTGCCATTAAATCGGCAGTGAAGTAATTTATTGCCAGCAAATCGGGTGAAACTGCGCTCGGAACCTTTGAAAGCAAGGTTTTAATTTTTCTTGGAGAACGGAATCATACCTGCTCAGGCTATCCAGACCCCACCCCAATTACGAGGAGGCTTATGCCTAATTCTACGATTCGGAAATTTCTCTGCGGTATTTCTGTTGCCGGCTTGCTGATTCTCGGAATCAGCAGCCGAGCCAATTCGGCCGTTCCATCGAAGGCCGGCCAGACGCAATCAGAAAAACAAACGCAGCAACCCACAAAATCTATTGCCGGTAAGGTTGCAGCCATCGGAAGCGGCGGAACTTCGTTCACGCTCGATGTCACCGGCGGTGGTTCCGATAAGGATAGTTCCGGGAAGAACACGCTGAACTTTGTCGTGGACGACCACACTCAGGTAAAAGGACAAGTGAGACAGGGGACGGCCGTCACGGTGGAATATCAGGCGATGCAAAACGGCCAACTCTTGGCAGTGACCATCACGGCGCAGGCCTAGCGGCGATAAGTCAATTCATCTGGCAACTTGCCGAACGATTCCACGCTCAGTTTGCGCGCGTTTCTTTCGCGAGTGGCGGATCCGGCCCGAAGACAGCAGTCAAGGTAGAGCAGGGTCCGCCAGTCTTTTTTCAAGGGTTCAACTCTTCCCGTGAATGAACTTGACGAACCATGTGAGCGAATCCGTCCCTGAATTTTTAGCGGCACGGCCCTCACGCTACCGGGATATCTGCTGATCGGAGATCGGAGATTTAGAACTCAGGCCGGAGCGCTCTCGCCTCTTCAAGCGTGAGCCGGCGCTTCTGACGATAGGACAAGTTCGCCATGTGCGCAGCGAGTGCCGAACGATAGCCTATGTCGACGGGGGCGTTCGGGATCTTCCGGGCGCGGACGCAATCGACCCAGTTGGCCATGTGGTCTTGATTTGAAGTGCGGCCGGTCAGTCCTTCGCCGCGCGGACGATTCACCTTTTCAGGGTAATAGCGAATGGTCTCATCGGACTTGCCGGTGACCATGTCAGTCGCTCCCGCTATGTGTTCGATGGTGCCGTCACTTCCGAGCAGGCGTTCACCCAAGCCGTAACGGCTGTTGTTGAAAGTGGACTGCCAGGTGACAACTATGTCTGCGGGAAATTCGAGCGTGACTGCGATCGTGTCCGGCACCTGGCGCCCGTCTTTCTCGGAACACGCCGCCGGACATGTAGGCCGCGCTGGGTTCAGGGAGCTCGAGCGCTGACATAATCCAGGCGATTTGGTGCACCATGTTTTCGGTCACGTTTCCGCCGGAGAACTCCCAGTACAACCGCCAGTTAATGAACTTAAAAGCATCGAATGGGCGATCGGGACGTCCATTGAGGAAGGCTTTCCAATCGACATTTTGCGCGGTGCAGTCCGCAGGTACCTGCCGCACCCACTGAGGTTTCCCGTGCGGTGTGTTGCGACTCATCCAGGAATCCACTTGAGTGATCTTGCCGGCCAGGCCGTCCTTGATCCACTTACGCGTATCGGCGAGCGAGCCAGAACTCTCGTGCTGCAATCCGATTTGAACTACCCGGTCGGAATTCTTGGCCGCTGCCAGGCATTGCTCCGCCTCCGCGATAGACCAGGTCATTGTTTTTTCCGAATAGAGGTCCTTGCCGGCTGCAAGCACATCCTGAAAGTGCCGCGCATGAGCCATATCTGCCGACAGCATTACGGCAAGTCAGTGCCCAACGGAAAAAACGAGCAACCATTTTTTTCATCACACACCCCCCACTCGCCTGCGAAACACTGGAACTGGTTCCACACCCTAACCGAGCAAAAAGCGCCTGTCAAGTTAGAATCTCGAAAAATGACTTGGTGCGATGACTCTTTTAAGTCCTTGCCGAAAGCGCGCGGAGGGCCGCCGAGGGGCTTTATTTAGATGGCGTGCTCATGATGTGCTAAACTTTCGGCGGTGAAATGGTGCGATGGGTTTGGCCACCGGCACCGGGCAAGACGCGAAGACCACAAGAAAGCTGACAACAATGGAAGCGGTTCCAGCAAAAACGACGATTCGCGAAGTAGCCCGCGCCGCAGGTGTGGGCATCGGAACCATTTCGCGCGTCCTAAATTCCAGCTCGCAAGTGAGCCGGAAAACGCGCGCACGGGTACTGGATGCAATTCGCCGTCTCGGATTTCGCCCCAACGCGCAGGCCCGGCGGATTCTCAAACAACGCTCGGAAATGGTCTGCTTTCTCCTGAGCAACCGCGATTTTCTCCATCCTTTTCATGCGCGCATCCTGCAAGGAGTCGAATCCTACGCCAGCGGCTTGAAACAACACGTTCTGTTCGCAACATTGCATTATTCCCCGAGGACGCCCCCTAATAAGATCGATCTGCCTCCCGTTCTTCAAGAGCATGGTTTGATTGACGGAGTCATTCTAGCCGGGACCATTTATGCCAATCTGCTCCGGAGAATCGAATCCATGCAAATGCCCTTGGTAGCGTTCAGTAACAATGTGGTGGGAATGGACGATGCCCAGCAATTCGACCAAGTAGGCTTTGACGACTTCAATGGCATGCTTCACGCTACGCGGCATCTCATCGGCAAGGGTCACCGACAGATTGTTTTCGCAGGAGATGTCTCTTACCCGTGGCTTCTTCGCCGATTCGAAGGTTACCGGCAAGGAATGCGCGAGAGCAAACTAAAACCCGTCTTGATCAGGGGCCGGAGTCACCTGAGTTTCGGCGACTTCGGTCAAGAGAGTGTAGGCCGGATACTGTCCCGCCGGCCGCGAGCGACTGCCGTCGTAGCCGGCAACGACGAAATCGCCTACGGACTTTGGCGATCGTTGTGCCGACAAGGCGTGAAAGTGCCGGACGAAATCAGTTTGGCCGGCTTCGACGATCGTGAGGAAGCGGTTCTGATGGATCCGCCGCTTTCAACCGTGCGCGTTCATAAGGAGGAAATAGGCGAAACCTGTATGAAGATGCTGCTCGAGCGTCTGCATCATCCTCAAATGGCCTTCAGCCAGCGGGTTCTGCCTACGGAATTCCTGATGCGCGGAACCGTCCGCCAGCTTCCGTGAAGAAACGTCGACAACAAGTTGTGAAAATGAATGCGGACCGCGACCGACCCTGTCGGCCCTAGGTGCGGATAGCATCTAATCCTGAAATCGATCTTGAGAGGCCCACAAACCCAGTCCGGGATTCTGGATAAAGTAAATTTCTTCGCCGCCCACCAGATTCCAACCTTGCTGCAGTTTCCGCGGATCGTACCGCTCGAACATCTGGCCGAGTTCACCGTATGCGAAGCCGGCACTCTCCACTTCTTCGCGCGTCAAATGGCCGGGACACCAAGTGATCCGGAATCGCCCTTCGGACGAGCCATGAATAAGGTGCGCTGCCGCGCTCAGGTCCGCGGCCAAGTCTTCGTTCCTCTGCACCATCGCCAACGTGGCCTCGGTGCCGTGATATCCGTATTTGCGAATTAGTTTGTCGATTCGGCGATCTTCACCAAACTCGCGCACACCCGGAGCCAACACCATCAACTCCCCGCCATCTTGCAACGCCATGCGGGTGCGATAAATCGCTTTGTTTCCTAGCCAGGTGCTATGGAATTCGTGCGGGTCAAGATACACGACTGCTTTGCGCATCGGATAGGGCATTAGCACAAAATTCACGCGAAAACTCAGCTCCGCCGCTCGCTGAAAGCATTCTTCGTCATCTCCAATAAACAGACCGCGCACCACGGTTGCTCCGGCGGCGTTACGGGCTACGACCGTAAGGACGTATACAATCGGGACCTCGCTAAGGAAGTGAGACGCGGCATAGTTCAGTACCCGCCGTACGGGATTGTCCGCCCGTCCCATAATCCGTTCCATTCCATAGACCGCTCCGAGGTAGTGACTGCGATTGATGCTGTCGGGCCCGCCGGTTCCCACCAGGATGTTCTTGTTGTAGTTGGCCATGCCGATCACTTCGTGCGGTACAACCTGTCCGATGGACAGAACCAGATCAAAACCCCCTTGCAGAATCAGGCGATTCACCTGCGCAGGCCATTCGTAGTCCAGCTTCCCTTCCGACTGTTCGTGGATAAATTCGCAAGGCACGGTCCCGATCGTTTCCACGTCGTCACGCCATTTGTGCACATGAAAGAGACTTTGCGGAACATCGCCAAACATCGCGGCGATACCATCTGCCGACATGGCCTTGTGTGTACCGAGAGCAGGCAGCACAGCACCGAGACGTTCGCCGTAATAATGCCACGCGTAGCGTGTTAATTCGCCGGCTCGCGATGCGGTACGCGTCTGGTCGGGAGGAACGGCCAAAACCTTGCTCCGGCTTCCGAGTCTTTCGAACGCAGAAAACAAAAACTCCCGCAGCTCGACTGAGGCGAGCTCGCGATCGGGACCGCCTTGTGCGCAATATAGACTCATGGTTCAGCTTCCGGAACACAGCCAAGACCAGATGACGCTTTGCAGCACGTTTTCTTCATGCCTAGCTGCGCCGTTCGGTACTGATACTGGCAGCTTCCGGCTGAAACGAGCTTTGCGGCAAGCGAAAATAGTTCACAGCGTTCCGCTGGCAGATGTCCTTGACCATCTCGCCGACGAGCTTCTCGTCATTGGGGAGCAAGCCGGTTTCCATCTCGGTTCCGAGCAAATTGCACAGGACTCGCCGGAAATATTCATGGCGGGGGAAAGACATGAAGGAGCGCGAGTCGGTGACCATGCCGACAAAATTGGAGAGAAGGCCACAGTTCGAAAGCGCGTTGATCTGCCACTCGATGCCTTCCTTTTGATCCAAAAACCACCAACCTGTGCCGAACTGAATCTTGCCGCGAATTTCTTCCTGAGTGAAGGAACCGGCCAAGGCGGCAAAAGCATAATTGTCAACGGGATTGAGGTTGAAGATGATCATCCGGGGCAAGGCGCTTTCCGACTCCAGGCGGTCCATGTACGTTGCCAGCGCGGAGATTTGTGACCAGTCTCCAATCGAGTCGAAGCCGACATCACGGCCCAGACGGCGCAACATTGGCGAGTTGACGTTGCGATAGGCACCCAGGTGCAGCTGCTTGGTCCAGCCTTTTTGGGCATCCAGCCGGCCAAAAAAAAGCAGCATGTATCCAGCAAATTTGGCAGATTCGTCGGCGGAAAGCTGCTTGGCCTCGAGGGCTTTCTGAAAGAGCGCCGCAGCTTCGTGGTCACCGCAAGAAGCGGAATAACACTGATTTAGGCCGTGGTCCGAGAGCCGGCACCCGTGACGGTGGAAGAAGTCGTGACGAATCCGAAGTGCATCGAGAAAATCCGAGAACCGTGTGATATCTACGTTCGCGGAGGCAGCGAGCTTTTCGACCCATTCAGAAAACGCCCGCGGCTCCTCTGTGCGCATGGCTGCATCGGGACGAAATGTGGGAAAGACCAGTGTGGAGATGCCGGAAGCGTTGATTTGCTCGTGGTATTCGAGGGAATCGGTAGGGTCATCTGAGGTGCAGACAGCGGACACATGGAATTTTTTCAATATTCCGCGCACCGACATTTCTTCTTCCTGAAGCCGACGATTAGCGCGATCCCAGACACTTGCCGCAGTCTCTTCGCCGAGAAGGTCGTCGATCTCGAAGTAACGGGCCAGTTCGAGATGAGTCCAGTGATAGAGAGGATTGCGAAGGGCATGGGGAACCGTACGCGCCCAAGCCAGAAATTTTTCAAACGCACCGGCATTGCCGGTGCAGAATTCTTCGGCTACACCATCAGCGCGCATGGCCCGCCACTTGTAGTGATCGCCGTCCAGCCAAATTTCCGTAAGGTTGTTGAAAGTGCGGTTTTCGGCAATGTCCCGCGGAGGAAGGTGGCAATGAAAATCCAGTATCTGAACCTCCCGAGCATACTCATGATAGAGGCGCCGCGCTGCGCGTCCTTGCAATAGAAAATCTTCCGTGATGAAAACCATATTGAATGCCCAATTCCTGACCGGCTGCACGGCCACCGAACCATCCGATGCGCCCACAAATTCTAATAATGCCTGCTTCCGAAAACAAAATCGTCAATTCTCGAGCCTTCGTATCGTACTTGAAATCAGAGCCATCTCGAAGAGAGCATCCGCTTCTTTTTACTGCGTTGACATTCTTGCAATGTACAGTGACTCGCGATCCTCTCTATAACCGCTTCTAGGGCCTTTGCTGCTGGGATGGAGCGACCGCAAGAAAAGTCGAAGGGCTCGCCAGACAACACTTCGCGTTGGCCCGTGCGGCACGCGAGATGGGACGGTGAGCGAGGAATTTCTCATAGTCCGTGTAGCAGGCGGCGTGCTCTGCGGCGAAGTGCCAGAGCTTTCTGGCATTGCTGCCAAACACTGCTGCAATCTGAACGCCGTGAATGGCACGGGCAGCGCGCGCATGCGTTTGCGAAATGTTTCCGGCGCCAATCAGGCCAATGTGAATCGTCATCTTACGGCCAGTCCAGAGATATTCCTTAGCGAAGTTCTCAGATGCGATTGCTGGGGCGCCGGCTAGCTGTCCGCACCGGGACCAATAGCCACGACGAAGTAGGTCGCAGGCTTATCGGTTGGGTTCTTGATGCCGTGCTCTTCGTTAGAACGCACCATGGCCAGAGACCCTCCGTCCAGGCGATGCGCTTTTCCTTCAATCGTGATCTCCACCGTGCCTTCGCGAATGAGCCACATCTCCGTCCGTATGAACATGGCGGTGCGGGGGATGCGGCGCACCTCCAGCCGGCAAAACCGTCTCGTGAACTTCAACAGACTCTGCGGTGGCCAATTTTCCTTTAAGGATCGGGCGAGTCTCGACCTTCGGTGACCGATGCACGGGAAGGCTTGCGAACGGATAAACGGCCGAAAGCAAGGAATTCGACGGAGTATCGTCGTTCTTTGCGTCGGAAAACTCCGGCGAGACTGCGGACAGAAAAAAGAGCAGTCGGCAAAAGCGAAACCAAATCACGGCGCGTAATTGGCATCATTGTCCCCGCATTCTTTTTCTGACGATTGAAATTGGCTGCGTCCATATGCCATCCCGGACTTTTTCTTGGCGCACAAAAACCGTCCCCGGCTGACTTCAAAGTCCTGATTTGCCGATGCCGATTGAATTGGCAGAGAGGACGATCTCCCAGCTCGGGGTTGCTCCTGGTGCCAGTGACATATTCTTTGTTTCAAGAAGCAGGTGCAGCGGTAGTGCTCCGCGATCGCCTCTGCCAAGCGAATCGTCTCCCGCCGCGTAAGCCGAAATCTGAACCGGCCACGCGGAGTGATTCACTTGTACCTCAAGAGTCTTGCCGTCAGCAGTCAACCGGTCAACGCGCAAACCGTTTTGGTTCGAACTCTCCACATGACTGTATTGACTTGGAACCGCCAGCCAGAGTCGCTTGATTCGAAGTGCCGTTAATGCCGCAAGCGATTCCCTTCTGTGAAGGCGGTTTCCCTCGAACGTCCAGGTTACGATTGAAGTGACGCCAGGATTCACGGTTTCCCCCGCTTTCGATCCGACGAGAACCCACTTCTTCCACACGGCAGTAACGCTCCGTCCATCGGCTGTGGGCTTGATTTCATCGGCGCCATCGGCAGCTGCGATGGTTCTGCCGTCTTCCAGTTCGAGAAACGACACGAGGCAAGGATAGATCTTCTCCACCGGCGCGGCAAAGCCGGGAAATCCGTACGGTGCCGGTTGATAGTCGGACGTCGCGGCCTTCGGACCGGTCACAAAGGGCAAGGCAAACTGCAGACTTCCCTGGCGCACAACCCACACGCCAAACTGGCGATCCGGGCGCTGAAGAAAATATTCAAAACGCGCCACGTTGGCTAACTTTGGCCGAGAAGGAAAGCTCCTTATTCCTTCTTTCTCGAGCACCGCCATAAACGTCTTGTGAGCGCCAATCACCTTGCCAAGAAAGGTCGTTGTCTGCTGCCATTCGCGCTCCTTCGTAATATATCCATATTCTCCTCTTCCGAAAGCGAAGATCGACAGCAGATGGGTTTGAGTGTTGAAGTCGTTGTGCAGCCAGGACCACGCGACAAAATAGGCGGACGCAAGTTCGGGAAGCGGCGCTGGCCGAAACTCCGCGTGCTTTCCCAAAAAAGCCGTGATTTCCATGGTATCCATGTAGCTGATCGCGCCCAGGCTCCGTCCCCAGCCGTATCCGTAGCCATCCGGCGAGAGCAAATCCCACCAAAGCTTCATTTGTTCTTTTAGCGATGGCGCGATGGCCTGCACGATGTCTTCGCGCCCCGCTAGTGCTGCAGCATCGAAGATGGCTCTGGCATATTCGTTGGAATACCGGTCGTAACGCCCTGTGGGCGGAGAATCGTCGGCAAAAAGCGCTCCGTCGGTAAACTGTTTGGCGGCACGGTTCAAAAGATCGTCCAGGGATCCACGGTCTTTTGTAAGGCCCAGTTCGTAGTCAATCGCAGCGATGCGGGCCGCCACGCCAAAATAGTTTTCCGGAAGACGAATCAGTGTACGGGTCTTGGCGTCATAGAAGCGGCCGGGATCGAGTAGAGCGCGGTAAGTTTCCCGTTCTTCGGCAGACATGCCCTGCCACAACGTATTCTGATTGAGGTCTTTTCCGAAACTTTCCAGTGCCATGGCGGCATAGAGCTGCGCCCAGGTTTTTCCTCCATGACTCAATTCGATCCGCGCCATCTTGGCGATCATTTGAGCGAGGTCGTGGCCAACGACAGTCTTCGTAGGGGCATATTCAGAATAGTCGCCCAAGGTGCGCATGAAGGTTCCCCAGGAAAACTCTCCGATCGTAAGCGCCCCCACCACATGGTCTGGAGGCGGATCGAGAGTCCTAATATCCGCCACATGGGCCGTGACTTCTCGCTCAAGAAAACCTCGGATTTCCTGATTGAGCTCGGCAGTATCCACGTGCGCCCTGGTGTCTTGCGCGCGAGCCCCGGACGAATAATAAAACGGCAATGAGCAAATCAGGGTCAGCGCAGTTATTCTCAGCATCTGTTTTTCGCCAGTGGCCGCCGGCAATCTCTTCCATTTCGCGATTCGCATTGCTAATTTGCCTGCTCTCTGTAAAATCTGACCAACCTGCGGCTGCGTCAAAGGAGAAACGCTTGGGTCATCCTCAGCTTAGTCTCAAGGGCAAGACGGCTCTGGTAATCGGCGGCACCAGTGGCATCGGCCTCGCGCTGGCCAAGGGTCTCGCCATCGCCGGCGCTGACGTCATAACCTCTGGACGCCGTGCCGATCTTGTCCGCGCCGCCACACAGGAGATCCAGGCTCTCGGAAGACGTTCGCTCGAGGTCACTTGCGACGTTACCGACGAAGCCACGATCCAGCGTCTTCTGGAAGCCACGCGGAAAGTTTTCGGCGACGTCCACATCCTTGTGAATTGCGCCGGACGGACCAAACGCACTCCCACGCTGGACCTCTCCGATGCGGAGTGGAACTCGATCCTGGAAACGAATCTGAACGGAACGCTTCGCACATGTCGCGTGATCGGCCGACACATGGTGGAACGCGGCTATGGCCGCATCATTAATATTGCGTCGCTGTCTTCCTTCGTGGCCTTGTACGAGGTCGCTGCCTACTCGGCCAGCAAAGCCGCAGTCGCGTCGCTGACGAGGTCTCTCACGCTCGTAGTCGACGGCGGCTTTCTGGCAAGCGGAGTCAATCAGTAAGTCTGCAGGTGTCATCGTCGAACAGGCGAAATTCGCCATCCGTTCACTTGTGCTGCTCGATCCAGAGCAAGTCTTCCAGCAGGTAATATTGTCCGTAGATGAGCATGGAGTCGTTTGGCCTAACGCTACTGCCGTGACGCAGAACGCCTGCGGGCGTGGTGTCGTTTGTCCCGACCGGAGTCAGATAGCCGTCGATCAGGGACTGCACCATACCTTCTCCCGCTTGCCGGTAACGTTTCGCTCGTTCTCCGTCCTGGACCAACGTGGAGAGGCGCAGGAGTCCACCCGCAAGGACAGCCGCCGCTGAACTGTCGCGATTCCGGAAGCGCACGCCTTCATCAACAAAGTCATACCAGGGAACGGAGTCGCTTGGCAGGTTTGCGAGAGCGTAATCTGCCGTTCGCTGTGCGGTCTCAAGCAGCTTTGCCTCGTGAGTGGCACGGTAAGCCGACGAGAATCCGTAGACGGCCCACGCCAGCCCGCGCGACCAAGTGGTGTCCGCCCCAAATCCCTGGTGCGTGTGCGTGAAGACCCATTGTCCGGGAGGGGCGCTATTCTCAAGCTGCAGTTGCAAATCCCTGGTCGCTGCACCGTGCAGCTGAAAATTCTGCCTGCCGTTTCCCGGATTGTAGTGCACCGACTGCGTGACCGAGCCATCCGGCCGCACAAACCATTCCGCCGTTCGCAAAGCATGCTTTCTGCCGATGTCCCGCCACTTTTCGTTGCCTGTGTGGTCGCTCAGCCACCACAACAGCTGCAGGTTCATCATGGTGTCGATAATCGTGTCATCGCCATCGACACCCCACGATGCGATCAACTGGGTCTTGGCATTGAACAATTGCTCGAGCCGTTCCGCTGCGCGCGTGGCGCTCGCGCGAAGTGCTTCATCGTGGGTTTGATCGAACCCGAGCGCGGAAGAGTAGTAATACAGAAAGCCCGCGTCGTGATTCTGCTGCGCCTCCTGGCCGCTCATCGTCGAGCCCCACAGATCCGCCCACTTGCGGTATTTCTCGTCATGCGTTGCCGCATACAGCTGCCAGAGCTCTCCCACCCAGAAGCTTCCGGTCCAGTAGTAGCCATTTTGCGTCTGCCATTCGCCCGTCCGGTTGTCGGCTTCAGTGAAAAATCCTTGTCCGCGGTTTGTGGCGATGGGTTCGGTCGTCGAGCAAAGCACGGGTTCCCATCGGGTCGCGGTGCGGTCAACCGCCTCGCGCAATAGTCCGAGCGCTTGCTCCACGGTCTTTGCCTTGTGCGGAACCAGCGTGTCTGCGGGTGCTGGTTCGAAGCTTGCGGACTGGCTAAGAATTTTTACCTTTGCTGCCTGCTCCATCCATTGGGTCTGTGTCTTCACTGCGTTGAGGAATTCCTTTCGCGTTTTTATTGCATCCGCAGGAGGAAGCACCAGCGATTGATGTTCCCCGTCCTCCTTTTGAGCGCCGTGCCCTCTGCGATTGTCCGATTCTTCCTGGTCCCAAGCCGCCATCGTGTACCAAAAGGCTTTTCCATCCTTCAGCCTGAACCGCATCAAATGATTCAAAGCATCATCGCTAATACTGACGCCGGATTCTCGCATGATCACCGCGAGTCCCAGATTCTGGCCTGGAATTTCCTCCGTGGCCGTGGCGCCGGGAGCGACGACCTGCTCTCCCCAAGTTGCCATCCATGTGCACTGCGAATTTTTCTCCGAGGTCACCGCAGGCAAACCGCGCTTCGCGGGCAAGCCGGTGACGAATTCAAAATCATTTCCCGAGTCCGCGGAAATCTCCTGAGCAAACCCGCGCTCTCCCGCCCACTGGGTAATTCGCGTCCGCAAATGGATCAGTTTCCCACCCGCGCGCCAGCCGTCGTATTCGAGCTCTACGACGCTTCGCACGGGTCCGCTAGCAAGAATCCGCCACTTACGATCCTTGACGTCCGCCACTTTCAGAACCTTTCCATCCACAAATCCCGCAACCGACCCGACTCCGATGGCGTCTCCTACTTTGTATATGTCGCGGCCCTCAGGCGACTCGTCGTGGTAGGCGTAGTCCGGCGCGGCATACATTTCGAGCTGCAACGTGGGCCGCCGTTTGCCGTAGAGGTCGATTGCGTTCCGCGGGTCAAAGTAGATCCGGAACGCCATGTGCTCTGATTCCCAGCCCAGACCTTCGATCTTCCGGCTAAAGAGTGCTGCGGTTCTCTGCTTGTAGTCGTCGCGTAAGCGCCAGATGTGCTCCTCGTCGCCGTAGGAGATCGTGACAACGCGCGTCTGTTGTGGGCCGAGATTCATCTGAAACGCCAGCTCATCGCCCTTGCCATCGCCGTCCAGATCGTCGACCTGGGAGGGAAGTTCCTCTGTCTCCAGCACGGCGGCATCCTGTTCGAGCGTGCCCGCATCGCTTGCTGTCACGATCAACGAGCCGGGCCTGAAATCAGGCGCAATCTTGCGCAGCGCATCAATGGGAATCGTCACGTCAGCCGCTGAGTGGGCAGAGACGCCGGGATTCGAAACCGCGATCTTGATGCTCTTGATCTGCTGCCCTTCAGACGCCGGGGGAAAGAGAAGAACCGGCAGGAGGCACAGAATTCGCGGGCAAATCTTTGACATAGTCGGTCCCTTGCTCCCGAATGAAGTTGAGTTTCCAGAGCCTCGAGCGGCGGTTCAGCTGATGTAGTCTTCCCTGCACGGCGTAAACACATCCACCACCAGCGAATCCTCAATCGCCGACGCGCCGTGCTCCACGCCCCCTCGCACGACGAACGTGTCACCCGTTCGAACCTCGAATGCATTTCCCTGACTGGAGACTCGCAAATGGCCGCGCACAACATAAACAATTTGGTCGTGCGGATGGCTGTGGACCGCGCCGACCCAACCCTTTTCCATCTCGTGCTCAGCCAGAAACAACTTTTCGTTGTAAGCGAGAACTCGCCTCCTCAACCCCGGCTCCGGTTGCGATTCCTTACTGTCTTTGTGCGGCACCACGGCAATGTCAGGAAAAGTCTTCACTCTTGTTTCCATGGCTCTCCTTCCTTAAAGCAGACTCCGGCCCTCGGCGCTGCTTTGGCCGGATCTCGGATTTCTCGCTTCCTGCACCAAATTCACAAAGCGCACCGCCAAGCTGCGAATGATCTCCGCCTGGCGCGATTGCAGCGCCTCTTTGACGATCAACTCTGCGCCTACGCCCAGCGCTGCCGCTCCTGCGCGAATATAACTGGCTGCAGTCTCAAGATTCACGCCTCCCGTGGGCACCATAGGCACCTGGGGAAAGGGCCCTTTCAAGGCCTTGATGTAGTTGGCCCCTCCCGAATTTCCACAAGGAAAGATTTTTATGAAGTCTGCTCCTGCTTTCCAAGCCGCCATCACTTCGGTCGGTGTAAGCGCTCCAACCATGATGAGCAATTGCAGTTTTCGCGCGGCGGCTACGGTCGCTGCATCAAAGCCCGGCGTAACCAGGAATTGCGCTCCGGCTTCCGCGCACCTCAATGCCGACTCTTCATCGAGAACCGTTCCGGCTCCGACCAATACTTGTGGCATGCTGCGCGAAAGTTGCGAAATTACCTCGAGCGCGCCAGGCACCGTCATTGTGATCTCCACGATCGGTATGCCTCCCTGGGACACCGCTTCAGCCGCAAAATGGGCCTCTGGTTGAGAGGACACGCGGATCACCGGCACAATGCCAACGGACTCTATAAGCGCGCGTACTTCTTGTTTTCGATTCGAAACAGCCATCTCCGTTCTATCAGCGGGCAATTCGAGCTCCCGCTCCTTTCATAACCTGCAGCACTTCCTCAAGCGTGGCCATCGTCGTGTCTCCCGGGGTGGTCATTGCCAACGCGCCGTGCGCGGCGCCGCACTCCACCGCCCACTGTACGTCCTTTCCCGCGAGAAATCCGTAGATGAGCCCTGATGCAAAAGAGTCTCCTCCTCCTACGCGGTCCAGAATTTCCAGATTCTCGCGCTTCTTTGCTTGATAAAATTCTCCTTCGCGATAACAAATGGCGCCCCAGTCGTTTCGCGTTGCCGTGGTCGCTTTTCGCAGAGTCGTGGCCACCACCTTCAGAGGGAAGTCAGCTACTACTTTGCGGATCATTCGTTTGAAGCCTTCCGGATCAAGCGCGGAAAGACTGTCGTTCGTCCCAGGAACTTCGTATCCGAGCGCAGCGGAAAAATCTTCCTCGTTGCCCAACATCACGTCGACATACGGCGCGAGTCTACGGTTGACCTCTTGTGCTCGCTTTTTCCCACCGAACGATTTCCACAACGAATCACGATAGTTTAGATCGTAGGAAACGACGGCGCCGTGCTTCCGAGCTGCTTGCGCAGCTTCCATCGCCACTTCCGGAGTTGTCTCTGATAACGCACAAAAAATCCCGCCCGTATGCAGCCAACGGGCGCCATGCGTGCCAAAGATTGCTTCCCAATCAATGTCACCTGGCTGCAGTGCCGCCACCGCCGTATGTCCTCGGTCGGAGCACCCAAGCGCCGCCCGCACTCCGTAGCCCCGTTCTGTAAAGTTCAGACCGTTTCGGACTGTTCTTCCGACCCCGTCATAGTCCACCCAACGAATTAATGAGGAATCGACGCCTCCCTGGTAGATCAAGTCCTGCAATAGTGAACCGAGCGGATTTTTCGCAAACGCTGTCACAATTGCCGTTTCGAGGCCGAAGCAGCGCTTCAATCCCCGCGCCACGTTGTACTCTCCGCCTCCTTCGCACACCGTGAACTGCCGCGTTGTCCAGATTCGGTATTCGCCGGGATCAAAACGCAGCATCACTTCACCGAGACTGATCATGTCCCAACGGCACCGGCTCTTTTCTTTGATCGCGAGAGGCATGTTCTTAGCGGGCCAGCCAGCCTCCGTCCACCGCCAGAACATGTCCATGCACGTAGTTGCTGGCTTGCGAACACAGGAACACGGCCGCGCCAGCGATGTCGGTTGGTTCTCCCCATCGCCCGGCGGGAATCCTCTCCAGAATCTGCTTGCTGCGGGCGGGATCGTTGCGCAGAGCCGTGGTGTTGTCTGTGGCTATATAGCCAGGCGCAATGGCGTTCACATTGATCCCTTTAGCGGCCCATTCATTGGCAAGCGCCTTCGTCAATTGCGCCACTCCACCCTTCGCCGCCGCATACGCGGAGACTAGTATTCCTCCCTGAAAGGACAGCAGTGACGCAATGTTCACAATTTTTCCGCCGCTCTTTTTCAACATTTGCTGCCCGGCAAGCTGCGACAGATGAAAAAACGACGTCAGGTTCACCGCGATCAGCTCGTTCCAGAACTCCATCGCATACAGGCAGGGCTTCGAATGCCGGCCGTGGCATCCGACGTTGGCGCCGGCTCTTGCCAGAGCTATGGCAATCGCTTCGCCCAGTCCACGGTTCGAGCCGGTCACAAGAGCGTTCTTGCCATCCAATTGGAAGCCCTCAATGCCCATCGGAATCACGTATCCCCAATTTGCACTGGAGCAAGTTTCGGACTCAGCAAATGAACCAACAATAGCGCCACTAAATACGCGCAAGCCGCAATGAAAAAAGGAATCATGTAACTGCCCGTCCACTGCAGAACGTGGCCAACGATTTGCGAAATCAACATGCCCCCGACCGCCCCCGCCATCCCCCCAATCCCCACCACCGATCCAACGGCTCGGGAGGGGAAAAGGTCAGAAGGCAACGTGAAGACATTGCACGAGAAGCCCTGATGCCCCGCCGCCGCGAGACCAATCAGCAGGGTCGTGGACCACAGCCCGGACACCCGGTACACAATTGCGACCGGTACGACCATCAGCGCACAGATGAACATTGCCCACTTGCGCGCAGCGTTCACGGAAAAGCCCCTTCGAATCAGAGTCGAAGAAAGCCACCCCCCGGCGACGCTCCCAAAATCTGAAATCAGGTAGATCACCAAAATCGGTAACCCGATTTGCGTCAACCTCAGGCCGTGCTCTCGCTGCAGATAATCCGGAATCCAAAAGAGGTAAAACCACCAGATCGGATCAATCAGGAATTTCGCTGTCGCAAATGTCCAGGTCTGTCTGTGAGGAAGCAACTGTGCCCATTTAATCTGCCCCGAAGAAGTCACGGGATCGCTTTGGATCAGTCGCAGTTCGCTTTTCGTGCAGGACGGATGTTCTTCTGGTCTTCTGTAAAGAAGTAGCCAGAGAATCAGCCATGCAAACCCGAGAGCTCCGGTGCAAAGGAAAGCCCATCGCCAGCCGAGATGCATGGCAATCCACGGCACGACAAGCGGGGTGACGATCGCTCCGATATTCGTTCCCGCATTGAAGATCCCCGCCGCTAGCGCCCGCTCCTTCCTCGGAAACCACTCTGCAACGCTTTTAATGCTCGCCGGAAACACTCCCGCTTCCCCGAATCCCAACGCTGCTCGAGCCGTCGCAAAACCGACAAGAGAATTTGCCATTGCGTGCCCCATCGATGCGATGCTCCAGAACACCATTGCCACTGCATAACCAATTCGCGTTCCTAGCCGATCGATCAGCCGGCCCATGAACACCATTCCCAGCGCATAAGCCGTCTGGAACGCGAACACCAGGTTGCCGTAATCAATTTCGTTCCAGCTAAATTCGTGTTGCAGCGGCCCTTTCAGCACGCCCAACACCTGCCGGTCCATGTAGTTCTTGGTCACGCCCAGGAACAGCAGCCCGCAGATAACCCAGCGGTAGCGTCCGGCGAAGATGCTGGCTTTGGCCAAACCGGAAACAAGTCCCGTGGACGCATCCGCGCGGACGCCGGCACCGATCTCAGCTGTTGGAATGTGTTCCTTCATTCGCTCCTGCGGCTTTTCGTGCAACAGCTATTTGCGGCCGACCTCAAGTCCGGAACCGCTTTGCTGGAATCCAGGTTGGATATTAACGACACCGAATTGCCGGTCCTCAACCTCCCGATGAGCGGCCATCGCCCAAAGAAATGCTATGCGATGTCCTGGCACGGAAACGTTCGGATGATAGCCTTCCGGCATTAGCACTGCATCGCCGTCGCGGACTACCGTTACCAACTCAGGGTATTGTGTGTTGTTGTAGACCAGCTGAATCCCGTAAGCCGGCTCCGGCATATCGAAGTAAACATACATTTCCTCCAACATCTTTGCGTGCTCGTGCGGCGGCCAGCTGGTCCAATTGCCGGGCTCCGAATACGTGAAGCCCGCCACCAGCCGTCCCGCTTCCACGTTTTTCGCAATCAGCATGGTTAATTGCCGGGATGATCCGGGCCCACCGGTCACGAATTTGAGCCCAGGATCTTTGTCCACGTCGGCGTGTCGCACCAGCTGTACCTGATATTTCCCCTGCACGTCAGCGGAAAACTCCGCAAAATCCACGGAGCTGGTAGTAGAAATCTCAATCGTCGAATCTCGAGGGACGTAAATCGCGTCGAACTGCCCCATCGCGAACTCCTTGCTCCCCGTTTTCACCGTGGCTTTTCCCGACAAGCAAATCAATCCAGTTTCCCGATCTCCGTTCGCAAACGAAACCACAGGGCTTGATGAATCGAGAAGGATGCGTCCATACGACAGGTGCAGCATTGTGCTGTTTTCTGGAGTCACTGACAAGTGACGGCCGGTCTGGCTGTTCGTCTTTCGAAATACCATTTTATCGATCGCGTCTTCCGCTTGCGTGCTCATAGCCAACTCCTTCTTGGTTGGACCTAATTTATGAAAATGTCATGAACGAAGACAAGCTTAAGCTGCCTTAGCTCCGATGTGTTCACTCGAAAGCGGCGCTGGTTGCGTTTTAGAATGTGAAACGCAATCCGAGCTGCAACTGGCGCATCGCGCTCGCTGAGGTGATTTGCCCGAAGGTGGAGTAGCCAACTGTGGCGCCATTCCCAGCCGGCGGATTAAGACTCACGATGTTGAATACATTGTAAGCGTCCGCCCGAAGCTGGAGACCCATGCCCTCCCGCAATCGAGACAAGAGGAAATCGCGAGAAATCGCCAGATCCACGTCCTTGAAGGTCGGACCGCGCAGCATGTTACGACTCGAGTTTCCATTCACGGCAATGCCGTTAACCAGGGTGGAGGGATTCTGTGAGAACGCGGCGGTATTGAACCACTCCGCAGCGCTGCGGTTGCCCAAAACAGGATTCTGCCCGGGAACGCGTTGGGCGCGCTCGCCGGAACTGCCGGTTAAGTTGGCGTCTTTGCCGTTCAGAATAGTGAAGGGCGCGCCGCTGTGGATAGTAACAATCGAGGAAACTGCCCAGCCGTTCAGGAGCGACCGCCCGAAGAAATTCTGTCCATGGTAATAATTTAATTGCCATACGACGGCGCTCGCGAATTGATGGCGGAAATCGAAATCCGCTGGGCCACGCTCCAAGCGCAGATTCGTTGGATCCTCGGCACCTCCCTGTGTGGTGTTGTTGTCCAACTGGACGCTATCAAACGTGTGGCTGAAGGTATAAAAACCGTAAAGCATCACGCCGCGCGTCAATCGCATCTGGGCCGTCGTCTGCAAACCGTTGTACGAAGCGGTTTGATTGGACTGAGTGAGCAGAACCGAACCAAACGGGCTTCCGGGCGTGGCGCAGGTGGCTACGCCTGCATTGTCGATTGGCCGGCGCGCGGTGATGTTAGCCGAGGCGCTGGTCGCGCAGACGGGTGCAAGAGCGCCGGTGGCGGGAGAATTGATATCCTGTGAGAAAGGCAAATCGTGACTCAAAGTCCCTACGTAGGCCGCCGAAACGCTGAAACTCGAACTGACTTGGCGCTGAACGGACAAATTCAGCTGATAGCTGTACGGCCATTGGAAATTCTTTGCGAACGGATCGATACCGGAAATACCGCTCCCCGCGCCGGTTGAACAGACTACGGTTGGGCCGAGGGGCGCGCCCGACGCATTTTTCGCCACCAGCTTGTTGTACGGACAGGATAGCGTAGCGCCCATTGGCACGGCTGTCATCCCGGAACCCGTCACTTGCTGAGTCAGATTGGTGAAGGAATAGCGCACAGCGGAAGGCTCGAAATTGGTCACCGTGTTCCATTCGTTGCCAGAAACGCTCCCATAAAACACGCCGGCGCCAGCCCGGATGGACGTCTTGCCGTCGCCAAATGGATCCCACGCGAGTCCTATTCTGGGTGAAACGTGGCGCCAGCGGACTGGCACGATGCCGCGAGTGACGCCCGGGTCGCCAACGAATAGTGCTCCTGTGGGCGCATCTGGTATCGCGATGGATTGCTGGCCTACTTCGAAGCTCGTTCCCCGATTAAGAGGATCCGTCGGCGGAGTTTGAATGTCCCAGCGCAAACCGAGATTGAGCGTCAGGCGGGGGAGAATTCGGAAATTGTCCTGTGCGAACAATCCCGTGCTCCAACTGTTAGTGTATCCGGTCACCGGAGCATCCTGTGAAAGCGACGTAGGCAAGCCCATCACGAAATTCGCGAGAGCGGGAACCGAAAGAGTCTTGCCGGAAACAGAGTCCTTGATGTTGGTGCCGTTGAAGCCGAAAACTCCGTAGTTGTTTAACAAGGTCTGCTGAATATCCTTGTCGAGAGTTTCGTCGGCGCCAAAAGTAATCGAATGACGACCGTGGTTAAGGCTGACCACGTCGCGCACGGTATAAAAGTTCGAGCCAGCAACCGGACCGGCGATAGCGCTCGCTCCAGTAAAGAAACCCGTCACTGTAATCTGCGGAAGGGAATGGGGCCCTTGAATCGTGAACTCCGATCCCAAGTCCGCTAACGAGGTCGCCGGCAGGTTCAACCGGCCGCCAAAATTCCGCGTATAACCGAGCCATACCTGGTTGACAAGACTAGGAGTGGCGGTCCAAGTGTCGCTGATGTTCAGATTCTGCTGACGCCAGTTGAACTGCTGGACGGCCCAGGGGATGTTGCCGTTTGGCTGTCCACTGGTGGAATTCAGTGGAGGAACCTCATTCGTTCCGCTGGTATAAAAGTAACTTCCGCTCAGCCGCTGATTGCTGGTCAGATTGTGGTCCAGCTTAACGATGAATTCGTCGGGGTTGTAAGGGCTGGCAGTCGTTCCTTGCCAGCCGGTTGTCCCCACGTTGGCCACTGGAATCGTGGGAAAAGCGACCGCCGCGTTTGTTGGATTGAGGAGTTTTTGTGCAACCGGATCAAGGAGCGACGGACAAACCACGGTTGATGAGCCGCAGGTGTACTGGCTCGGTAGGGCCGTCACGACTCCGGTAAAGTCGCCAGTGCGCTCTGCCGCGGTTGGAACCGTCGCGCCGGTGAAGAAAAAGCTGCTGAGCTGCCGTAAGCCCTGGTAGGAAACAAAGAAAAATGTCTTGTCCTTTTTGATCGCACCGCCGAGGGTTGCACCAAATTGGTTTCGCCGGAGTGGAGGTGTGGCAAGCCGGGAGTTCCAGTTGTTCGCATTGAGTGCACTATCCCGCCAGTATTCGAACAGCGAACCGTGAAGGGTATTCGTGCCCGATTTGCTGAGGACGGTGATGACGCCGCCGGACATTTTTCCGTACTCGGCATCATAGTTGTTAGTTTCCACGCGGTATTCCTGGATAGCGTCTGGATTGGGAAGAATGTTGCCGGTGTTGCGCAAGCCGGTCATGTTGATCCCGCCATCGAGATAATAGCTCACCGATCCCGCTCCGCCATCCACGCCGCCGTTGATGAATGTCCGTTGCTCGGGATATCCGAGGGTTATCACCGGATTGGGCTGGCCCGGGTTAAACGTGCTGTTCTGGACTCCGGGTGTAAGTTCTAGCAACTGATACGCATTGCGGTTTACCAGCGGCACATTTTCGATTTCTTCATGCTCGATGGTGCGTCCGATTTCCGGACTGGTGGAATTAATGAGCGGCACGCGTTCCGTTACCGTGACCGTTTGGCTCACGTCTCCGAGCTGCAGCACTAAGTCCACGCGGGCTGGGACATTTACTTCCAGCACCACACCGTGTCGAACCATTCTCTTGAAACCTGCTGCCGTGACCTCCACCCTATAGCTGCCGACAGGCAGCAACTCGATCCGGTACTCCCCGTCGGCACTGCTTTCCACCGTCCGGAAGAGGTTCGTGTCCGTATTTGTGACGGATACTTGAGCGCCCGGAACGGTAGCGCCGCTTGCGTCCGTCACTTGGCCATACATCGTCGTTGAGGTGATCTGCGCCCGCACGCGATCGCAAGAGAGGATGGCAAGCAAGCCGAAAAAAAACGCAACTCCGAATTTTCCACGCATTGGCTTCTCCAATCCCCGCGCAGGGCACCCCTGCGCGGGTTCCATATTGCTAGCCCAAAGTGAGGCCCAGTCGCTGTACCACATTATGAGACTATGTCCCACATACTGATTGGCCCAAAAAAAACCGGCTTTCGCCGGAATTCCCCTGTTTCAATGCTCTAGCTAACCGCCCCTCGCACCAACTCCATCGCCGTCGGCCGATATCCCAGCTCGTAGGACAGTTCCCCGGCCGCCTGCATCACCGCTTTGCCGATTTCCGGTACCCTTTCCTTGGTCAGTCGGAAAGCTGGCCCCGAAACGCTCAAGGCTGCCAACAGTTTTCCTGACTCGCTGCGCACGGGCGCGCTCACGCAACGCAGACCCGGTTCCTTCTCCTCATTATCAATCGCGTATCCGCGCACGCGGATGGCCCGCAATTCGGCCTTGAACGCTGCGACCGTAGTAATCGTGTTCGGTGTGACCGCCTTCAACCCCGAGCGGCGGATGATTTCGCTCACCGCTGTATCCGGCAGCTCCGCAAGCATGGCCTTTCCGACGGCCGTGCAATACGCAGGGGCGCGGCTGCCCACGGTGCAAGCGGTCCGTACGCTCTGCTGGGACTCGATTTTTTCGATGTAAAAAACCTGCCCGTCGTCGAGCATGCAAAAGAACACCGTTTCGCCAAATTCGCTCTGCAACCGGTCGAGGTAGGGTTTTGCGTGACGGCGCAAATCGATCGCGCCAAAAGCCTTCGAACCGAACTCAAAGAGTTTAAGGCCCAGCCGGTACCGGCCGGTGTCGGGGTTCTTATCCACCAGGCGATGTTGTTCAAGCACCATCATCAAACGATGAGCAGTGCTTTTATGCAGCTTCAAGGTCTTGCAGATTTCCGCCAAGCCGCATTCGGTACTTCGATTCGCCAGCACTTCTAGAGCAGCCAGAGCGCGATCAAGTACTTGAACCCGGTACGGCGAATTGTTCGTCTTGGATTGTGGCACGCGTGCCATAATATGAAATTCCATTCTGATGTCAAGAAGAAAAATTAATCATCATTCATAGCGCTGAAACCATTTTCTCCCGCCATTCCCGGTCATTGCGACGCGTTCCGCAGATGGTAGAAAATTGTCGAAGGACGCTGGCCAGCGTTCAGCATCCCGTGAATGCTGGATTCAGAACGTCGAATGTTGAGAGCTCTGTCGCTGGTCCGGTGGCGGCAGCGTCCGGCGTCTAGTACGAGGTCTTGTCAGGCTTGTCGGCCCAGGCTCGAAAGCCCGCGAGTGCTTCTTCTCGCATGATTTGCAGAGCGGGTATGCGGCGTTCCGAATAGGGCTGCTTCAACTCACTATAAATGAAGGAATCGTCGAAACCAATTTTGGCGGCGTCCTCAGCAGTATTGGCGAAATAGATGCGCGAGAGCCGGGCCCAATAAATTGCGCCTAAGCACATGGGGCATGGTTCACAGGAGGTATACAACTCGCAATTTTTGAGTTCGAAACAGCGGAGGATTTCGCACGCTTTACGGATGGCCAGCACTTCGGCATGGGCCGTGGGGTCGTTGTTCGAAGTAACCTGATTTGCAGCCTCGGCGATAATCTTGCCGTCTTTGACAATTACTGAGCCGAATGGACCGCCTTGGCCGGAGCGAACTCCTTCAATCGATAACTGAATGGCGCGCGCCATGAAGGATCTATTCATAAGGAATCGCCGTCGTGCATGCGAAAAGCTGCGACTGCTGACGATCTGATAAGTTCGAAAAGGCGGTCAGCTTGATGGTGCTGTCACGCGGTAAGTATAAGCCGGGCGGACATACAGCCAGAAGTTTTTTCGAGGTTAATTATCGATTTTGTCGGCTTGAAAAAGTGTGGATATAAAGCTAGGCTCGATTTTCATTCGAATCGAACTCTCCGAGACCTTCGTGTTGCCATGAGTTTGCGCGCCTTCCTTTCCAGCCGGGTAGTAACGCCGGACGGAGTGCGTCCTGCTGCCGTGTTGGTGGAAGGAGCGCGAATCCGCGGCGTAGTTTCCGCCGATCAAGTGCCGGCGGGGGCCCAAGCGGAGGATTTTGGCGATGCGGCCATACTTCCCGGACTGGTCGATTCCCACGTTCACATCAATGATCCGGGACGCGCGGACTGGGAAGGATTTGAAACAGCGACGCGCAGCGCGGCGGCCGGTGGGTACACGACGTTGGTGGACATGCCGCTCAATTGCCTGCCGGGAACAATCAATGTAGCGGCGTTGGCAGCGAAACGCGCAGCGGCGCGAAACCGATGCCGCGTTGATTGGATGGCGTGGGGCGGCGTTGTTTCCGACAATCAACGCCACCTGGCACCACTGGCGGAAGCGGGCGTCGCCGGTTTTAAGTGTTTTCTCGTTCCTCCCGGGATCGACGGCTTCACCATGGTCAGCGAGCAGGAGTTGCGAACCGCGCTGCCGTATATTGCGCGCACGGGTTTGCCACTGCTGGTGCACGCGGAGCTTCCAGCGCCGATTGCCATGGCGGCAGAAAAGCTGAAAGATGCAGACTGGACCAATTACACAACCTACCTGCAATCGAGGCCTGAGGAAGCGGAATTATCAGCAATTCGAATGCTGTTGGCGTTGTGCCGCGAATACAAATTTCGCCTGCACATCGTGCATCTCTCAGCCAGCGCCGCGCTTCCTGAACTGCGCGCGGCACGTTCCGAGGGCCTGGCGGTGAGCGTGGAGACCTGTCCGCACTATTTGCATTTGATCGCCGAAACAATTCCTAAGGGAGCGACGATTTTTAAGTGCGCACCGCCGATTCGTAACGGAGAAAATTGCGAGCGTCTATGGGAAGGGCTGCGTGACGGCACGATTGATCTGGTGGCTAGCGATCATTCTCCGTGTCAGCCGGAAATGAAGAAACTCTCGGAAGGAGATTTTCGCACCGCGTGGGGCGGCATTGCCGGCCTTTCCATGGCATTACCGGTTATGAATACGGAAGTGAGTACGCGGGAGTATGCGCTCAGTGATCTCGCGCGCTGGATGGCGGAAGCTCCGGCGAAGCTGGCTGGATGCGACGCCCGGAAAGGCCGAATTGCAGCGGGATACGATGCCGACTTCGTGCTGTTCGAGCCCGAGAGCGAGTTTGCGGTGAGCAAGGATCGATTGCATTACCGCCACCCCATATCGCCTTACCTCGGAGAAAAGCTTCGTGGAATGGTGAAGGCGACTTATCTCCGTGGGAACCTGGTGTTTAGAGACGGCGAATTTCCGGGAGAAGCTCTTGGGCAGGAGTGCCAGCCCGGGCTTTCTCGAGAGATGCTCAAATGAAGAATTCTAACATTGTCGGCGCATCAGTCCCGCGATTGGAGGGGCGCGACAAAATTAGCGGACAGGCGCGTTATGTCGATGACATGAAACTGCCGGGCATGTTGTATGGTGCGACAGTTCGCAGCCGAATCGCGCGCGGCAGGGTCAGGAAAATTAATTTCGGATCAGGAATCAATTGGGAAGAGTTTGTAATCGTCAGTCCTGCCGATATTCCCGGAAGAAATTGCATCACGCTGATCGACGATGACCAGCCGTGTCTGGCCGATGGAGTGGTCAATCATCCAGAGGAACCGCTTTTGTTGCTGGCTCATCCGGACCGGGATCTGCTTCCGAAAGCAATCGCGGCCATAACCGTCGAATACGATTCCCTTCCCGCGATCTTCAGCATGGAAGAGAGCGAGACGCTGGCCCAAGTCATATGGGGGGCGGACAACACTTTTAAAAGCTATCTGATCGAAAAGGGCGACGTCGCGGCAGTGTGGGAAAAGGCCCACTATATTGTGGAAGGAGAATACAGAACGGGAGCGCAGGAACAACTTTATATAGAAAATAACGGCATGATTGCGCGCTTCGACGCTGAAAAAGGCATTACGGTGTGGGGTTCGCTGCAGTGCCCGTATTACATTCATAAGGCGTTGATGAAGCTTTGCGGCCTGCCAGCACATAAAGTGCGGGTGGTGCAGATGGAAACGGGCGGTGCTTTTGGCGGCAAGGAGGAGTATCCGTCAATGATCGCGGCGCATGCGGCGCTGCTGGCTATGAAATCAGGAAAACCGGTGAAAATCATTTATGACCGAATGGAAGACATGGCGGCCACCACCAAACGCCACCCTTCGCGTACCAGGCATCGCACCGCCGTCAGCAGAGAAGGCAGAATTCTGGGCGGAGAGATTGAATTCACCATTGATGGCGGCGCGTACAAGACTTTGTCGCCGGTAGTTCTGTCGCGCGGAGCGATTCATGCCGGGGGCGCCTATGATTGGCCCAACGTTCGGATCCGCGCTAAGGCTGTCGCGACCAACATGCCACCGCATGGTGCGTTTCGCGGATTTGGTGCGCCACAGTCGCTATTCGCGCTGGAACGTCACATGGATCGAATCGCGCAAGTGGTTGGAGTTTCTGCGCTGGAGATCCGGCGGCGAAATTTCCTGAAGAGCGGACAGACAACGACAACGCAACAGGTGGTACGCGAAGAGATCGACCTGGACAAGCTTCTAGACCGCGCGCTGGAACTTTCCGACTATCATGCTAGGAAAGAAAAATTCGCAGTGGAAAATCAGACGAGCGGCCGCAAGAAAGGAATGGGCGTCGCGGCGTTTCTGCACGGAGCTGGATTTACAGGCTCAGGGGAGCGATTTCTGGGATCAGCGGTTGGCGTGGAAGCATGCGTTGACGGTAGCGTGCGGGTGCTGGTCTCCAGCACGGAATTCGGCCAAGGAACGAAGACTGTGCTGTGCCAGATCGTAGCGGAGACACTTGGGCTGCGCTATGAAGACGTCGGAATCGCGCAACCAGACACGGACGAGGTTCCAAACAGCGGTCCGACGGTGGCGTCGCGCACGGTAATGGTGGTTGGAAAGCTGGTGCAATCGGCGGCGGTCGGGATCAGAGAGACCCTGAAGACCAGCGGAAAGATCGGAGATTCCTACTCCGCCGAGGAGTTCCGCGCCGCATGCCGGGCATACGTTGAAGAAAACGGAACATTTCGAAGCATCGCGAAGTACGAGCAGCCTGAGGATGTGATCTGGGACGAAGAAAAATATCGCGGATCGGCGTACGCAGCCTTTGCGTGGGCTGTCTATGTGGCGGAGGTGACAGTCGATCCAGTCACGTACGGCGTTTCCGTGGATGACTTCGTGGCGCTGCAAGAAGTGGGAAAAGTTCTGCACCCGGTTCTTGCCAAAGGACAAATCATCGGTGGAATCGTTCAAGGGATTGGTTTCGCCTTGTACGAGAAAGTGATTTGGGAAAACGGGCGCATGCAGAACGGCCAGATGACAAACTACATCATTCCCACGTCGGCTGACTTGCCATCCATTCGAGTACATTTCGAGGAATTGGGAAATGTTCACGGCGCGTATGGCGCCAAAGGAATCGGAGAACTGCCGATGGACGGACCTGCTCCAGCGGTTGTAAACGCGATTGTGGACGCAGTGGGCATTCCTTTCGATTCGGTGCCGCTGATGCCGGAGGACATTTTTGATGCATTGGGAGGTGAAGCAGCGCGGGAGGATGTGTTCTCGTCGCGACTGGGGGCCCGGGGAGAATGATGAGCGAATCGTCCCAGCACAGTGCGAAATGCGAAATCTCCGTTAACGTCAACGGCCGAGCCACAAGCTTGCAGGTCTACGCGATGGCGCGGCTGCTGGATGTGCTACGGCATGAACTCGGATTGACCGGAACAAAAGAAGGTTGTGGAGAGGGTGAGTGCGGCTCGTGCTCTGTGCTGATGGACGGAATGTTGGTGAATAGCTGCCTGATCCCAGCAGTGCATGCCAATGGCGCGAGTATCGTAACCATTGAAGGTCTGACGGCTGAATCCAGTGCCCAAGGTCTGCTGCAGGCTTTTCTCGACTGCGGCGCGGCGCAATGCGGAATTTGCACGCCGGGGATGATCCTCGCGGCGTTTCACTTGTTAAGCAAGAAACCGCAGCCCAGCGTCGAAGAGATCCGCGAAGGCTTGGCGGGGAATCTTTGCCGGTGCACCGGGTACCTGCAGATTGTCGATGCTGTCGCTGAAGTTGCACGCAGCGGTGCTGCCAGATGAGAGCGCAGCCGGCCGAATATGAAGTGGTTGCGCCGGGAAGTTTGCCGGCGGTGTTAGCGCTTTTGGCTGAAGCGCCCGGCAAGTGGCTGCCCATCGCCGGCGGCACGGACGTGATGGTGCAATATTGCGCGGGTAAAATGGCCGCCAGGAAACTAGTTAGCATATGGAATCTTCCGGAGTTGCGCCGAATCGAGAATCTTGCTGACGAGATTCACATCGGGGCTGGCTGTACCTATACCGAACTGCGCGAATGTGAGGTGATTAACCGGGAATTCGCACTGCTGTCGACAGCTGCGGGTTGGACCGGCGGAATCGCCAACCAGAATCGTGGAACGATCGGGGGTAATATTGTGAATGCATCTCCAGCCGCGGATTCTCTGCCTGCGCTGTTGGTATACGAGGCAGAACTTCTTCTGGTATCGAAGAAGGGAGAGCGGCGAGTGCCCTATTCCAGCTTTCATATTGATTATCGGAAGACGCAGCTCGCACCGGATGAATTGATTCGAACCATCTGCGTGAAAAGACATTTTTCAGAGTATTATGCGCGAGCGCGCAAGGTCGGTGCTCGAAACGCGCAGGCGATTTCGAAGCTATGTTTGGCGGCACTCGGGCGGATTGCGGAAGGCGTGGTTGAGGATATACGCCTCGCAATGGGCAGCATAGCGCCGGTTCCGCTTCGTTTGAGCCAGACCGAGAGCGTGCTGAAGGGAAAACGAATTGATCCCGCGCTTCTCAGGGTGGCGAGAGCTACGGCGGCCGCGGAGGTCCGGCCGATCGACGACATTCGATCCACGGCGCGATACCGCGCGGGCGTCGCGGGAAATCTGGTCGCGGAATTTCTGGAAGAAATGAGCGCGAGCGGGACGACAAAATGAGCGACGTGCTGGCGCGATGGAACGGTCTGCTGTCGCACGAAGCAGCGGAGGAAGTTTTGGCTTGTTGCGGATCAAAGGCCTGGGCAGACAAAATGGCGGCACAACGACCGATTGCGGATGAAACTGCTTTGCTGGCTGCCTGCGACGCGGCCTGCGAAAGTTTGGCGGAATCCGATTGGCTCGAGGCGTTTCTCAGTCATCCTCGAATCGGAGAGACAAGTGTACCGGCGGCAACTTCGCTGCGTTCCGCGGCGTGGTCTTGCGAAGAACAGCGGGGCGTTCAGAGTGAAAGCGGCGACACCAAAATGACCGTGGCGAACGGTAACCGCGCTTACGAAGAACGTTTTCGCCGCACGTTCATCATTTGTGCCGCCGGAAAATCAGCTGCTGAAATCCTGGATAGTCTGAGGCGCCGATTGCAAAACGACGACTTCACGGAACTGCACGAAGCTGCAGAGCAGCAGCGGCAGATCGCACGTCGCCGGCTGCAGAAATGGCTCGGGTCATGAATCGAATTTCGACACACGTATTGGATACGACTCAAGGCCAGCCTGCGCAAGGCGTAATGGTGCGTCTGGAGCGGAAAGCGGCCCATGGCCAATGGGTGGAACTGAAATCGTCGCGAACGGACGAAGACGGCCGATGCGGTCAATTGCTGCCGGAAAACGAATTCCTGTCGGCGGGGCTATACCGTTTGCTGTTTGATACTGGAAGCTATCACTTCGCCCAGAATATCGAAGGTTTTTATCCGGTTGTCGAGATTCATTTTCAAGTTCGCCAAGGCGAATCGCATTTTCACGTACCGCTGCTCTTGAGCCCCAATGGCTATACCACGTATCGCGGAAGCTGACCGGATGATTACGCTAGGCCAAAACAGCTACGGTAAATCCCGCGTCCGCGTTGTAAAAGTGAAGCGGCATCCCAGCCACCACGAACTTCGCGACTGGACCGTTGAGATTTTACTTGAGGGGGACTTTGAGTCCTGCTTTGTCGATGGGGATAACAGCAAGATCCTCCCGACGGATACTATGAAAAACACCGTTTATTCTCTGGCCCGAAGTTCCACAGCGGAATGCATGGAGGAGTTTGGCAAGGAACTTGTGGCCTTTCTGTTGGAACGGAATCCGCAAGTCTCGCTGGCTCGAGCGAGCATTTCGGAAAAGACCTGGGAGCATCTCAGCACCCACGAATCACCGCATCCCACAACGTTCGTGCAATCGAGCAGTGAATCGCAAACAGCTGAGGTCATTGCAATTCGGAATGGGGCGCCGACAGTGCGGTCAGGCTTCGATAACCTGGTGATCCTGAAGACTGCGGGCTCGGAATTCGTGGGATTCATAAAGGACTCTTTGACGACCCTGGCAGAATCGACCGACCGGCTGTTCGGCACTGCGATAAAGGCGCGGTGGAATTATTTGTCGCCCACATTGCCTTTCGGCACGTTACGTTCCAAGATTCGTGAGACTTTAGTGGGGGTTTTCGCCGCGCACAAAAGTAAATCCGTGCAACATACGCTCTACGCAATGGGCGAAGGGGTGCTCGCGGATGTTCGGGAGATTGCGGAAATCGAATTAACAATGCCGAATAAACATTGCCTGCTGGTGGACCTTTCGCGCTTCGGGCAGGACAATCCAAATGAAATTTTTGTGCCTATCGACGAGCCGCACGGCTACATAGAGGCGCATATCCGGCGGCAGGATTAGGAGACCGTGTCAACAGCTCACGCGGAAGAAGTTGTCGCTCGATGCAAGAAACTGTCTTTGTTTTCGGAAGATTCCGGAAGCATTCGCCGGACGTTTCTCTCTCCACCGATGCACGACTGTCACCGGGAGCTTACCAAGTGGTTGGTCGCGGCAGGAACGGAGGTAACCGTGGACTCCGCGGGAAATTTGCGCGCCTTTTATGCTGCGGAAGAATCGAGAGCACCGAGGTTGCTGCTCGGTTCCCACCTCGATACGGTTCCAAACGCCGGAGCATACGACGGTGTCCTGGGAGTAATTCTTGCGGTCGCCCTGCTTGAGGGACTAGAAGGCCGCCGGCTTCCTTTCGGAATCGAGCTTGTAGGATTTTCTGAAGAGGAAGGCGTACGATTTGCCACGCCCTTCATCGGCAGCCGCGCCCTGGTTGGCAGCCTCGATGAACAATTTCTGAATTGTCAGGATCGAAATGGAATCTCAATTCGAACGGCTATTGAGAACTTTGGATTGAATCCAGCAGAGATTCCACACGCGATGATTCGTGAAGATACATTGGCCTATTTGGAATTTCACATCGAACAAGGACCAGTTCTGGACACACTTAAGCAGCCGTTGGGGGTTGTCGAAGCAATTGCCGGACAGACTCGGATGGAATTTGTATTCCTGGGTCGCGCCAACCATGCCGGCACAACTCCCATGCACCTCAGGCACGATGCCATTGCGGCGGCCGCAGAATGGATTCTTGCAGTCGAGCGCAGTGCGCAGAAAGATGGAGGGTTGGTAGCGACCGTTGGCCAGATTGAAGCAAAGCCAGGAGCGACCAACGTGATCGCCGGTCAAGCTCGAGTAAGCCTTGATCTGCGTCACCGGTCGGACGAGATTCGACTTCGAGCGGCAGCCGAGATAGCACAACGTGCGCAACAAATTGCCGATCGGCGCGGTCTAAAATTACAGCAATGTGAACTGGTGAGTCAGCGAGCCGTAGAGATGGACAAATTTCTTGCTGGCGTGATTGAAAACGCAATGCGAAGTGCAGGATGCCAGCCGCACCGTATGGTCAGCGGTGCTGGCCACGACGCCATGATCCTGGCAGAAAAAGTACCTGCCGCAATGATCTTTTTGCGAACTCCTGGCGGAATAAGCCACGATCCCGCGGAGTCGGTCATGACCGAAGACGTAGCGAAGGCGATCGAATGTGGATTGCACTTGCTCCAACAACTTGCGAGTTCCTCTGAATTTCAAAAAAGGATGTGCCGTGCATAAACTGGGTGAAACGCGCAGCGTCCAAAAACACAATCATATGCTCCTGACGGCAGACACTTTTGTGCGCACCGCTTTGCCGGGCATGAAGGCCTGCGCCGCGGTTGTCCATGCGGGTCCGGAAATGGGCGCGAGATTTACGCAATACACCGCCGAATTCGAATCCGGCGGCGAGCTTGGCGGAACAGACGCGCAACGCTTCGTCTATGTCCTTGAGGGCGAAGTCAAAACGGAAGTTGACGCCCGCGCAAGCCAACTGGGCGCGCACGGCTACGCTTATTTCCCCGTTGGCCTTGCACATCGAGTCGTAGCGGCTAAGGCCAGCCGGGCCGCTGTCATCGAAAAGTCATATCAGCGCATTGCCGAGGCGAAAGCCCCTGGCGTAATTATTTCGACTGAGGAGGCGGTCTCCTCGGAGCCACTTGACGGTGATCCGAGCCTGCAGGTTAAACACCTTCTCCCAGATACAATGAGTTTTGATTTCGCGGTGAACACCATGGTCTACCAGCCTGGCGCTGCCCTCAGTATGGTCGAAATGCATGTGATGGAGCACGGTCTGCTGATGCTCGAAGGCGGCGGCATCTATCGTCTGGGCGATTCGTGGTATCCGGTAACAGCCGGCGATTTCATCTGGATGGGGCCATGGTGTCCGCAATGGTTCGGCGCCATCGGCAAAGTTCCTGCGAAGTATCTCATTTACAAGGATTGGAACCGCCATCCGTTGGCAGATGCTCCCCGATGACCATCGTTGCAGATCGAGAGCGTCTGGTACGGGAAATTGATGAATTGGGATTAATTTCCGATGCCCAAGCTCCGGCTGTGACACGAATTGTTTTTTCGCCGACGGACCTGAAAGCGCGGGCGTGGCTTATCGCTCGATGCGAGCAGGCCGAATTGCAAGTCCGGCAAGATGCCATCGGGAATATTTTCGCGAGGTGGGCTGGATCGGACCGCGGCGCTCCGGCGGTCGGCACAGGTTCCCACATTGACGCAATTCCCAACGCCGGAAAATATGACGGAACAGTTGGCGTTCTTGGAGGTCTTGAAGCGATTCGGTCATTGCAACGCAGCGGCTTCCGACCAAGACACTCAATCGAATTGTTGATGTTCACTTCGGAAGAGCCCACGCGTTTCGGAATCGGATGTCTTGGCAGCCGATTGCTCTCCGGAGCGATGTCGCGTGATGCGGCGAGAAAGTTGCTGGACAAAGATGGAACTTCAATCGACGAGTTGCGCGGGACCGCCGGGTTCGCTGGCGCGCTCGAAGCGGTCAAGCTCCCAAGCGATTACTATAAAGCGTTCGTGGAATTGCACATCGAGCAAGGCCCCGTGCTGGAGCAGACAAAAGTTGCGCTCGGAATTGTCACGGATATTGCGGCACCTGCCAGCCTGCGCATCACGATCGAGGGCTCCGGGGGACACGCGGGGGGCGTCCTGATGAGCGATCGCAGAGACGCTTTGTGTGCGGCTGCCGAACTGGTGCTCGCAATCGAAACCGCGGCTCGAACGAGCGGAACGGTAGATACCGTCGCCACCGTGGGCATCTGCGAAGTGTTTCCGGGTGCGGTGAACAGTATTCCCAGCCGCGTTCAGCTTACGGTCGATATACGCGATACGGATCTTGCACGGCGCGACACGGTCAGGCTGGAAATCAATTCCGCGCGTCAATCCATCGCAATGAAACGGCAAGTGTCGATGCACGAGGAATTGGTGAACGCTGACGCGCCGGCCCATTGTTCGCCCGTGATTGTTGAGGCACTTTCTGCCGCATGTTCGGAGTACAAACTACCGTTTATCCCCATGGTCAGCCGCGCGTATCATGATTCACTTTTTATGTCGCGCATTGTTCCGGTGGGAATGCTATTTATTCCTTGCCGGAACGGATATAGCCATCGACCCGACGAATACGCATCTCCGGAAGACATCGAACGGGGAGTCGTCGTGCTCGCACAGACTCTTGCCACTCTCGCCGCCTGAAACCAGGCGGGTCAATTTGATGGCAGGGAGTTGCGGACCTTGGCGTAACCTGGTTTGATCACCGAATAGATGAAGTCGCAGCGTTGGTTGTAAGGCAGAAAAGCGCTCTTCATCGCATTGATGGTGATCTTTTCGAAATCCTCCATGGAAAGACCGAAGGCATCGCGCGCCGCTTCAAATTCTTTGGTCATGGTCGTATCGCTCATCAAGCGATTGTCCGTATTCAGTGTTACCCGAAATTTCTCCTGATAAAGAATCTTGAAGGGGTGTTCGGCCAGGCTGCGCGCAGCGCCGGTGTGAACGTTGCTGAGCAGGCAAATCTCAAGCGGAATTCTTTTATCGAGAACGTACTGCGCCAGGTCACCCAGCTTCACGGCTTTGCCTTCCGCCACAGCAATGTCATCAATCAATCGAGTACCGTGGCCGATGCGGTGCGCTCCACAGTATTGAATCGCCTGCCAAATCGATTCCTTTCCGAACCCCTCGCCGGCATGAATTGTAATATTGAAATTCTGGCGCTGAATATAATGAAACGCATCCACATGTTTTTTGGGGGGGAAACCACCCTCCTCGCCAGCCAGATCGAATCCCACAACTCCCCGTTCGCGAAAATCAACGGCCAGTTCAGCCATCTCAAGCGAGACGTCCATGTTGCGCATCGCGCAAATAATTAATCCCGACGAAATTCCGAAGTCCTTCCGGCCGCGCTCCAAGCCCTTCAATACAGCCGAGACGATTCGTTGATGTGTTAACTCCTTGCGGGTATGAAAAATCGGTGCGAAACGCGTTTCGAAATACACCACGCCATCGCCGCTAAGGTCCTCCGCTTGTTCGTAAGCCACCCGTTCAAGCGCTGCTTCGGTCTGCATCACTGCGATGGTATGGGCAAATCCCTCCAGGTATTTCGGCAGACTGCCCTGGTTTGCTCCTTGGTGAAACCAGCGGGCGAGATTTTCGGGGTCCTGGGTTGGAAGTTGACCGTACTCTACGTTTTTTGCCAACTCAATGACCGTCGCCGGTCTCAAAACGCCGTCCAAGTGTTCGTGTAGCAGAACTTTTGGGAGGCTTTTCAAAACGCCGTGATCAAGCTTCATACAGGTCTCCGCTTTGCGCGCCAAGGCTCCCAAGAGTGACAGAACGCTGTGAACTTTGAGTGGCTGGGGCCTACGCCAACATCAATTATGGTCTAGTATTCGCTTCCCTAGATAGAATAGCGCTGAAGACAAAGAACGTTCAGATTCTGCCTTGCGGAGATAAGTAGGCGATGCGGATTAGCGACACCAAAGTGGTTGTTTGCAGTCCGGGACACAATTTTGTCGCGAAATAACAGCCGAAGACGGTGTTTATATGGATTAGGCCCACTTTTTGAGTGGCTGTGAGTTCTGATTGGACGAGACGCGCGTCGTTTAAGCGTTTGAGGCGCCGACTAGCGCACGCATTGCTTTCACTAACGATCTAGCTGCTGCCATTTTGGTGATGTAGGCGTCGGCGCCGGCAGCGCGAGCTTCAATCTCCATCTGGGGAGAATCGTGCATTGTTATGATCAGTATCTTCGTGCCGGGCAACAGCTGGCGAATCTTTGTCGCGGCCTGCAGACCCGTCAGCACCGGCATACTCATGTCCAAGAGCACTAGGGTCGGTCGCAGGCTCACGGTTTGCGCCAAGCCCTCTTGGCCGTTTTGCGCTTCCCCACAAACCTCGAATTCGGTGCCTCGCAGGATATCCTTCAACCCTCGGCGCACGAGCTCGTGATCATCTACAATGAGAACTCTATGTTGGCTCATGGCGAGTCGATTTAATTGTATGAGGACTGCTTTCACGCCACCATAAGGCATTCTCTGTAGCACTGCTCTGCGCTTTACCCTCATCGCCTGGTTGACGTACCTATTGCCCGTTGTCACTTCCAATTTTCAACCCAACCATTGACCCTACTGATCCCAAGCAGTGCTCCAGCCCAGCCGCACGCACACCGGACATCAAAAGTATGGCCATCAACTTCTTCCACATTCTTGCTATCGCTCAGAAACGAAGCTCCTATGGGGTCGCCTGAACCCGGACATCTAAACACAACTACGTGAGCAAATGATTTTGTGTGATTGTCAGCTTGGTTGTTCATGGCGACAGCATGGACTCCCGGCTCGTCACAACCAATACCTGGAAGGCGGGAGACTTTCCCCGGCTAGTGATTAGAAAAAATGGGAGAGCCAGGATGAAATTTACACGCACATCAGGCCAATATAGTACCGGTTGGTTTTGTAACGATAGGCAGGTCTATACAGGATTGCGGGTAGTGTGCCCTCGCAGGGGTGACCGTTCATCTGATCTGCGGACGTACCGGGAAATGATTTGTTTACTCACTCTATATAGCATATCCGCGGAACTACAGGACTTGTCGCAACGTCAATCAGCCCCTCGGGGCGGAGCAACCTTAAGGTATCGTTAAACCACGGTATGGCTCTGTATCCGAAAGAAGGCTAACATCCGTCTTAACACTACGGATGAATGTTTTATTATCCGAATTGACGACGGTGGTCAGAGATCGCCTTGCCTGATCAACATGAACGCCCAATCATTGGGCCCGAACACACATTACCTGCTCCCCGCCAACACCGGCCTAGATTCGCCGGCGTTATCGTCTGGATCGTCTTGCTGCTGATCTTCGCTGCGGCGTTTGTGCTTGTTTTGCGTAAGCACGATGAGTCTACGAGCAGTCCGAGGTCGCCAAGGGGAGGCGGCGGTCCGGTAACGGTTATGACTGCGACCGCTCAGAAAGGCGACATCGGAATTTATCTGGATTCGATTGGCACGGTCACGCCAATCTACACTTCATCCATTACCAGTCAGGTCAACGGAATTGTCACTGCGGTGCACTACAAAGAGGGTCAGATTGTTCATAAGGGCGATCCCCTGATTGACATCGACGATCGCTCTTATCGTGCCACCCTTCTGCAAGCCCAAGGTACCCTCGAACGTGACGAAGGCCTTCTGGCACAGGGGAGAATGGACGCCGAGCGCTACCGCGACGCGTGGGCCCGCAAAGCCATTCCGAAACAAACTTTGGACGATCAGGAAAAACTCGTATTGCAAGAGCAGGGCACCGTAAAACTTGATCAAGGCTCGGTTCAGTTTGATCAAATTCAAGTCGACTATTGCCACATCACTGCTCCGATCACGGGCAAGGTCGGCTTGCGGCTGGTCGATCCGGGGAACGTGGTCCAAGCATCCGGAACGCTGACACTCGCGGTGATCACGCAGCTGCAACCGATCACCGTCATTTTTACGATTGCCGAGGACAATCTTGGCCAGGTGCAGCAGCGGCTTCGCAAGAATGCCAAGCTTCCCGTGGATGCGTTTGACCGTGCTGCACAGAAAAAAGTGGCCACGGGAACGCTTTTGACACTCGACAACCAGATTGACACCACCACAGGAACGGTGAAGGCGCGCGGCTCCTTCGACAATAAAGATTCGGCACTGTTTCCGAATGAGTTTGTAAACGTTCGGCTGCTCGTGGACACGCTGCACGGAGCGACGCTAATTCCCTCTTCTGCCATTCAGCACAACGGTCAGGCCGCATTCGTTTACGTTTTGCAAGACAACACCGCACACATGCGCAGCATTAAGCCGGGCGCGACGGACGCGGGAATGACCGAGGTAACCGGAGTTTCGCCGGGCGACGTGCTGGCCAACAGCAGTTTCGAGAAATTGCAGGACAACGCAAAGGTTGTAATTTCTGGTACTGGTGGTAAGCCAGCGGCTGGATCCGCGTCTGGCAATGTTGCCGGGAGCAACGCTCCTTGAGTCCGTCACGTCCGTTTATATTGAGGCCGGTTGCGACCGCTCTGTTGATGGCCGCAATTCTTCTGGTGGGGATTGTCAGTTATACGCAGCTGCCGGTATCGGCACTGCCGCAGGTTGACTATCCCACGATTCAAATCCTGACTTTTTATCCCGGGGCCAGCCCCGACGTGGTCGCAACAACGGTGACCGCCCCCCTCGAACGCCAATTCGGCCAGTTACAAGGCTTGAATCAGATGACTTCGAGCAGCTCCGGCGGAACATCGGTAATCGTCCTGCAGTTCACTCTCAGCTTAAACATTGACGTCGCGGAAGAGGAAGTGCAATCGGCAATTAACGCTTCGCAGAGTTTTCTGCCCGCCAACCTCCCTGCCCCTCCCATCTACAGTAAAACAAATCCGGCCGACGCTCCGGTGCTGACGTTGGCTGCAACATCAAGCTCCATTCCTCTTTCGCAAGTTGAAGATCTGGTTGACACCAGGCTAGCGCCGAAAATTTCGCAGTTGAGTGGCGTGGGCCTGGTAACGATCAGCGGCGGCCAAAAACCCGCCGTGCGCATTCAGGCCAACCCGGCCGCTCTATCTTCCTATGGCATCAATCTTGAGGACCTTCGCACCGCCGTGACTCAAGCCAGCGTAAACGCTGCCAAGGGCAACTTCGACGGCGCGCGCCAGGACTACCAGATCGATGCCAACGATCAACTGGTTACCAGCAAAGACTACCGTAACGTCGTGGTTGCTTATCGCAACGGCGCTCCAGTCATGCT
>WNFO01000250.1_pt1 | contig 37488 bp, 28 predicted proteins | sample 5400251 | NCBI WGS metagenome assembly WNFO01 (sample SAMN13153354, study PRJNA577476) | soil metagenome | isolation source: 100 cm saprolite under Madrone tree | place: USA:California | collected 2016-06-14
TGCCCTGCCGAATCTTGCGCCGCCGCAGCGTATCCCAGCAGTGATTCGCCGCCACCTTATACAGCCAGGCTGAGAACGACCGCGTCGCGTCGTACTGCACCAGTTTGCCCTTCAGCTTCATGAATATTTCCATGGTGGCATCTTCGGCATCCTCCCGCGTTGGCAGGGCACGCCTGCAGAAACGGAATATGGCGGGTGCATATTCCCGGTAAAGCTGGCCCCAAGCCTCAGCGTCACCCGCCCTGGCACGGGTTATCGCCTCCGTCGGTTCCCTTGTTCCCGGCGCGTTCATCCGGCCTGGTCTCGGCGTTTCCATAGACTAGTACGCATGGAGATCTGCAAATATTACACATTGCAAATCCTGCCCCGCCACTGCTCCAGCCGCTAACTCACTCGTATGTCAGCTCTTAGCCCTGTAGCTCAGGCCCTTAGGCTTGAGGTCTTACCTATTCGAGACCGCCTCCAGCAATATTGCTGGAAGGTCTGCCTCGGTTCTTCAGTGCTCTGGTACGCAACTCCTGCGAGGCAAAAACAGCATGCCGACCGCCGCGACCTCCTGGATAAGCCTGCTCATTGTCTCCTCCTATGGCGTGTATACAACACCGCGCAACCACTTTGCCAGAGAATCGCGAGTGGTCAAACGCTCTTGGTTGCGAAACGGAGACGCCCACCTCAGGATAGACTAGCTAGTGCTGATGCGATTGATTTCTCTTTGGATCGCCAGATTGTCCAGTTTTGAGAAGGGCAGGCTCAGGAACAGGCTAATCCGTCGTTCGAGCAGCAGGTAGGCATTGCGAAAGGCGCGTTCGACTTGTTCAGACGTACCCTTCACTACCGCCGGATCGGGAACGCCCCAATGTGCCGTCATCGGCTGCCCGGGCCAGACGGGACATGTTTCCCGCGCTGCATTGTCGCAAACAGTGAAGACAAAATTCATCTTCGGCGCGCCGGGCTTCGCGAATTCCTCCCAGCTCTTGCTGCGTGAACGCTCCACGGGCAGGTGCGCCAGTTCAATCATCTTGAGCGCCTCCGGCCGCACGACTCCCGAAGGGTGACTTCCCGCGCTGTAGCCTGTGAAAAAAGGCTTGCCCTTGCCGTTGAGGATGGCTTCGGCCATGATCGAGCGCGCGGAATTTCCGGTGCACAGGAATAGAACATTGTAGCGCCCTTGCATTCCATTCGTCCTTGGACCAAACAGAGTGGAGCTTTGTCCTCAGTTGCAACACGTTGGAGCGCAACAAGCTTCCGTCGTCTTCGCGGATTTTGACTTCGTGGCCCGCACGAAGGCGCTCATGAACTTGCCATCGACGTGCGGCGCGAGAGCGTCCACATCCAGTCCTTTTTCCGTGAGAAATTCGCGCGCATCTTCCACGCGGTAAATGCGGGTCGGCTCAACCTCCACCTGCTCGAAACCCGCGGCCGACAGCTTGTCGCGATATTCATTCTCCTCCAGTGCACCGGCGACGCAGCCCACCCACAGAAGAATATTTTGCCGGATTTGTGGATCGACTTCGCCGCGCGTAACCACGTCGGAAACGGCAAATCGTCCGCCCGGCTTTAGCACGCGAAATGCTTCTCGCAATACGCGGTCCTTGTCGGCGGAAAGATTGATCACGCAGTTCGAGATGATCACATCCACTGAATTGTCGGGCAGTGGAATATTCTCGATCTCGCCCCGCAGGAACTCCACGTTTTCGGCTCCCGCCTTCCGCTTGTTCTCGTTCGCGAGCGCCAGCATTTCATCCGTCATGTCCAGACCGTAGGCCTTTCCGGTCGGCCCAACGCGCCTGCCGGAAAGCAAAACATCGATGCCGCCGCCGGAGCCCAGATCCAGGACCACTTCACCGGGATTCAATTTGGCAAGCGCGGTCGGATTCCCGCACCCCAGCGATGCTTGCAACGCCTCCCCGGGAACTTGCTGCATCTGAGCCGCGTCATACAGATTGGAAGTGATCGGATCGCAACCCGTCCCGTTCGCGTCAGCCGTGCCGCAACAACTGCCGCTCTTCCCTCGCAAGGCTGCTTGGCCATATTTTTCTTTAACGATTTCCTTGATGTCTGTGCCGTCCATGCCGTTCTCCTATTTGCAAATTTCCACAATATCTTGAGGCTTCAGCGCTTTGTTCCGCGTGCAACACTCCGAATACAGAAATTGCAAGAGTTCCTGCAGCGCTTTCGTATTCGCCGTGTAACGCAAAAACGTGCTCTCCCGCTGTACGTTCACCAGCCCCTCATTCTTCAGCTTGTCCAGGTGGTGCGAAAGCGTCGAATTCGGAATCTCCAGTTCACCCTGAAGTTCTCCGACCACCAACCCCTCGGGATGCGCCGACAAGAGCAACTGCATAATCCGCAGCCGCAGTTCCGTTCCCATCGCCGAGAACATGTCCGCGTACTTCGCCACCCGCTCCGCCCGTTTCTTGCCTGTCCCGATGTCCATATTTCTATATTTGCAGAAATATGGATGGTTGTCAACTCCTCTTCCTGAACCAGCCCTGGAACCTCTGACGCGCCGAGATCAAGTTCTACTCCCTGGTTCCTCCTCGCCCTGCTTGACACTTCCTCATCGCTCAACTAGCTTAGTCGCGTCCCGGCAATCCCTTGCCGTTACCTTTGCCCGTTGCTCCGGTCTTTATTTGACTGCCGAGGAGGGACAGATGACCACGAACCGTCGCGACTTCTTGACGACAGCGGCAACGGCAGTCGGAGCAGCGATGACCCCCGATCTGAACCACGCGCATCAGCATGATCACGAGCATCAGGCAGTGCCTTCCGATCTTGCCCTACGCGTCAAAGCCCTCGAATCTCTCCTCGTCGAAAAAGGTTTGGTGGACCGCGCTGCGCTGGACACCCTGATTGACGCGTACGAGCACAAGATCGGCCCCCGCAATGGCGCGCGTATCGTGGCCCGCGCCTGGGCCGATCCCGCTTTTAAGCAGCGTCTGCTTACCAACGCCGACGCGGCCATCGCCGAACTCGGCTATGGCGGCCAGCAGGGTGAACGCATGCTGGTCGTCGAAAATACTCCCCAGGTGCACAACTTGGTCGTTTGCACGCTCTGCTCCTGCTACCCCTGGGCGGTTCTCGGTTTGCCGCCGGTATGGTACAAGTCCGCGCCTTATCGCTCGCGTTCGGTTATCGACCCGCGCGGCGTGCTGCGCGAATTCGGGCTCGATTTGCCCGCCGACATCGAAGTCCGCGTTTGGGACAGCACCGCCGAACTGCGTTACCTCGTCTTACCCGAGCGCCCCGCAGGCACGGCCCACTTAAACGAAGCGCAGCTCGCCGCACTCGTCACCCGCGACTCGATGGTGGGCGTGGCTAAAGTTGCGCCTCCTCAGGCTGGAGTCTCCTCATGAACGGCGTGCACGATATGGGCGGTATGCACGGCATGGGCCCAATCCAGCAAGAGAAAAACGAGCCCGTATTCCACGAGCCTTGGGAATCACGCGTTTTCGCGATGTACATCGCCCTGGGTGCTTGGCGCAAGTGGAACATCGACGCGGCGCGTCATTCCAGAGAGCTTATCCGCCCAGCCGAATACCTGCGCATGACCTACTATGAGAAGTGGTTCGCGGGGCAGGTCGAGCTGTTGGTTAAGAGTGGCCTCGTTACAACTGCCGAGATTGAAAGCGGCGCGCCCGCGGCAGGCACGGGCAAAGCGACTCCGCCGCTGACCCCAGACAAGATAACTGCGGCCATGCTCGCAAATCGCATTAATGCAAGCCGAAATGTACCCGTAGCCCCTCGCTTCCAAGCTGGCCAGCGCGTGCGTGCGCGCAACATCAATCCTGTCGGTCATACCCGGCTGCCGCGGTACGCCCGCGGAAAATTCGGCATGATCGACCGCGATCATGGCGTCTTCGTCTTTCCGGACACCAACGCCCACTTCCTCGGCGAGAAGCCCCAGCACGTCTACTCCGTGCGTTTCGCCGCGCGCGAACTGTGGGGCGAGCAAGCTCCCCAAAAAGATTCCGTCTATCTCGATATGTGGGATGACTACCTTGACCCGGCTTGATCCAATTCGCGAACCCCAGGTCCTTGCCGATCTGCCGCAACTTCCTCGCGATGCCGGCGGTCCGGTTTTCGCCGAACCTTGGCAAGCCCAAGCGTTCGCGTTAGCCGTGAAACTTTCCGAACAAGGCCATTTCACCTGGAAGGAATGGGCCGCCGCCCTCGCCGCCGAACTCAAAGCTGCCGCCGACCGCGGCGAGCCCGACGATGGCTCTCATTACTACGACCACTGGCTCGCCGCTCTGGAGCGCCTGCTCACCGCCAAAGGTCTCACGGATACCTCGTCGCTGCTCGTCCGCAAAGAAGCCTGGGCCGAGGCCTACCGCCACACCCCCCACGGCAAACCCGTCGAACTCCGCGCCACCCACGCTGACCCAGACCATCGCTAACCCATGTGGTCCGCTAGGTACGGCCGAGAGCACGTCCGTATTATCGCGCCGCCCGCTCGGAAGAGACCTGCTCGGTCAGCAAGAACCTGCTTATTGATTCCGCTGAGTACGTACGGAATTATTTAACCCTGCCAACTTGACACCCTTATTCGAAACCATAAACTGGGGCCATGTTCTTCAAGACAAAAATTGAACCCGCTGACTTTGCGAACTGCCTTGTAAGGGACCACAGGGCGATCTTTGGACGAAGAAATCTTGACGACATCTGCAAGCAGCTTGATTTTCACTTTAGGGATGAGCCTTCCTACATCGAAGCATTCTATGAGTTGCAAGCTTTTGGTCTGTATTCAATCGCCTTTGGCGTCAAATCTCAGTGTGTCCAACACCTGCAAGCAGCTATTCTAAATAGTTTGAATAGGGTGTTCGCCGACATAAGCGGTCCGAATTGGGAAATGATGCGTCATCGTGTTAACGAGTATGAAGAGCTCAGTATTCACGGTCCGACCGGAGGATTTGCGGCGCAGCGGATTTTCGACAAACCTCCGGGTGTCATTCAACCCAGCTCTAAGCAAGCATTCGGCCTTGCTCTGGCTATGAACGCGAGCTGCGTTGACGCTCTTGAAGCGGTAAAAAGTCTATTCAAGCAGTACAAGTTTGACGCTTACGAAATCTAATGCTGCGGAGGCGCTGTGCCGTAACCTGCAACCTTTCAACGTCTTACAGCTCCATTCGAATGATTATCTAAGTGAGTACTTGACATTTGAATTTTTTTAATGCTACAGTTTTGTGTGTTTGCCGTTCGCCATTCTCGCCAATCCCGCAATTTCCTTGGCCTAACCCCTGCTTCCCTCCGGCAATCCCCTAACTCCCATGGAATCAATCTTTTTGCCGGCCACCACCCCCTAACCCCTGTCCTCTCAATCTTTTACGAAAACATACGGGGGGGCGGGGCCTCTATCACCACGGCACCCGTCCTTCACAGTCCATCACTAAACCCTTTAGATGCAACACTTGCTGGCACCCTCGTAGGTGTTGCAGACAAAGGACTTACGGGAAACGCTAAGCCCTTTAGATGCAACACTTACAGAAAACAGGGGGGAGGGATACGGGGGTCTTCATGTTAACTGGACGCTCGCCCGTTCATCGTGCGCAGAACGCCTTCCCCGAGCACTCTCCTTTCGGCGCAACACGGAATGCGCTACATTGGAAGGTTGAACAGCTCGCCGCAGCACCCTTTGTGCGTCCGGCCCAGGAACAAATGCCCGAACTTCTCCCATCGCTTGTCATAGTCGGACGCCCCAACGTGGGCAAGTCCACGTTGTTCAATCGTTTGACGGGGACGCGCCGTGCCATCGTCACCAACGAGCCGGGCATTACGCGCGACCGTATTTACGGCAAGGCGGAATGGCGCGGCCGGGCGCTGGAAGTGGTTGATACGGGCGGCATCGTTCCGGACGCTAAGGCGCTGATCCCGCAGGAAATCCTGCGCCAGGCACATGTGGCGATCAAGAAGGCAGCACTGCTCGTTCTGGTGGTGGATAGTCAGGCGGGGCTTACGCCGCTGGATGAAGAGCTGGCGCGGCTCCTGCGCACTACCGGCAAACCTTTTGTGATTGCCGTGAACAAAGTTGACGCCATGTCACAGGAAGTGAATGCCGGCGTCTTCCATCGCATCGGCGTTCCGATCTTTCCGATTGCGGCCGAGCACGGCACCGGCGTGGACGACCTCCTCGACGCCGCGCTCGCGCGGGTCAGTGTCGTTGCATCGGTCGAGGAAGAAAAACAGCCCGACGTCATCGAAGTCGCCATCATCGGCCGGCCCAACGTCGGGAAATCCACGCTGCTGAACCGTCTGGTCGGCGAAGAACGCTCCATCGTCTCGCCCATTCCCGGGACCACCATGGACAACGTTGATTTGGAAATCACGCGCGAGGGCCGCGCGTATCGCTTCGTGGATACCGCGGGAATTCGCCGCAAGGGCAAGACCACACTGGTGGCGGAAAAACTCAGTGTGGTGATGGCCCGGCGCGGTCTGGAGCGCTGCGACGTCGCGCTGCTCGTGGTCGATGGCGAGCAGGGCGTGACCCAGGGCGACGCGCAAATCGCGAGCTATGCGGAAGAGTCCAGCCGCTCCGTCGTCATCGTTATTAATAAGTGGGATCTTGCCGTCGCTGCGGCGCGGGACGCCGCTTCGCGCGATGCGGCCACCGCGAAGGGCAAAGCCAAGCGTGCCCCCGGCGAGCCCCACAAACCGGAAAATTTCGACGCCGGCCGGCTGATGTTCGACTACGAAAAAATGATTCGCGCGAAATTGAAATTCCTGAGCTACGCGCCGATCGTTTTTCTCTCCGCGAAAACCGGTGAACGCGCGGACAAACTCTTTCCGCTGATTAATCAGTGTTGGGAAGCGCGCCGCCGTCGCATTTCCACGCCGGTGCTCAACAACTGGCTCAAGGAAGAGGTCGACTTGCAGCGCGGCACCACGCCGAAGGCGCGCCCTGTTCGCATTTACTATATGACGCAGGCGAAAATTGCGCCGCCGACGTTTCTGATTTTCACCAACCAGAAGGAGCCGCTGCACTTCAGCTACCAGCGATTCTTGGAAAATCAGCTTCGCGCCAAGTTCGACTATGTTGGCACGCCCGTCCGCTTCATTCAGCGCTTGCGCAAACGCGAGCGCAGTTCGTCGGGCGGCGAGGGGAAGAGTGACAAATGAACGCCTCCCTCTACATCAATGACACACAAACTGCTACGATAGCGACGTCGCCCGGCGGGTATTCCGATGCCAAACAACGGCGCAGCAGCGCAAGTCGCCACGGAGAAAAAACTCTACCGCATCGGCGAGGTCAGCCGCCTCGCGGACCTGAAACCTTTCGTTCTGCGTTACTGGGAAACCGAGTTTCCCATGCTGGAGCCAGTCAAGAGCTCCAGCGGCCATCGCCTCTATCGTCAGGAAGATGTGGACATGGTCTTTCGCATCAAGCGGCTGCTGTACGACGAAGGATTCACTATCGCGGGCGCGCGGCGTTTTTTGCGCGAGCATGAAGGAGACTTCGAGTCAGAGAGCGCCGGCGCGAGCCATGCGGCGGAAGGCACGGCACAGCTTTTGAGCCGCAAAATGCTGCTCGATTTGCGCGATACGCTGCGCGCTTTCTTGACGCTGCTCGAACGGCGGTGATACCTTGGAGGTGCTGATTCCCTCCCCGATTTGGCCTCTGATTTCGTTGGCCTGTCGCGGGCAGCTTACCGGTCGGGACGTAGCGCAGCCTGGTAGCGCGCACGCTTGGGGTGCGTGAGGTCGCTGGTTCAAATCCAGTCGTCCCGACCATTTCTCTCTTGACGCCCACCGATGGAAAAACTACTCAGCAACGTGAAGAGCGAAGTCTTTCCGGACAAGCAGACGAAGGATATTTATCTTTGTCCAACCACGACAATTGACATGCTGGCTGAGCAAATTACTCTGACTTCGCCAAACTTTGGTCTACTGCTCGCGATGGATGCGCGGTCAATCGATAGTGGCCGAATCGGAAAACTGGCCGAAAAAATGGCCGACAAGGGCCTGGCTTATTTATGTGTCTGGGGCCCGGACTGCGAAAGAGTTCATGACATTTTCGATGAAATCGAGGTTCAGAGGGATCTCGATCCAACCGATGACAATGTGATTATGACAACTTGGCATTCCGCCGAGTCATTGGAAGAAAGCCTTTGGTTCTTCGTGAATTGTGCTTTCCCAGCAGAAGCTTACGAACAATCGTGCAAAGAATGGATTGTTGCTCCGATAGGAAATGACGAATCGGAGCAGACGATACGAGCTGCACTTCAGGTGTCCAGAGCAGGCCGCGACGGTTAAGCGGAACCCGCACATTCATGCCGCACATACTTCTCACTAACGATGACGGGTATCAGGCCGAAGGGCTGCGGGCGCTGGCAGCGGCGCTGGAGGGATTTGCCACGGTGAGCATTGTGGCGCCGAGCCGGGAGCAGAGCGGGACGGCGCAGTCGCTGACGCTGCGGCAGCCGATCGTTTGCAACAAAATCGCGGAGCGGGAATGGGCCATCGACGGGACGCCGGCGGATTGCGTGATTGTGGCGCTGCACAAACTTTTGCCGGAAAAGCCGGACATGGTGATTTCGGGGATCAACCACGGGGCGAATTTAGGGGAGAACGTCTATTATTCGGGCACCGTGGGCGCGGCGCGCGAGGGGGCGCTGCACCACATTCCATCGGTGGCGATGTCGCTGTGCTCGAAAAAAGAAAAAGCAAAGTTTGAAAATTCTGCGCGCGTGGCGCGTGCCACCGCGGAAATGATTTTGAAGGAAGGATTGCCGGACCAGGTTTTGCTCAACGTGAACGTGCCGGAGCCTTGGAACGGCGAAGTGAAATTCACGCGGCAATCTCAAAAGATCACGCGCAACCAGCTCAGCGAAGGAAAGGATCCGCGCGGCCGCAGTTACTTTTGGCTGTTCGAGCAAAGAATTGATAAGGACGTGGAGCCGGACACGGATTATGCGGCAATTTTTTCCGGCGCCGTCTCCATCACGCCGCTGCACCTCGATCCCACGCACACCGAGTCACTGAATCATCTTTCCCATTGGGCGAAGCAGATTGGCGCCGCGTTCCATAGATAGAGCGAGTGTAAGGAAAGAGAGATTCCTCGCTGCGCTCGGAATGACGTGCGGTTGAAATTTGCGACAAGTAAGGGCGCAGCATGCTGCGCCCCTACAGGCAAGATTCGGGAATCGCTGACGGAAGTTAGTTGGGTTTGCACGCTGACAAAGCTAATTGGTTTTGGCCGCGGTCGGGGCGATTAGCGGCACGTTGTGTTTCTGCATGGCGTCGTTGATACCAGGGAGATCCTTGGCGAGGACTTCGCGCCACTTGACGAGCTGGGCTTCTAGTCGCTGATCGAGTTCGGCAGAGACGGCGAGCTCCGCTGCCGTGGGCGCGGTATCCGCGCTGTCAGCGAGATTCTGCAGAGCGCTGAATTTGCTGTCCAGCTTCACCGGATAGTTGGCAAAGTCCTCGGTGGACTTGGCTCCGACCTGCGTCAGCTCTTCTTCGATGGCGCTCATCTTTTTGCGCAAATCGGCGGAAGCGGTGACAAGGGGTTTTTCTGGCTCGCCTGAACCAAGGCGCTTCTCAATCGACTGAAGCTGCGCGCGAGTTTCGCGAATCGCAAGAATGGCCTTGTTGATTTCGTCCAGGCGGTCACGCATCTTGAGCATAAGTTCGAACTGTTTGCGCAGATCCTCGGCCGAGGTCTGGACGCGCGGATCCATTTTCACTTCGAACGGCGCGGCCTGGGACTTTCCGGCAACGGTGAGCCGCGCCTGGTATGCGCCCGGCAGAACGAGCGGGCCGATCGGATCGCCAGCGTCATAAACCGCCTTCGGAATCTTTGCCGGCACTTCATAGCGCAGGTCCCAGGTAAAACGGTTGAGGCCGGCTTTCGCGGGAATGTGTTCTTCGGGGGCGTCGCGCTCCCATTCTTCGGGGGCTTCTTCTTTTTTCTTTTCCTCGCTGGTGTATGAGCGGATCACTTTGCCCTGGTTATCGAGAATTTCGAGTTTGGCCGGCTCTTTGGGATCTTCCTTCAAGTAATAGTAAAGAATTGCTCCCGCGGGCGGATTTTCGCCAATGGGATAGCGGCGCGGATTGACATGGCCCATACGCGTTCGAACTGCAATATCCGGTTTGAAAAGATGCGCGTCTTCCGAGGCAATCGAGGGGCTGGCCTGGCGCAGTGGGCCTACGTCGTCCAGCACCCAGAACGAGCGGCCGTGCGTGGCGACAACCAGATCGTCGTCGTGAATGATCAGATCGTGGATGGGAGTCGTCGGGAGATTGAGCTGCAGCGGCTGCCAGTGTGCTCCATCATCGAAAGAGACCCAGATGCCGGTCTCCGTTCCCGCGTACAGCAAACCTTTCCGCTTGGGATCTTCGCGGACGGCGTGAACGTAAGAATTATCCGGGAGGCCGGTGAGGAGTTTCGTCCACGTTTTTCCATAGTCGCTGGTTTTGAAAATGAGCGGCTTGAAATTGTCGAGCTTGTGAGCGTCGACAGCGACGTAAGCGGTTGCAGCGTCGAACGGCGAAGCTTCGATGAGGCTCACCATGGCCCACTCAGGCATTTCTTTTGGAGTCACATTCGTCCACGTCTTGCCTTCATCGCGAGTGAGTTGAATCAAGCCATCATCGGTGCCGGCCCAAAGCAATCCTTGCTGTTTCGGCGATTCCGCGAGACTGAAAATCACGTCGTAGTATTCGACAGTGTATTGATCCCTGGTGAGCGGGCCCCCGGAATCCTGCTGCTTGGATTTGTCGTTGCGCGTGAGGTCCGGGCTGATAGTGGTCCAGGTGTGCCCCGCATCGTTCGAACGAAAAACGAATTGCGAGGTGTGATAGATGACGTCCGGATTGTGCGACGAGATCACGATCGGCATGGTCCAGGTATAGCGGTATTTCTGGCCGGCGGCAGGGTAGCCATTGGGATCCTCGGGCCACTGCTGAATGCTTTGCGCTTGATTGGTGCGACGATCGAAGCGCGTGAAGATCGGGCCTTCGTCATCGGCGTAAACGATATTTGAATCGCGGGGGTCCGGAACGATGTAGCCGCTTTCGCCGCCGCCAACGGCATCCCAGTCGCCGGTAAGGATGGCGCCGTGATCGCTGCGTGTGCGAATGCCGACGGAGGAGTTGTCCTGCTGGGAGCCGTAAACGCGATACTGAAAATCATTGTCGGCAGCGACGTGGTAAAACTGCGCGGTCGGCTGATTGTTTTGTGTGGTCCAATTCTTGCCGCCATCGACGGAGATGGTGGCCCCGCCGTCGTTGCCGTTGATCATGCGGTTGGGATCGCGAGGATCGATCCAGAGAGCGTGGTGGTCGCCGTGCGGGGCGGGCAAACGTTCGAACGATTTGCCGCCGTCGATGGAACGATATAGACCGGTGTTGGCGATGTAGACCTTGTTTGAATCCTTGGGGTCGGCCCAAACGTGCGTGAAATACCAGGCGCGCTGGCGGAAACGGTGATCGTCGTTGATGAGGGTCCAATTGGTGCCGCCGTCATCGCTGCGGTAGAGGCCGCCTTTCTTCGCTTCGATGAGGGCGTAAACGACGTTGGAATCGGCTCCGGAAACGGAAACGCCAATTTTTCCCAGCGGGCCCTCGGGGATGCCGTTGCCCTCTATGCGCTTCCATGTGGTGCCGTCGTCATTCGAGCGGTAGAGCCCGTCCTTGGCGCCGCCGCTGTTGAGCGTCCAGGGGGTGCGGTAGCCTTCCCACATCGCGGCGAAGAGCACGTGGGGATTTTGCGGATCGAAGACGACGTCGATCCCGCCGGTGCGGTCGTCTACGTAGAGAACTTTCTCCCAAGTTTTGCCTCCATTATTGGTGCGGAAGATACCGCGTTCGGTGTTCGTACCGTAAGCGTGGCCGAGAGCGGCGACGAAGGCGACATCAGGATTGGTGGGATGGACGACAACGGCGCCGATGTGGCGGGTGTCCTTCAAGCCAACGTTGTTCCAGGTCTTGCCGCCGTCGTTGGAGCGATAGACGCCGTCGCCGAAGGAAACGTTGCCGCGGATGCAGGCTTCGCCGCTGCCTGCGTAAATCACATTCGGATCCGATTCCGAGACGGCAATAGCTCCGATGGACGAGGTGGTTTGCTTTTCGAAGAGAGGATCCCAGGTGTTGCCTGCGTCAGTGGTCTTCCAGACGCCGCCAGCGACAGCGCCAAAATAGAAAGTGTTGGGCTGGCTCGGAACTCCCGTTACAGCAATGACGCGTCCGCCGCGGAAGGGACCGATGAGGCGCCACTTCATTCCGCCGTAGGTCTTGGGGTCAACTGGATTGACCGCCGCAGGAGCTTCGGCTGGTTTGGCACCTTCGGATGGCTTGGTCTTTTGCGCCAGTGAGGGCAACGAAGCCAGGAAGAGAGAAACAAGACTGAAGACTAAAGAAAGCACGGACCTGCGAGAAACAATCACACACACCTCCGGGGAGAATGACACAAAACCATGAATAGTATCGCTACAAGTTGTTTGACGATAGCATTTTTAGTTGGGGTGCAGGTTGCGATAGGATGCTGGCGCGATGAGCGGACAGAAAACATTTGACGTGGCGGTGATTGGAGCGGGGGTATTTGGCGCGTGGACGGCATGGCATCTGGCCAGACGCGGCCAGCGGGTTGTGCTGATCGAGGCCTACGGACCGGCGCATTCGCGGGCCAGTTCCGGAGGCGAATCGCGCATCATTCGAATGGGCTATGGCGCGGATGAAATCTATACCGGGTGGTCACAACGGTCCCTCGTTCAGTGGAGGGAACTATTTGCCGCCAGAGCCCAAGAAAGGCTTTTTCAAGAGACCGGGGTCTTGTGGCTCTCGGGCGACGACGATGCGCGCGTTCGCCAAACAGTCGCGACACTAACGCGCTTCGGCGTGCCGTTCAAACAAATGGACATTAAGGCGCTAGAAAAGAGATTTCCGCAGATCGGTCTCGATGGTATTACGGCCGGGCTTCTCGAACCGCATAGCGGCGCGCTGATGGCGCGGCGCGCGGTGGAGGCAGTTGTAGAAGACGCAGTTCAGCGGGGCGTGGAGTTTCGAAACGCCCAGGTTCTGGAACCGAAGAGGTCGGGCCGCGTGCCGCATGTCGCAACGAATCATGGCGACACCGTGGTCGCGGGACAATTCGTTTTTGCATGCGGCCCGTGGCTCGGCAAAGTTTTTCCAGATGTCCTCGGCTCGCGCATCTTTCCAACCCGGCAGGAAGTGTTTTTCATTGGCACTCCGGCGGGCGATACGCGCTTTGCGCCACCGGCGCTGCCGACTTGGCTGTTTCAGGAAGACTTGGTTTATGGAATGCCGGACATCGAAGGACGGGGATTGAAGATTGCGTTTGACGAGCATGGAGAGCGAGTTGATCCGGACACACAATCGAGGATTGTTTCGCCGACGATGACGGAGATGGTGCGAAAGTACGTGGCGCGGCGATTCCCGGCGCTGAAGGATGCGCCGATCGTCGAAACGCGCGTCTGCCAATACGAAAACACTTCGAACGGTGATTTTTTGATCGACCGGCATCCGGAAAGGGAAAATGTGTGGTTTGTGGGCGGGGGCTCGGGGCATGGGTTCAAGCACGGCCCGGCAGTAGGAGAGTATGTCGCCGGGCAACTGCTTGACGGCGCTGCGGCCAAGGCGCGATTTTCGCTGGCGACTAAGGACACTCATCAGAAGCGCGCGGTATACTGACGGTCCTGGTCTGAAACACGGGCAACCGGTGAAACCTCCAGGCGCGGCGTGCGTCTTGTAACTGAGGGTGGTTGTCCGGTTGCATGCTTTTCTCACCACGTTTCAGAATCTTGAAGAGCTTAGTAAATACGGAGGAACAATGCGTTTGAAGAATGATCGAGGCGCTCGAGCAATCGCGCTGCTTGCAACGATGGCGCTGTTGACGATGCTCGCGGCAAGGGCATCGGGGCAAGACATCAAAATTGCCTATGAAAAATTTGCGCTTTCGAACGGCCTGACCGTGATCGTTCACGAAGATCACAAGGCGCCGATCGTGGCCCTCAACATCTGGTATCACGTGGGGTCGAAGAACGAGAAGCCGGGGAAGACAGGATTCGCGCACTTGTTTGAACATTTAATGTTTGGCGGCAGCGAAAACGTCAAGGGGCGGTATCTCGATGCGATGGAGCGCGTGGGCGCGACGGACCTCAACGGCACGACCAATTCCGACCGCACCAACTATTTCGAGGATGTGCCCACGTCGGCGCTGGATTATGCGCTTTTCCTGGAATCCGACCGCATGGGACATTTTTACAACACCATTAACAAGGAGACTCTCGACCTGCAGCGCGGCGTGGTGCAAAACGAAAAACGCCAGGGTGATAACCAGCCGTATTCCATCTCGCGATATTTGATCACCGAAAACACCTATCCCGCCGGGCATGGCTACTCGTGGACGACGATCGGCTCGATGGAGGATTTGAACGCGGCGTCGCTCGCGGATGTGCAGGAGTGGTTCAAGACTTATTATGGGCCTTCGAATGCCACGCTGGTAATTGCCGGCGACATCGATGTGAAAACGGCGCGCGAAAAAGTCCAAAAATATTTTGGTGATATTCCCGCCGGGCCTCCAGTCGCGCACCAGACTTCCTGGGTGTCGAAGATGACGGGTATGCACCGCCAGCAGGCGCAAGACCGCGTGCCGGCGGCGCGCGTATTCAACGTCTGGAATGTTCCGGAATACGGACAGGCCGACGCCGATTATTTGGACCTCGTGAGCGATGTGCTGGCAGCGGGAAAAGATTCGCGGCTTTACAAGCGGCTCGTTTATGACGAGCAAATCGCGACTTCGGTGAACTGCGGCATCAATCCGAGTGAAATCGGCAGCCAGTTCTTGACTATTACGTCGGCGAAACCCGGAGGAAGCCTCTCGCCCATCAACAAAGATGTGCAGGAAGAGCTGGACAAATTCCTGAAGGACGGGCCAACGGCCGAAGAGTTGGAGCGCGTCAAGACCGCCTATGAGGCGAATCTCGTGCGGGGGCTCGACCGCATCGGAGGCTTCGGCGGGAAATCCGACATCCTCGCTCGCAGCCAGGTATTCACTGGAAATCCGGAACAGTACCTGATTTCGCTGGAGCGGGTGCGCAAAGCAACGGCACAGGATTTGCGCGATGCGGCGAGGCGCTGGCTGAGCGATGGTCTCTACCAACTCGAGGTGACGCCCTTTCCGGACTACAAGGTGGCAAGCGCGGGCGTGGACCGTTCGAAACTCCCTGCAGTTGGAGCCACGCCGGATGTAAAGCTGCCACCCTTCCAACGCGTGACCCTGTCGAATGGTCTGAAAGTCGTCCTGGCGGAGCGCCATGAATTGCCGCTCGTGGATTTCACCATGCTAGTGGATGCGGGCACTTCCGCGGACAGTCCAGCGATGCCGGGCATGGCAAGTATGACGTCTTCGCTGCTGACCAGCGGCACGGACAAGTACAACGCGCTGCAAATTAGCGATGAGATTCAAAGGCTGGGAGCGCACCTCGAGGCAGCTTCCGGGCTGGACAGTTCAACGGTGTTTCTCTCTGCATTAAGGAGCAAGCTGGAGCCATCACTGGCCTTGTTTTCCGATGTGCTGCTGCATCCTTCGTTCCCAAAAGAAGATTTCGAGCGCCAGCAGAGGCTGCAGAGCGCTGCGATCCAACGGGCGAAGACCACTCCGGGAGCGATGGCGGGCCGCGTGATGACTCCGGCGCTTTACGGCAAGGATCACCCCTACGGACTGGAGTTGACCGAAGCGGGCGTCTCGAAGTTGACGCGCGACGCGATCGGGAAGTTCCACGACACTTGGTACAGACCGAATAACACCACGCTGGTGATCGTGGGTGACACAACACTGTCGGAAATCAAACCGCAACTCGAAAAAGCCTTTGCGTCATGGAAGCAAGGAAATACGCCGAAGAAGAACACTTCGAAAGTAGCGCCACCGAAGCAGGCCGAAGTCTATCTGATCGATAAACCGGGCGCGGCGCAGTCATTTATCCTTGCCGGGACGATCGCACCGCCACGCAACAGCCCGCAGGAAATTGCCCTGGGAATCTGGAACGACATTCTAGGCGGAACGTTCGGAGGGCGCGTGAACATGAACCTGCGTGAGGACAAGCACTGGTCTTATGGCGCTCGCACGGCGTTTCAGTTTGCGCGCGGCGACAGCGCCTGGGTAACGCAAGCGCCGGTGCAAACCGACAAGACAAAGGAATCGCTTATTGAGATCAATAAAGAATTGCGCGACTGGTTTGGCGCTCGTCCTGTCTCGCAAGATGAACTCAATAAGGACAAAGACAATCGAACTCTTCGACTGGCGGGCTCGCGCGAAACTATGACCGAGGTCGGAGATGCGATAGAAAATATCGTGGAATATGGTCTGCCCGAGGACTACTACACGACGTATGCATCGAAGGTGCGCGCGTTGACGATAAACGACCTAACTACCGCGGGAAAATCCTTCCTAAACCCGGATCGATTGGTGTGGGTCGTGGTCGGGGACCTGGCAAAGGTAGAAGCTGGAATCCGCGAGCTGAACCTCGGCCCGGCGCACGTGGTGGATGCCGACGGCAATCCCATTAAGTAGAAGTTACCAACAATAAATAGCAGGGATTACGCCCGGGGAGTACGACGGTGGGGATCGGGCGCGGCGGTGCGTTTTGCCCGTTTGGCCTTTTCTGCGTACAGATCCTGATCCGCTTCGGAGAGCAGTTTCTCGATTCGTTCGCCATCGCCGCGGTAAGTGGATATGCCGATACTCGCGGAGAGAGGCGGCTGCTCCGTGTCGTTGGCGAGAACTTCGCGGACACGATTCGCAACGCGATGCGCATCGTCTTCAGTCGATTCCGGTAGAACGAGGGCAAATTCGTCGCCGCCGTAACGCGCCGCGGTATCGACAGCACGGCAATGAACGCGGAGAACATCGGCGAGGCGGCAGATGGCGCGGCTGCCAAAGAGATGGCCGAAGTTGTCATTGATTTTCTTCAGACCGTCGAGGTCGAGAAGCAGCACGGAGAATGGGCGCCCGGTGCGATCGGTCCGCTCCGTCTCGTTTTCAAGAACATCGAGAAGGCGGCGATAGTTGGCAAGGCCGGTGAGCGGATCGCTGACAGCCAGATGATGAACCTGTTCGAAGAGCCGCGCGTTATCAAGAAGCGCGCCGCCCAGCGCGACGATATAGCCCAAGACCATGAGAGCCTGGGCGAAAACGAAAGGGGCATCCATCAAGCGAGCGGATTGAGCGGCGGAGAGTTGAGCGGCGACATTCAGCCAGGTGGCGGCATAAATGGTGCGGTCGAAAGAGGTATCTTCGACAGACAAGCGGCGGCGGTACCAGATGAGACTCACGAGGAAAATTGCGCCGGGCAGCAACTGCTCCGGATTGGGGAAAAAGGCGCCGGGATGGCGGGAGACTTCCGGCGGCAAGCCGCGAAGGGCAGCGGCGAGGACGTAGGTCAGCACCATGACGGTGAGCAGAGCACCGGCAATTTCTCTGCGCGCGTGGCGCGAACGTGGCAGGAAGCGCTCGACGAGAAGCGCTACAAGGAGCAGAAGAGCTAACACTATGCGGCCAATCCACCAAGCGATAGGCGCCCAAAGGAGCCGCAGGGAAGAATCGGGGAAAAACTGGAAAAAGAGAACGCTGGTTGCCGTCAGGATCGCGCCGGAAAGAAGAAATCCGGCGCCGAGAATCAGCGAAATGCGGTCTTGTGTTCCCTGGAAACGAACGAGAGTGATCACCGCGAAAACAAACGCGAGAAGAGCGCCGATAACCTGCAGGTAGCCCTGAAGAATGGCGTCGGGCTCTATAGTGATCCGGCGAAGCCAGTAAGCGGCGAGAACCACAAACAGAAAGACGGCGAAATGCGCCAGGAAGATCGTGGTGTTACTGCGGCGGTTCGTGAGAGGAGCGTTGCCCATGGGTTTGTCGGAATTGATGTTTGTTCTCCAAGCCTGGCGCCTACCTAATTAGACTACGCAGAAGGCATCTCCGTTGCCGAAGATTTCAACGATGAGTGAAGCAAAAGATACGGTGCTGTGGATTTTCGCGACCTGTACGAAAGTTCAGGACAAAATGTGGCGGTAGAAACTCCCCGGAGGATGAGCGAGAGCGGGGGGAGAAACTTTAGCAGTTGCGCGGGGGAGCGAGATTGCGCACACTGTCTGCATTGAAACGATTGAATAAAGAGGAAAGAAAGAGTGGCCGGGGCAGTTTGATGGCTAGGGACTCGCTCGACTCGCATGCTTCAGCAACGTCGGATTGGAATCACGGGGCCTAAAAGGAGAATTGCTTGAGCAACGAGAGCACGGCGAGTTCCGGGCCACGCCTGAAGCGTGCACTGACGTTATGGAACCTGATCATCATAGGCATCGTGATCATCCAGCCGATTGCTCCGATGGGCCTCTACGGCATCGTCAACAATGCGGCGGGCGGCCACGTGGTGACCACGATATTGATAGCCATGGTGGCGATGCTGTTCACAGCCATCAGTTACGGGATGCTGGCGAGAGTGTATCCGAGCGCGGGGTCTGCCTACACTTACGTTGGCCAGGAAATTCATCCCGGGCTGGGTTACCTGACGGGCTGGGCGATGGTGATGGATTACATCCTCAACCCGCTGATCTGCACAATTCTATGCAGCAAACTGACACAGAACATTTTGCCGGGAGTGCCCTACTGGGCGCTGGCGATCTTCTATGCGACGGCGTTTACGGTGCTAAACCTTCGAGGGGTGAAGACTTCCGCGCGAATCAACGACGTGCTGGCCGCCGGGATGACTGTCGTGGTGATCGTGTTTTTTGGATTCGTGATTCGGTTCTTGTTCGGGTTGCACCAATATGGAGCGGGGTTCTTTTCGCATCCGTTTTACAATCCGGCGACGTTTAATCTGAATTCCATTTTCCACGGTACTTCGATCGCGGTCCTGACTTACATCGGCTTTGACGCCATTTCGACATTCTCGGAAGAAGTGGAGAACCCGCGGAGGAACATCCTTCTTGCCACCGTACTGGTGTGTCTGGTGACAGGAGTTTTGTCATCCTTGGAAGTTTATGCGGCGCAACTGGTGTGGGGCTCAAGACCGTTTCCCGCGGAGCAGGTGGAATCGGCATTCCCGCTCGTGGCAAAGCAGGCAGGCGGATTTTTTCTGTTTCAACTGCTGAATTTCACGATTTTGATCGCCAATATCGGCTCCGGGATGGGCGCGCAGTTAGCGGCCGCGCGCCTGCTGTACGGCATGGGACGCAACGACGCTCTCCCGAAGACTTTTTTCGGCAAGATCGAGGCGAAGCGGCACATTCCGGCAAACAACGTAATCTTGATCGGGGCGATTGCACTGACGGGCTCTTTTTTTCTTTCTTACGAACGTGGCGCAGAGATGCTCAACTTCGGCGCGTTCATCGCCTTCATGGGCGTAAACGCGGCGGCTTTTGCGCGGTATTTTCTGCGCGCAAAACGCAAAACAGTGTGGCCAGTGCTGTGGCCGCTGCTCGGATTTGGAATTTGTGGTTACATTTTCCTCCAGCTCAGTATGCCGGCGAAAAAGCTTGGCTCCGTGTGGGTAGCCGTGGGGTTGATCTACGGGGCATGGAAAACATCCGGTTTCCGCAAGACTATGTCGTTTGAAGCGCCCCCTGAGTAGCTCGAAGGTGTTCTCGTGAAGGGACCGACATTGCAATTCGAACGACAAACACCGGATGATAGCTCAGCCGGAGGCGGCCGCGTGAAACGGCATAGCGGAAGGAACCAGACCATTACGATGAGGGATGTCGCGAAGTCCAGCGGCTTTTCTCCGGCCACGGTTTCGATCGTGCTGAACAATGCGCCGCTGGCGCGATACATCGCGCCGGCCACAAAAAAGCGCATCGAAGAAGTGGCGAAGAAAATGGGCTACCGGCCAAACGCGATGGCGCGTTTTCTTCGCAGCAAGCGAAGCCATAGCGTTGGAGTGATGTTCTTCGATATCACCGATCCTTTTTGCACGCCGGTCTTGCGAGGCATCGAGAATGCACTCTATCAATCTTCGTACGTGCCGATTTTCGCCGACGCCCACAACCAGAGAAACCGGTTTGAACGCTACTTAGAAATGCTGCTCGAGCATCACGTCGAGGCGTTGATTGTCGTCGCCAACTGGCTCTTCGTTGATATCCAATTGCTCGCGGACCTCAGCAAGAGAAATATTACCGCGGCGACCATCGGCTGGGAGATGCCGGGAGATGCCGTCAGCTCTGTGATGGTGGACAACGAGGCGGGTGGACGCCTCGCGCTCGAACATCTCCATCAGTTGGGGCACCGCAAGATCGCGTACATCCGCGGCCCCAAAATGCTGATCGACAGCGGACCGCGGTGGAAAGGAATTCAAAAGTTTGCGCATTCCGCCGGACTGGAGATTGATCCAGCCCTCGTTCTGCAATTGCCGGATTCCTTTGACCCAAACTCCGGCTTCGAAGGCGGTTATCGTTTCACGGAAGAATTGCTGCAGCGAAAGAAAAAGTTTACGGCATTGATGGCCTTCGACGACCTGACGGCGCTAGGCGCGATCCGTGCTCTGACCAGAGCGGGCGTGAAAGTGCCGGAGAACTGCTCCGTGGTTGGTTTCGATGACGTGGCTTTGTCTTCTCTGTCGGCGCCTTCTCTAACAACGGTACGGCAGCCGCTGGAAGCAATGGGAAACCTTGCGGTAAATATCGTAATGGAAGGCGTGAACGCCGGGTTGGAAAAGCGCGATTGGAGCATTTCGCGGCACAGGATGAATCCGGAATTGGTGATCCGCGATTCCACGCGAGCGGCGGCGCTCAGCGGCTCCAACGATTAGGAATATGTTTCACTTGGAGATGTTCAAGTTCAGTCTGGCGGGACCGCGCCAGGCGCCTGTGCGTTTCGCAAAAAAAAGACGGCGAAGATCACGCGATCCGCGCCGTCATTTTCGTCCAATGAAATTTTGGAGTTCACTTCGCCGCAGGGAGAAAAACTTGTGACTGGGACATGAACTCCACACGAGGCAGCTCCGTCGCAACCTTGACACGCTGAAAACGTCTTTTTGCTCCTCCGCTCGCTTTAAACGTCAGCAGGTATTGGTTGTTTAAGTGAAGAGCGAGTTCGTCAAAATAAGGCTTGAAGGTGACGGGCTCGCCGGTGCCGAGATAAAAGGACTCGGCGCCCGTTTCATCCGACAGCTGGCTAAGATAGGACTGCGCCCGGGAAATGAGGAAGAACCCGCGCGCCCTGTGTCCCGCATCGGGAGCGTAGATGGTCCAAATGTTGATATTTTGCTTTTGTGCAAGGCTGATGGTGGAATCGAGATCGACAGGCCTGGTCCAAAAATCCCCGCGAAAATAGTCGATGCCGGAAGAGAAAAAGAGGATGGAACGCCGGTCCGCGGAAGAAGGCAACCGCTTCATCAGGTCCAGAAGCGTGAGATAGGGACTAGAGAATGCACCGCCGCCGCCGAGGGGCAGGCGCAAAGCCTTGGCGGCGAGTTCGTGGTCGTTGGTGAAATCCTGCGCGACCATGGCGGTGCCATTGCGCGCATAGGACACAGAAATGTAGGTGGTATCAGGCTGGGCGGCGAAAAACGCCTTCAGATCATTCCACTGGTTGGCGATAACGTTGTCAAGCGAATCGTCAATCACGACGGCGAGATACAACTTTCCGTCGTGCGTCCAGTCGGCGATCTGGGTACGCTCCTTGTTCAAGTAAAGCTGGACGTCTTCCTTGTTGACAATCGGCGGGCTGGTGTCTTTTTTGCCGACGGCGGTCACGGTCATGGTGACTGTTCCCGGCCCCGCAGCGACGGCACTGCTTGCAAAAAACCCAAGTATTAGCGCAAGAGCCCCGAAGATTAGGGCGATACGGTTCGAATCCATCTTCTTCCTCATTTTCATCATTGAAACGGCTCCTCTCGACTTCCTCAATTCATTAGATGCAACGCTGGACTGAAAAGACGTACACGTGATCTGACTCTACGACAGAAATCTGGCGAAGAATTTCCCATTCGCAAGTCTGGCAGCCTTGCTTGAAGCTTTCGGTGGCAATTGCGTAGTATGCTGCGGCACCGGCGAAGGGACCAATTCCGTGAAAAACTACATTGCCGCAATCGATCAAGGGACGACGAGCACGCGATTCATGGTGTTCGATCAGTCCGCGCGCATCGTTGCCATCGCGCAGAAAGAGCACGAACAGATTTTTCCCAAGGCCGGCTGGGTGGAGCATGATCCCCTGGAAATCCTGCGCCGCACGGAAGAAGTGATTGCCGAAGCGCTGGAGCAGCGCGGCTTACGCGCTTCGGACCTCGCCGCGATCGGCATCACCAATCAGCGAGAGACCACCGTTCTCTGGGAACGCAAGACCGGCAAGCCGGTGGCGAATGCGATTGTGTGGCAAGACACGCGCGTCGCAGAAGATGTGGCGCGCTTCGCCTGTGAGGGCGGGCAAGACCGCTTCCGGCCGCAGACGGGATTGCCGCTGAGCACTTATTTCAGCAGCTTGAAGCTGCGCTGGCTGCTTGAAAATGTTCCGGGAACGCGGGAGAGGGCTGCCGCCGGCGAGTTGCTGTTTGGAAATATCGATACCTTTCTCCTTTGGAACTTGACCGGCGGCCCTCTGGCCGGAGTGCATGTCACGGACGTTACAAACGCCAGCCGCACGCAGCTCCTGAATCTACAAACACTGGATTGGGACGAAAAGTTGCTCTCCGCGTTTGACATTCCGCGCGCGGTCTTGCCGAAAGTGCGTTCGAGCAGCGAAGTCTATAGCGAAGCCACTCTCAGCGCCATCGCCGGTGTTCCCATTACCGGAATCCTGGGCGATCAGCAGGCGGCGCTGGTGGGCCAGGCGTGTTTTCAACCCGGCGAGGTCAAGAACACGTATGGCACTGGCTGCTTTCTGCTGATGAACACCGGCGAGCGGCCGGTGCCTTCGAATTTCGGGCTGCTCACCACGGTCGCATATAAGTTTGGCGGTGGGGCCGTGCATTACGCCTTGGAGGGGAGCGTCGCCATTACTGGCGCTCTAGTGCAGTGGCTCCGCGACAATCTCGGACTCATTGAAAAGAGCGCCGATGTGGAGGTGCTAGCGCGAACCGTTAACGACAATGGCGGCGTTTACTTCGTTCCCGCATTTTCCGGGCTGTACGCGCCGTATTGGAAAGAGAACGCGCGCGGCGTCATAGCCGGCCTGACGCGCTACGCAAACAAAGGTCACATTGCGCGGGCGGTTCTGGAAGCCACAGCCTTTCAAACGCGCGAAATGGTCGAAGCAATGCAGAAAGATTCGCATATCGAGCTGGCCAGCTTGCGCGTGGATGGCGGCATGGTGGGGAACGAGTTGTTAATGCAGTTTCAGGCGGATATCTTGAACCGCGAGGTGGTGCGCCCCGTGATTCAAGAGACGACCGCGCTTGGCGCAGCTTACGCCGCGGGCCTGGCGGTAAAATTCTTTTCAGGCTTGGAGGAATTGCGCGCTAACTGGGCGGTCGACCACACCTGGAAGCCGCATTTTGATGAACCGGAACGGGAAAAACTCTACAAACAATGGAAGAAGGCGGTCACACGATCGTTTGATTGGATCGAACCCTGATGGAGGCGCTCAGTTATGACATCACCGCTACTTGGTGAATTTCTCGGGACGATGATTCTTGTGCTTCTCGGCGATGGAGTTGTCGCGGGGGTGCTTCTCAAACGATCGAAAGCCGAGGGCAGCGGCTGGATGGTGATCACTACCGGTTGGGCATTCGCGGTGACGGCCGGCGTCTTCACGGCCATAGCCTGCGGAAGCAGCGATGGCCATCTGAACCCGGCGGTGACAATCGGTTTTGCGGTGCGTGACGGCAATTTTGCAAAGTTCGGTCCGTACCTTGTGGCACAGATGCTTGGGGGCATCGTGGGTGCAGGGCTCGTCTGGCTCCATTACCTTCCGCATTGGAAGGAAACGCCGGACACTGCGGCGAAGCTGGGTTGCTTTTGTAATGCACCGGCGATCCGCAATACCGCTTCGAATTTGCTGAGCGAAATCATTGCCACCTTCGCGCTTGTTTTCGTGGTTGGCGCCGTTTTCTCGAAGAGCGTTTCGAAGGCTGGACCCGCGGCAGGACTCGGCCCTTATCTTGTGGGCAGCCTGGTCTGGGGCATTGGCCTGTCGCTGGGTGGGCCGACAGGATACGCCATCAATCCGGCACGAGACCTCGGACCGCGCATCGCGCATGCCATTCTTCCGATTGCGGGGAAAGGCGGTTCGGACTGGAGTTATGCCCCCATTCCTGTGATTGGGCCGCTCGTCGGTGGCGTGCTAGCCGGTGTGCTCCTTCGGGTGCTCGCGATTTCCTAGCGCGTGGAGAAGAGAATGAGTTTGATGCGGTCCCTGCTGCTGGCTGCCTCGCAGAATCAATGGCTTCGCGACCACGCCACGCATTATTCCTTTGTGCGCGGCACAGTATCCCGGTTCATGCCCGGCGAAAAGTTGGACGACGCGCTTGCCGCAGCGGAGGCGCTCCGAAGCAAGAAGATCGGGACAGTCTTTACCCACCTGGGAGAAAACATCAAGGATCGCGCCGAGGCACAGCAGGTTGCCGAACACTATGGCGAAGTTTTGGAACGCATTCGTGAAAAAGGGCTGCAAGCGGAAATATCGGTCAAACTGACACAACTCGGCTTGGATCTCTCACTGGAACTTTGCTTTGAACATCTGAACGCCATTGTTAAGCGCGCACAGAAAGACTCCATTGTTTGGGTCGATATGGAAGCAAGCAACTACGTGGACGCCACGCTGGAACTCTATCGACGCGCGCTGACAGGGTATCCCAACGTTGGAGTATGTCTACAAGCGTATCTCTATCGAACAAAGGATGACCTAGCAACGCTTCTTCCGCTGCGCCCGTCGATTCGATTGGTCAAGGGCGCGTACAAGGAGCCGCCGGAAATCGCGTTTCCCCGCAAGCGGGATGTCGACGAAAACTATTTCGAGCTTGGGAAGCAAATACTTAAGGCCAAGAAGGAGAATTGTTGCCTTCGCGCCGCTTTTGGCACACATGACGTTTCGCTCATACGCCGGCTCGCTGATTTTGCGTCCGCGGAAGGGTTCACAAAAAAAGATTTTGAAGTGCAGATGCTCTATGGCATTCAACGCGCTGAACAGGAACGTCTCGCCAGCGAGGGCTGCACTTCCATCGTGCTGGTCGCATACGGCAGCTATTGGTATCCGTGGTTCGTGCGCAGGCTGGCGGAGCGCCCGGCCAATTTATGGTTCATGGTGCGCAACGTTTTCGCCGCGTAGCGTGCGCTCGGGACCATTCAATTTCCTTAAGCTAACAGAAATGAGTCGATGACTAAACAGCCTTTTATCGCGGTTGTCGGCAGCGCGAACGTGGACTTGACCACGTTCAACGATGTTTTCCCGCGTCCAGGCGAAACCATCTTTGGGAAGAAATTCGATCTTGGCTTCGGCGGCAAAGGCGCCAACCAGGCGGTGGCGGCGCGTCTCTGTGGAGCGAACGTGGGAATGGTGGCAAGAGTCGGCGGCGATTTGTTTGGTCCTGCCACGATTAGAAATTTTGAATCGCAAGGCATTGACGCGACACACGTCCGCATCGCAGAGGGTGTTTCCAGCGGGGTCGCTCCGATTTTCGTAGATCCCCGCGGACAGAATCGCATCATCGTCGTGAAGGGTGCAAACGATACTCTTTCTCCTGAAGATGTGGATGCCGCGGCTCCGCTCCTGCGCAAAGCGGACACCATAGTCATGCAGTTTGAAATTCCATTGCCCACCGTCTACCACACGGTGAGATTCGCCAGAGCCAATTGCATTCGCTGCATCGTGAATCCCGCGCCGGCGCAGCCGGTTGATCTCAAGCAAGTTGGCGCCGTGGACTATTTCATTCCCAATGAGAGCGAAGCAGAAATGATCACCGCAATGCCGGTTCATACGATCGATGAAGCGAAAAAGTGCGCGGAGTTTCTGTTGCATCAGGGAATGCGGAAAGTCGTCATCACCCTGGGCGAACGAGGCTCTCTAGTTGCGGGTTCGGACGGCTTTGACCTCATTCCCCCTTTCAAGGTCCAAGCTCTGGATACCACAGGCGCGGGCGATGCTTTCATCGGCAGCTTTGCGGTCTTTCTGAGCGAAGGTTTGCCGGAAAAGGAAGCTCTGACGCGCGCGAATCTCTACGCTGCGCTCTCCACAACCAAGGCGGGCACGCAAAAATCCTTCTGCAGCCGCGCGGAATTCGAGAGGGAGTGGCAGAATCGCGGTGGGCGCCTGTAACCGGTGTTTGCCAAAGTGCTAAGATAGATGTTTCTGATTGCGCCCGTGGCAGGCGCTGAGAATTCATGACTCTGCATGACAGCCCGAAGTTTGCTAACCCCTCCAGCCTGAATCACCAGGCCCTAAGTGGACAGATTTCGCCTTCCGATACCGCCATCGCTGTTTATGGCGGGCGTGAACTACAGCCCAACCGCGGTACCCCGCTGAACTTGGATTGGGTAAACGCGGTGCGCGTGAACACCAGCGCCGTCGAGCGCCGCGCGCAAACCATTGGTACACGGCGAATGGTAAAGAAAGAATGGCAAGCGGCTTGGCTCTTGCGCGCCATCACGTGCATGGATCTGACGACACTCTCCGGCGACGACACCGAGGAGCGCGTTCGCCGTTTGTGCGCCAAGGCGCGACAACCGATTCAGCAGGAACTCGTACAGAAACTTGGCATCGAAAGCCTCGATATCAAAGTCGCTGCCGTCTGCGTTTATCATACGTTCGTCGAAACCGCGCGGCGAGCGATCGAGGGCAGCGGCATTCATGTTGCCGCGGTCTCCACGGGATTCCCTGCTGGTCTTTCTCCGTTTGAGGAACGCGTCGCGGAAATCCGCCGATCGGTGGAAGCAGGGGCCGACGAAATCGACGTGGTCATAACGCGCGCGCATGTCTTCGGCGCGAAATGGCAAGCGCTCTACGATGAAATCGCGACGTTCAAGAATGCTTGCGGGCCAGCGCATCTGAAGGTGATTCTTGGCGCGGGCGATTTGCTCACTCTGCGCAACGTGGCGCGTGCCAGCATGGTCGCCACGATGGCCGGAGCGGATTTCATCAAGACATCCACCGGGAAGGAAGCGACCAACGCGACCCTGCCGGTCAGCCTGGTAATGACACGGGCCATTCGCGAATACGCGCAAGAAACCGGAATGGCGGTGGGCTTCAAGCCGGCTGGCGGCATTCGAACGGCGAAGCAATCGCTCGAGTGGCTCGCCCTGATGAAAGAGGAGCTCGGCGATTCCTGGCTTAAGGCGGAGCTTTTCCGTTTTGGCGCGAGTGGAATGCTGGCGGATATCGAGCGGCAATTGGAGCACCAAGCAACAGGGCGTTATTCGGCGGACTATCGCCATCCAATTGCCTAGTCGACAGAGATCTGATGAGGTGACGAAATAAGCAGGAACAAGCGCATGAGCATCGTCGAAAAATTCATGACCATGGAGTACGGCCCCGCTCCTGAGGATCCGCGCGAGGCTCTTGCATGGCTGGACCGTCACGGCCGGCGCTTCGGACATTTCATCAACGGCGCATGGCAGGCACCCGCAGAGGGGACTTATTTCGATACGGCGGATCCTTCCACGGGTGAAAAACTCGCAACCGTCGCGCAAGGATCGGCCGCGGACGTCGACAGCGCGGTGAAAGCCGCGCGCGCTGCTTTGCCGGCGTGGCAGGCTCTCACTCCTCATGCGCGTGCGCGCTATCTCTGTGCGCTAGCGCGGCAGGTGCAAAAACATTCGCGCTGGCTCGCGGTTCTTGAAACACTGGACAACGGGAAGCCAATTCGAGAGAGCCGGGACATCGATATTCCGTTGGTGGCGAGGCATTTCTATCACCATGCGGGCTGGGCTCAACTGCTGGAGCAGGAATTCCCGGGATACACCGCTTGCGGCGTCGTGGGACAAATCATCCCCTGGAATTTCCCGTTGCTCATGCTAGCTTGGAAGATTGCTCCTGCGCTCGCGACGGGAAATACCCTCGTGCTAAAGCCTGCTGAATTTACGCCGCTTACGGCGCTTGCCTTTGCCCAAATCTACCAAGAGGTAGGCCTCCCAGCTGGCGTAGTCAACATTGTCACCGGAGACGGATCGACTGGCGAAGCGCTGGTGAAGCATCCCGACGTGGACAAGATTGCGTTCACAGGTTCGACGGAAGTGGGGCGAGCCATTCGAAAGGCTACTGCGCAGAGCCATAAAAAGCTGTCGCTTGAACTTGGCGGCAAGTCTCCGTTCATTATTTTTGAGGACGCCGATCTCGATAGCGCCGTGGAAGGCCTGGTCGACGGCATCTGGTTTAACCAGGGGCAGGTTTGCTGCGCGGGTTCGCGGCTGCTGATGCAGGAAAGCATCGCGGACAAGTTGATCGGCAAGATCCAGGACCGCATGAACACGTTGCGAATCGGTCCGCCGCTCGATAAAGCCATAGACATTGGCGCGATTGTCGCGCGGGTGCAGCTCGAGCGCATCCAGCGCCTGGTCGATCAAGGCGTCGCCGAAGGCGCGACTTGCTGGCAGCCATCCATCCCCGTGCCTGCGCGGGGGCTGTATTTTCCACCGACCTTGCTGAGCAACGTTCATCCCGCTTCCGTGGTGGCGCAACAGGAAATATTCGGCCCGGTGCTCGCCGCGATGACGTTTCGCACGCCACGCGAAGCTGTGGAACTTGCCAACAACACGGTGTACGGCCTAGCTGCTTGCGTGTGGAGCGAGAGCATCAATGTTTCGCTGCACGTCGCCGCACAACTCAAAGCCGGCGTCGTGTGGGTGAACTGTACAAATCTTTTCGACGCTTCGTGCGGGTTCGGAGGCTATCGCGAGAGCGGCTTTGGACGCGAGGGTGGCCGCGAGGGGCTCCTCGAATATCTTGAACCTGCGTGGTTTAAAAATGCGCCGCCGCTGCATGTAACGCCTCTGGCCATCGATCAGCCAGCGGAGCCGCCTGCCGATTTCCCGGCTCCTCCAATCGACCGCACTGTGAAGCTCTACATCGGCGGCAAACAGGCGCGGCCAGATTCGGGTTACAGCATCGAAGTGCGCACCGCCGACGGGCGTTTGCTTGGAGAGGCGCCGCTCGGCAACCGCAAGGACATTCGCAACGCCGTCGAAGCCGCGCGCAAAGCGGAAGGCTGGGGCAAGGCAATGGCGCATAATCGCGCGCAGGTGCTCTACTACGTCGCGGAAAATCTTTCCCAGCGCGGCGAAGAAATCGCCGGCCGCTTGTCCGCTGTGGTCGGCAAGAAGCAAGCGGAAGCCGAAGTGAGCCTCGGTATCGAGCGCATCTTTTCCTACGCCGCTTGGGCAGATAAGTACGACGGGGCTGTACATAATCCGCCCTTCCGCAACGTCGCCCTGGCGATGAAAGAGCCAATCGGAACGGTAGGCGTAATATGCCCTGCTGATGCACCATTACTGGGGTTTCTTTCTCTTGTGATGCCAGCCATTTCGACTGGCAACACGGTCATCGCCATTCCGTCGGACAAATATCCGTTGATCACTGGTGATCTCTATCAAGTATTCGAAACCAGCGATCTTCCGGATGGCGTCGTAAACATAGTCACTGGCCGCGTCGCGGAACTCCTGAAGACGCTCGCCGAACACGACGACGTCGACGCCATTTGGTGCTTTACGGATGAAGCCGCAGCCGCAGCCGTCAAAACACTGTCGATTGGCAATCTGAAACAGGTGTTCACTAACGAAGGCCGCGCCATCGACTGGTTCGACGCCAAACAAGGCGAGGGACGGTGGTTTCTGGACCACACTGTCCAGGTGAAAAACATCTGGGTTCCTTACGGCGAGTAGGTAAACAAAATAGGAAGCTACGTACTCAGCTCTAAGCGATGGGAAGTGCATTTTATTTCTCAGTTCGACTGCCGGCAACCGGACTCCCTTTGCGGCAACACCCCCGTGTACTGGCCCACGTACTGATCCCCTTGCCAAGAGCGAATCGACGGTGTACCTTTCTTTCCCCCGCCTGACGGTGAGTCAAGATCTTCGCCGGTCAGCACTTTCATAGGAGCTTTCTTAATGACCAAAAACGCTTCCTCGCTCCGCTACTGGGTCGTGCACTGCTTGGGATGCAAAAATCCGATCCCGCTCTATGCCGAACCGATCGACCCTGCCACTTCCTCTCCAGTTAGCGAGTTAGTCTCGGAACGTGCCTTCTTCCGCGCCTGGTGTGTGGAATGCGGTCGCGAATATCCCTACTTGTCTGAAGCCATGATCGCGACGGACGAGCCGCCCAAAGACAAATATCACCGAGAGCTCGAGTTCAGCCGAATCCGCCAGCGGCTCCAAGTCAAACGTGCCCATGCGTGAGCAGTTCGGTCACTCGTCCATGCGGGAATTCAACTCAGTCATAAACCGAAGACGATTTGACCCATTCAGAAAGCATTTAAGTCCTGGCACCGTTTGCTTCTGAGCCAAGTTTTCATCGGAAACGGAGCCTCTTCGTGAATTCTCGCCGAAAATTCCTGACTCAGGCCGGCGTCTTGGCTGCGAGCACCGTAGGCACGCCTGCTCTCCCGGCAGATGAGAAAATATCAGATCTGTCCGCGCCGGACACCGTGAGCCTGTGCGGCCAATGGTCGTTCCGGACTGATTCTGGAAATGTTGGTAAGGAGCAGCGCTGGTTCGGAAACGACGAATCCATAAGCGCCTGGCACAAAGTGCTCGTGCCTCACACTTGGCAAGTTGACCCAGCTTTTGTTGATTATCGTGGTGTCGCCTGGTATCGGCGCACCTTCGATACTCCAAGCCAGTGGCAAAACTCCGCGGTACGGATCGAGTTTGAGGCGGTATTCCATACAGCCACAATCTGGGTAAACGGGGAATTGGCTGGGGAGCATGTGCGGAAGGGTTACACCGCGTTCGCGCTTGATATCACTCATCTGCTCCGATGGGGAAGTTCCAACACGGTCGCCGTACGCGTTGATAATGCATTCGATGAGCACATGGTGCCCAAAGGGCGGTCCAGCGATTGGGCGCATGACGGCGGCATCTACCGGCCGGTGCAACTGATCGTTACGGCAAAAACTCTTGTGGAGCGCGTTGACGTTGAGGCCCTTCCCGATCTCGCCAGAGGAGACGGAAAGCTTGCCATCACGGCTTATGTGCGAAATACAAGTTCGAAGTCATGGACGGGACGAGCCTCTCATCGAATTATCGACGATGAGACCGGACTGGCCGTGGTGACCAGTTCAGATACTCCAGACTTCGTCATTAAGAGTGGTGAAGCCCAGACACGAAAATTTGAGGCTACGCTGCCCAAGGTGAAGCTGTGGCATTTCGATCATCCGAATCTGTACCGGCTTATTTTTTCAATCGCAGGCGGACAAGAGGCTCACCAACTCGCAGTTACATTCGGAGTCCGAAAACTAGAGGCAAAGGGAAGCGGGTTTTATTTGAACGGAGAGCGCGTTCGGCTGATGGGAGTCGAACGCATGGCGGGGAGCAATCCGGAATTTGGAATGGCAGAGCCCAGCCAGTGGATTACGCACGATCACGACGACTTGAAACATCTGAATTGTGTTTTTACGCGCGTTCATTGGCCTCAAGACAAAAGAGTTCTCGACTATTGTGACCGCCACGGAATTCTGATGCAAAGCGAAATTCCGGCGTGGGGTTACGACACATTTGCCGGCATGGGAACAGAACCCGATGCCGATATCTTGCAAAACGCTCTGGAGCAATTAAGAGAAATGATTGGGCGCGACCGAAACCATCCCTCCCTGGTGGTCTGGGGACTTTGCAACGAGATTAGCGGCCAAAATCCTCCCGCGTATCAATTCGCGAAACACATGTTGGAGGAGGCGAAGAGGCTGGATCCCAACCGGCTTTGTTCTTATGCTTCAAACTCCTTGGGCGAAACTCCGAAGCGTGACGCAGCTGGATTGATGGATTTCATCGAAACAAATGAATATTACGGAAGCTGGGCTCCGGGACCTCCAGAGGCGGTGGCCAAACATTTGGATGACCTTCAGGCCGCATTTCCCGGCAAGCCCGTGGTTATTTCCGAGTACGGATACTGCGCCTGTACCGAAGATCGTCCGGAAGGTGACGAGCACAGGATCGAAATTCTCCGCTCCCACGACGCGGCTATTCGAACCAAGGATTTCGTGGCCGGCGCTATTTTCTTCTGTTATAACGACTACCGCACGCACGTCGGTGATCGCGGTGTCGGGGCGCTGAAACACCGTGTTCACGGCGTTGTGGATCTCTGTGGGGCGCAAAAAGGTTCTTACGAGGTGCTGCGCCGGGAATCGAGTCCAGTCGAATCATTAACTCTTGAAAACCACTTGAACACCTTCAAACTCCGGCTACGGACCCGCGCTGATGTTCCCGGGTATACACTTCGGGGATATAAGCTCAGGGGAACTTTCTACGGCCAAGGCGACATTCCGATAGAGCGACATGAGGTACAACTCCCCGAAATCGCATCAGGCAGCGAAACCACAGTCGATCTCATTTTCCGCCAATCCGACGTACCACTCCGTATCAAATTTGATGTTTTGCGGCCCACTGGTTTTTCCGCCTACTCCCAGAACTGCAAACCTTAAGTCACGATTCCACGATGTTTGCTGGCTCCAGCATCCCATCGCTCATAGCGAAGAGTTTCACGCTCAATCGGCGGGGAACGAGCGGAACTTCAGATTGCTCTTGAGGTCGAGCGGCGGAATTTGCTCAAATACCCGCTTGACGACAAAGGATTTCTGGCGGGAAGAATGACTTCGGCCAGTTCGCAAAAACAACGCACGCGTAGCCTAAGAGAGATTATGGCGAGACTTCTCGTTGGCTCCATCTGCTTTTTTTCTCTGCCACTTTATGCCGCGCAGCACGACAGCTTTTCAGCCTGGTTCGTCGATCCGCTGCGGAACCAGTCCTGGAGCTTAGGCGCAGCATCACGGTCCAGGATTTTGATTAAACAAGCACAGGAGATTGCAGAGTGAAAGATCCTTCCCCAACTGAACGGGTACGCGCCTGGGAAGAGACCGTAACGATCCAAACATATCCCGCGCCCGCTCCGGATCGCAATCCCATGTTTCTGGACAAGCGCGTTTACCAGGGCAGCAGCGGAAAAGTGTACCCGAACCCTTTTACCGACCATATCTCAGACACAAAGCTCGACAAACCGTATCGGGCGATTTTTCTAGAGAATGAATTCATCCGCATCATGATTTTGCCTGAGATCGGCGGACGGATTCATATCGGGAGGGACAAGACCAATAACTACGATTTCTTTTACCGGCAAAACGTTATCAAGCCAGCGCTTGTCGGCCTGCTGGGGCCTTGGATTTCCGGCGGGGTGGAGTTCAACTGGCCGCAGCACCACCGACCTTCCACATTTATGCCTGTGAATCACCAGATTGAGGAGCACGAAGATGGGAGCTGCACGGTCTGGCTCAGCGAACACGAACCAATGAACCGGATGAAAGGTATGGTCGGGATTACCGTGCATCCGGGGAAAAGCATCATCGAAGCTAAAGCTCAACTATATAATCGCACTCCATTCGTCCAGACATTTCTGTGGTGGGCTAATGTCGCCGTGCAAGTGCACGAACAATATCAGGCCTTCTTCCCTCCAGATGTCGCCTACGTCGCCGACCATGCCAAGCGTGCCGTGTCTTCCTTTCCCGTAGCGCGAAACTTTTATTACGGCGTGGACTACACACCGGGAGTGGACATCACCTGGTACAAAAACATTCCAGTTCCGACTTCGTACATGATACTCGACTCGAAATATGACTTTTTCGGTGGGTATGACCATCGACGACGCGCCGGCTTCGTGCACGTAGCGGATCGACATATTTCACCCGGCAAGAAGTTGTGGACGTGGGGAAACGCGGAGTTCGGGTACATGTGGGACCGCGAGCTTACCGATTCCGATGGACCCTACGTGGAGTTGATGGCCGGCGTTTTCACGGACAACCAACCGGATTTTTCATGGCTTCAGCCATATGAAACGCGCGCCTTCAGGCAATATTGGTACCCGATTCAAGAAATCGGACCAACTAAAAACGCCAATCGGCTGGCCGCCGTAAACCTCGAAATGGAGGGACGTAAGCTGAAAGTCGGTGTGTTGACTACCGAAGCCGTTAAACAGCTTCGCGTGATCGTGACCGCGGGAGAACGGGTCGTTTTGGAGGTAACTCGGGATATTCAGCCTGGTCAGCCCTTCATCGAAACAGTCGAGCTGTCGGCTGACTGCGCGACAGCGGCTGTGCTCCTCCGTGTGCTCTCCTCCGACGGAAAGGAAATGATTCGATTCCGGCCCGAGGAAAAGCGGGGCGCTCCATTGCCGGAGCCTGCGACGGAACCCCCGCCCCCCGCAGAAATCGCGACCATCGAGGAGCTCTACTTGACCGGACTGCACTTGGAGCAGTATCGCCATGCGACGCGTTTCCCTGAAGCGTATTGGGAGGAAGGGCTCCGCCGCGATGCACACGATGCGCGCTGTAACAATGCCATGGGATTGTTGTGCCTGCGCCGCGGCAAATTTCAGGATGCCGAACAATTCTTCCGGCGTGCGATCGCGCGGCTGACGCATCGCAATCCGAATCCTCGTGATGGCGAGCCATTTTATAATCTTGGGCTCGCGCTGAAATACCAGGAACGCACGGAGGCCGCATATGCCGCTTTCTACAAATCCGTCTGGAATCAGGAGTGGCAATCTGCCGGCTGCTATGCATTGGCCACCATTGATTGCCGGCGCGGCGATTTCGAGCGGGCGCTGGAGCACTTGAACAACTCGCTTTCCGTCAATCGATCGCATTTAAAGGCTCGCAATTTGAAGTCAGCCATCCTGCGCCAGATGGGCAGAAACGAAGAAGCGCTCGACCTGGTGCGAGACACAATTGCCTTGGATCCTCTCGACCTGTGGTCCAGGAACGAACTCGTTGCGTCCAGCACGGTACCGCGCTCCTCTGGTTCGCACGACGCTCTCTTCCGTTCCCTGCTTCTCGAAACCCAGATCTGCCTGGATATTGCTTTCGACTATGCCGACGCAGGACTGTGGCGGGAGGCGATCGATCTTCTCCAGCGACACCTCGCCGCGCTTTCCAAACAACAAGAACCCTATCCGATGGTTCTCTATTCGCTGGGATATTTCTACGACAAAAGTGGAGAGCGTGACAAAGCTCGCGAGTACTGCAAGCAGGCCGCCCAAGCCTCTCCTGATTACTGCTTTCCAGCTCGAATCGAGGAGATGTTGATTCTCCAAAGCGCAATTCGGGCAGACTCCTCTGACTCCAAAGCCCCCTATTATCTTGGCAATCTGTTGTATGACAAACGGCAACGAGAAGAGGCCATTCGACTTTGGGAATGTTCTTGCCAGATTGATCCCCGGTTCTCTATTCCGTGGCGAAATCTAGGGATCGCGTGGCTCAACGTAAGGAAGAACCCGGGACGGGCCCTGGAATGCTATGAAAAAGCATTTCGATCGGAACCATCCGATGCGCGTTTGTTGTATGAGCTAGACCAGTTGTGCAAACGCATTGGAACCCCGCCCGAGCGGCGTCTCTTAAAGTTGGAAGAGCACCGCGACTTAGTTGACCGGCGCGATGACCTGATGATCGAACTCGTCACCCTGTGCAACCAAACGCATAAAACTGAGCAAGCTCTGAAAATTCTTAGTTCTCGGCGATTTCACCCTTGGGAGGGTGGCGAAGGCCTGGTGTCCGGCCAATACGTAGCAGCACATCTTCTGACGGGCCGCAAATTGCTTGAAACCGGGGAACCAAGCAAGGCCCTGGCTCATTTTCAAGCGGCCCGCGTGTATCCCAAAAATCTCGGAGAAGGAAAGCATCTGCTTACTCTGGAAACACACCTCGATTACTTCGCTGGCTTAGCTCTTGCTAGTTTGGGGCGTGCCGACGAAGCGCAGCAGTGGTGGAAAAAAGCCAGCGAGGCTCAGGCGGGATTCAAAGACATGGCTTACTTCAGGGCTCTTGCACTCAGGAGCCTTGGCCGAGAATCGGAAGCGGTCTCGGAGCTGGAGGAACTCCTTGACTTCGCGTCGCGTCAACTCGATGCGGAAGTCAGAATAGATTATTTTGCAACGTCCCTGCCAAGCTTTTTGCTCTTCGATGATGACCTGCAGAAGCGAAACCGGACCGAGTGTTTGTTCCTAAGAGGGCTTGCGAAGCTCGGGCTCCGACGAATCGAAGAGTCGGTAGCTGACTTCCGCGAAGCATTGACGCTGGATGCGAATCACATCTGGGCGCAGGCAGAGTTGGAACGCATAGAACCGGGTTAAGGCGACGAGGTTAAAGCCATGAGCGGCCCCAAGCACCGCCAAACTGCTAGAGAGGTGATCGTGGCGGCAGGCAGCGCTGAGACCGTGAATATTGCAGCCGACCAAAACATCTATCTCTGGGCAATCTCCTTTGTCGCGGCTCTAGGGGGTTTGCTTTTTGGATATGACTGGGTCGTGATCGGCGGGGCCAAGCCGTTTTACGAAAAATTCTTCCATCTAACAGATGCTGCGCAACAAGGATGGGCGATGAGTTGTGCTCTGATCGGTTGCCTGCTGGGAGCGGTGATCTCCGGGAATCTCAGCGACCGCTATGGCCGGAAACGCCTGCTAATCCTGGCCGCGCTACTCTTCGGAGTCTCCTCCGCTGGCACTGCGCTGGCCAACGTGTTTCACAGTTTTGTGATGTGGCGAATCGTTGGGGGAATGGCCATCGGTCTTGCTTCCAATCTTTCTCCCATGTACATCGCGGAAATTTCGCCTGCCGCGGTGCGCGGCAAGTTAGTCTCGCTAAATCAGCTCACCATCGTTATTGGAATTCTGCTGGCCCAGTTCGTGAATTGGCTGATCGCCCGGCCTGTGCCCGCAGGTGCTTCCGCGATGGAGATTCTGAACTCATGGAATGGCCAGATAGCGTGGCGCTGGATGTTTGGCGTCACCGCGGTACCCTCTCTGCTATTTTTGCTCGGAATGCTTATAGTGCCGGAGAGCCCGCGCTGGCTAGCCCGGAATGGCCGGCGCGAGAAAGCAGGACGCATCCTCGATCGCCTTAACGGCGAGGCATACGCCAAACAAGCGTTGGCGGAGATTGAATCGAGTCTAACGACCAGCGAAAAGGTCAGCTTGTTCGCGCTGCTGGATCGCAGACTCGCCGGTGTTCTTTTCCTTGGCGTTTCGTTGGCAGTATTTCAGCAATGGTGCGGTATAAACGTGATCTTCAGTTATGCAGAGGAGGTGTTTTCCGCAGCGGGCTATCATGTCTCTGACATCCTGCTCAATATCGTAATCACCGGTGCTGTCAATCTGGCGTTTACCCTCGTGGCCATCGCTTTGGTGGACAGAGTGGGACGCCGCAAATTAATGCTTTTCGGCTCGATGGCTTTGGCGCTGATCTACTGTTTGCTCGGATTTGGTTTTTATAGACACAGCCGTGGAATACACATGCTGCTGCTGGTTGTTGCGGCCATCGCCTGTTATGCCATGTCGCTCGCCCCGGTTACGTGGGTAGTCATTTCAGAAATTTTCCCCAATCACATTCGTGGCGCAGCGATGTCCGTGGC